>ERZ772948.1787-NODE-1787-length-11841-cov-3.149330_pt1 | contig 11841 bp, 9 predicted proteins | sample MGYA00511945_ERZ772948 | MGnify/ENA primary metagenome ERZ772948 (study PRJEB29015, sample SAMEA2737927) | human oral metagenome | biome: human oral; feature: human-associated habitat; material: dental | place: China | collected 2141 ... | reverse complement strand
CACCTCATGTAACTAAGAACAGCCGCCCACTCAGGCGGCTGTTCTTTGTATAAGACACGTATGGCAAGAGGGGTTTCTCGCCCCCCATGCATCTGGAGTTACAGTAATGGCTGATCTGCGAAGAAACCTTGGTCGTCAAGAAGATTGGAGCCATCAGCAGCCTCAGTAGCCAGCTGATCACAACGTTCGTTAAGCGGATGGCCTGCGTGGCCTTTGACCCACTTGAAGCTTACCTCGTGATCTTCCATGGCAGCAAGCAGACGCTTCCAAAGGTCTACGTTTTTGACGGGCTCTTTAGATGCTGTTTTCCAGCCTTTTCTAACCCATCCCGAGACCCATTTTTGATTAAACGCATCAACCACGTACTTAGAATCGGAATAGAGCTCTACCTGGCAAGGGCGCTTAAGAGCCTCAAGTGCAACAATGACGCCAAGGAGCTCCATGCGGTTATTCGTAGTAGTTTTATAACCTTGGCTAAACTCTTTTGTATGCTGTTGTCCAGAGGGATCGGTATACAAAAGCACTGCCCCGTAGCCGCCAGGCCCAGGATTTCCTCTAGATGCACCGTCTGTATAGACTGTGACGTGCATGTATGAGGTTGTAGCCTCCATACCAAATCTCCTCTAGAACGTGTTGCTTACGTGTTTACTTTGCCTCAGCCCAATTGGAACCATAGCTGACATCGGCAATCAGAGGAACACGCAGGGTAACAACGTCTTCCATAGTCTCTTTTACCAGCGTAGAAACTGTCTCAATCTCTGACTCTGGAACTTCCAAGTCAAGTTCGTCGTGGATCTGAAGAATCAGTTTTGACGTAAGACCTTCATCACGCAAGCGTTTCTCGACATTAATCATTGCAATCTTGATAATATCTGCAGCACTTCCCTGCATAGGATGATTCATGGCGGTGCGCTCGCCAAAGGCAATAAGCTGGCGATTTGATTGATTGAACTCTCTAATATGGCGCTTACGACCATACATGGTAATAGCATAACCACACTCGTGAGCTGTGCGAACGGAGTCGTCTAAATACGCACGAACACCAGGATATGCATCAAAGTAACGGTCAATCATCTCTTGCGCTTCCTTACGAGAAATCTTAAGAGACGTTGCCAGACCAAAGGCCTGCTGACCATAGACAATGCCAAAGTTGACTGCCTTGGCACGACTACGAAGTGCTGGGGTGACCTCTTCAACAGGCACGCCAAAGACACGGGCGGCAGTTGCTGCATGGAAGTCAGCACCAGAGTTAAATGCTGCTACTAGATGCTCGTCAGCAGAAAGATGAGCGAGCAAGCGAAGCTCAATCTGAGAGTAGTCACAGGCGAGAAAAACGCTGCCCTCGGGAACAGTGAATGCGGTGCGAACACGATGTCCTAGCTCAGAGCGGGTAGGAATGTTCTGCAAGTTTGGATCAGAGCTAGAAAGCCTGCCCGTTGCAGTAACGGTCTGATTGAGCGTGGTATGGATACGCTTATCACCACGAATAAGTAAAGGAAGAGCATCTAGATAGGTAGATTTGATTTTGGCGCGTTCGCGATACTCAAGAACATCAGCAACAATCTGGTACTCCTGCGCCAGGTCTCCAAGCACCTTTGCGTTGGTGGAGTAGAAACCAGTGCGCGTCTTTTTGAGGCCATAAGTTGGAAGCTTGAGCACGTCAAACAAGATATGAGAAAGCTGACTTGGAGAATCCAAGTTGAAATCCTCGCCTGCTGTCTGGTGAATACTTGCCACTCGTTGCGCAATGTCTTCACCAAGCTGAGCGGACTGTTCGGCAAGCTTTTGAGGATCAACGTAGAGACCACGACGCTCCATCGCAGCAAGTACAGGCAAAAGCTGCATCTCTAGAGAAGTAAAGAGCTCCAAAGAACCATCGTCTTCAAGCTTTTTAGTGAGCACAGGCACAAGAGCCCTAGCAGCTACAGCTCTTAATGCTGCGGCAGGAATCTCATCTGTAGGCTCAGGAAGCTCAGAGCCAAAATACAGCTCAACCAGGCCATTAATATCAAAACTTGAACGATCAGACTCAAGCAGATACGCAGCAACACCCGTGTCAAAGAGGCGATCAGAATCAATGGTCTCAATATCCAGTTTCTGTGGCTCAGACGAATCAACAGGGCTTACCTCATGAAGCAGTGCCTTGACATCGTCTGCAGCAACACGAGCTTCTTGCAAAATACGCAACAGCGCCGCGGTTGCATTTTCTCCCTCAAACTTAAGCAGTGCTTTTTCTGTAGACACCCAAAGTGTGTGAGAAAGGCTAAAGAGGGCTCCAGCGTCCGCGGCAGAATCCTCTGCAACACCAATCCACTCCTGATTCTCAAGAGCAGAGGTCAAAGCAGCAGACGCGTCTCCTGCCTGCAGAAACTCTGACGGAATAGGAAGCGCGGGCGTAGCGGAAGCAGTTTGTGCAGCTACACTAGAAGCAGAACCACCAACCATACGAGCAAGCCTTGAGGTCATGCCTGTAAAGCCCAAAGCCGAGAAAGCCTTGACCACGTCATTTGGATCAAATGTTGGGAACTTAGCGTCTTCCAGGTTGATATCAAGCGGCGCATCAGTGCGAATAGTAGCAACCTTACGGGAGAGCAGCGCGTCATCAATATGAGCGCGAAGGTTTTCTCCCACCTTGCCCTTAACCTCATCAGCATGAGCAATAACCTCATCAAGCGAGCCATACTCCACAATCAGAGCAGCAGCTTTCTTGGGGCCAATTCCAGGAACGCCTGGAATGTTGTCTGAAGAATCTCCCTTAAGACCATAGAAATCTGGAACAAGCTCTGGTGTAATACCTGCATAAAGATCAGCTACGGTCTCTGGGGTCATGATTGAGACATCGGAAACACCCTTGCGCGTAGAAACAATCTTAACGTTCTCTGTGGAGAGCTGATACATATCACGGTCGCCCGTAAAGAGCAGCATCTGATAACCCTCTGCCTCTCCACGGCGAGCAAGGGTACCTAAAATATCGTCACCCTCCCAGCCTTCAAGCTGACAGACGGGAACATCCAACGTCTTGAGCAGCTCTTTGACTACAGGAAACTGTGCGTGCAAAGCAGGGTCCATAGGAGGACGCTGAGCTTTGTACTGAGGCAACATATCAATACGAATCTGAGGTTTGCCCTTATCAAACGCACAAATGACACCATCTGGCGAGAAGGACTCAACAAGCTTGATAAACATGTTAAAGAAGCCAAACAGCGCACCAGTTGGCGTTCCATCTGGGGCCGCCATAGGCTGACGGATTGCATGAAATGCTCGATGCATGAGCGAGTTTCCGTCAATAACGGCAATAGTTCTACGTGGTTTAACTGCGCCTTCTTTGGCTGATGTGGCGTTGTTTTGATCTGCAGTATTAACTGGCATAGTAGTATCAGACATACCTGCTCCTCTTAGTTTTGTGTGTTTCTATTGTACTAAGACTTCATCCGCTTATGCGCGCCAGAGCCCATGGAAACAAAGCCCACATCTCATTTGGGCGCCGGCTAAAATTTTTGTAATCGTTATGTTTCTGTTTGTATCCTCACCACTCTGACTCTGCCAAACGTGCGAAAATAACAACCAACATAACGTGCCCGGCGCGCGAGAAAACAGACTAACTGCCAGCATTTACCCACAAGGAGGGGCTGTGGCTCACGACAAAGTTTCTCAGGAATTTGGCTCACTTCTATTTACCGACGCGGACATGCAAGAACGTTTGCCAAGACCAACGTACAAGAAACTTCGTAGTGTCATTCTGGACGGTAAGCCACTTGACCTCGACATTGCAAACGAGGTTGCACATGCCATGAAAGAGTGGGCACTTGAAAAAGGTGCTACTCACTTTACTCACTGGTTCCAGCCTCTAACAGGCATTACTTCCGAGAAGCACGACAGCTTTATGACTCCTCAGGGAAACGGCACTATTTTGATGTCCTTCTCGGGAAAAGAGCTGGTACAGGGTGAGCCTGACGCATCAAGCTTCCCATCTGGCGGTCTGCGCGCCACCTTTGAAGCTCGTGGTTACACGGTTTGGGATCCTGCAAGCCCAACCTTTATCAAAGATGAAGTTCTCTGCATTCCAACTGCATTTATTTCATACACCGGAGAAGCTCTGGATAAGCGCACTCCACTACTCCGCTCCCAGGTTGCCCTTGAAAAACAGGCTAAACGCGTTCTTGCACTCTTTGGCCAAAAGCCTTCTCGCGTTGTAACAAACATCGGTCCTGAGCAAGAGTACTTCCTTATCAAAGAGGAAGACTTTGAACAGCGTCCTGACCTTATCCTTTGTGGTCGTACTCTCTTTGGTTGCGAACCAAGCAAAGGTCAGGAGCTTGACGAGCACTACTTTGGTGCCATTCGTCCAACCGTCAACAACTTCATGAAAGAGCTTGATGACGAGCTCTGGAAACTGGGTATTCCTGCAAAGACCAAGCATAATGAGGTTGCTCCTTGTCAGCATGAGCTTGCACCTGTCTTTGAGCAGGGCACACTTGCCATCGACAACAACCTCCTGACCATGGAGAAGCTCAAGCTTCTTGCTACCCACCACGGTCTTGCTTGCCTTGAACACGAGAAACCCTTTGAGTACGTCAATGGTTCTGGTAAGCACGACAACTGGTCGCTCTCTGCAGACGACGAGAACTTGCTTGAGCCTGGTGATAAACCTGGCGAGAACCTCCGCTTCTTGGTCTTTCTTGCTTGCCTAGTTGCCGCTGTTGACTCCCACGCAGACCTTCTGCGTATGTCGGTTGCATCCGCTGGAAATGATCACCGTCTTGGCGCAAACGAAGCTCCACCTGCAATTGTTTCAGTCTTCTTAGGTGCTGCGCTTTCTGTAATTGTTGACGATCTTATCACTGGTTCCGATGTTCACGGTGCAAAGCGCACTCGTATGGATCTGGGCGTACCAACACTTCCTGCAGTTCTTAGGGATAACACGGACAGAAACCGTACCAGCCCCTTTGCGTTCACTGGCAACAAGTTTGAGTTCCGTATGTGTGGCAGCCAACAGAATCTCTCTGATCCTAATGTCATTTTGAATACCATTGTTGCCGAGCAGTGCGATCGCTTTGCAAGTGACCTTTCAAACGCTTCTGAGAAGAACTTTACCAAGGAGGCTTTGAAGTGGGTTATTGACACATTTAAGACACACGAGCGTATCCTCTTTGAAGGCAACGGCTACTCAGGTGATTGGGAGAAACTTGCTGAGGAGCGCGGTCTTCCCAACCTCCGTACCACTCCTGAGGCACTCCCTGCAATGATCGCTCCAGAAAACATTGAGCTCTTTGAGCGTTATGGTGTTCTTTCCCAGGCAGAAGCACAGGCTCGCTACGTTGCAAAAGCTGAGCAGTATACCAAGATTCTCAACATTGAGGCTCGTACCATGCTGTATATGACGCGCCACATGTATCTGCCTGCCCTCTTTACCTACTCAAGTGATGTTGCCTCTTCAGTTGCTGCTAAACAGGCTATTGGTATCAAGAGCGCTGCAGAGACAGAGATTGTTGAGAAGCTCACCGCAGGTATTGACGAGATTTACGCAGCTACCAACAGCCTTGATGAGATCAATACCACAGCTCACCAGATGAAGGATCAGCCTCAGGAGCAGTGCGAATACTACTGCAATGAAGTTCTTCCTGCCATGTCCCGCCTGCGCAGCGCCGTTGACTCCATGGAGCTCATCTGCGGACACGACTGGTGGCCAGTTCCTAGCTACAACAAGATGCTCTTCTACGTCTAGTTCTTCATCAGGGCTTCTTGGCGAGAAACCCGGTCTTCTCGCCACTCCATCTTTACAGCAAAACGGCTCAGTTTACCTGGGCCGTTTTTTTGATATCCAAATTCTTAACGTATAGAAAGAGCTATGCGTTGACCAACTTACTGTAGGTAGCGTGAACGTCTTCAAGCTTGATGAGATTTCCTTCTGCATCGGTTGGAGCAGGAGCTATCTGCATTGATTCACTTACTGCTGTCAAATTCAGACGATCTGCATACCAAGGCGTTGGTGTTCCCTCAATAACTGGCGAGAAAAACGAGTCCATTTCTCCCATGTGTTCAGCAGAATCTCGTTTGGTAATAAATTCCTGCCATAAATACGCTGAATACGTATGTTTTGACCCCTGACATACAAATGACCTTATCGTAGAGAAATAAGAAGTGCCTGGTAGAATAACTGAAAGATTATCAAAATCGTCTTTAGTAATTGCTCTATAAGCAGCGCTCAGCGGACAAACACAAGCCCTGTACTTGCCAAATCCTGTGTCTCTAATAGCTTGATAGGTGCTCTCAGAAAATGTGTCAACATTTTCAAACAAACTTTGGATAATTTGAGCGCCTTTATCCAGACCATACTGTCCTAAAAAGAGCGATTCAAACTTCTTGCCCGTATACGTAAGTGCGGGGTCAGGAATAACATACCTTCCACGCAGGCCATCTGTAAGAAGATCGGTCCATTCGTGAGGACGCAAAATCTTTTTCTCATTAAGGCGTTCTTGATTTACAAGTAAAACCAATGGATCTGCAGCGTAGGCATACCAGTGTCCAGTGGCGTCAAAAAACTCAGGGCGCACGTACTGGTCTGTTGAAGAAACTTCAAACGGTTGACAATATGCGGAAGTCTCAAAATTTTGCATGAGAGCTTCGCTTGCCAAGAAAATGACATCGGGTTTCTCAAAACCCCAATCAGTACCAGATTTAGTATTAGAAGTTTCAGACTCCGAACTCTTACCAGAAGTATATGTTTGCTGAATAAACTCCTGAATTTCTTCCTCCGTTGCCTCACCCACCGTAACAGGCATAGAAAACATTCTTGAATATGTTTCTACCAGGGGCTTTACCGCATCTTTGGAAGTACATAAAAGATTGAGGGAGCCCTCTCGTTGCGCAAGTTGAATAAGCGCTCGAGCGTAGCCTGGAACTTTTGAATTAAGCTGTGGAGGAAGAAGCTCCTGCTGAACATAAGAAATTCCTGGACTCAAAACGTTTGCTACCGTAGCTATTACAGGTGCAGCAACCGCCGAGACAGCCAGAATAATAAATGAGGTTCTTGTAACAGAAGTGGCAGTTGGTGGAGTGATCTTCTCGTCAGGGTCTTTTGGTCCAAAAGTTTTATGCAGCTTCTGGCGCAGACAATCTGGGATAAACTTCACGCTACCTCCTTACCTGCTACATAATCCGTCTGGTCAAACAGATTTTATCCTTGAATTCTCATTGCTAGTGCAACAACAAAAGAGAAGGTAGTGACCCATGGGTCTACAATGGCGCTTACGACAACGTTCATTGAAAGGATTTCCATGGGTCACTATAGCCATCTTAGCATTGAAGAGCGCGAAGACATTATGGTCTGGTGGAAAAATCATGAAAGTATAAGCCAGATTGCCCGTAAGCTCGGACGGAACAAGTCAAGTATTTCACGGGAGATTAAAAGAAACGGTTGGACAATTATTGGAGTGGCGCATCTTTGTTACAGAGCCTCGACTGCTCAGAGAAAAACCGATGCTCGACGCCAGGCTTGCAAGAAACGCACCCTACTCGATGATCCAAGCCTTCGTGCACGTATTGTCTTTCTTATCTGTAGTCGCCACTTCTCACCTGAGCAGATTGCAGGAAGACTACACTTGGAGCTTTCATATGCTCCTGTCAGCTGTAGCACTATATATAGAGCCATACACTCAGGGAAACTAGACTGTGAACTTCCAGGTGTACAGTCTGTACGTAGAAGACTTAGACACCGAGGTAAACGACGGCATACAAAACACCTCATAGAGCGCAGAGGAAAAATACGGATAACCCATGAACTTGTCGAAAGACCAAAAGAGGTTGCAGATCGCCAACGCATTGGAGACTGGGAAGGTGATACCGTCATCGGTAAGGCCAAAGGGCCACGCCTGGTCACACAAGTTGACCGTATGAGCGGCTACCTTGTTGGTGGCAAAGCTGCATCAGGGTCTAGTGCTGATGTCAATGTAGCTATACAGCAAGCTTTGAGAGGTGAGGTAGTAAAAACCATAACGCTTGATCGTGGATCTGAGTTTGCTCGAGCAGCAGAACTTCAAGAAGCTATTGGAGTAAGTATCTACTTCTGTCTTCCACATCATCCCTGGCAAAGAGGTACCAATGAAAATACTAACGGTCTCATCAGAGAGTATTTTCCAAAAGGTACAGACCTCTCATCGATTAGCGATAGAGAGATTGAGGCAGTATATAATGAACTTAACCTAAGACCACGTAAGCGTCTGGGTTGGAAGTGCCCTTGGGAAGTCTACCATCACCAAACGTTGCACTTGCTTTGAGAATTCAAGCTCCAAAAAACTCAGCCAATGCATCTTCATCTGAAAACTCACTTCAGAATCACAACCTCCGTCTTTTATAGGAAGAGCAAACTGAAAGTGTATAGGTTTATGAAGAAGCTTTAAAAAATATTAAAAAGTTTATCGACCCCACAAAAAAGACAGTCGATCTATATTCCGGTGTTGGTACTATTGGACTATGCGTATCAAAAGGCGATACTGAACTAGTTGAAATCAACAAGTCAGCTGTACTTGAAATGAAAAATAATATTAAAAAATTAAAACTAAAAGCAAAAGCTATTTTAGCATCCGCTGAAGATGCTACCAATTACATTACAAATAATTGTAATTTAATAGTCGATCCACCAAGAGCTGGATTACACAAAAACGTGATTAATAAAATCAACGAAGTATTACCAGATAGAGTTATTTATCTAAGTTGTAATCCAGACACTCAAAGTCGTGATGTTAAATTATTAGAAAATAATTACAAAATAGAATTTATCAAAGGTTATAATTTCTTTCCTAGAACACCACATATTGAATGCTTAATGGTGCTTAAAAGAATAAACTAGAATTTAATATTTATTCTTGAGCCTTAATTAGCTTATAGATAAATTTCACACTTGGCCGATAACCCGTATGGGCATCTATATCAAATTGTTTAATTAAGCCATTCTTAACTTCGGCTATTTGAATTAAGCAAGGACTATAAGGAACTAACGTCCGATAATAGCTCAAATCGTCCGAGTTAATAATCGCTCTACCAGGAAAAACATTAATAAATTTTTCTCTTGCAATTTCATTAAAATAATCATTTTTACCTCGAGGTGGTAAATATCTTTCAACTAGTAAATTAAGCTTTTTAACAACTTTAGAGACATCACCTAATTTCACTTTTGAATGAAAAGTCATATAAAGAAACAATTGATGTTTTGGCGTAATAAAAATTGAGCCTATACCATCTGAAGATACTGGCATGTTATGAGTAATAAACTGTTTAATTTCAAGATCTATGCCAAAAGCATGTTTAATTTGTTTTTCTAATTTTACCTCGTCGACAATATTGTCATTCATATCTATAGTATAGCAAAAGAAAAATACTACTATCTAATATTTACTTAGTTATTTCAACTGTCCCCAAGAAGTGGTCTACAGATTTTTTAACCATATCTTGAAGCTCATTAGCTCTTTTTTGAATCTGTTTATTAGATGACTTTTGTAGCTTATTTAGACAATTATTTTCCTCATAGGTAATGGTTTTATTATCTATATTAATCTGACCAACTATTTGAATTGGTATATTCGAAAGGTTATCTTTATTAAACTTACAAGTAAACATCAAAACATCACCAGGCACTGAACTATATAAATAATCCATAATGCGTGAATCAGAAACTAGAATATTTTTTGCAATTCCACTATTAAACTTGGCATCAGTGCTAAATAACAAAGTGGAGGTTATATCATCATTACTGTATTTTAATTTTCTAATTGTCGTTCTATGAAAGTTTTAGTTTCTTCTTGGCCAGTTATGGCTTTTTCTAAATTACTATTACGTTTCTTTAAGTCAGTTAATTCATTATTAAGATTTTCATTGCTCTTTAGGATATTTGAAAATTCCAAAGGCCTTAACTTCACATCACCATTTTGGTAATACAAATATCCATAAAAACCAATAAAAGCTAGACCAATAAGAGCAAATAGAGACAAGAAGAATGTTCTAATTCGATGTTTTTTCCTAAGAGGTAAGAATGGATTGTGCGAAATATTCTTATCTCTTTGCTTTATAAAATCAGGATTGTCTGAAGCAATAATTTCATCAAAATTTTCTTCGCGTTCATCAACTTTCGATCGAACACGATCATCTCCTATATTTTGTTCTTGTCGAGGCAAATTAGCTGGTTTTGAATTATTATCGTTATTTGGCGTATCTCCAACTAAATCATTACTTTCTTTATCTACATCAAGCGAAAAAGAAGCTGATTCAAATTCCTGATCTTGATCGGCTACTCTTGAAGTCTCCTGATCATTTTCTTCATTGGATGTATCAGGTGAGAGAAGAGAAAAGTCGTCATCAATCTTCGTACTATTCTTTTTAGTGACGGGTTCCTTATCCGAAGCTAAACCTTCTAGATACTCATCTTCTAAATCATCTTTATTTAGAGAGATCTGATCAGAATCTTCTGATTCATCTAAACTGATTTTATTAATAATGTCTGCTTTTTCAGCTCTAATTAAGTCCTCTTTTATAGAGTATTCCGGCTCTGACGCTCCAAGTTCGGCCGCGTCAACATTAGATGCGATTTTATCAACTTCACTAATTTCTTCTTTAGGCTCTTCTTTTTTGACAAGTCCTGGAATGTCTTCAATCTCGTCTAGAGAAGGGAGATCTTCAATAATACTTTCTAATTCTTTTTTATTATTAGTTCTAGAGGCTCTAGTCCTTTTAGGCTTTGTACTACTATCTTCAGATTTCTTTTTATTTTGCTCTTCAGATTTTTTATCGTCATGAATGGCAACTTTTATTTTTGTTGTCTTCTTTTTGTCATCAAGAGATTTTGAATATTCATTTACTAGTCGATCAATTGAAGACAATTCATCTTGCAAAGAAGAACTAGAAGCATTATTTTTTGCTTCTTTTGCTTGTTCTTTTAAAAACTCCTTTTCAAATTTTGGGTCAGGTTCAATTACTTTTTTTCTGACTCGTACTTGAATTTGCTGAGCTTCTTCATCCTTCTTAGGCGTACTTTTAGTGGCTCTTTTTGAACCGACAGTTAGTTTCTCACCCTTTTTAACACCAGAAGTCTTTTCATCCTTCTTCACTAATTGTCTCCCTCAAAATTGTAATGCTTAAATTATAACTAAAATCAAACCATTTTCCAATTAGCGTCATAAATAAAAAAGATAAAAACAAAAGCTATTGCCATTTAGGCTAATATATTAGATTAATGTTATATTTAAAGTGGAATTTAAGATATGAATGAATATTATAAACAAGCAAAGGACACATTTTTAGCCTACGTCTATGCATCCATAGCATGGGATTTTATCTCGAACTACATGATTAATCATAAAGCATTTTCTATTGTTGATTTTTGCGTCTGGACATATAATTACGGCGACATCGTATATCTATCGCACGAAGCTTATTTAGAAAAGAATAACAAATTACTTAAAAAAGCTCGTGAAGCTTTTAGTGACCATAAAATTTCATATAATGAAGCTCAACGTATAGTAGATGGTGCTTCTATTAAAAATAAAGACATAGTAATAAAAATTAATGACTCTCTATTAGAAGACTTAGAAAAACTACATAAAGAACCTTGGAAGAACATAACACTTCTACCCGCAATTGATACGTCAAAAGCTAAATCACATAAAACAACTTATGTTCATTATGAAAAAGAAGATAAAAATCAATTCACCACGATAAGCATCAATTCAACCATTGATAGAGATTCATACCGAACTGATCCAGCAAAGAAAATTTTATCTAGGCTTCTAATTAAAGTTATTGATACTGTTTTGTGCAGTTATTTAAGACAACGTTTTGTTTTCTATATAG
>ERZ772948.1784-NODE-1784-length-11857-cov-2.571598_pt1 | contig 11857 bp, 9 predicted proteins | sample MGYA00511945_ERZ772948 | MGnify/ENA primary metagenome ERZ772948 (study PRJEB29015, sample SAMEA2737927) | human oral metagenome | biome: human oral; feature: human-associated habitat; material: dental | place: China | collected 2141 ... | reverse complement strand
TGTCGGCCACCTCTGCTTGCACCATGACCACCGCACGCTCAAGCGAAGGAAGTTCCTGGAAGAACTTGAGGATCAGCGTAGCCGCCACCTGATACGGCAGATTGGATACAAACTTTGTTGGCATCAGGGCGCTCGTCGCTGCGTCATGAGCAACGGTCGGAAGCGTGCTGTAAGCCTCAGCAAGCTTCTGCGGCGTGATAGTCAGAGCATCTCCCATAACCAGCGCAAACGAGTCTGGATGAGGTTCCTTACAGGTTACTGCTAAGACTTGCTCAAGCTCAAAGTCTGCCTCAAGCGAGCAGACCGCAAGAGCGTTGTCGAGCAAGGCCACCGTGAGAGTACCCAAACCGGGTCCAACCTCAACGACCACATCGGTAGGCTGAACCTCTGCAAGCTGAACGATTTTCTCGATAATGTGGTCTTGCACCAGGAAGTTTTGGCCCAGCCTGTATTTGGTGGCAAGGCCAAAACGTTCCAGCGTTTCTTTAGTGGCGCGCTGATTAGCAAGCCACGATGTCTGATGCGATGCGTGCTCCGACACGATTACTTGCTTGCAAGACGTGGGAACAGAGCGTCTCCCTTAGAGACAGCCAGGCCACCCTGAAGCTTGCCCCATACGCACTCGCTGCGGGTATCGGTAGAGGTAATCTCTGCCTCATCAAGGCTCATACGGCGAAGAACCTCTGCAGATGTGGTAGGCATGAATGGCATAAAGAGATGTGCGCAAATGCGGATAGACTCAAGCAGCGTATAGATAATCTCTGCAAGCTCTGCAGCACGCTCTGGGTCTTTAGCCACGGTCCAAGGAGCGGCGTCCTCAATGTAGTGGTTAGCTGCGTGGACAAGCTCCATGATGATGTTCTTAGCGCCCACGTAATCCATCTTCTCCATGCATACGGCATAGCGGTCATAGATGCCCTCAGCCAGCTTACGCAGTGGGTGGTCTGCAGCAACAGAAGAACCATCAAAGGTTGGAGTGACGCCCTCAAAGTACTTATCGCTCATGTTAAGAGCGCGAGAAACCAAGTTACCCCAGCTATTTGCCAGGTCAGCGTTATAGACCTGCTCCATGCGCTCAAAGGAAATGCCAGAGTCCTCGCCAGGGGTGACATCGGTCATGAAGTAATAGCGATAGCCCTCAACGCCAAGCAAATCCAAAACATCCTTAGGTGCAATGGCGTTTCCGCGAGACTTGCTCATCTTCTCAACAACGCCGGTCTCAGAATTACGAACGTTCAAGAAGCCGTGAGCAAAGATGTGCTCAGGAACAGCCTCGCCAAGGGCCATAAGCATTGCAGGCCAAATGACGCAGTGAAAACGAATGATGTCTTTACCAACAACATGCATCTGAGCTGGCCAGAAGCGCTTTCTCATAGCAGCAGCCTCTGGACTGTCATCACCATAGCCAACAGCAGTGTAGTAGTTAAGAAGTGCGTCAAACCAGACGTAGGTTACGTGAGACTCATCAAAAGGAACTGGAATACCCCAGTCAAAGCTGGTGCGGGATACAGAAATATCCTGGAGGCCAGACTCAACAAAGCTGCGGACCTCGTTTGCGCGGAAATCTGGCTCAATAAAATCTGGGTGCTTAGCATAGAGCTCAAGCAGCTTGTCCTGGAATGCAGAAAGCTTGAAGAACCAAGACTCCTCAGAGACACGCTCAAGCTCACGATGGCAATCTGGGCAGAGATGTGCGCCCTTGCAACCAGCCTCTTCATCTGCCTTCTCTACCTGAGTCTCGGTGAAGAAGGTCTCCTCGTGGATGCAGTACCAACCATCATAAGATCCCTTGTAGATGAAGCCTGCCTCACGCATACGCTCCCACAGATACTGGACAGCTTTTACGTGGCGCTCATCGGTAGTACGGATGAAATCGTCATATGAGATATTCAGCTCTTCATAAAGTCCCTTGAAGAAAGGAACCTGCGAGTCACACCATGCCTGTGGAGACAAACCGTGATCAGCTGCAGCAAGAGCGACCTTCTCGCCATGCTCGTCCATACCGGTGAGGAAAAATACATCGTAACCAGCAGCGCGTCTAAAGCGAGCCTGGATATCGCAAAGCAGGGTGCAGTACGCAGTTCCCAGGTGTGGCTTTGCGTTGACGTAATAAATTGGGGTGGTAATAAAGTATGACGGCTTGGCCTCGGGCATAATGACTCCCTTTGTGTAAGTTGCAATAACTTATCCAGTATAGAGCAAATGCTGGGAGTTCTTTGTGTTGGTATGGTGATTATGCCTCGTGAGCAAGAATTGCCTGGTATGCCTCGTCACGCGCAATACCAAACTTCTGAGCAAGCTCCTTGGCCAGGGCTGATTTTCTAGTACCAGCAGCAAGACCAGCCTCTATTGCATCTTCAAGCGAGAGCTGAGATTCTCCTTCTGCCTGCGATGATGCAGAGGAAAGCTCTTCTTCTGTGGGAGCTGCAATGACCAGAACACACTCGCCTTTAAGGTTCTCTTTTACAGCAAGTGTCTCAACAAGGCAAGGCGCCACATCGCGCACCACTTCTTCGTGCAGCTTAGTAAGCTCTCTGACAAGAGCCACCTGCCTGGTTGGAAACACCTCGGCTATGGCCTCAACCGTTGCAAGTACCCTAAACGGAGACTCATACAGCACAATAGTGCCCGGAATTGTTGCAAGCTGCTGCAAGCGCTGAACAATCTGTCCGTGCTTTCTGGGCAAAAAGCCTTCAAAGAAGAAATGTTCACTTGCCAGGCCCGATGCAACAAGTGCACAAGTTACCGCAGAAGGACCCGGAATAACCTCCGTTGCAAGGCCTTCTGAAAGCGCCGCATCAACCAAATGCTGACCTGGGTCAGAGATGCCTGGCATACCGGCATCTGACACAAACGCAACACGCTGACCTGCGCGAAGCCTCTCTAGCGTTGGTTCAATTTGCGACTCAATAATATTTTGATCACAACGCTGCAGCGGTACATGAATGTCAAATGCCGAGAGGAGCTTTGAGGTCACGCGCGTGTCCTCACATAAAATGACATCCGCTGCTGCAAGCGTTTCTTTAACGCGAGGTGACGCGTCCGAAAGGTTACCAATAGGCGTGCCCACAATAGACAGTTTACCTGCTAAAAGAGTAGATTCTGTCATTACTCGAGCATTCCCCTCTCAAACGTTGCAAGCGCAACACGTGCGTCCCATGCAGCTAAAAATGCAGAGGTCTTCCAGGTCTGGAAGAACCATGCAGGACACGTATTGTACACTTTGAGCTGGCCGGAAGTGTAAATGCGCTCAAGCGCAATTCTTCCCTCTGCCGTCATAGCGCCATCAATGCTTGGAAGTGATGCTGACCACTTACCCACCATGACCGGCAGACCACCTGAAGCAGAAGTCTTCAAATACGCTTCGTTTTTATCAATAAGCTGCTGTACACCCCTAGGACCTGAGCAATCAATTCCCTCGCAGGGTTTATCAAGGTGTGCATCAAGCCAAACGTTTTGATAGGCCTGCTGGCTCATAAAACGCCTAAATCCCTGAGGCCAGCCACCATCTGGAAGAATGACCACAGGCTCTTCTCCTGCCACAGATCTAATGGTCTCATAAGCACGGCGATAATAGTTTCTAAGCGAGTGACCAGGAATACCATCTGTGAGCTTAAAGCCCTTGCGCACACGAGGCTTAACCTCATCGGCTACCTCAATGCCATAAAAACCGCTGCGGTGAGCGTAGTGAAGGGCAAGCTTATGCAGAATAGAAAGAGATTTCTCCCCAGAAATTCTGGTACGTGGAGCACCACCTGGCTGATTATCCAAGCCATCAGGCAAACCTGGATTGACTGCCAGTACAAAAATAACGTGCAAGCCAAGCTCTTCCGCCCATTCAAGAGCTCTATCAAGCTCAGTGATACAGCTTACATATGGTGTACCAGCAGCTTCTTCATCAAAAACATACCAAGGTACAGAAATTCTTACCGCATTAAAACCACGTGCAGCAATACTGACAAAGTCAGAGCTCTGAATAAATGAAGAACGATGTGCTTTAACAAGATTATGGTAGGCCTCAACACCTAATGCTTTAATGAGCTGAGCCTCATCAACGCAGCCCGTGCGTGCAAACGGCTCAGGAGTTACCCACGGTTCAAGCGTAAGCCAACCGGTTAAATTGACACCTCGCAATGCTCCGTGAGCCATGAAATTCCACCTCGCCAAAAGATAAAACCTCTACATACGTAGAGTATACCCATCGAGGTTATGTTGCTCACACAAGCTTCAAAAACAACAGGTTAATTCATATTTTTTGAATAAATGGCGCAATTGTTGGGTGTCTCATCAACCTCAACAGAAGAAACGGGTAAGCCTTCCGCTTCAAGTTGCTCAAACAAATACTTGGCCAAATTTTCTGCTGTTGTTCTAAAGGGCAACACGGTAAGCGAGAAACCCTCTTCTGTAAGACAGTTCAGTGTCTTTTCAGAAAGAGAACCCTCCTCAATCAAAAACGTATGATCAAGGGAATCACACAGTGCGCGAACCTTACGCTTAAAAACGCCAAAGTCCATAACCATATCTTTTTCTGTACCAGACTCACCAAGCTCTGCAGTTGAAATGCAGGCAATCACACGCCAGCGATGACCATGCAGATTCTCACACTTGCCATAGTAGTTGGTAAGAAAATGCGCTGAGTCAAAGGCATATTCAGTCTTAAGCGTATACATTACGCGTTGTCCTTCGAACCGCGACCGCGATCATCGCGTCCTGCTCTTCTGTGCCTACGACGCGTAGCATTTTGTGACTGAGCATCTCTAGATGCAGCGTTAAATGCACCGTTAGAACCAGAAGCACTCTGTGAAGCGTTCTGGGCCTTCATGCCTGCCCTATCACCTGGACGACGAGTCCTCTTTGCACGAACTGGTGCCTGTGCCTCATCAGCTTTCTGTTGTGCCTGAGGAGCATCTGTCCTTCTAAAACGCTTACCCTGAGGCTGCTTCTGTGCAGGAGCTGTGCCCTGCTCATTCTTCTGAGGAGCCTGAGTATTTGCAGTGCCCTCTTCTGTTGCGTGATGACGGCGGCGGGTACGACGAAGCGTATCTGTTGCAGCATCAAAAGTACTGGAACCAGGGTTGACCTGAGCATTCTTTGAAGTTCTTACACGACGGGTGCGAGAAGAACTTTGAGCGCCTTGCTCTTCTCGGGCATTTCTTGCACCGGAATTCTTGACGTTTTCCTGCTTATTTGCAGAGTTCTGCTCAAAGCGTTCACGCTTGCGCCTTGGAGTCTCTGTGACAAAGAGATCAGGGTTAATCTCTGGCTCTTCATCAACAATCAGACCGTTTGCCCTATCAAGTTCTGCTAGGGCCATCTGAACCTCAACAGATTCAAGGCGCTCAAGTGCAGCGCGAGAAACGCTGTCTGGTCTGCAAGAACAGCCAAGGTCTTCCGACTTCTGCTGAGCCGCAGGAGATGTGTCCATATCAGCAAGAGGAATACGTACCACCTTGCCACTCTCAAGACGAAGTGCAATCTCCTCTTTTGGCGTGTTGTACTCAACAATTTTTGCCAAACCCAGAGGAGTCTCAATGACAGCATTGCGCTTTGGAGCACGGTTCTTAAAATCGCGATAGGCTTCAAACTCATAGCGCAAGCAGCACATTAAGCGGCCACAAGCACCAGAAATCTTAGTTGAGTTCAAAGGCAAATCCTGCTCTTTTGCCATACGGATAGAAACTGGCTCAAAAGAGAGGCCAAACCTTCTACAGCAGAGCTCTTGTCCACAGTGACCGTAGCCACCAATAACCGCCGCTTCTTCTCTGACGCCAATCTGACGCATGTCAATGCGCTCGTGAAGCTCATGAGAAAGCTCACGGACAAGCTGTCTAAAGTCCACACGATCATCAGCTGAGAAGTAACAAACGACCTTCTCGCCATCAAAAAGATACTCAACACCAATAGGCTTCATCTCAAGTTCTTCTTGAACAGCAAACTTCCTGAACACAGGAAGCGCAGCCTCGCCCTTAGCGGCAAGCTCTTCTGCGCGAGATAGGTCCTCTTCAGTTGCTACACGAACAACGTCTTTGAGCTCGGCTTTGTTTGTCTTGTACTCAAACTCCTCCTGAGAAATCTCACGAGGATCAGCAACAGCAAGACCAATCTCTAGACCACGTTCGGTCTGACAAATGACGTGGTCACCTTCAAGAACGCCAGACTCCTTTGGATCAAACCAAAGGTCGCGCGCGGCGTATTCAAATTTCACCGGGACAACGGTGGGCATGTAAGTGCCTCCTTGATATGCAGCAGCATAACCTCAAGGGTTAGCTGGGGAGAAACAGAGCGGTCCAGGTTGTATTGAGCCTCTTGCACCGCAGCAAGAGCCCCCAAAACACCCTGGGTATGAGTTTGAGATGCAACGCGGTCAATAATGCCTGCTGCATCCGTATTTACTATCTCTTCATCAACCGCTTCGCAACATAACAGTACGTCGCGAAGAAGCGATTCCAGAATTGCCAACATTTCTATGATACCCGAACGCTCGCGCGCTGTGAGCTCTCGCTTATTTGCAGCCTCAACCTGCTTCAAAGCGGCACTAGTAAGAAAATCCTCACTTTGAGCAAGCGCCTCTTCTTGGGCTCGCCTCACATCACCTAGAGGAATTTTTGCAGCTTCTATCAGCTCTTTTGCGGAAGTGAGTACATCCCACGAGTCATTTCTGAGCAGGTTGCCAAAAACATCAATGAGCTGTCTGCGAATGTTTTTTCGCGTAGAAGACTGCAAAAACTCCACAGCTCTACTAGGGGTTCCTGTTGCTGCGAGCGCAATACGAGCTTCCTGTTCTGTAGCAGAAATCTCTCGCATAATAGCGGCTTTAGCTACAGCGTCAGTAAGCGTTCTAAACGCAACCACCTGACAACGAGAAACAATAGTGGGAAGTACCGCAGAAGAAGAACGTGCAGACAGAATAAAAATAGTATCTGCAGGTGGCTCCTCGATAGTTTTAAGCAGCGCATTTGCTGAATTCTCTCGAAGCAAATCAGCACGATCAATTACGTAAATCTTATGAGTTGATCGCATGGGAGCTAGGCTAACATCAGCGGTGAGCTGACGAATTTGCTCAATAAGATAACCGTTTGCAGAGGCTGGAGTAAGCACGTGCACGTCAGGATGAGTACCGCGAGAAATACGAATGCAGTCGTCACAAGCAGCGTCACCGCCTTGGGCACAAAGAACACATTGCGCTAAAGCTTTGGCCGCAAGACCTTTACCAGAACCAGGAGCACCTACAAACAAATAGGCATGACCAAGTTTGTGTTCATGCAATGCTCGTGCAAGCAAGTTTTGAACCTGAGGCTGATCTTGAAGACGCGTTAGTGCCTGAGGAAGCGGATAGGCAGTATGAGCAGTATGTGTATCCTCTTGTGTCATGAAGACATCACTCACCAAGCTCACTGATGCCCGGGATAAGATCGGCTAACAGCTGGCGAGTACGCGTACGGACCTCGTCAATACTGCCATCTGCATCAACAGCTTTTACACGCTCAGGCTCATCTTGTAGAAGCTGCTTATAACCAGCAAAAACACGTTCCTGGAAAGCAACACCCTCTGCTTCTAATCTATCAGTATCATTTTGTGTAGCACGTGCATGAGCGACCGTTGGCTCAAGCATAAAGACAAGGGTTCTATCGGGAGAAACCCCACAGCTTCCCAAACGATTTGCATGGTGGACTAAGTCCGTATCAAGGCCACGACCAGCTGCTTGATAGGCGTAAGTGGAGTCATAGAAACGATCACACAAAACTACCTTGCCAGATGCTAGAGCTGGGCGAATAACCTCTTCCACTAGCTGAGCACGACTTGCTTCGTAGAGTAACAGCTCACACTCGTCGCACATTGCACCGTTTTTTGGATTGAGAACAACATCTCTGATCTGCTCAGAAATAGCAGTTCCACCGGGCTCACGAACAAAAACCACATCAAAGCCAAGTGCTTCAAGGTCTTCTCGCAGAAGAGAAGCTTGTGTTGACTTGCCACAGCCATCAACGCCTTCAAGCGTAATAAACAGGCCTTGAGATGTACGTGCGTCTTTATTCATGCTTCCCTCCCTCTTAACTATCTCACGATACAGGCAGATTGTGTTTCTCGCCATGAATATTCTAAAGGTTTTGCGCATTTCCACATGAAAAGTGCTCAAAAATGGGTAAAAATACGTATGGAGCGGGCGTTGGAGAGGGACGCTCGTTCTTCCGAAAACGGTGCACCTCTCGATGCACCGTCATACGTTTACTTTTTTGCTGCCTTGGTGGATTTGGTGCTCTTAGTACTCTTACGAGCGCCTCTACGCGAGGCAGTTTTCTTTTCTTTACCAGGGCAATCGTAGTTTGGACAGAGCTTCCAAGGACCCCTCTGGGTAGTAACAACCACCATAGGAGCGCCACAATCTGGGCAGACCTCATCGGTCTTCTCGAGCTTTCCACGAGCAGGCAGAGGATAGCTTGTTTCGCACTCCTCGTAATTGGTACAGCGGATAAAACGCTTACCCGTGCGCTCTGACTTATGAGCCACCAGGTCTCCATGCTTGCCATTTGCTTTGCAAGTTGGGCACTCGCCCACAATAAGATCTGGCTCCGAATTTGTAGGACAAGCTGGATTGATGCAAGTCTCATACGCACGCTGTCTAAACGGCTGAACCTTTACGCGAGGAGCACCGCACTCTGGGCAGACACCAGCCTCTCCCTCAAGCGGCTCAACGCGTCCCTGAGGCAGTGGATAGGTAACATCGCAGTCTGGCCAACCCATGCAGCCAACAAAGCTTCCACGAGTCTTCAGAGAGCTCTTAGCAACCAAGTCTTTGCCGCACTTAGGGCAGGTTCCCACCTTTGCGTCAGCAGTAACTGCATCAGCAATGGCCTCAGACAGGTCTTCTTTGTGGTCAATGAGCACATCAATCATGCCTGCAAGCAGAGTTCTTGAGTGTGTAACAACGCCATCACGCGTGTCTTTGCCCTCAGCAACGCTTGTCATATCGGACTCAAGCTCTGCTGTCATATCAGGCGAGGTAATGTGTGGCGCAAACTGCGAGAGCGCATCAACAATTGCCATACCAAGCTGACTTGGCTCAACAGGATCATTCTTGAGGTATTTACGCTGATAAAGCGTATCAATGATGGAAGCACGCGTAGACTTTGTGCCCAGACCGCGCTTCTCCATTTCTTGAATAAGCTTACCCTGACTATAGCGAGCAGGTGGCTCTGTCTGCTTAGCATCAAGCGACAAAGACTGAATGGAGACAATCTCTCCTTCGCCTACATCAGGAATCTGATCGTCCTTCTTAAGGCCAAAAGGATAAATCTCTCTAAAGCCTGGCTCAGCCAGCACGGTTCCATTTGCAACAAAAGGCTGACCAGCAACATCAAGCGTAATCTTGGTACCGCTCATAGTAGCTGGACCCATAAGGGTTGCGAGGAACCTTCGAGCAATCAAGTTATAGAGCTTCCAAGCTGCAGGCTGCAAAGCATCTGGATTTGCTGCTGCTGTTGGATAAATTGGTGGGTGGTCAGTAGACTCCTGCTTGCCACGAGTAGCGTGAAGCTTTGGCTGACCCAAAAGTTTTTTGCAGGTAGGAGCATACTGAGGAACTGCAGACAGCGTACGGACACAGTCCTTCAAGTCAAGCGAACTTGGGTAGACCGTGTTATCAACACGAGGGTATGAAATCATGCCGTCCATGTACAGAGACTCTGCCAAACGCATAGTTCTAGCTGGCGAGATACCCTCTGCAGCTGCAGCTGCTTGCAGCGATGTAGTGTTAAATGGAGCTGGTGGCTGCTGCTTTCTGCTACGAGACTCAATCTCGACAACCGTTGCCTGTGTTTGATCTTTCACAACGTCATAAACTGTATCTGCTTCAGCCTGATCCCAGAACCTTGCAGTATGATGAACCATCTTAAACGTTGCTTCGTCGTCATCTTCTGGAGAAGCAACACCAGAAATGACCCAATAATCTTCTGGCTTAAACGCCAAACGCTCACGCTCACGCTCAACAACAAGTGCCAGCGTAGGAGTCTGAACACGACCAGCAGAGCGCGTATTGCCCAGACCACCAAAGCGTGCAGTAGTCAAATAACGGGTTAATACCGCACCCCAAATAAGATCAATGTACTGTCTGGACTCACCTGCTGCAGCCAAGTTATAGTCAAGATCTACCAGGTTATTAAAGGCAGTCTCAATCTCTGTCTTAGTAAAAGCAGAGTAGCGAGCACGAAATGCTGCCAGGTTAGGATTAACCGAGAGAACCTGTGCCAATGCATCAGAGCCAATAAGCTCACCCTCGCGGTCAAAGTCTGTACCGATAATGACAGACTCTGCCTTCTTAGCAAGATTCTTAAGCGCTCGAATGATCTCTTTTTCTGCAGGTTGTTTATCTACAGGAGCCCAAATCAAATATGGCAAGCTGGGGATTTTCCATCCCTTAAGGTCAACGCCGTCGGCCATAAAAGGCTTGCGCTTAACCTTGTAAGGAGGGCGCTCAAGACCATCTGGAACGTCTGCAGGAAGGTGCTCCCCTTCTGCAGTTTCTCCGTACCAGCCCTCTTCCTTGTCAAACTTGAGAGCCAAAGGAAAATCCGGCTGCAGAATATGACCGCGAAGACCAATAGCAACATGGTCTTCTCCGCCACGTCTAAAACGATAAACAGGAGTGTTGTATACCTTGTCTGTCTCAGGCTTACCCGATTCAGACAGAAGGCGAGCAATCTGCTGCGCTGCGTCGTTTTTCTCGGTAACAACTAAAATCAAAGAACAACACTCTCCAAATTAAAAAGTGGAAATACTAGATTTTATCGAGCTCATGCTGATCGTAGTCCTCGCGGCTCCACTTAAGAGCAGCCTTGCCGTCGCGGGCAATAATGACATAACGAGCAACAGCCAAAGCAATTTCGTACAGCAGAATAAGAGCTGTAAACATCAAAATCATGGTGACAGGAGATGCGTCAGGAGTGACCACTGCAGAGAGAATCATCAGACCAACGTAGACGTAACGCCACTGTTCACGCATGTTCTTATAAGGAACAAGGTGAAGGATGGCCAGGTAGAAGATAGCCAATGGCAGTTGGAATGCAACGCCAAAGCCAATCTCAAACATCATAATAATATCGAGATAATCGCTTGCCTCATTAATGGTTCCTGCAAACTCCTGCGACTGTCCAATCATCCAACCAATAGCAGTGTTCAAAATGACAAAGTAACAGAACAACATACCCAAGAAGAACAGGGTAATCATAGCGGCTACGGTAGGAACAACCCACTTGCGCTCTTTAGCGTTAAGCGCAGGCAAGAAGAATGCCATAATCTCCCAGATGATAATAGGTGTACAGATAATCACCGAGAAGAAAAAAGCCACCTTAAACCTGATACTAAAGCCACCAAGAACCGAGATAACCGTAAGCTTACCGTCGGTTAGAAACTCCTTGATAGGATCAATCAAAATCTCAATCAATGCAGGTGTTGCAAAGTAAATAATAATTGCGGTAACAAAAAGAGACACCACTACAATAGTCACACGGCGACGAAGTTCTCCCAAGTGATCAAAAAGTGGCATACGAGCTGGAGTAATAGGCATTACACGCGAAAGCTGGACTTATGCGTCCTGGCTTTCTCCCTCCTCTCCAGCAACTTCTTCTTTCTTATCTTCTGCTATAGAGCGAGAAGAACGTGCAGATCCAAGGTTATACAAGTCTTTTGCAGATAGAGCGGCTGCAGAAGTTTCTTCTGTAGCCTTAGGTGTTGTCTGCTCAGTTGCCTCTGCGGAATCACCAGAAAAGTCAACAGAAGAAGTAGTGTCTGGTCCAGCTGTAGCAGTCTCCTTATCAGAAACGGCTTCTGATTGCTCGGTCTTCTCGACCGTCTCAGCCTG
>ERZ772948.1783-NODE-1783-length-11862-cov-4.103837_pt1 | contig 11862 bp, 10 predicted proteins | sample MGYA00511945_ERZ772948 | MGnify/ENA primary metagenome ERZ772948 (study PRJEB29015, sample SAMEA2737927) | human oral metagenome | biome: human oral; feature: human-associated habitat; material: dental | place: China | collected 2141 ... | reverse complement strand
GTTGGAGACCTTGGCCGACAGCACAATGGCGTCGCCAGGAAGGCCGATGCGTTCGGCCTCCTGAGCACTTTCGATGGCAGAGGTGACGAGCGCCTCGCGCATGACGGCCTGGGCATCCCAAGGCTGAGCGCGGGCCGAGTTGGCGTCCATCAGGCGCGCCAGCACGGACTGGTCAAGCGAGCCCCAGTTGACACCGATGCGCACCGGCTTGCCGTAGCGGCAGGCGGTCTCGACCATGGCGCGGTAGTTGTCGTCGCGCTTGGCGCTGCTGCCCACGTTACCCGGATTGATGCGGTACTTGGACAGTGCCTCGGCGCACTCGGGGAAGTCGTGCAGCAGCTTGTGGCCGTTGTAGTGGAAGTCGCCAATGAGCGGCACGTCGATGCCCATGCGGTCGAGCTGTTCGCGGATGTGGGGCACTTCGGCGGCGGCCTCGGGGGTATTGACCGTCAGGCGCACCATTTCGCTGCCGGCTTGCGCGAGTTCCTTGACCTGGATGGCGGTGCCAATGGCATCCACGGTGTCGGTGTTGGTCATGGATTGCACGCGCACGGGCGCATCGCCGCCGACAGTGACGACGCGCGCGCCCCAGCAAACGCGCGCCTGGCGCGAGCGGCGCGCGGCGGGCTGGACGATGGCAATGGGTTGGGCGAAGGCGGTTTCAGGCATCGTGGAAATCCGGCCTGGCGGCAGTGCGCTTCTGGCCGGTGAAAGCGGCAAAAGGGCCTTATTTCACTTCAAAGCGGGCCACACTGCCGCGAGCCAGGGCTTTGGCGTCAAACGGCTCGCCGCGCACGGTGACGCTGACGCCATCAACCTTGCCGATCTTCACGGCCAGCGGCAGCTCGCCTTCGGTCACGCTGGCCTGCTCGCCCGCCTTGAGGGTGCGGTCCAGCAGGTTTTTGCCTTTGGCGTCGCGCACGCTCACCCAGGTGGACTGCGTGGCGGCGAAGGCGATGAATGGGGCGGCGGGCTGGGGCGCAACCGGCGCGGCTTCTGCGGCGGCGGGCGTGGCTTCTGGCGCTGCGGCGGGCGCAGAAAGAGCGGGCGTTGAGGAAGCCGACGGCTCCGGCTGGAGAGGCGGCTGGGCCGCCAGCGGCGAGGCAGAGTGTTCGCTGACGGCTTCCACCACCATGCCGGGCGCGGGGGCGTGAGCGCCGTCTTCGCGCGCGCCGTCCTGCGTGGTTTCCGCCGGGGCGTTGAGCCGGATGGGCAGCGTGGGCAGCAAAGACAGCGCCGCCGCGCCCAGCGCCAGCAGCGCCAGGATGATCAGCACCGGGCGGCTGAACAAGTGCGACAGCAGCGATGCGGGCCGGTCGCTGGCGCGGTGAAACGGCGCATAGCCCGCATTGCTGGCGGGGCTGTACAGGCCGTGGCGCGAGGTGGGCATGCAGGCCAGCACGGCGGCGGCATCGCCCCCCAGGTGACGGCAGATGGATGCGGCCAGGCCCCGGGCGAAGGTGATGTCAGGCAGCAGCTCCAGACGCCCGGCTTCCAGCGCCTCGATGCGGTACAGCGGCACTTTCAGGGCATTGGCGAGCAGGTCGGCGTCGATGCCAGCGGCTTCACGCACCTGGCGCAGCATCACGCCCGCGCGCACAGCGGGCGCATCGGGCGGCTCGGACTTGGCGGCCGGCGCGTCAGTCTCCAGCGGGGCGGGCGCGGTCGCCTGCTCGCGCAAAGGCAGCGGCGCCGGAGCGCTGTCGCGGCCCTGCCGTGCCAGCTCACTCATTGAAGCGTCCCCGCTCATAGGACACCAGCTGGCTTGAGCTGGGGTAGCGGCGGCGCAGCTGGTCGGCCAGTTGCAGCACGGCTTCCGTGTGGCCAAGCTGGCGCTCGATCTTGATGCCCAGCCATAGCGATTCGGCGTTGCCCAGTTCGCTGTTGTTCAGGCGGCGGATGTAAAAGCGCGCGCGCTCCAGGTCGCCGCGCAGGAACAGCAGCTGCGAGAGGTTGTAGCCGGTGATGGGGTTGCCAGGGTCCAGCTCGTAGGCTTTCAGCAGCGTGGCTTCGGCCTTGGTGCGGTCGCCCGCGCGGGCCTCGCAGATGCCCTTGGTCATCAGGGTCTTGGCGCGCTCCGGGTACAGCGGGTTGCTGACGGCGCGGTCGAACATCTGGCTGGCCTGTTCGTAATTTTTTTGCTGGCAGTACATCCAGCCCAGGTTGTGCAAGGTGTTGCTGTCGCGCGGATTGAGCGACAGGGCGCGCTGCAACTGGGCGCTGGCCATGGGCATGTCGCCCAGAGACATGTAAATGAGGCCCGAGAGGTTGTAGGCGTCCGGGAAGGTGGGGTCGATTTGCAGCACCTGCTTGAGTTCGCTCAGCGCCACGGCGGTCTGCCCGTTTTCAAAGTAGCTGGCCGCCAGCGCCAGGCGCGTGCGGGCGCGGCGCCGGGCGTCGGTTTCGTTGTCGGGCGTGATCAGGCCGGCGGAAACGGCGTCGTCCATGCCAGTTTTGCTGCCTGAAGTGGCGCAGCCGCCCAGGGCGGCGGCCAGCGCCAGCGCAGCGGCGGCCAGCGCCAGGCTGCGAAAAAGCGGGGAAGCGGGCATGGCATTCATGACAGAGGCTCCTTCAGATGAAATCGGCTGAGGCCGCCCGCCGGGCGGCGACAGGCTGGGCGGCGGAGGGGGCGGCAGGCGTCAGGCGCGACATGCGGTGCAGCACCACGGTGTGCTGGCGCGCCATGCGCTCGGCCACGCGGGTGCGGTCGCGCACGTCGCCCGCCAGTTGGCCGCAGGCGGCGTCGATGTCGTCGCCGCGCGTTTTGCGCACGGTGGTGACGATGCCCGCGTCATTGAGCATCTTCGCGAACGCCTGCACGCTGGCCGCAGGCGAGCGCAGCAGGCCCGATTGCGGGAAAGGATTGAACGGAATCAGGTTGAATTTGCAGCGCAGCCCGTCGGCGGCATGGGCGCGCATCAGGGCGATCAGCGCCTTGGCATGCGATGGCTGATCGTTCACGCCGTCCAGCATGCAGTATTCAAAAGTGATGAAGTCGCGCGGCGCATGCGCCAGGTAGCGCGTGCAGGCGGCCAGCAGCTCGGCCAGCGGGTATTTGCGGTTCAGCGGCACGAGGGCGTCGCGCAGTTCATCCGTGGGCGCGTGCAGCGAAACGGCCAGGGCCACGGGGCAGTCGGCGGCCAGCCGGTCGATCATGGGCACCACGCCAGAGGTGGAAACCGTGAGCCGGCGGCGCGAGAGGCCGTAGGCATGGTCGTCCAGCATGGTGCGCAGGGCGGGCACCAGCCGGGCGTAGTTTTGCAGCGGCTCGCCCATGCCCATCATCACCACGTTGGAAATCACGCGCTGATCCGTTGCCAGCTTGCGGCGCAGGAAATGCTCGGCAAACCACAGTTGCGCCACGATTTCGCCCGATGTGAGGTTGCGGCTGAAGCCCTGATGGCCGGTGGAGCAAAAGCGGCAGCCCACGGCGCAGCCCGCTTGCGAGGAAATGCACAGCGTGCCCCGGTCGTCTTCGGGGATGAACACGGTTTCCACCGCATTGCCGCCGCCCACGTCGAACAGCCATTTCACGGTGCCGTCGCGCGATTCGTGCTGCTTGATGGCGCGCAGCGCCGTCACGCTGGCGCGGCCCGCCAGTTTGTCGCGCAGCGATTTGGCCAGGTCGCTCATTTGCGCAAAGTCGCTCGCGCCGCGCTGGTGAATCCAGCGGAAAAGCTGGGTGGCGCGAAAGCGCTTTTCGCCCAGCGTTTCGCAAAAGGCGGCCAGCCCTTGCGCGTCAAAGTCGAGCAGATTGACGGTTGCTTCAGTCATGGGGCCAGCCGCTGCGCTTTGCCTGTTCAAGGCTTTTTTAGCGGGAGAAGATTTGCATGCCGGGGAAGAAGAAGGCCACTTCCACGGCGGCGGTTTCAGGCGCGTCGGAGCCGTGCACGGCGTTGGCGTCAATGCTGTCGGCGAAATCGGCGCGGATGGTGCCTTTTTCGGCCTTTTTGGGGTCGGTTGCGCCCATCAGCTCGCGGTTTTTGGCAATCGCGCCTTCGCCTTCGAGCACCTGAATCATCACGGGGCCGGAGACCATGAAGTCCACCAGATCCTTGAAGAAGGGGCGCTCTTTGTGCACGGCGTAGAACTGCTCGGCTTCACGGCGCGAGAGATGCGCCATGCGGGCGGCCACGACTTTCAGGCCGGCGCCTTCAAAACGGGCGTAAATCTGGCCGATGACGTTCTTGGCGACGGCATCGGGCTTGATGATGGAAAGAGTGCGTTCAATGGCCATGCTGGTTTCTCTGCAAAAAAGCGGGGCGCGGATACGCCCCATTAAAAATTGTTTATTTTAGAGGCGTGATTGTGTGAAGTCTTGCCAAGTCAAAGCGGGCCGTCGCGTGCAGACAGCCCGTTTTGCTTTGGAAACAGGAGCAAATTCAGGCCACCCGAATGGCCTGAGGTCTTAGTGGAGACTGGAGAGTTTGCTATTGATTGAGGAGCGGATAAAAACGGGCCGCCAGCGCCGGGCCTGGGCCGCCTCAAAGCAGGCTCTCAGGCGCTCACGCGCTCGATGTCCGCGCCTATGGCGCGCAGCTTTTCTTCCATCTGGTCGTAGCCCCGGTCCAGGTGGTAGATGCGGTCCACGCGCGTTTGCCCTTCGGCCACCAGGGCGGCAATGACCAGGCTGGCCGAGGCGCGCAAATCGGTGGCCATGACGGTTGCGCCCGTCAGGCTGGCCGCGCCGTCTATATCGGCCGTGCGGCCTTCCACGTGAATGCGCGCGCCCAGGCGGGCCAGTTCGTTCACGTGCATGAAGCGGTTTTCAAAAATGGTTTCCGTCACCGCGCTGTGGCCTTGCGCCACGCAATTGAGCGCCATGAACTGTGCCTGCATGTCGGTGGGAAAGCCGGGGTATTCGCTGGTGCGGAAGTTCTGCGCCTTCAGATGCGCCGCGCCTTCGCTTTGCACGCGCAGGGCGCTGCCTTCGGGCGTGTTTTCTTCTTGCACGCGCACGCCCGCCTCGCGCAGTTTTTCCAGCACGGCGCCCAGGTGTTCGGCGCGGGCGTGGCGCAGCAGCACATCGCCGCCCGTGGCGGCCACGGCCACGGCGAAGGTGCCCGCCTCGATGCGGTCGGCCACCACGGCGTGCTCGCAGCCGTGCAGGCGCTGCACGCCCTGCACGCGGATGCGGCTGCTGCCGTGGCCTTCGATGCGCGCGCCCATGCGGATGAGCATTTCGGCCAGATCGGCCACTTCCGGCTCCTGCGCGGCGTTTTCCAGCACGGTTTCGCCTTCGGCCAGCGTGGCGGCCATGAGCAGGTTTTCGGTGCCGGTGACAGTGATCATGTCGGTGGTGATGCGCGCGCCTTGCAGGCGCTGGCGTCCGGCGGGCAGGCGGGCCTGGATGTAGCCGTGCGCCACTTCGATTTCGGCGCCCATCGCGCGCAGGCCGCTGATGTGCTGATCCACGGGCCGCTGCCCAATGGCGCAGCCGCCGGGCAGCGACACGCTGGCATGCCCCAGCCGCGCCAGAAGCGGCCCCAGCGCCAGAATGGAAGCGCGCATGGTCTTGACCAGCTCATAGGGCGCGCGCGGCTCCAGCGGGCCGGCGCAGTGAAAGCGCATGCCGCCGCGCTCGCCCACGGTTTGCACGTCCATGCCCATGCTTTGCAGCAGGCGGCGCATGGTGGCCACGTCTTGCAGGCGCGGCACGTTGGTCAGGCGCACGGGGTCTGTGGTGAGCAGCGCGGCGCACATTTCGGGCAGGGCGGCGTTTTTTGCGCCGGAGATGACGACTTCGCCTTGCAGGCGGCGGCCGCCGCGAATGAGGAGTTTGTCCATGAGGAGATTGATGCGGGGCGTGGCACGGAAAAGATGCGGGCGGGGAGATTACTTCATCCCTGATGGGCATGTCCGCCTGGCCCGGCGACAATCCGCGCCCCATGCACGACTCCATACGCCAGCAGCTCGCGCGGCGCGCCGAGCGCCTCTCCGAAATCGACTTTCTGCTCACGCGGCCCGACATCATGGCCGACATGACGCAGTTCATGCGCCTGTCGCGCGAGCACACCGAAGTGGGCGCCGTGGTTTCGCGCTGGCAGCGCTACGGCCAGCGCGAAGCCGATCTGGCCGCCGCACAGGCGCTGCTGCAAGACGCCGCGCAAGACGCGGAAATGCAGCAGATGGCGCAGGAAGAAATCAGCGCCTGCCAAAGCGAGCTGGCGCAGCTGGAGGGCGAGTTGCAGCGCCTGCTGCTGCCCAAAGACCCGGATGACGAGCGCAACGCCTTCGTGGAAATCCGCGCGGGCACGGGCGGCGACGAATCGGCGCTGTTCGCAGGCGATCTGGCCCGCATGTACACCCGCTACGCCGAAACGCAGGGCTGGCGCGTGGAAGTGGTGAGCGAATCGCCCGCCGAGCTGGGCGGCTACAAGGAAGTGGTGCTGCGCGTGGCGGGCGAAGGCGCGTATGGCCGCCTGCGCTACGAATCGGGCGGGCACCGCGTGCAGCGCGTGCCCGTGACGGAAACGCAAGGCCGCATCCACACCAGCGCCGCCACCGTGGCCGTGATGCCCGAGCCGGACGAGGCTGCCGCCGTCACGCTCAACCCGGCCGATTTGCGCATCGACACCTTCCGCGCCAGCGGCGCGGGCGGCCAGCACATCAACAAAACCGATTCCGCCGTGCGCGTGGTTCACCTGCCCACGGGCCTGGTGGCCGAATGCCAGGACAGCCGCAGCCAGCACAGCAACAAGGCGCGCGCGCTGCAAGTGCTGCAAGCGCGCCTGCAGGAAAAAGAGCGCAGCGAGCGCGCCGCCAAAGAAGCGGCCACGCGCAAGGGCCTGATTGGCAGCGGCGACCGCAGCGACCGCATCCGCACCTACAACTTTCCGCAAGGCCGCGTGAGCGACCACCGCATCAACCTCACGCTCTACAAACTCGCCGCCGTGATGGAAGGCGATCTGGACGAAGTGCTGCACGCCCTGCAAGCGGCCCGCGAGGCCGAGCAGCTGGCAGCGCTCATGCCATGAGCGGCCAGCGCTTTTTCGCTCCTCTATTGATAGTTGCAGCGCCCATTCACAAAGGACTCCAGCCGTTTTGGATACTTGAAATTCGCTCCTGATTCAGGAGCGTCAGACGCTATGTCAGCCGATACCGACCTCATTGCCCGCTACCTTGACCATCTGCGCCACGAAAAGCGCCTGGCCGACAACAGCCTGAAGGCATACGCCGCCGCCTTGCGCCTGCTGGGCGACAGCGCCGCCCAGGCGGGCACGCCGCTGCCGCGCGTGCGGCATGCGCAGATCCGCTCCTGGGTGACCCGCATGCGCACGGCCGGGCGCAGCCCGCGCGGCATGGCGCTCATCCTCTCGGGCTGGCGCGGCTTTTACGCCTGGCTGGGCCGCAATGGGCTGGCGGACGCCAACCCCGCGCAGGGCCTGCGCCTGCCGCGCCGCGAGCGCCTCTTGCCCAAAGCCTTGCCGGTGGATGAAACCGTGCGTCTGGCTGATGCCAGCGTGCCGCAAGACAGCCCCTGGCACGAGGCGCGCGACGCCGCCATCTTCGAGCTGCTCTACGGCTGCGGCCTGCGTGTGAGCGAACTCACCGGCCTGAACGTGGCCGCCAGCGACGCGGCCTGGCAAGGCGGCCAGGGCTGGATTGATCTGTCCGCCGCTGAAGTGCAGGTGCTGGGCAAGGGCGGCAAGCGCCGCAGCGTGCCGCTGGGCCGCAAGGCCGTTGAGGCGCTGCGCCGCTGGCTGGCTGTGCGCGGGCAAGTCGCCCCCGCCAGCGAAGATGCCGCGCGCGCCCTTTTTCTGGGCCGCCACGGCACGCGCTTGAGCGTGCGCTCGGTGCAGCTGCGCATCAAGCGCCGGGGCGCTCTCACGGGCGCATCCGCCAGCCTGCACCCGCACATGCTGCGCCACTGCTTTGCCAGCCATCTGCTGCAATCAAGCCAGGACTTGCGCGGCGTGCAGGAAATCATGGGCCACGCCAGCATCGCCGCCACGCAGGTCTATACGCGGCTGGACTTTCAGCATCTGGCGCAGGCGTACGACGCCGCACACCCGCGCGCGGGCCAGCGCCGCAAGTAGGCCCGGCCCACGGCCTGGCCAAGCGGGCTTCAGAACCTGCTCATGATCTGCGCCCCCTCACGGCCAGACGCCAAACAGGCTCACAAGGCCGGCGCTGCCTGCCCGGCGGCATCAAAAACAGGAGCAAATATGAGGGCCTGAAATGCTGCCTCGCGCAGATTCCACTAGGACCTCATGCTATGGTTAAAGGAGCTAAATAAGCCATTCCTTCAGCCGTTCATTGCCTGCTTCACCGCCTGCGCCCGGACGGCGCGCGGCCTGCCGCCAGCGGCGGTCAGCTCTGGCGGTTCAGGCTGCCCAGCAGGGTGCGCAAGGCGTCTTTTTCGGCGTCGCTGCCCTGGGTGGCTATCTTGGTGAGCAGCGCCGTCACGCCCAGGCTTTGCAGCTGGCTGGATGACTGGCCGGCGGCGCCCAGAAGCTGCTTGAGGTCTTCCAGCACGTCGCGCTTGCCTTCGATCTGGTCTTTGAAGGCGGTTTGCAGCGTCTGGCTCTTGGCGATGGCGCTGTCGATGCCTTTGCCCACGGAAAGCGATTTGACAAAGCTGTCGAAGTAGGCCGCGTCGCCGCCGACGATGTCGATGTTGGCTTTGCCCAAGGCGGTGGCCAGCACTTCGGCTTGCTCTTTCGCAATCTTCGCTTGCGTTTCGATGGCGCTCATGGCCTCGATGTGGGCGCGCTCCAGCCGCATGCGGTATTCCTCGTGCTCGCGGGTTTCGGCGCTCATGGCCTTCATGGCCTCGAATTTTTCTTTCAGGCCGCGCGCTTCGGCGCTGAATTTCACGTCGATGTTGTGCGCTTCGGCGTCGCCCGTGCGGGTGAGGGCTTCGGCTTCGACGGTGCGCACGTTGGCCTCGGCCTGGCCGATTTTTTCCTTGCCATCGGCCTCGGCCTGCATGCGGGCGCGCAGGCCCACGGCTTCGGCTTGCGCCTGCGCTTCGGTCACTTGCGCCTGGGCGCGGCCCACTTTTTCCGTGCCGCTGGCCTCGGCTTCCATTTGCGCCAGATGGGCGCTGGCGGCGGCCATTTGCACTTTGGCTTCGGCCAGGCCGGGGGCGGCGCTGAGGGCTTCCACGCCTTCGGCTTCGCGCTTTTTGGCTTCGGCTTCGCGCTCGGCCACTTTCAGGCGGGCATCGGCCAGCAGCAGCTCTTCGGCGGCCTTGTGGCGCGCGCGGCGCTCTTGCGCTTCGGCGGCCTTGACTTCCATGACCAGCTTTTCCTGCGCAGCGGCTTCTGCGGTGATGACGGTGGCCTTGGCGGTGCGGTCGGCTTCGGCCACTTCGCGCACTTCCTTGATGGCTTCTTCCTGTTCGGCCACGGTGCGCTCGACCACGATGCGCTCGCGAATCACGTCGGCAATGGCCTTTTTCTGCAATTCGACGGCGCGGTCGGCGTCGATGCGCTGCAGGGTCACTTCTTTTTCGCGGGCCACCACTTCCAGGTCTTTGGCACGGGTCACGCGCTCTTGCTCGATGACGACGGCGCGCTTGCGGTTGTTTTCGGCCACTTCCTTTTCGCGCTGCACGTTTTCCTGCTGCACGGCCACTTGCTGCTCGGCTTGCAGGCGGGCCAGATCGGCGCGGGTCTGCTCTTCGGCGCGAATCTTGGCGGTTTCGGCTTCTTCGCGGGCCTGCACGGCGGCCACTTCGCGCTTTTGGCGGGCGGTGGCGTCGGCCTGCTGGCGCTCCAGCTCCAGCAGGGCTTCTTGCGTTTCCACGTCTTTTTTCTTGATCTGCATTTCCTCGTTGCGGCGCAGCTCGTTGGTCACGACGTGTTCGACCGCTGTCAGCTCGGTGATTTTCTTGATGCCCTGCGCGTCAAGAATGTTGGTGGCGTCCAGCTTGGCCAGCGGGGTTTGCTCCAGATAGTCAATGGCGGCGTCTTCCAGCACGTAGCCGGAGAGGTCGTCGCCGATTTGCTCAATGATCTTGTCGCGGAAGCGGTCGCGCGCCTGGTACAGGTCCACGAAGTCCAGCGACTTGCCCACGGTTTTGAGCGCCTCGGAGAACTTGGCGGAAAACAGGTCTTCCAGCGTCTGCTGGTTGGAAGCGCGCGCGCAGCCGATGCCCTGCGCCACGCGCAGCACGTCTTCGCTGGTCTGGTTCACGCGCACGAAGAATTTCACCTTGATGTCGGCGCGGATGTTGTCCTGGCAGATCAGGCCCTGGTCGCCGGAGCGGTCGATGTCGATGGTCTTGAGCGAAATGTCCATCAGCTCCGCCTTGTGGATGACGGGATAGACCATGCGCCCCGTGAACGTGACTTCCGGCGCAGCCCGCAGCGTATTGACGATCATGGCCGTGCCCTGCTCCACCTTGCGGTAGAACTTGGCGAACATGGCGAACGCGCCCAGGATGAGGACGGCAAGCGCGCCGATGGCAAAAAGGATGAGCAGTGTGGATTCGGTCATGACGGACTCTGGATGCGGAAAAGGCCGGGGGCCGCGGGTGGAAGAAAAAGGAAAGAAGTCAGGCGTGATCGGGCGGCAGCGCGTCAATGCGGTAGCGCTGGCGGGCGGAGTCGTATTCGGTAATCAGCGCCGCGTCGCCGCGCCGCAGGCTGTTGGGGGCGGGCGCCCAGACGCGGATGTTGATGCCCGCGCCGCGCTGCGCCACCTCGGCGCGGCCCTGGCGCTCGTCCACCACGCCCGTGAGCACCTTGCACACCTGCCCCACCAGAGCGGCATTGCTGATGGCGCGATGCGTGACGAACAGTCCGCGCATGGGCCGCACCAGCTGCGCGGCAATCACGATGGACAGCGCCGCCGCCGCCAGCAGCACGCCCGCGCCCGCCGCCCAGCGCAGGGCGTCAGGAACGAGCGGCAGCAGCGTCAGGCTGGCCATGCCGGTCAGAAACCAGCCCACCAGCGCCAGCAGGCTCACGACAATGGAAAACGGCACCCCGTTCAGCCCGAACGCCACCAGCCAGGCGGCCAGGCCGCTCAGGCCCTCCGGCCCGCCATCGCCTGCATCGCCGATATCACCCGCATCGCCCGCATCGCCCGCATCGCCCGCATCTGCCGCGTCTGCGCCAATGTCCACATCCGCGCCCGCCTCGAAATCCACCAGCCCGATGATGGCCAGCAGCCAGTAAACCAGCACCACGCCCAGCAGCACGGTATAGACGACGGCGGGAAACGAGGTCAGGGCGGCAAACAGGGAAGACATTGGCTAAAAGATGTTGAATGACGCTGCGAAATGTAATGCGTAATGCCGAAATCAAGGCAGGCAAGCCGCCGCAGCCGCTGGGCCGCCCAAGCGGCCGTACGCTCTTGAAACGATAGCGGCCTGCGCAGGTTTCACTAGGACAAAACGCTGATTGGGGCCTGAAAAGCCGTTCAGAGAACAGGCGCTGAAAAAAGGCCGGGCGCTTGGCCGCTTCATGAACCGCTCTTTTCGCCGGGTTTCGCCATTTGGGGCATTTGGGGCATTTGGGGCGGCACGAACGCCATCAGCTCGCGCGTGGCTTTTTCCTTGATGCCCAGGCGGTCGTCCGGCTTCAGGCCGTAGCGGCTGGCCAGCAGGGCGTAGTCGCTTTCGCTGAGGGTGACGGTCAGGCGCGGGCGCTTGGGGCGGGCGGGCACGGGCAGGCCCAGCACCTGGCGGATTTGCGTGGAGGTGGAGACGTTGCCGTGAAAGGCGGCCACGCGGATGGCTTCCATCACGGCCTCTTCCACGTCAAACGCCACTTGCACGGCCCGCAGCGCCTGTTCGTTGCCCTGCCAGCGCGGGGGCTTTTGCACTGGCGGGGCGCTTTTCGGGGCGGCGCTCATGCGGCGCTGGCTCCGGCGTCTGCGGGGCCGGCCGCGCCGGGGGCGGGCAGGGCC
>ERZ772948.1782-NODE-1782-length-11869-cov-2.470882_pt1 | contig 11869 bp, 7 predicted proteins | sample MGYA00511945_ERZ772948 | MGnify/ENA primary metagenome ERZ772948 (study PRJEB29015, sample SAMEA2737927) | human oral metagenome | biome: human oral; feature: human-associated habitat; material: dental | place: China | collected 2141 ... | reverse complement strand
TGAAGTAGTCATACTCTACAGCGTCAGCGGGACTATAACCCTTGATCGTACCATAGCTCATACGCATCGTAGAGTTAGCGTCACTGGGCATAGGCTTGGAGGGGTTCTGCTCACGACGGCCAGCGAAGTAGAGACGGTTGCCTCGATCAATAGGTTCGTAGAGAGGCTTCAGCTCGTTAGAGAAGGCCGTATAGATCTCCCACACCTTATTCGAAAGCTGGACAGCGGGATCCTTGCTTAGGATTTCGGCAGCATTGGGCTGCTGAAGGGTCGCAAGAAGCTTATCCTTGTAGGGGACGACACTATTAGCGAAGAGTGCATCAGCATAAGCCTTCGTATCGCCACCATACTCCTTATTAATAAGGTCAAAGATCGGAGCTACGCGATTAGCATCGACGCGCTGACGTACGATGTCAAGCATAGCAGGCAGGACCTTTTGGTCAAGTGCAGGCACATAGTCCTTGTAGAGATCATTGATCATCTGAGCGAGCTGCTCCTTAGGCTGAGAAGCGAGCTTCTTTACCTTGGCGGGATCGCCCAGACCACGTGCAGCGGAGACGATCTCTGTACCACCGATGAGGGCTTCGCGCAGGTACATGGACTGGCGCTCGATGTTGCCAAGCTTCTTGTATGCACCTTCCATTTCTGAGAGAATGCCCTTGTAAGCCTGAGCCTTCTTGCCCGAAGCAGCTACCCACTCTTCGAAGGAGGCTTCTTCAGCGCGCTTCTGATCGAGGACGCCGAGCTTGACGAGCGCCTTATTCATCCCGATAGAGTTCTTCCAATAGTTGGAGCTACGGGCGTACTTAGAGGCATACTTGATGCGGGTAGCCTGATCGGCATTCATTGCTGCACGCCAGAGGTCCTGCTTGATGCCACGTACCTCGATGCGGGGCTCGTTCTGATCCTTCATGCGGTTCTCTACAGCGAAGGAGGGGATGTAGCGAGAGGTCGAGCCAGGGAAACCGATGGTCATCGCATAGTCGCCCTTCTCATAGCCTTCGGTAGATACCGTAGCGTGGTACTTGGGGGTATAGGGTACATTGTCCTTGCTGTAGTCAGCAGGCTGATTGTCCTTGCCAGCATAGACACGGAAGACGGAGAAGTCACCCGTGTGGCGAGGCCACATCCAGTTGTCCGTATCACCGCCGAACTTACCTACCGATCCTGGAGGAGCGAAGACGAGACGCACGTCGCTGAAGACATCGTAGGTGATGAGGTAGTACTTGTTGTTGGCGTAGTAGGGACGGATGATGGAGAACTTGTGCTGACTCTTCAGACGAGCGGACTCTGCCTTCTCCATGCCTTCACAGATCTTACGGATCTGGCTGAGGCGGTCGATCTCATCCTTGGGCTTCTTCACCTTAGCTAGGATCTCCTTCGTGACATCACGGATCGAGGAGAGGTAGCTGATGGTCAGCCCTGGGATGGGGAGCTCCTCCTGGAAGCTTTGAGAGACGAAGCCATCACGGAGGTAGTCATGATCGACAGAACTCTGTGACTGGATGGCGTCAAACCCACAGTGATGGTTGGTGAAGACGAGCCCCTTGTCGGAGACCGTGACACCCGTACAGCCACGACCGAAGATGACCACCGAATTGGCGACACTGGGCTTATCCAGACTGTAGAGGGAGTCGATAGGGAGACGGAAGCCCAGTTCCTTCATCTGGGCGATGTTCTCCTTCGTCAGCTCGTTCAGGAGCCACATACCCTTGTCTGCCTTGGCCTGGTGACCAAGGGACAGAGCAGCAGCTACGAGGACGAGGCCTTTCTTTAGAAGTTGCTTCATAGGATTAACTTGTGTATTGTGATGCGTGATACTCATAGGTCGGCACCCGAGAGCAGGTGCGTAAAGATACGACAGAGCTCTGATAGGGAGAGAAGAGCTCTCCTGCTACTTATATAGGTAGCGACGGATGCTCTGCTTGGGGGTCTTCTCAAAGGGCTCGGTACGAAGCTCGAAGCGCTGGATCTTCTCATAGCTACCTACCTGCTCGTTGAGGGTGGAGCGCTGGGCTTGGATCTCTTGCCAAGCTTCCTCTAGAGAGAGCCCATTCTGCTCGATGAGCTGGATGTTGGGGACGATGATCGCCTCTAGCTTACCCTGGCGCATCAGGACGAGGCTCTCCTGTACGTAGGGGAGCATCCCGATCTTCGCCTCGATCTCTTCGGGGTAGATGTTCTGACCATTCCCCCCTAGGAGCATGGCCTTAGATCTGCCACGGATGTAGAGGAAGTGATCCTGGTCCATCGTGCCTAGGTCTCCTGTGCGTAGCCAGCCATCCTCGGTGAAGAGTGCCTTGGTCTGCTCAGGGTTCTTGTAGTAGCCCATGCAGACATTCTCACCTCGTACTTGGATCTCACCGATCTCTTCGGAGTGAGTGCCCTCGGAGCCTTCGTGCTGTTCGAGTGGAGCGATACGTGCCTCCATATAAGGATGAAGCACCTGACCGCAGGAGCGTAGACGCCACTCTCGGGCATCGACGTAGGAGATGAGTGGAGCACACTCGGTCATCCCATAGCCGACGGTGATGGGGAAGCCTATACGCTTGAGGAAGGCTCCCACTTCGGGGTTGAGGGCAGCACCACCGACGATCACCTGACGGAAGGCACCTCCTAGCCCTTCGGTAAGTTGCTTACGGATCTTACGGTATACGATCTCACGGATACCAGGGATGGCGAGCATGAAGCGTACCTTACTGCTCTTGAGGATGGGCTGTAGGGTGTTCTGGTAGATCTTCTCAAGGACGAGGGGGACGGAGATGACCACTGTGGGGCGTACCTTCTTGAAGGCGACCCCGAGGATCTTGGGCGAAGGGACCTTCCCGAGGATCACGACATGCGTCCCCGTGGCCATGGCGAGGAAGAGGTTGATCATGCAGCTGTAGACGTGTGCCATCGGGAGGAAGCACAGCAGGGTCTCATTCACACGGATGATATTTCGCTCGATGCAGAAGGCGAGGTTCCCTGCGAAGTTATTTCCCGAGAGCATGACCCCCTTGCTGAAGCCCGTCGTACCAGAGGTATAGTTCAGCACGAGGAGCTCTTCATTGGGGGTATAGTAGTAGCTGACATCCTCGGGGCGCATACCTGTAGGATACTGCGCCTTGTGGTTGGTCTTGGCATCGGCGAACTGCTGTATAGCTTCGGGCGTGCCGTGGAGGATAGTCCCCTCTTGGAAGTCCAGGATCGTAGATACTAAAGGGATGCCCTCTGGGCGCATGTTGCTCCACAGATGGGCATTGATCGCTAAGAGCTTCGACTCGGAGTGGTCGATGATCTGCATCGCATCAGCAGGAGGGAAGTCCTGCAAGATGGGTACGATCACCGCTCCATAGGTGATGACGGCTATGAAGAAGATCGCCCATTCGGCAGAGTCCTTGCCCATGAGAGCGACCTTGTCGCCACGCTGTAGCCCTTGGAGTCGGAAGAATTGGTGCCACTCGTCTATGGCTTCGGTCATCTGTCCGTAGGTATAGGTCTGTCCTTCGTAGTTGGACATCGCGGGCAGATCCCAGTGTTTCTTAAAGCTATCTTCGAAGAAGGATATTAAGTTCTTTGCTATCATTTCTTGAGTGGGGTGAGTCCCCCTGTTCCGGTAAACCTTTGGGCAAAGGTACGGCTTTTTGCTTAGACCTGCACACTTCTTCTGATTGTGAGCATATATGAGAGAGTAGCCCTCCCCATCACTGCTAAGCAGGGTGATGGGGAGGGCTACTTGGTATCATGTGGAGGAAGTCTTGCTGAGGACTCCAGCTCAGAGGCGGTAGTTGAAGCCGAAGCTCAATAGTTCATTGTACTGGAGATGCTTGTTCCATCCTGAGGCGGGACGTACGGCATCGTCGTAGCGGAGCTGGAGATTGAGGCGGGTGGAGAAGAAGCGTGTCAGCGCCATGTCTAGCGTGTTCTCCCATTCGGCCTCGACATGCTGGTAGGAGGTGTTGAAGTAGAAGCGTGATGTCCAGGTGATATTCATGTTCATCTTCCACTGCCAATTAGCACGTACGGTCGAGCCGATCCGTTGGTACCAGAGCATATCCTCGCTGAGTCCGTGTCGCGCTAGATCAATGTGCTTCTTCGTCGTGGCTCGGTAGGTGTAGGAGATAGGTGCTACGTTGACGGAGAAGTTGAAGGCACGTCCGTAGACCTTGGTAGAGACCATCGAGTAGTCGAACTTCATACCTAGCCCCACGTTGATCGTATAGGGAGCGAGGAACTCCGACTGTATGCTGGTCTTATTCTCTTGGTAGGACTGGAGGAGCTGGGTGCGTAGCTCTGCGTCGAGGGTGTAGTAGATCTTGTTCCATGCCCGTATCCCATAGTTGGAGCGCAGACTAAGGAGATCATCGGCGATGCGGTAGCGATGGACGGAGTCCTTCTCGGCATTATATATGCTCAGGCGGCTCTCTATCTCATTGTTCCACTGGACACGTTCGGTGACGTAGCGTAGACCGAGGTAATTGCGCATGTAGAGGTTAATGTTGGAGGCACCACCCTTATACCAGTTGTCCGAGACTCGGTTCTGGGAGAACTGGATACTGCTCTCTAGTGAGGGGATCCAGTGACGCGGCTTCAGGACCTCGTAGTTCAGCTCTTGGGGGAGCTGTAGACTCTGTGGCTTGCTCTCTTGGGTATAGTGGGTGAGGGCCCGCTCTATGGAGCCTCCGCTAGGACGAGCTAGGGCAAGTGTCTCGGGGCGACGCAGTCCCTGCTTACTCCGTCCATCGTAGTCACCCTGCCCCAGGTAGGCAAGTAGACGCTGACTTGTGGGGTAGATAGTGCTCTGTAGCCCCTCGAGATTAAGGGGAAGACGATCCCACGGCTGAGGCTTGCCGAGCTGTAGATAGTCATTCGGTGGCACGACGATACGAAGCCCCTTCCCACGGGAGAGTATCCAGGAGCTACGCTTGTCCCTTCGAGGGAGGATGAGCGAGGGAAGTAGAGCCGAGCGCATGGGCGTATAGGTATCCTGCCCACCTAGGCGATAGAAGTCGAGTAGCTGTAGTGAGTGGCTAGGAGCCTGAGCCTTGAGCTCCAGAAGGCTGGGGCTGGATATAGGGGTCGGGATATAATACTCCGTCCCTTCGGTGAGCAAGCTATCTAGGTGAGATGCTTGGCGTACAAAGTCCTCCTTCGTAGGCTCAACATTCTGGGCCGATAGGCTGAAGGCCGTGAGTGCCCAGGTGACTAAAGATAGACGGGATAGAGATCGTCGTATAAGCATTGTCTTGTAGCGTTGTGGCTCATCTGCGAGCCTTACAAAGGTAGTACAAGCCTAGGGAATACCGACAAGGTGCAGAGCCCTTCGATCCTCCCGACCGAAGCCTAAGGGAATCTACCACCCGCACCGACCTTCATATAGCGTACAAAGAAAGCGTAGGCTACAAGCAGATTCGATGCTTGTAGCCTACGCTTCTTTAGGGTCTTCCCCTACGGTGGTCCCACTTGGGCTTGAACCAAGGACTCCCTGATTATGAGTCAGGTGCTCTAACCGACTGAGCTATAGGACCAGTGAGCTGTGACCGCAGTCACGGATAGCTCCCTTGCGATGTACTTCTCGCTCGGCAAAGGTAGAGATAATCAGCTTATCAGCCAAATAGGTCGGCATCGCTACCAGAAGCGATAGATGAGAGCCACTGTCCCAAGCGAGCGTGAGGGACGCTGGCTTGATCGCTGTGCCTCCCGCTCAAGGCGCCCCTCCAGTATCCAGTGTCGTGAGGGGCTGTAGCGCACACGCATGACGATCTCTAGCCCTCGTCCATAGAGGAGCGACGAGCCGTATTCTCCCCGGAGCTTCGGATGCTGGATGTAGAGCCGACTTGCCCAAGAGGGACTATCGAAGTAGTCGGTGAGGAAGTCTAGGCGCAGACGCTCCGACGCCTGCCATCGGAGCGAAGCGACGGCAGCCCAACCTGAGGAGCTTCCTGTATGGGCATATAGGAAGGCGCACTTAGTCTGCCACGCCCCTTCGGTGTGGCTCCACTGGAGCTTCAGCCGATAGCTTCCCTCAGATCCTGCCTTCTTACGAGCTCGGTAGTAGAGCCCGAGCTCCGAATGATCCCCTAGACGAAGCGAGGTCGTCCCGCCATAGACGAAGCCCTCGGAGGGACGCCTTCCCGCCTCATCTCGGGAAGTGCTTCTATAGCCCTCTATATATAATCGTGTCGGTCCAAGGAGAAGCGGAGGCACGAGCTGGACCTGTAGGCGTCCACCCTCCTCACCATGCGGACGGAGGGCGTGTGTCCCTGCCCGACCATAGTAGCTCCAGTAGTCGGGTGCTAGATGCCAGAGGGAGACGCTCACCCCGCCCCACAGCCCTTGCTCATAGGCGAGGTGGTGGATGAAGGCCCAGGCATGGAGGGACGTCCTGGCTAGCTCTCCGCTTAGCCGAAGATGCCCACGGAGGGCTTGGGCTTGGTAGGAGAGGCTCAGGGCAGTGTACCCCTGTAGGTCGTGGAGCAGGGCGCTGCGTCTGCTCCCTGGAGGTGTGCGGAGTGGGGCGCCTCCCCAGTCTTGGTGTAGCCCTTGGAGAGCAAGGGTGAAGTAGGGAAGTTGGTAACTGATCCAGCCCCCATAGAGACGTGTCTTCGCCCCGTGACGAGCCTCCCATGCCTGCAGTGTCGCATGGAGGCCTGTCTCGGAGAGTCCCGTGAGTGCCCCTTCTGCCGTGCGGTGGGCGTCGATCCTACGGCTTGAGACGAAGAGCCCCGCCTGCCAGCAGGCTTCGCTGAAGGTGAGGGCAAGACCTCGGCTGTAGTCACTCTCGGTCATGTGACGCACGGGGCGCACTCCGTCGCCCAGGCGTGGGGTGAGGGCGAGGAAGTTGAGGGGAAAGGTCCCCTGCCCAAGGAGCAGACCACAGCCTCGGGCGACTCGGTAGTCGCCGAGGAGAAGCTCTAGACCTCGGTGCCTTAGCTGAGCGTGTGCACTGTAGGCATCCAGGCCCCGATGTCCCGGTCTACGCCACGGCTCGCCATAGTCCTTCTCCCCAGCGACGAAGAGGCTCAAGGCTTGTGGGATCGCATAGCTCCAGCTGAGGCGAAGGGCATCACTTGGTCCAAGGAGTGGCTTCGGAGTGCGGGGTGGCGTCCGCCGTCCATAGAAGAGGGAGGCTTCTCCTTGGGCGTAGAGGGAGCGACTTCGCCAACTCGTCTCTGTCGAAGGCGGGTGACAGGTGAGCACCGAGCGAAGCTGGCGAAGGAGGGTGGTGCTCCACCCAGGGACGAGCTTCAGTTCGGAATACTCATGGAAGGCGCCATGATCGGTGCGGTAGCGTACGAACTGGTAGATCTGATAGTCCGAGAGGAGGGGGATGCGCCGTAGGTCTTCTGCGCTAGCGGAATTGATGTCAAGTGGGCTCGCCTTCAGTTCGTCGTACAGCGCTAGAGCCTCCTTCGCTTCCTCCTCGGTCATCAGTTCCAGTTGGAGCTGACTCTCGACGAAGCTCTGCCAAGGGCTCTCGATCTGCGTGCTGTCTAGGGGAGTTTGCCCTAGGGCGAAGGTCGAGCAAAGGAGTAGGGTCGTGAGGCTAAGCGTCCAGCGGAGCCCCTTCGCTAGGTAGGGGTTCAGGAGGAGGGTGGTGAGGGGGAAGAGGCGAGGTGAACTCTTCATGGGGCGGTGTTTTCTCTTCGCTTGGTCGCTCGTCTCGGCTACCGTGAGGGTAGGGTCGTGTGAGCAACTGACGGGTGCGCTGATTTGTGGTATAAAGGTAGTGAAACTTGGGGCAAACCTGAGTCCCGCTTTTTGGGCAAATTTCGCACCCAAGAACGAGGGCAGACGAAGGCCTCGACTTAGCCGATAAATAAAGGGTTTGGCGAGCCTTCTTCTCCCACGTCTCAGAAGGCTCATTTTGCGACCTACGGTAGGTCGTCGAAAAAACCTACTGTAGGTCGCGATGACGACCTACCGTGGGTCGTCGAGGCGACCTACCGTAGATCCCTTTTGGACCTCCTCGAAGGGGCTTCCTATCCGCTCCCGGATGAGCGGGGGGAAGAGCAGGGTGCGCACCGAGCCTAGTCTATAGCTTTTCCTTATCTTTGTGTAAATAACCAAGTTGTGCTAGGCTCCGTCCTAGACAGACTACAGCTCACGCAAAGACCAAATCAATGCAAGGACTCAAGATCGTACTCATCGGCTACGGCAAGATGGGGCACGTCATAGAAGAAATAGCCCAGGCACGAGGGCATCAGATCGTGCTCACCATCGACCGAGGAGAGGAAGCGCTCTTCGATGATCCCCGCTTCGCTTCGGCGGATGTCGCTATCGAATTCACCGCTCCAGCGATGGCCTTCGATAACTGTCTTCGGGCTATCGAGCGAGGGATACCCGTCGTCTCGGGGACTACTGGGTGGACGGACCGCCAGCCCGAACTTCGTGCCCGCTGTGAAGCAGGCGAAGGGACGGTCTTCTGGTCGTCGAACTTCAGCATCGGTGTGAACCTCTTCCTCCAGATCAACCGCCGTGTGGCAGCCCTCATGCAGGCGGCACCGAACTATCATCTGAGCATAGATGAGACCCATCATATACACAAGCTGGATGCCCCCAGCGGTACCGCCATCACCCTAGCTGAGGTGATCCTCAGCGAGCGCCCTGAGCTCAAGGGCTGGGAGCTCACCGAAGAGCCCCATACGGGACTCCTGCCCATCACCGCCCACAGAGAGGGCGAGGTGCCAGGGATCCACACCGTGACCTATACCTCGGAGGTAGACCGCATCGTCCTCACACACGAAGCCTTCGGCCGACAGGGCTTTGCTCTGGGTGCGGTGCTGGCGGCAGAGTTCGCTCACACGCATCAGGGCTGGCTGACCATGGACGACATGCTACAGCTTGGCTAGCCGAAGGCCTAAGCCCTTCGCTTAGACTTCACGCCTCTCTACTCATCACAAGCAGCTACGAATGAAACAATATCCGATCGAAGGCCTGACGCCTCGACAGCAAACCCTCAGGAAGATCAAGGGGGGTATCTTCATCTCACTCTTCATACTCTTCGCCCTGTGGGCTAGCCCTTGGTGGCTCCTACTCCTCCCGCTCCTTGTTGACTTCTACTTCACCCGATGGATCAACTGGCGCTACCTGCGCTCTCATCCCAATCCCCTTGTTCGCTCCCTCGGGGCGCTGGTGGAGGATATCCTCTTCGTCGTCATCACGGTGTCGATCATCTTCACCTACTTCTTCCAGAACTTTGCCATACCTTCCTCCTCGCTAGAGAAGACCCTTCTCATAGGGGACTACCTCTTCGTCAATAAGCTCAGCTACGGACCTCGTGCTCCGATGACGCCGGTAGCTGTCCCGCTAGCGCACAATACGGTCTTTGGGCACAAGTCCTATCTAGATCATCCCTCCTTCAGCTACCGACGCCTCAAGGGGCTGGGCAAGGTCGAGCGCAATGACCTCGTCGTCTTCAATTTCCCCGCGGGTGATACCGTCGCCCTCGGCATGCCTAATCCCGACTACTACACGCTCTGCGCTAGCTATGGACGTGAGGCCGTGTGGTCGGATCGGGCACAGTTCGGGGAGATCGTCTATCGCCCTGTAGATCGTCGTGACCACTATGTCAAGCGCTGTATCGGTCTCCCAGGGGAGCGCTTCGAGATTCGTAATAAGCAGGTCTATATTGATGGTAAGGCTATTACCAACCCCGAGAAGATGCAGTACAACTACTTCCTCCAGACGGATGGGAGAGCGCTGCCTCAGGAGATCTTAGATGATCTTGAGATCAACGACCGCGATGTGCAGCTGATCTACGACCAGCGTACCTATCAGCCCACTTCCGAAACGGGGACTATTGAAGGCTACCTGCGCTATGCGGGGCTTTCCTTCCAGCCCACCGATGCGGAGGGGCATTATGGTGCTATCTACTACCTCCCCCTAACGGAGGAGATGAAGACTCGTCTCAAGGCTGAGCCTTATGTCCGCGCTATCGCTGTTGACGTAGCCCAGCCTCAGAACTCGACGGGTGTATATCCTGTGGACTTCAAGACGCCTTGGACGAAGGATAATTACGGCCCGCTACTGATCCCTCGCAAGGGGATGACTATCCGTCTTCACCCTGCAGCACTGGCCTTCTACCATCGCTGTATCCGCAACTACGAAGGGCATAGCCTCGAGACTCGACCTGACGGGACTATCCTGATCGACGGAGAGCCTCGTACGACCTATACCTTTGCGATGGACTACTACTTCATGCTCGGAGACAATAGAGATATGTCTGCCGACAGTCGCTACTGGGGCTTCGTCCCCGAAGACCACATCGTAGGGAAGCCCGCCTTCCTCTGGCTCTCCCTCAATAGCGAGCGCCCCCTCCTACAGGGCGGTATCCGATGGTCTCGGATGATGCGTCTGATCCATGATAAGTAATCGAAGGATCTTACACAGCTCGTTTGTCCGCTACGGAGCACTGCCACTAGGGCTGATCGTCCTAGTGGTCGTGCTACGTTTGTTTTTCTTCCTACCCTTCCGAGTGATGACCTCTGCTCAGTCCCCCGACCTCCGTCTCGGGGCGTGGGCTCTGGCTCGACGGTCACACAGCCCGAAGCACGGCGATATCGTCCTCTTCCGTCTACCCTCACCACGGGGGCGTACTCCTGAGTCTCTTCACCTGGGGCGCATCTTGGCGCTCCCCGGTGACTCTATAGAGCTCCGAGCGGGGAGACTCGTGGTGAACGAGGAGGAGGTACATGACTACCGTCATGAGATCAACCCTACCGAAAGCTACGCTCTACGCCTACCTCGTGAGGGCGGTGTCTATCCCATCACCTCGACGAACCTCGTAGCCTACCGATCGGCTCTACTTGAGGAGCAGAAGCTTTACCCCAGTGCCCCCGATGAGGTCGCTCTGGAGGGTACCGACCCGAAGCACTGGCTCAAGGCTCTGGCTAAGAACCCCTATCATACCTTCCGAAGAGACTACTATTGGGTGCTGACAGATCAGACCCAAGCTGCTCCCGACTCCCGTCATCTGGGTATCCTACCCGCAGATGCGATCCTTGGGATCGTACTCTTCTCCCTCTGACCCCTCTACGCTCCTCGACGGATGAAGCCCTTTGATCTCCTCCTCTCCACGGCCTATGCGCCCCCGATCAGTTACTTCGCTAAGCTCTATGAGTACCAAGGCAAGGCGATCGGTCTGGAGGCACAGGAGCACTACCTGAAGCAGAGCTATCGCAACCGCTGCCGCATACTCTCACCCAATGGCGTGCAGGCACTGACCATCCCCGTAGAGCAATCCCTCAGTCTCAAGACTAGGATCAGGGACGTTCGCATCTCAGAGCACGGCTCTTGGCGTCACCTTCATGCCCAAGCTCTGCGCACGGCCTATGGGGCAAGTCCCTTCTTCGAGTACTATGCCGATGAGCTCCTGCCCTTCTATGAGCGACGCTATACTTATCTGTGGGACTTCAACGCGGAGCTACTGCAGATGCTCCTCGCTCAGCTACAGCTTGACCTTGACTGGAGTACGACTATGGACTTCCTGCCCCCTCAGTCGCCTGAGGCTACGTCCGAGTGTTGCGATCTTCGCTATACGCTGAGTCCGAAGCAGGCAGCTCCATTGCCTGGAGTTCAGCTACGCCCATATTATCAGCTTCATCTGGAGCGCATGGGCTTTATAGAAGACCTAAGTATCTTGGATCTTCTATTTGAGATGGGTCCCGAAGCTCTACTTGTCCTGCGGGATAGCCTGCAGGCTTAGCTCTTTTATTTACCCAATTTCCTATCACTTATTGCTATCCAACAGATGGATTTTACTCAATCATCCTTGCCTACACTTACCCCTCCACGTGCTGAAGCCCAAGATGAATGCCTGACTCATTTGGGGCGCGAACGCATTGACTCCTTCTACTACATGCGGGATAAAGAAGATCCGCGTGTG
>ERZ772948.1780-NODE-1780-length-11871-cov-2.482227_pt1 | contig 11871 bp, 8 predicted proteins | sample MGYA00511945_ERZ772948 | MGnify/ENA primary metagenome ERZ772948 (study PRJEB29015, sample SAMEA2737927) | human oral metagenome | biome: human oral; feature: human-associated habitat; material: dental | place: China | collected 2141 ... | reverse complement strand
AAGAAGATTCCCAGCTTGGAGACTTTATTGAAGACTCTACAGCTGTTGCTCCACCAGATGCAGCTTCTGATTCAATGCTTCGTGAGCAGCTTGAGCAGGTTCTTGACGGCCTTGCTGATCGTGAGCGTAAGGTTATTAAGTTCCGCTTTGGTCTTGAGGACGGTCACCCTCGCACCCTTGAAGAGGTAGGCAAGGAGTTTGGCGTTACGCGTGAGCGTATTCGTCAGATTGAGTCCAAGACTTTGGCAAAGCTTCGTCATCCTTCTAGGTCCGGTCGTCTTAAGGACTATATGGAGGAGTAGCTTCTTGGTTTAGGTATGCAAGAGATTGTGCAATAAGAATTTGACTAAATTTTTTCTAAAAAATGCTTGCATGGTTTGGAATGTCTCTCTATACTTAAACACCGCTGAGAAGCACACATATTCCCCGATGGCGCAGCGGTAGCGCAGCTGACTGTTAATCAGCGTGTCGCAGGTTCAAATCCTGCTCGGGGAGCCAGAATTTTCAAGACCAGGCAGTGCCTGGTCTTTTTTGTTTGAAGAACTGTTCTGCTTTTCTCGTATTACCAGCTGATTTTTATTTACAGATTTGAAGAGGATGATTTTCTTGACAATTTAGTCATTTGACCGTTTTTTCTTTATTTATCCTCAAAAACTTCAAAATTGACACCGTAAAAGGTACAAAACATAACGCTTACGGTATTTCTGCAACCGTTGAGCGACATCTCACAAAGAGCTGTGATGAGATTTGTTAACGTACTCATTAAGGTCAGTGTTATGCAAAAGGCATAACAAATGAGAAAGGTCACTACTATGGATGTGTCTCGTCGCAGTTTTCTAAAGTTCTGTGGTCTGGGCGTTCTTAGCGTTGGTGGATCTAGCGTTCTTGCAGCTTGCGCACCTAGCGAGAAAAAAGAGGAAGGCGCTAAAGGTGCAAAGGTAGAGAACAAGGATAAGCCTGTTGTCTTCTTCAACCGTCAGCCTTCCAACAGCTCAACTGGTGAACTTGATACTAACACCCTTAACTTCAACAAGGACACCTATTACGTTGGCTTTGATGCAGTTCAGGGTGCAGAGCTCCAGGGTAAGATGGTTCTTGATTACATCAAGGCTCACGCAGCTGAGCTTGATCGTAACAAGGATGGCATCATTGGTTACGTTCTTGCAATTGGTGACATCGGTCACAACGACTCTATCGCTCGTACTCGTGGTGTCCGTAAGGCACTTGGTACTGGCATCGAGAAGGACGGCAAGATTATTTCCGATCCAGTAGGCACCAACACCGATGGCTCCGCTTCTGTTGTTCAGGACGGCAAGCTTGAGGTCGGCGGCAAGTCCTACACCATCCGTGAGCTTGCTTCTCAGGAGATGAAGAATACCGCTGGTGCAACATGGGATGCTGCAACCGCTGGTAACGCAATTGCTGCTTGGTCTTCTTCCTTCGGTGATCAGATTGATGTTGTTGTTTCCAATAACGACGGTATGGGCATGTCCATCTTCAACGCATGGTCAAAGGCTCAGAAGGTCCCAACCTTTGGTTACGACGCTAACTCTGACGCTGTTGCAGCTATTGCTGACGGCTATGCAGGCACCATTTCCCAGCACCCAGACGTTCAGGCTTACCTGACTCTCCGTCTGCTCCGCAACGCTCTTGACGGCGCTGATATCAACACCGGCATTGAGTCCGCAGACGACGCTGGCAACAAGATTGACTCCAAGGACTACAAGTATGTTGCAGAGCAGCGTTCTTACTACGCTCTCAACCTTGCAGTTACCGTTGAGAACTACAAGGACAACCTTGACGCAACCACTACTTACAAGGATGCTTCTGCTCAGCTGAGCGCAGACAAGCACCCAGAGAAGAAGGTTTGGCTCAACACCTACAACTCTGGCGACAACTTCCTTGGTTCAACTTATGTACCACTGCTCAAGAAGTATGCTCCACTGCTCAACCTCAACGTTGAGTTCATCGCAGGCGACGGCCAGACTGAGTCCAACATTACCAACCGTCTTGGCAACCCTGACGAGTACGATGCATTTGCATTCAACATGGTTAAGACCGACAACGGTTCTTCCTATACCCAGCTGCTTAAGTAATTAAGTAGTCGATAGCACGAAACAATACCGGAGGGGAGACACCTGCTCTCCTCCGGTGTTCTCGCGAATAAGCGCAATAACTTAGCGAGATAAGGGGTGATTACATGGCAGATACAGAAAACGATATCGTTCTAACTATTGATGGAATGAGCAAGTCCTTTGGACGTAACCGTGTTCTGGATCATATTTCAATGAACGTACGCCGTGGAACCGTTATGGGTCTTATGGGAGAGAACGGCGCAGGCAAATCTACCATGATGAAGTGCCTGTTTGGTACGTATCAAAAAGATGAAGGCAAGATATTTCTTGACGGCAAAGAGGTTAATTTCTCTGGACCAAAAGACGCACTTGAGAATGGCGTCGCAATGGTTCACCAGGAGCTTAACCAGTGCCTTGATAGAAATGTTGTAGATAATTTGTTCCTTGGTCGCTATCCCGTTAATGCAATGGGTGTTGTCGACGAGGGACGCATGAAAAAAGAAGCAAACGAGCTCTTTAGGCGTCTGGGCATGACGGTTGATCTAACTCAGCCTATGAAGAACATGTCAGTATCTCAGCGTCAGATGTGCGAGATTGCAAAGGCAATTTCTTACAACGCTAAGATTATTGTTCTTGATGAGCCTACTTCTTCACTTATGACCCAAGAGGTCGAGAAACTCTTTGAGATGATTCACATGCTCAAAGAGCAGGGAATTTCTTTGGTCTACATCTCTCACAAGATGGATGAGATCTTTGAGATTTGCGACGACATTTCAGTTCTTCGTGACGGTAAGCTTGTTATGACCAAGCGCTCAAATGAGACCAACATGAATGAGCTCATCTCGGCAATGGTCGGCCGCTCACTTGAGAATCGCTTCCCAGACGTTACTAACACACCTGGTAAGACATATCTTTCTATTCAGCACCTTTCAACTAAATATGAACCATACCTTCAGGACGTCACCTTTGATGTAAAGAAGGGTGAGATTTTTGGTCTGTATGGTCTTGTCGGCGCTGGTAGAACTGAGCTTCTGGAAACAATCTTTGGTGTAAGAACCAGAGCTGCCGGTCGTGTCTACGTCAACGAGCACCTTATGAACTTCTCGACAGCTTCAGAAGCAATGGATCATGGCTTTGCCATGATTACCGAGGAGCGTAAGGCAAACGGTCTGTTCCTTAAGGGTGATTTGACGTTCAACACAACCATTGCAAACTTGAACCAGTACAAGGCTGGTCCAATTCTTTCTGATCCTAAGATGACTAAGGCTACCGTCAACGAGCTCAAGGTTATGAACACCAAGGCTCAGGGTCCATCAGACTTGATTTCAAGTCTTTCTGGCGGCAACCAGCAGAAGGTCATTTTTGGTAAATGGCTCGAGCGCTATCCTCAGGTTTTCCTGATGGACGAGCCTACTCGTGGTATTGATGTTGGTGCTAAATATGAGATCTACCAGCTCATTATTGATATGGCTAAGAGCGGTACCACTATTATCGTAGTCTCTTCGGAGATGCCAGAGATTTTGGGAATTACCAACCGTATTGGCGTTATGTCCAACGGTAGACTCTCGGGCATCGTAAATACCAACGAGACAAATCAAGAAGAACTCCTGCGCCTCAGCGCAAAGTACCTGTAGGAGAGGATGATATAAATGCCAAAAACAGGTGGATCTGTTCTGACGGCCGAGCAGGAAAAAGAGCTGCTAAAGCCTATTGATCAGAAGATTGGTTCCATTCAGGCTCAGATTGATGAGCTTCGCGCAAATGGTACCAACAAAGTAATTTCAACACTGAGCGCTATTGAATCAACAAAGCGCGATAAGTCTATCTCCGCCGAAGAGCGCAACACGCTTATTGAGGGCTACAAGGCTGAGCTGGAGCTTGCAAAGAAGGTTGAGTCTGAGAACAATGCTCAGGTCTCCAAGCTTATTGCAGAGGCCGAGGCTTATCTCAAGGAGCACTACAAGAGCGAGTACTTGGAGCCTGTAAAGGCTAGCTGTGCTCTTGAGAAGGAGCAGGCTAAGCAGAATTACGCTGCTGCTCTTGAGCGCCTCAAGAAGGAGCACGAAGAGGCTGTCAGCAAGACTTCTGATGCTCAGGAAATCAAGGACGAGAAGTACGTCTATAAGAACCGTCAGTTCGACGCTAAGGTCAACTATCAGAAAGATCTTCAGCGCATCAAAGATCGTGCTCATAATGCATTCAGTCATGAGTATCACCTCATTGACCTTCTCAGGATGTCTAAGTTCACTCCACTGGAGTCTCAGGCTCAGAAGTGGGAGAACTACAAGTACACCTTCAACACCCGTTCATTCTTGCTTCAGAACGGTCTGTACATTGTTATTCTCCTGGTATTTATTGCCCTTTGTATCATTACCCCAGCAGTCAAGGGCACTCAGCTTTTGACATACTCCAATGTCATTAACATTCTTCAGCAGGCATCTCCTCGAATGTTCTTGGCTCTTGGTGTAGCTGGATTGATTCTGCTTACTGGTACTGACCTTTCTATTGGTCGTATGGTTGGTATGGGCATGACCGCTTCAACCATCATCATGCACCAGGGCATCAATACTGGCCAGGTCTTTGGAATCACTTTTGATTTTACTGGTGTTCCAATTCCTGTCAGAATCATTATGGCTTTGGTCACTTGTATTGTTCTGTGTACTTGCTTCACTAGTATTGCTGGTTTCTTTACTGCCAAGTTTAAGATGCACCCATTCATCTCGACCATGGCTAACATGCTGATTATCTTTGGTATTGTTACCTATGCAACAAAGGGTGTTTCTTTTGGTGCTATCGAGCCATCTATTCCAGACATGGTCATTCCACGAATTGGTAAATTCCCATCCATCATTTTGTGGGCAATCGCAGCTATCGCCATTGTTTGGTTCATCTGGAACAAGACAACCTTTGGTAAGAACCTCTACGCTGTAGGTGGAAACCCTGAGGCAGCAGCTGTTTCTGGTATTTCAGTCTTCAGAGTTATGGTTGGCGCTTTTGTTATGGCTGGTATCCTCTACGGATTTGGTTCATGGCTCGAGTGCATGCGTATGGTCGGCTCTGGTTCCGCAGCTTACGGCCAGGGTTGGGACATGGACGCAATCGCAGCCTGCGTTGTTGGTGGCGTTTCGTTCACCGGTGGTATTGGTAAGATCTCCGGCGTTACCGTGGGTGTTCTTATCTTCACCGCACTGACTTACGCACTGACCATTCTTGGTATCGACACCAACCTTCAGTTTGTCTTCTCGGGCGTCATTATTCTGACCGCTGTCACCCTTGACTGCTTGAAGTACGTCCAGAAGAAGTAGTCCACTATTACGTGCAAGTTTCGAGGCGTCTACTTACGTAGACGCCTCTTTTTTCGGCAAAAAACGGTGTCTGCACGTTAAGGAAAAGTGGCTTTACGGGAAAATTACAAAGCAGCTGGTAAACTAAGGTATCTCTTCGGACATATGTCTTTTTACGATTTTCGCACCACACCTATGACAGATAATCTGCAAAAATTGGCGAGAAAAGCACACCTAAGGCTGATATTCTGCAGATTTAGAGAGAAATAACACACCTATGACAGAAAATATGTTAACTATCGACAGATTATCCGACTTTACTGTGGTCGGGCTTCTCGATACATGCAGATTATTTGACATAGGTGTTGTCAGGGAATTGAGTGGGGTTATCTGCGACAGATTATCCTACATAGGTGTGTTGGAAGGATCAAATCAGGACCACATTTAATAGAATATCCGTCTTTATAGTGCTTGCACGTTGTTTAACTGTCGTGGGTTGACGGTTTAGCGATAAAAACAAGAGGACCGATTTTCTCGGCCCTCTTGCTGGGTGATTTTACGATTGCGAGATACTCTGTAGCTCACGGAACGTTGTAGCTCGCGGAACTACGTGTATCGCGGGTGCTGTTACTCGTGGAATGCATGAGTAGCTCGTTGTGCGCGCGTCTCGCTGTGAGCTGCGCGCGAACCTGTGGATGGCGGTAGCAGCTACAGAGACTCGAGGAAGCGATGCTGAGCTGCTCGTCCTTCTTCATTCCACTTGAATACACCGGCGTCCTCTAAAACGTGCGAGAAGACAATGCCAACCTCGTCATAGATGTACTTCTTAAGCTGCTTGGATGAGAGGGAAGAGATGTCCTTCTTCGAAGCGGCATCCTTGCTAGAATCGTCTCCTTGTTCAAATAGCTTGGCGTAGATTTGACGCGCCCAATCAGCGTGAGAGATGGTGGTGGAGTCCGTGGTCAGCTGACCATAGACGGCATTGGCTTTCTTGTCATTTGCCAGACACTGCTCCATAACCGATTGAACCTTGTTGAGCTCTGGCACAAGGCGGGGAGGAAGTACGGCAAGTCCCATAACCTCGATGAGGCCGATATTTTCTTTTTTGATGTGGTGATACTCGGCATGTGGATGGAAGATGCCAAGCGGATGCTTTTCGCTGGTAACATTGCAGCGCAGCGCAAGAAAGACCTCGTAAGTCTCATCTTCAAGCTTGCGAACAACAGGGGTAACCGTGTTGTGGGGGTCGCCGTCAGTTTCCGCATAAATAGAGACGGACTCGTCGGTATAGGAGCGCCATGCAGTGATGATAAATTCCGCTGCTTTGAGCGCTTCTTCTCGACTGGTAGAGGAGAGGCGGAGAACAGAGAGTGGCCACTTGAGAATTGCACCCGCTACCTCGGGGAACTGCTTGAGCTCAAACTCTTCCGCAACTTCTGCACGCATCATAGGGAACTCGTAACGACCGCCTTGGTAGTGATCATGCGAGAGGATCGATCCACCCACAATAGGTAAATCGGCATTTGAGCCAATGAAGTAGTGGGGGAACCTGTCCACAAAGTCAAAGAGGTTAACAAGCGCCTCGTGATCAATGTGCATAGGAATGTGATCCGAGTTCATGGCAATGCAGTGCTCGTTGAAGTATGCGTATGGGCTGTACTGGAATCCCCAACGATGCTGGTTGAGCTCAATGGGGATGATGCGAAGGTTCTGCCTGGCAGGATGTGCGCCTGCACTAGACGAAGCGCCGCGTCCAGAATAGCCCTCATTATCAAGGCAGAGCTGGCATGCGGGGTACTTCTCTCCGGAAGTGTTTTGAGCCGTTTTAGCTGCGGCAATCTCACGAGGATCTTTTTCTGGCTTGGAGAGGTTGATGGTAATCTCAAGGTCTCCCCAGGTAGTTGGTGTGATCCACGTGATATTTCTTGCAATAGCACTTCTTCGGACATAGCCAGCATCGCAGCAGAGTGTGTAGAACCAGTCAGTTGCAGCGCGAGGTCCCTCAGAAGCGTACAGCTCATTGAAATGGTGTGCGACCTCGGAAGGCTTTGGCAGCAGAAGGCCCATAATACGCATGGCAAAAGAGTCTTCGCCGCTCTGGGTGTTCTCGGCAAGACCATGAGCAACAGCTAAGCGAGCAAGCTCGGCAAGTGTCTGGTCAAGATCAAACGACTCCAGGTCAATCTTCTCCCAAGACTTAACAGGAGCAGGACCCTCATACGAGAGCATATCCAGCAGAGCGTTATAACACCAGGTCAGATCCTCAGTTTGAATAAGTCCGCGCTTGCATGCATACGCCACAAGCTGCTGAATGCAGAGCGCGCTTTCATTGTCCGCTACAGCCATTGTGCGCAAGCTCCCTGGTCAGAGATGGCGTAGTGACGACAAGCACCTTCGCCAAACCATTGATTCATCTGTGCAATGAAGGTCTCGACAAGGGCGAGAGGAACAAAGCACTGGATAGAGCCGCCAAAACCGCCGCCGTGAATGCGAACGGCGCCAGAACCTTTTAAGATGCTCTCGGCCAAACCGAGGGCAAGCATGGCTGGCTGATACGAGCCAGAAGTAGAGACATTCTGCAGGTACATACCAGAACTTGCTCCGGAGGCATTGGTGAGCGCAATAAAGGACTCAATATCAGAGTTTTGAAGATCTGCCCATCTCTTGTCTACCAGGTCATTCTCGTACCAATAGTGAATAGCGCGGAGAAGAGCGCGGTCTCCAAGATCTTCTCGCAGCTCATTGACACGAGCTTGGAAGTCTTCAACGGGAACCTCAGAAAGGCGAGTCTTGCCAAAGGCCGCGGCAACTTTCTGCATCTCAACAGGGACAGCGGCGTACTCATCAGTGAAGGCAACGTGGTCGCAGCCAACGTCAACAAGGCAGAGCGCATAGCCGTAATCCTCAAAGTTGAGGTCTAGCTTTTCTGCCTGTGGCTCTGCGGGATCTTCAAAGTTCATAAAGGCAAGGCCGCCAAGGCAAACAGCCAGCTGGTCCATAAGACCGCACGGCTTACCAAAGTAAACGTTTTCTGTGTTCTGGCTCATTTGGGCAAGTTTAACAGCAGAAATCTCGCTGCCACCTTCCCAGAGAGCTTCCATTGCACGGCCGGCTGCAGCCTCAAACGCAGCAGAGGAAGAAAGTCCGCCACCACCAGGGACATTGCTAACTACTGCCATGTCAAAGCCGGATGGCTCAAAACCAAGTTTGACCAGGTTTGCTGCCATACCGCGAACAATAGCCTTAGTGCTCAGATACTCAGCTTCGGAGGGTTCAAGATTTGTGTAGTCAACTTCAAAAGGATCATATCCTACGCTGGCTACTCGAATAACGCCCAGGTTGTTAGGGGCACAAATGGCATCAATAGCAACATCCAGGGCACCAGCGATGACATGACCGCCCTCGTGATCTGTGTGGTTTCCTGCAATCTCGGAGCGACCAGGCGCATGTACCGCAAGATAGCGGTCAGCTTTTCCAAACATTTGCTCAAAGTGCTCTTTTGCGCGATTGAGCTGAGCTGTGGTTTTCTCGTCAAACGTGTGAGCCATGGTGTTCCTTTCCCTTTAGTGCTGTGAAGCTACAGGTACCTTAAAAGAATCGATAAACAATTTGCGAGCTGTAAGGCTGCTCAGGTGTGCAGGTAGGCTGAGGCCACTCTGCATGGTGAGCACAATCTGGATAAAACTCGCTCTCAAATGCAAAACCAGCCTGAGGCTTGTAAATAGCGCCGTCTTTTGCACGTGCCTCATCAAGCCAGTTGCCGGTATAAAGATGAGCACCTGGAGCGGTAATTTGAATCTCAAGCGAGCGTCCGCTTTCTGATGTGGCGAGAAGAGCGGGGCGTAGCTGGCCATTTTCATAGTTAGTAATGGCAAAGCAGTGATCATAGCCACGAGCAATGTTGAGCTGTTTGTTGTCTACACTAAGATCTTTACCAATGGTCTTAGGCGTTCGAAAATCAAAGGGAGTTCCTGCAACAGCATCGATGGTTCCCGCGGAAACCGAGTCTTCTCGTAGAGGCAGATACGAATCTGCATGAATGGTCAGACTATGACCGCAGACATCTCCAGAATCATGACCGTTGAGGTTAAAGTAGACATGGTTGGTCATGTTTACAAAAGTTGTAGCATCAGTTGTGCAGGTATACGTAAGATTTACCGTTGACTGTGCAGCTTCTTCAACAAGCTTATATGTAGCGGTGATATGGCGGTTACCTGGTAGTCCATATTCTCCATCTATCAGGTCAATGCTGAATGTCACGGTATTATGCGATTCATCGATTTCTGCTTGCCAAATGCGCTTATGAATACCATCAACTAAATCAGTGTGAAGATTATTTTGATTGTTTGGACCATTGTTTTTAGGAAGATGATAGACAACTCCATTAAGTGGAATCTCTGCTTTATCCGCACGATTTGCAGAAGGTCCAATGGAAGCACCAAAGCAAGCAGGGTTATCTAAATACAGGTCAAACAGACCATATCCAAGAACTACATCTGCTTGTGTTCCATAGACATCTGGTACTGAAATGCCAAGAATAGTGGCGCCAAAATTACTTAATTTAATTGCTGAATGAGCGCCGCGAATAGTATAGGTAAGAGCAGCAGGAGAGTTAACAAAACTATCAAAAGGTCGAACATCAATCATCGGATACCTCCGAGATACCACTCATAGTGCATTACCCTTACTATGTTAACGTACTCATAACGAACTAACAGGAAATTATTAAGTTTTCAGTCAGTGGTATCTTTGCGGGGGCAAACGGTTAGAGCGCAGGTCAAAAGTCCTTCTCGCCGAACGGTTATTTTTTTACCGTGAGCGTTTAATTTGCTGCTATATATGCAATTTTATCGCGTTATGTCAATCTGCCTGTTAGTATGAGTACGTAAACAAGCAGATAATCGGAGGAATTCGTGACTCGCTCGCATAGTTCTAGCTCAAATAAACGCTCTGTTTCAATGGCTGATGTTGCGCAAGCCGCTGGTGTTTCTCAGCAGACCGTTTCTCGTGTTGCTAATGGTGCCCAGAATGTTAGCAAAGCAACGCGTGAAAAAGTTCAAGCTGCAATGGAGTCTATGGGCTTTAGGCCAAGCTTTGCGGGTAGGTCATTGAGGTCTGGCTTGTATCAATCAGTGGGACTTTGCCTGTATGACATTCGCGAGTTTGGTAACTTAGCTACTCTCGACGGCATTGTTTCGGCTGCTCGTGATCATGAATATGCAATTACGATGATTGAGAAGGGCTCTGGCGACGGCTTATGCCTTCAGGATATTTCTCATCGCATGTCTAATCTTCCCGTTGATGGCATGATTATTAGTATGAGTCTTATGGCGTCAGACTTTGAATCTTTTGTACCGCAACCAGGTCTTGGAACAGTTCTTCTTACCATGCATGAGCATCCTTACTGCACCACTGTTGATTCTGATCAGTATGGCTGCTCAAAGCTTGTCATTGACCATCTCTTTGAACTTGGGCATCGCAAAATCCGTTTTGTAGCAGGTCCCTCATACTCTATTGACTCACAATTTCGCGAGAAGGGCTGGCGAGATGCCATGTCTGAGTATGGGCTAGAAATTGTTGAGCCTTTAGCTGGCGATTGGACCGCCAATAGTGGCTATGAAATTGGTAAAAAACTGCGAGAAACTCGTGATTTTACTGCAGTTTATGCAGCAAACGACCAGATGGCACTAGGTATCATTGCGGCATTTGAAGAAGTGGGACTGAGCGTTCCAGATGATGTCAGCATTGTTGGTGTTGATGACTCTCTTGAGAATTATTTGCCTAACTTCTCATTAACCACAGTTCGCTTTAACCTACTAGAGCGCGGACGTGTTGCACTTGAGCATGCAATTCGTGCATCTGAGCCTGGATATGAACCCGAAGCAATCAGAATTGCTCCAAAGCTCATTGTTCGCACTACCACAGCAGCACCACAGAAGTAGAGAAGTCTCTTAAAAAGTCGGGTTTCTCGCCATAATCAGCTATACTGTTCAGGCAATAGTTGATTAGAGGAGTTGTATGTCTGAGTCACCAAATAAAGAATTAGGCTGGTCAGTTCAGGTTTCCTTAGATACGCACGAGATTCGTGCAGGAGAGACTGTAACTGCAACTCCTAAAATTATTGGTGCAAACCCTGAGGGTTTCAGATTCAACTATGTGTGGAGCCTGTACGATCGTTGGGACGAGGGCTTTTGGGATACCACGGAGCACCAGTTTGGTGGTTCAATTACAGACACTTCGTGGACATTTACGTTTACCGAGCCTGGTCGCTACCATCTTTATATTGATGCATTTGACAGTCTTAATAATCCTCAGACGGTTACTGCTTGGGTGGTAGTTGCAGGTGATGACGATTTTATGCGTCCATCACTTCCTTCTGAAGATGCAGAAACTGTTGTTGCGGTAAATGGTGTTTCGGAGATTTTTAATATTGCTTCGGAGCAGTTTAACTCGCTGAAAGAGTATTTTATTGCCTTTGCTCGTGGTGAGGTTGCCTTTAAAGAGTTCAAAGC
>ERZ772948.1777-NODE-1777-length-11898-cov-10.529427_pt1 | contig 11898 bp, 8 predicted proteins | sample MGYA00511945_ERZ772948 | MGnify/ENA primary metagenome ERZ772948 (study PRJEB29015, sample SAMEA2737927) | human oral metagenome | biome: human oral; feature: human-associated habitat; material: dental | place: China | collected 2141 ... | reverse complement strand
TCGGCCTCGGCATGATGGCGGCGATCATCACCAAGGGCATCGACCTGTCGGTCGGCGCCACGGCCGCCCTCGCGGCCGTCGTCGCCGCATCCCTGGCCCAGCCCCCGGGTCCCGGCACCTTCATCCCGGGGCTGCCCGCCCTGCCGGTCTTCGTGTCCGTGCTGGCGGCGCTGGCGGTGGGCGTCGACGTCGTCTGCCTGCTCGCGCTGCGGGTGGGCACGGTCCGCGACCGCAGACTCCTGGCGCGCGATTGAGGGCTCCGGGCCGGCTCCTCGGCTCCGCCGGCGCCCGGGCCGGCGTCGTGCGGGGGCTCCACAGGCCGGCTCGTGCGTCCCCCGCCGCACTCCGTCCACAAGCCTTCAGCGGGCCGGCCTCCGGCCATCGTACCGTCGGGTCATGACCGCTGCGCATATCGCCCTCGCCGATTCCGATATCGACGCCGGAGTCTCACTCGTTCCCGCCACCGTCCCCGCCGGGTGGACGGGCGCCGCCTCCAGCGCCTGCCAGAGGCAGCTCGATGACCTGCGCATCGTGCTCGCCGGCCTCACTCCGCTCCTGAACGCGGCCATCAGCGCCATGTCACTGCTCGATGACGCGAGCGGGCAGGGCGGAGGTGTCGGATGACCGCTACGACGACTGACTCGGCTCGGCGGGACCGCGTCGATCCTCCGGCCGTCGGCGGGGGAGACGGCTCGGCCGCGCTGAGCTGGCCCGGGATGACCGCCGGGGTCGGCGCCGTCGTGGCCGGCGGCGCCTACGCGGTCGACACCGACGCCTTGACTGGTTTCGCCGCCGCGCTCACCGCCGCCGCCGAGTGCCTCGACGACGCGCGCACGCACGCGCTGAGGGCGCAGACGCAGGCGCGCGACGCGGTCGCCCCGACCGGCAGGAGGACGGGTCCCCTGTCCGACGCCGCGGCCGGTTCCCGCCCGGTTCCGTTGATCGACTTCCCCTCCCTGCCCTCCTCCTCTCTCCCGGAGGGAGGCCCCCTCGGCACTCCGGGAGCGTGTTCGACGCCCGGCTTCGAGGCCCTGCGCGCCAGGGCTGTCGACGCCGCCGCGGCCCTGACCACGGGGACCGGTTCCCTTCAGGACGCCGCCGACGGCCTGCGCGGCCTCGCCGCCGATGTCACGGCCTGCGTCAACGTCTACACCGGCGCCGAGGACGACGTGGTCCTCGGTGTCGGTGACGCCGGGGCGGCCGGTTGGACGGTCATGGGCCTCCTGGCGGCCACAGGCGCGACTCTCAGCCTCCTGCCCCTGGTCGGCTACCTGGTCGGCGCCGGTGTGACGAACCCCGATCTGACCTCTCACGCCGGCGGCGATCTCGCCGACGGCCTGGACGACCTCGCCGTTGTCATGTCCGACGCCGATCTGTCGGAGTGGGTCAAGAAGGACCTGCTGACCCTCGCCATCCTGGTGGACTACGCCAGAAGGGCCTCCACCGGCCGGGAGGCGGCCGCCGTCGAGACCTACCTGGCCGGCGTCGTCCAGCGGCTCGACCCGGAGATCAGTAAGAAGCTCCCCGAGAGGGTCCTGTCCGGCGGCGGGCGGATGGAGCCCACGTCGTCGCTGACCCCGATGGAGCGGGTCGTCTACTACATGTCCGGGCTTTCGGCTCAGGTCGCCGCCAAGCGCTACGGCGAGCCGACCGGCACCGTCGTCGCCGCGCACGGCGGCCCCGCCGTCACCATTCCTCCCTCCTCCCGGGACCCGATGGCGCTGGGCACCGGCGTGCCCCTCCTCGGGCTGAGCGGGACGAGGGTGAACCGGCCTTTGGGCGCGGCGTCGGATGTCATCCGCTACAGCGACTCGCTCAAGAAGCGTGATGAGGACACCTCCAGCGGCGTCGTCGGGGTCCTGCGGACCACGCACGCCGACGGCGGCCGGTCGTGGGTCGTCGTCGTGCCCGGCACCACCGACTGGGGTCTGGGCGGCAGTAACCCGCAGGATCTGCTGACCAACCTGCAGGCCGTGGCCGGTGCGCCCAACGACATGGAGAGCGCCGTGGTCACCGCCATGCGGCAGGCGGGGATCGGGCCGGACGAGCCCGTCGGCCTCTACGGTCACTCGCAGGGGGCCATCGTGGCCACGAACATCGCTGCGAACCCCGCCATCGCCGAACGCTACAACGTCACGAACCTGCTGACCGCCGGCGGGCCCACCGCCGGCGCGGACCTGCCCGAGAATGTCAACGCCCTGCACCTGGAGAACGGCGCCGACGCCGTGCCGGCTCTGGACGGGGCGCCCACTCCGCGCACGCCTACGCGCACCGTCGTCACCGTGGATACCACAGGCTCGAACCTGGAGGGCTACCCGCATGCGAGCACTGTCTACGCCGACGCCGTGGAGGGCATGAGCGGGGATCCGGCTGTCGATGCGTGGACCGAGCAGCTGAGATCGCTCACCGGCGCAGGGGAGGAGGGGGCGACGACGAGCGAGATCGTCTTCGACATCACCCGCAAGACGACCGGTGTACCCGCACGACCCGACGATTCCGACCTGGCCGATGCCCTCCGGGCGCTGAAGGAGCAGGAGGCCGAGGCATGGAGGGATGGGAGACCCTGGCGCGACTAACGCCGCCCCGGCCCCGTCGGTCCCTAGTCCTCCCTGTCGATGACGCCCACCACGAGAGCCGAGACGATGGAGACGAGAATCGAGCCGAGCACCGCCGTCCCGAAGGAGTCCACATGCAGCCCCAGGGCGACGCCCGCATTCGCGCCGACTCCGACGAGCCGGTCCGTGATAGCGCTCGTCAGCAGCAGCAGCGCCCCGTTGACCACGAGGGCGAACAGCCCGAATGTCAGCACGTACAAAGGGAAGGCGACGACGTGCGCCACCGGTTTGATCAGCGAATTGACCAGGGCCAGCACGAGTCCGACCACGAGCAGGTTGACGATTGTCAGCAGCAGCGTCGGCGCACCCGGCACATTCATCCCCTTCATCAGGGTGACGGCCAGCCACAGGCCGACGGCATTACCGACTGCGCGTGCAAGAAGCTCCATGCGGATGATTCTTCCACAGCGCGTCCGGAAGCCGGCTGAACGTGTTCGGCCGGCTGCCCGCTCGCGGGCGGGCGTGGGGTTCTTGACGGTGGGTGATGGCCGTGAGGTTGTGCGGCTGCCCGCTCGCGGGCGGGCGTGGGCGGGCGCCCGCTCTCCCGACCGCCCCGGCGGCCCGTCCCGATGCCCGCCGCGTCACGGCGTCATGGTGGGAGGATGACGCCATGAGCAGTGCCGCCGCCCCTCTTCACATCCGCGATGCCGTCCGCCGCCTGCCCGCCTACGTGCCCGGAGCGCGCCCGGAGTCCGGCCGTACCGCCAAGCTCTCGTCCAATGAGCTGCCGTTCCCCCCGCAGGCCGAGGTGCTGGCGGCCCTCACCGAGGCGGCGTCCGGGGCCAACCGCTACCCGGAGATGACGGGGGACTCGCTCGTCGCCGCCGTCGCCCAGCGCCACGGTGTGAGCGCCGGGCGGGTCGTCGTCGGCAACGGGTCGGTCTGCCTGATCCAGCACGTGCTGGACACCGTGTGCGACGAGGGGGACGACGTCGTCATGCCGTGGCGCTCCTTCGAGGCCTACCCGATCTGCGCCGCCGTGGCCGGGGCGCGGGCTATCGAGGTGCCGGTGACCGCGGACGGCCGCCACGACGTGCCGGCCATGATCGACGCCGTCACGCCGCGCACCCGCGTTGTCATCGCGTGCACGCCCAACAATCCGACCGGCCCGGCATTGCGCGAGGCGGAGCTGGTCGCATTGCTCGACGGCGTGCCCGAGCGGGTGCTCGTGCTCGTCGACGAGGCCTACCTCGATTTCGTCACCGACGGGGCCGTCGGGGACGGGCTCGCCCTGCTGAACCGCTACCCGAACCTCGTGGTCTCCCGGACCTTCTCCAAGGCGCACGCCCTGGCCGGCATGCGGGTGGGCTACCTCGTGGCGGCCCCCGCGATCGTCAGTGCGATCCGGAGCGTGGCCACGCCCTTCGGGGTGAGCCTGCCGGCGCAGGCCGCCGCTATCGCTGCCTGCCGGCCCGAGGCTCTGGCCGTCACGGCTCGGCGGGCGGGCGTGGTCGCCGCCGAGCGCGACCGGGTGGTTGCGGCGCTGCGCGAACAGGGATGGACGGTGCCCGACGCTCAGGGCAACTTCTACTGGCTCGGCGTGGGCGGGGCGACCGCCCGCCTGGCCGAGCACTTCAGGGTCGCCGGGGTGCTCGTGCGACCCTTCGTCGGGGAGGGCGTGCGTATCTCGGTGGGCACGCACGAGGAGAACGACCGGGTGCTCACGGCCGCGGCCGCCTGGGGGGACGTGCGCTGATGGACGCCTCCGAATTCGACGCCGGAATCGGTTGGGTCCGGCGGGCCCGCGGCTCCCGGCGAAGCCACGGGGACGGGCCCGCCCCACGACCCCGCGGCGGCGGACGGCTACGACGTCGCGACCGTCACCAGGAAGACGATCTCGAGCACGAGCTCGACCAGTCCCATCGTCCCCGGCCGCAGTGGACGGTGCCGCCGTTTGACCAGCGTCCACTGCCAGCGCGGCATGACCAGGGACCGCACCGCCAGCACGATCCACAGCACCGCGTGCGCCCACGGCAGCCACCCGCCGGCCGCCAGCCACACGGCTGCCGCCGCGGCAGCCACGTGGGCCTCCACCGTCCACGCCAGCAGACGGTTGTTGAAGCGCTCGCGGATCATCGACTTGATGTACGGCACCGTCCCGCAGAAGTAGGCCGCGGTCGACGCCGTCACCAACCACATCCACGGCCATCCCACCAGCTCGCCGTTCGGGCTCGCCCCGGGAAGCCCGGCCCCGTCGCCCCCACCGGTTCCGAGGAATCCGCCCGCGCCGCGCACGGCCAGCGAGTAGGTGACCGCGGCCATGAGGCTCGCGGCCGCCGTCGTCGCCAGCCCGGAGGGCAACGACCGTTCACGCCCGCGCCACACCTCCCACAGTGCGATTGCGAACAGCGGCAGCATCGGCACCGCCCATTGCAGCAGGTACGGCGCCGCGGCCAGCGTCACCAGTCCGAGCAGAGCGGTCCACCCGGTGTAGACCACGAGCGGAGGCACGAGCAGCCTGCGCTTGCGCGCGGACCGCGTGCGCAGCCATTGCGACCAGGCCCAGTAGGTCAGGTAGGCGCCCCACCACGCGGGCAGGAACAGCAGGTTCACCCAGCTGATGCCGCCCACGACCCAGCCGACGATCGGCGGCATCACGAGCATCGACCAGGCGCCGTGCTGGTTCGGCGTCCAGGCGCGCCGGCCCGGCTGCCGTCGGATTTTCTCCTGCCTGCGTCTCTCGGAGTCGATGAGGGTCTCTCCTTCGCGCGTGCTCGCGGGGCGACGGGGTCTGCCGGTGGCGAGGAGGACGTCGTCGTCCGGGCCGGGGAGGGACTGCTGGTGGGGGATGTTGCCGTGTGCGGTCGGCCCGGTGCCGGAGGCGGCGGGCCGACCCGGCGGCTCCGCGTCGGCGGCGACGTACTCGACGTGGCGGTCGGAGGGCTCGGACGGGCGCTGCTGGGTCACGCAGGACAGCCTAGTGAACCCCGGCTTTCAACGGCACAGCCGTCATCTCCCGGCTGCGCCGGCTCGGGTCCTCCTGCTGCGGGCCCGGACCGTCCCTGTGGTTTTCACCCGCATGGGCCCGGCCCCGCGCTCACGGCGCGACATCGTCGAACGGGATGATCTCGACCTCCAGGCCGTCCCATGCGGCCTCCCACTCCCTGCGGGGCAGGGCGTTCTCGTTCAACGTCAGGGCGACGGCGGCCGCCGGGTCGGTGAAGCGGCGGATGTTCCGGCTGTCTAAGAGCCCGTCGACGCCGGTGACGGTGGTGAGCTCGGTGCCGTCGGTGCCGAGGACGGTCAGCGCGGTGGGACCGCAGGCGGTCCTCAGGCAGCGGTCGGCGGGGGGTCGCTGCGACAGCAGCACCGAGCTCGCCCCGGAGCCGACGACCCACTTGTCCGTGGGCAGGGTCAAGGGCTCCGCTGTGGGGTCGGTCAGGGAGAAGACGTGGAGGGCGCCTTGACCGCTGTCGCCCGGGAAGTATCTCTGCGCCGTCTCGACCACGAGCTCGTCGGACGTCAGCGCCTGCCCTAGGACCATCCCGTCGACCTCCACGACCCGCACCGTCTCGCCCGTGGCGGTGTCCAGGACGAGGACGTGGCTGCGCTGCTCGGCGATGGCGGCGTTCGAATCCTCGTCCTCCTTCGCGTTCTTCGCGGCGTTGTAGCCGGTCTCGTCAGGGGCGTCGCGGTCGGTCTCGTCAGGGGCGTCGCGGTCGGTCTCGTCGGGGGCGAGGATGAGAGACATGCGGGCGCCACTGGGATCGGAGATCGCATAGCCGTAGACGTAGTTGGTCATGGTCAGGAGATTGTTCCCCATGCTGTCGGTGCGCGCCTGCGGGGCGTGGGTCTTCTCGAGGACGTCGGACGAGGCCGCTGGACGATCGGTGCTCACGGCCCACTGCACCGCCTCGTTCTCATCGCGGCTGATGATGAGGGATGCGCCGGTCCGGCCGTTGGCGGGCAGTTCGTCGAGGACCTGAACCCATCCCGACTCAGTGGGCATGGACTCCGTGTGCGGGGAGGAGTATCCGCCCTGACCGACGGCCTCCTCGGCCTGCTCGGGGGTGAGCGCGGTAATGGTGACGTTCCGCGGAGCGGGCGCGCTCGATTCGGGGATCGAGCAGGCGCCCACGGGCATCGAGACCAGGACGACGGCGACTGCGATGCGGAGGACTCGGCGGGGAAGGCGCCTCCTCATACTCGGCTTCATGCGTCGCCTCGTCCCACGCCGTACAGACGCACACTGGTTCTCCCCAGGTAGCCCGGTCCGGTCGCCAGCACCAGGACGGTGGCGCCTGGTGCTGAGATAGCGGCGACGTCCCTGAGGGCGATGCGGCCATACACGCTGCCCAGATCGCTGAGCCCGGGGTTGGAGCTATCGTCTCGTGGATCGTGGAACATGGTGCCGTCCACCGGGATGCGAGCGCCGGCGCTCCCGTCGCCGGGCGCCGCGGTCAAGTTGAAGCTGATGCTCTCGCCGTCGTCCTCGGGGGTGATGCCGACGGCGGCGCCGGCCAGGCCCGATGCGGTCGTCCCGCTGGCGAGCGCGCCTGTGGCCGGATCCAGAATCGCTCCCGCGGTCGGTGCCGTGAATTCGAAAGACGTGTACTCGCTTCCCCGCTTCCACGGCACGGGTTGAGGATAGAGAACCAGGTCGCCGGATGCTTCGGATGCGAGCGTGTTGAGACCAACGCTTCGGCCCATGTCGATGCGTCGGGTGTCCGCTCCTTCGATGCCGGCCAGGCCGTCGAGGCTCGCGGCCTGCACCGACCATCCCTCGGTGTCGGATCCGGTGTTCGTCGTGGGGACGCTGTCGGAGTAGACCGCCACCCACCCCTGTTGGACAAGAAGGCCGCCCTGCAGCGGGTCGGTGGTGATCGCGTCCATCGTGGTGGTGGCCGAGGGGTCCGTATCCGGGACGACGGTGAGCCCGACGGAGGTGCCTTCGACGTTCGGAGACGTACTGCGGGTCCTCTTGTCGGGGTTGCCCGTCGCGTTCGTGCTGAGGATGAAGGTCGAACTGCCGGCCGTGCCGACCCACGGATGGCCCTTGTCGCCGGTGCTGCTGATGGACCACAGGCGTGAGCCGTCGGTGAGGGAGTAGGCGGTCTCGCCGTCGAGGACGGCGTGGTCGGTGAGCTGAAGAGCGCCGTCGGGTGAGGAGGGGTGTTCGCCGGTTGCGACGCCGGTGACCGTGTCGAGGATGACTGCTGTTACTAGACTGGTGCGGCCGACGAGCTTCTTATCCGACTCGAGTCGCAGTGCGATATAGCGTCTGTCCGGGCTCGCGACCAGGTAGTGCTTTTGAAATGGAGCGGCGTTGCTGGTGTCCGAATGCCGAGGTGTCATTCCCTCCCGATGATAGCTCCAGCGCGTGGAGCCGTCCTCGGGGTTGAGGCCGATCACGTCGGTCGTGGTGAGAATGATGGGGCCGGCCGCTCCGGCGGCGACGTCGAGGAGACTACTCTCCTCCCGTGACCACGCGGCCTCGGAGGCCATGGAGTGAGGGCGGGCGGGCAGATCGGCGGAGTCGATCGGCCCGGCGGTCACCGTGGTGGCGGCCGAGGTCCAATTGTGCGCGGCTTGGCTCACGACGCCCAGAGTGAGGATCGGCGCGAGGAACGCGGCGGCCGCCAGGGCCCACTGGCGACCCCGGCCTCCGCGCAGGAGCCGAGGGAGTCCGGGAGGCGGCCACCCGTCGACCGACATGGCGGTGAAGACCGAGTGGACTCGCACGCCGCGCAGGAGGATATCCGTGGCGATCACGCCTCCTGTCGCGAGGCAGATGAGAGCGGCTGTCAGCGGACGTTCGGTATTGAGCCCGGTCACCGTCAGGATCTCGACCCATCGGTGCAGAGCCGCCGTCGCGACCCATCCCGCTGCGAGGAGCGGGATGGCGGCCAGAAGCACGTCGACGACGATGATCACGCGTCCTGCGCGGCGTCTGTCGTTGTAAAAGGCTCCTTCGACGGATTCGCTCCGCTGCAGCATGAAAGCGGAGATCCACGCTCCGGCGCCGCAGCCCGCGGCCGTCCAGATCGCGCCCGTCGGGAGGGCCGGGCTGATCGTGGTGCGGGGGCGCCAGGCCAACCAGAGCATCCCCGCGAGCGCGAGGGTCGCCAGCGCGCTCCAGCGCAGTGCCCGCAGAGTGATGACGAGACGGGTCGGTACGGGGACGGGATGCGGAGAGTCTGTATCAGGGGTCACATTTCGATGATATGACATCATCGTGCTCCGGACCGGACGTCGGTATGACGAGTTCGTCCCCGGGTCCGGACGGGCCCGGAGGCGGGGATGGGCCGCCGGCCGGGACGGGTCGGCCGGTCCTGACCATGGGCTCATTCAGCAGATTCAGCAGAGGAGTCCGGCGCGGGCCGGTCGGGCGACTGCGGCCTCGCATCCCATCATCCGTTCCTCACCCCGTAGACGATGTGGGTGGGCGCGTCGGGAGTGGCGTCCGGGGCATCCCCCTCCGCCTGAGGGGCGAGGACCAGAGTGGCGCCCGGCGCCTCGAGCGCCCAGACGTCCTCGCCCGCCGGTGTTCCGGTCAGCTGCTGCATCGGGCTGCTGAGGTGCCCGGCTGCGCCGTCGACGGGACCCGGACCGGCGGGGATGCTCACCCCCGCGCCGCTGTCGCCCGGCCGGACGACGAGCGAGGCGAGCCCGAGGCTCCGGGCGTCCGTTGCAGAGCCGACCGCAGCGGAGCCGAGACCGGGATCGTCCTGCGCGATGACGGCTCGTCCGGTGGCCGTGTCGAGCACGACGGAGACGGGGACGATGGAGGAGCGCAGCAGGTCGGCCGACCCGTGGGAGTCCGTCAGCGCATTCGAGCTGCGCGCCCCCATGAGGCACAGGTCGCCGGAGGCGGTCGTGGCTCCTGCATTGGCTCCCGAGCCGGACCCGAGGTCCACGGGCTCGATCGTGTCGGAGATGACGTCGTCGAGGCGGACCGCCTGGGCCCGCCAGTCGAGCTGGAGGGGTGCGGGCTCCTCGCCCGTCGTCGTCGCGTCGAGCAGGGACCCGGCGTCCGACAGGGCTCGGGCCGCGTCGTCCTCGGCGAGTCGGGGGACCCAGTCGTCGGCGATGGCGAGCCGTCCCGAGACCGGGTCCGTGAGCACATGGGTGAGGGTGACGGAATGCCCGCGGCCCCCGTCGTGCTCGAGGGTGAGGGTGACGAGTGGAACCGCGCTCGACTCGACCTCGGTGGTGATCGACGTGATGAGTGCCTCATGTCCAGCCGTTCCCGAGTACATGAGCTCCCGGTCCGGAGGTTCGGTGAAGGCCCATAGCTCCTGCCCCCCGTTGAGAGCGAAGGCGCGGGTTCCATCGAAGCCCATTGCGTCCGTGAGCTGGAACGGCGTGAGGGCTTCGGAGGCGATCCGGGCGGTGACCGCGCCCGTGACGGCGTCGAGCACGATGATGACGGCCGCGTCGCTGTGCGCGAGGCTCGACTTCTCAGTGGTGACGTGAATGGCGACGTGCCGGCCGTCGGGGCTGACGATGGCCCTCGCCCCGGTGTTCTGAAGCAGTCCAGTGGTGCTGCTGAACGGTGCGAGCTCGGCGCCTGGACGCTCATAGCTCCACAGGACCGAACCGTCGGCCGGATCGAGAGCGCGCAGCGCACCGGCCTCGACGAGGATGGGCCCCGCGGCGCCGACGACGAGGTCCTCCGGGCTCGCCGTCCTCTGCCAGACAGCGCGCCCGGAGACGGCCTCGGGGCGCGCCGGCAGTGTGAGGGGTGCGGCCGTGGTCGTCGAGATGTCCGGCCGAGGGGCGCGGGCGAGCCCGACGACGCCGTCGACTACGGGCACCGCCGTCAGGACGCAGACCAGGCAGTCGATGAAGGCGATGACGAGGATCGTTCTCCAGCGGCGTGCGGCTCGTCGTGCCGGGCGAAGCCCGCGCGCGGGACGCGCGGCCGATGCCCGGCGCAGGAGATCGATGATGGCGGCGGTTCCCAGGCACGCGCCCGCGGCCGCCAGCGCGAGGACGTGGCGGGCCGGGATGGTCGTGGTGGCCAGGAGCTCGTATCACAGGGCCCGGGGCGCTGCGACGGCGCACCAGGTCAGGCAGATCTCGGCGGCGATGAGGCCTGCGGCGCATGAACGCCGGGCCCGCTCCCCCGCGGGCGCTCGCCCCAGGATCGCGACACCGACGACCCACAGAGCGAGGATCCCGATGAGCCGTGCCCCCAGGGAGCGGAGGATGCCCGCGCCGACACTCAGGGGCAGGGCGCTGTGCCACAGACAGGCGAGGGTGAGCACGACGGCGCCTGCGAGGAGGGCACCGCAGGACAGAGCCGCCAGGATCGAGCGGACCGCTGCGGCGAGCCCCGGTCCCGCGGGTGCTGCGGCCGCGGGACCCGCATCGCCGGGCTCGGATCCGTCGGCCGCGGATCGGGCGTCGGGGGCTGCGGGCCGGGTGGGCGGGGGAGGCCCGACCTCGCGCAGTGCGGGTCCGCCCGGAGCCGATTCGGCCTCGGCCCCGGCCTCGCCGGGCGTGCGGCCGTCAGGGGAGGGGGTACCTGGCGTCATGCCTCCAGTATCGCGGCTTCTTCCTTCCGGCCCGACCCCGATCGACTACTCGCCCAGCGCGGCGGCCACGACCTCCGCGGCCTCCTTCTGGACGCGCTCCAGGTGCTGCTCGCCCTTGAAGGACTCGGCGTAGATCTTGTAGACGTCCTCGGTGCCCGACGGGCGCGCGGCGAACCAGGCGTCGGCGGTGGTCACCTTCAGACCGCCGATGGCGGCCCCGTTGCCGGGCGCCCGCACGAGACGGTCGATGATCGGCTCTCCGGCGAGCTCGGTGGCGGTGACGTCCTGCGGGGACAGGGCGGCGAGCTCGGCCTTCTGCTCCTTGGTGGCGGGCGCGTCGATACGGGCGTAGGCGGAGGCGCCGAACCGCTCGACCTGCGCGGCGTGCAGCTGCGAGGGCGTCTTGCCGGTGACGGCGATGATCTCGCTGGCCAGCAGGGCCAGGATGATGCCGTCCTTGTCGGTGGTCCACACCGAGCCGTCCTTGCGCAGGAAGGACGCCCCGGCGCTCTCCTCGCCGCCGAAGCCCACCGAGCCGTCGATGAGTCCGGGCACGAAGTACTTGAAGCCCACGGGCACCTCCACCAGGCGGCGGCCGATGGAGGCCACCACCCGGTCGATGAGGCTGGAGGACACCAGGGTCTTGCCCACGGCGCAGTTCTCACCCCAGCCGGGACGGTGAGTGAACAGGTATTCGATGGCGACGGCCAGGAAGTGGTTGGGGTTCATCAGCCCGCCGTCGGGGGTGACGATGCCGTGGCGGTCGGAGTCGGCGTCGTTGCCGGTGGCGACGTCGTAGGGGG
>ERZ772948.1775-NODE-1775-length-11904-cov-2.825892_pt1 | contig 11904 bp, 10 predicted proteins | sample MGYA00511945_ERZ772948 | MGnify/ENA primary metagenome ERZ772948 (study PRJEB29015, sample SAMEA2737927) | human oral metagenome | biome: human oral; feature: human-associated habitat; material: dental | place: China | collected 2141 ... | reverse complement strand
AGTCGTTTGATGAATTGTGTTGGGGCTTCGTTTGAGTTACAAAGCCCCAACATGTGAAGATAAGCCCTAGCAGGCTATGTTTGGGGTTATCGACAGATAATCGAGCTAAGAAAAAAGGTCGCCGAAGCGACCTTTTTAAGTTTGAGGTAAGACGAACTAAGTTGCTTAGTTGCGAGCAATCTTGCCGGACTTGAGGCAACGGGAGCAAACATTCATCTTCTTGCGCTGGCCATCGACAACGACAGTAACACGCTGGATGTTTGGCTTAAAGGTGCGGGCCACAGTACGGTGAGAGTGGGAGATGGAGCGACCGGCAACGGCGTGCTTACCGCAGAAATCACAGACCTTCGACATGAGTAAGACCTCCATAGGATAGGCGCCCTCTGCGCCTAAAATTTCCAAATAGCCGAATAAATATAGCACAATATATTGTGTTGTCAAAGCATGAATATAACATTCACAATTAGATAGCTTTTAGACAGCTTTTGAATGTTTTTCATTTATTACACCAAGATTAAATAACAAGAAAAAGATTTGTCAATTGCAAGGTTATCAACTTGTATATATAAGCCGCTTTAATAATAAATGTGCTCTGCGGTATACTAAATAACAATGACTAACCCTGGTTCTTGCGAGAGGAGTTATGTAATGACTACCGCTGTTCCCGGAACACTAAGAGTTTCTAATGATTGCCTTGCTGACCTGGCGGGCTATGCAGCTATGGAATGTTATGGCGTTGTTGGCATGGCAGAGATTGATGAGGCAGCAGGTGTTGCTCGTCTTCTTCCAACCTACCGACTTCGTAAGGGTATTGATGTGACCCCAACTCCTAAGGGAGTTCAGGTTGACCTTCACATTGTTGTTGAGCAGGGCGTTAACATGGCGTCTGTTGTCGACAATCTTGAGAGCTCAGTAAAGTTTTTGCTTAAGCAAATTGCAGAGCTTTCATGTGTTGATGTAACTGTACATATCGAGGCCATGCGTAATTCTCGCTAAGCTTTTTGCTTCAAATGAGTAGGAACTGAGGTCTAACGTGATTTCAAATGTCATTCGTACATGCTTCCCTGTAGCAGCACTTGCTGTTGCAGACAAAGCAGAAGAGATCAACAAGCTCAATGTTTTTCCTGTACCAGATGGAGACACCGGCACTAACATGTCCCTTACCCTGGGTACCGTTGTTCGTGAGGTTCAAGATCTTCCTCAAGATGCAAGCATGCAGGATATTGCAAAGGCAATCACCCACGGCTCTTTGATGGGTGCTCGTGGTAACTCTGGTGTTATTACGTCTCAGATTCTTCGTGGTATTGCCGAGGGTCTGTGTGACGTTAAAAATCCTGAGGCAGTAACTCCAAAGGATATCGCTCACGCATTCCGTCGCGGTAAAGAAGTTGCTTTTAAGGCTGTTAGAAAGCCTGTTGAGGGTACTATTCTTACCGTCCTTAAAGACGTTTCTGCTAAGGCAGACTCCCTTGAGAAGTCTCAGCTCACCCCAGTTGAGGTTTTGGACGCTCTGGTTGTTGAGGCATATGAGTCTGTTGCTCGCACTCCTGAGCTTCTTCCTGTTCTTAAAGAGAATGGCGTTGTTGACTCTGGTGCGTTTGGTTTTGCAACCTTCCTTGAGGGCTTTGTAAACGCTGTTACCGGCAAGACTGAGACTACTGATTTCCAGACAACCGTTTCTGTTTCTGACGCTAAGGCTGCTACCAGCGCAAAGGTTGAGATTGAGCTCAACGATGACTGGGAGGGTTCTGAGTATCGCTACTGCAATGAGTTCCTCTTTAAGGCAGATAGTCCTGACTTTGACGAGGATGCAGCTCTGAACTTCCTGGCAACTATGGGTGATTGCGAGCTTCTTGTTGGTGCAAACCCAGACTACAAGATTCACGTTCACTCAAATACTCCAAACAAGGTTCTTGAGTACATGCTTCAGTATGGCCAGATTTTTGAGGTCTTCATTCATAACATGGACCTTGAGGCTAAGGAGCGTACCGAGAAGATCGCTGAAGATAAGAAGGCTGCCGCAGCACCTAAAAAGGAGCTTGGCTTTGTTGCCGTAACCGCTGGTTCTGGCGCCGCATCAATCTTGAAGTCTCTTGGCGTGGACGTTGTTGTTTCTGGTGGTCAGACCATGAACCCTTCAACTGCAGATATTCTTGCTGCAATTGAAGAGGCCAATGCAGACCAGGTCATTGTTATGCCAAATAACTCCAACATTCGTATGGCAGCAGAGGCTGCTGCAAGCGCATGCGAGGATGTTAAGGTTGCTGTCATTCCAACCAAGTCTGTTCTTCAGGCATTTGCTGCAATGTTTGTTGTTGCAGATGGCGTTCCATTTGAAGAGCTTGTAGAAGAGATGACTGACGCTATCTCTGGCGTTCGCTACGGTGAGGTAACCACTGCAGTCCGCGATTCTTCTGCAGCTGACGGCACTCCTATTCACGATGGTGATGTCATGGGTATTCAGGGCGGCTCCATTGATGTTGTCGGCTCTGATGTTATGCAGGTCACGCTTGACCTTATTGCCAAGATGCAAGAGGAGGAAGAGGGCGACAACCTCACCATTCTTGCAGGTGAAGACTTCTCTGACGAGCAGCTCGATCTTCTCGCCAGCAAGATTGAGGATGCCTATCCAGACCTTGAGGTTGACGCTCAGCGCGGCGAGCAGCCACTCTATCCAGTTATCTTCTCTATTGAGTAGGAAATGTCTGAGTCCAAGGTAAGCATCGCTCCCGCATCAGAGCGAGTAGCACATACCTGCTCACTTGTTGATAGTGTGACCAGGTTAAGGTATGTCAATGCAAATCGTGCCGAGGCGCTTGAGCGTCTCGGCATTCTGCGTGTTCGAGACCTTTTGCTCAATGTTCCTCACCGCTACCTCGATTTTTCTCATCGTGTGCAGATCGCTTTTGCGCAGATAGGCGAGGACGCTACCATTACGGGCCGCGTTGCTTCGGTAAAGACTAAGCGTCCACGTCCTAAAATGGTCATTGTTGAGATTGAGGTTGTGGATGATACGGGCGTGCTCACAGCTTCGTTTTTTAGGCAGCCTTGGATAGCTGAGCAAATCCACGTTGACGATGAAGTGGCGCTAAGCGGTAAGGTTCTCTTTGCCTACGGTTACCGCCAGATGAAGTCACCATTCTACGAGGTGCTTAGTACGGCAAAGTCTGACTCAAACGATGAAGCACGCTCCAAAGAGACACCTTCAAAAGCTGCAATTCTTCCTGTTCACCCAGCTACCGAGGGCGTGAGTCCTGCATGGATGCGTCGTATTATGTCAGCGGCTTTGGCGGACACGGGAAGCGTGTGTGATTGGCTGCCTTCAGAGCTTGTCACCAAGCACCGCCTGATGTCGCTCTCATCGGCGCTTCGTGAGGTTCATTTTCCCTCCAGTTTAGATGCAGCCGAACAGGCCCGTCGCCGTCTTGCCTTTGATGAGCTCTTAAGTTTGCAGCTTGCTCTTTTGGCGAGAAGAAACTTGGAGCTTGCAGGTCATAGGCCTTTTGAGCACGTTATAGATGGACCTAAAGTTAAGGCTCTGATTGAGGCTTTGCCCTTTGCCCTGACTGACGAGCAAAATCACGCAGCGCAAGAGATTCTTTCTGATATGGCAGCACCACGTATTATGAATCGCTTGCTTTTGGGTGATGTTGGTACTGGTAAAACAGCTGTTGCCGCTGTTGCCTTGGCTGCAGCCGCAGATTCTTCAACTCAGGCAGCTGTGATGGCTCCTACCTCGGTTCTTGCTCAGCAGTACGCTCAAAAGATTGGCCCCTTGCTTTCACTTGCGGGAATTACGTGGGCTCTTATTACGGGCTCTACCTCAGAAGAAGAGAGGCAGCAAATTGAGCTTTGCCTAGCTGACGGCTCTTTGTCCGTTGTCTTTGGCACTACGGCGCTTCTCTCAGATCGCGTGGTATTTAAGCAGCTCACCCTTGCCGTTGTTGACGAGCAGCATCGTTTTGGCGTTGATCAGAGAACAGCGTTGCGCAAAAAAGGACAAGGCGTAGATCTTCTCGCCATGAGTGCAACGCCAATCCCGCGTACGCTGGCGCTTTCTTTGTACGGAGACGTTGATACGTCTCGCATTACCAAAAGACCAAAGGCAGGCGCTGGCATTACCACCAAGTTGTGTGTGCCAGAAAACCTTGACCAAGCATACGCCGCTGTCGCCGAAGCTGTTCAAGCGGGACATCAGGCGTATTTGGTCTGCCCTTTAATTGACCCAAGCGATTCTGAAGATGAGCTTGAAGATGTTCCTGAGGCCGCTCGTACAAACGGTAAACTCTACAGTGCAACTCGCGTATATGAGGAGCTTTCAAAGACCGTTTTCAAGGACTTTACCTGTGATCTTTTGACTGGTCGATTGCCTGAAGCTCAAAAAGATCAGGTAATGGAAAAGTTTCGAGCAAACAAGACACAAATTTTGGTCTCTACAACCGTCATTGAAGTTGGTGTTGATGTTCCTAACGCTACCGTTATGATTGTTTTTAATGCTGACCGCTTTGGTTTAGCCACACTTCACCAGCTTAGAGGTCGTGTTGGTCGAGGAGACTTCCCAGGAACTGTGTATCTTGCTAGCAACGCCAAACGAGGCTCTACCGCAAGAAAGCGCTTAGCCGCCCTTGAGCAAACCTCCGACGGCGCGCGCTTGGCAGAGCTTGACCTTGAGCTCAGGCACGAGGGAGAAACCCTGGGATATCGTCAGTCGGGCGGCACCACGCTCAAGATTTCTGATCTTTACGCGGATGCGGACCTGATTGAGGCTGCCCACATGGACGCTTTGGCAATTACTGCTCAAGACCCAAATCTTACCAGCGACGCCTATGCTACGCTGGGAATTGAGGCAAAAGATCGCTTTGGCATCTACTTTGAAGAGCTTGGCTATAAGTAATAACCTGCAGGTAAACTGCAGTACAAGATAAGTTTGGTGGCGAAAAACCCATGAGGATTGTTGGCGGAAAATGGAAAGGTCGTGCAATTGAGGCCCCTGATGGCAAGGGGACTACGCGACCAACCACCGATCGTACGCGTGAGGCTATTGCAAGCTCCATCTTGGCTTCTCGCGGTCTTGACCTCAGCGAGTCTAGAGTGCTTGACGCTTTTGCAGGTTCAGGTGCTATGGGTTTTGAGCTTCTTTCTAGAGGAGCGCTCTACGCTGCTTTTGTTGATAAAGATAGAAAGACGTGCGATCGCATTAAGCGTACGGCTAAATCTCTTGGCGTAAACACCTCTGAGATGAATGTTATCTGTGGCGATACAGCTCGCTTAGCTGAGTCATCCCAGCTGTTTGGAGGTCCTTTTGACGTGGTATTTTTGGACCCTCCTTATGCCGTTGAGGCAGAGGTAGTATCCAAGCTGCTCAAAGACTTGACTCAGTCGGGAAGTCTGACAAAAGATGCTGTAGTAGTCTATGAGCATAGCCATAAATCTGATTCAGTTTCTCTTGATAATTTTGAGCTTTCTAAGAGTAAGCGTTATGGTATTGCTCAAGTTGATGTACTTGTTCGTTGTGAGGGATAGGAGATATGTTGAATAGTATTACTCACGTAGTTGTACCAGGTACTTTTGACCCCGTCACAAACGGACACCTTGATGTAATCAAACGAGCTTCTCGTCTTTTTGAAAATGTTACGGTAGCTGTTGCGGCTTCAAAGCGCAAACACGGCACGGGAACTACGTTTTCTCTTGAAGAGCGTGTACAGATGCTCAAAGACGCTCTGGTAGATGAAGGACTTGTGCACGTTTCTGTAGAGCCTATGGAAGGTCTTCTCGTTGATTTCTGCAATGCTCGCGGTGCAGGTGGCGTTGTTAAGGGCCTAAGAGCTATGACAGACTTTGAGTATGAGTTGCAACAGGCAGATCTTAACGCTCATATGGCTCCTGAGCTGGAGAGCGTCTTTGTTATGTCCAGTCCAGAGTACGGCTATATTTCTTCCTCAATTGTGAGAGAAATTTCAGCTATGGGCGCAGATGTATCATTTTTGGTACCAAAGAACGTCATTAAAAAGCTTGAAGCTCTGCATAATTGCGGTAATTAAGTATATTTGCCCTGCATTTTCATTATATTCTGCTAACATTCTTAAAAAGGTGTTTTATGCGTCGTGCTCATAAGGGCTAAAACTGCATATAACACGGCTTGTGTATTGGATTGAAAGGAGCCCTGGATGCAGCCAGGCGAGGAAATTGAGAGCCTTGTATCTGAGATTGAGCAGATGGTAACTGAGGCTAAGTCACCTTTTATGGATGGCGGTAACAAGAAGATTATTGATGCCCAGGACTTCTATGAGCTACTTGACGAGATTCGTCGTGTCTTCCCAGAAGAGTTTGCAACCGCTCGTCGCATCATCAAGGAAGAGGATGAGACCCTTGAGCGCGCACGTGCTCAGGCAGAGTCCATCATTGCTGACGCACAGCAGCAGGCTATGATTCTTGCTGGTGACCAGGAGGTTGTCCGTCTTGCGCAGCAGCAGGCAGATGGCATTCGTGACCAGGCAGAGCAGTATGAGCGTGATACTCGCTACAACGCTGAGGAGTATGCAGATACCGTTCTTGCTCACCTTGAGGAGAACCTCAAGAGCCTGACAAACTCAGTCTCTCGTGTTCGTCAGACACTTGATGAGAACTCTGGTCCTCGTAACACCAGCAATAACGTTGCCTGGTAATTCCAATGCAACCAGTTCTTTATGCACTAGATGATCGTCTTGCAAATGCAGGCGATACCGTTTCTTATGCGGGTCATCTTAATGAAGACTCGTATGAGCTAGGGGAGCATGAATTTTCTCTTCCTATGGGAATTGATTTTGATCTAGTGCTTACCAACGCGGGTGAGGGCATTTTGGTTACCGGAATGCTTCGTGCTGACGCAGTTGGTACGTGTGACCGTTGTCTTGAGGACGCACATCTCTCTTTAAACGCAGAGGTAGATGAGTATTATCTCTTTGAAGAGCCTGTAATTTCTGCAGATGATGAAGATGAGGCAGATTACGTTTTAGTAAATGCCGATAAAACCATCGATCTTGCAGAGGCTCTTTTGCCTTCGCTTGTTATGGAGACGCCTTATGTTGTACTGTGCAAGTCCGACTGCAAGGGACTTTGCCCAGTATGCGGTTGCAATCTGAATGAAGAAGATTGCGGTCATGCAGCTCAGATTGAGCAGAAGCGAGAAGAAGAAAAGCTTGCTTCAAACCCGTTTGCGGCTCTCAAAAATCTTGTGATTGAGCCGGATTCGGAAGAGTAAAATAAAATTTCTTCTCTTAAATGGTGAAGAAATGCTGTATCTACGTACAAAATGTGTCAGTACGTGGTATAGTATCCAACGCATTATGTGAATGGGTCGCGCCCTCATGTGTTTTAGGGGCGCTAGCAAGAGCAAAAGAGGTTTAAGATGGCAGTACCTAAACAAAAGAAGGGCCGCGGCGCAACCCACACCCGTCGTTCGGCAAACAGCAAGCTTAACGCAGCAGCTCGCTCTGTATGCCCACAGTGCGGCGCTCCAAAGCTTCCTCACCACGTATGCCCTAACTGTGGCTTCTACAAGGACCGTGAGGTTGTTGTTACTGAGTAACACTCATACATTGTATGGCCAAGAAGGCCGGTTCTTTAGGGGCCGGCCTTCTTTTTTATAGCACTAAGGAGTTATCATGCCCGTTATTTGTGTAGACGTTATGGGATCAGACCAAAGTCCTGAGGTTGTTCTTGAGGGAGTTCGTATGGCTCTTCAGAAGGATCAAGAGCTAGAGGTCCTTCTCGCCGGAGCTGATGAATTTGTTACTCCTTTTGCAAAAAAGTATGATCGTGTAAAGACTTTGGTAACTACTGAAGTTATTGCTATGAGTGAGCACCCCGCTAATGCGGTAAGACAGAAGAAAGACGCCAGTATCGTAAGAGCTGCCCAGGCAGTTAAAGCAGGGGAGGCCGATGGTCTTTTCTCAGCAGGCTCCACAGGCGCGGTGCTTACGGCAGCTACCTTTGGTATTGGTCGCATTAAAGGCGTAAAGCGTCCAGCGCTCACGCTAATTTTTCCTGGACTCGGCGGTCATAGAACAGTCTTTTTGGACACTGGTGCTAACGCTGATGTGCGTCCAGAAGTTTTGGTGCAATTTGCACAAATGGGTAAGGCTTTTGCTAATGCATCGCTTGGAATTGAAAACCCAACCATAGGACTTCTCTGCAATGGTTCTGAAGAGACCAAGGGTTCTGAGCTTGCTCTTTCATATCATGCGGCTCTTGCAGAAGCGGCTATCAATTTTGGTGGAAATGCTGAGGGAACTGATATTTTAGGAAGCCGCTTTGATGTTATTGTGACAGACGGCTTTACAGGAAACGTGGCCTTAAAATCCATTGAGAGCACGGGCAAGTTTATTATGTCTAGCCTCAAAGACGCAATTAATTCCTCCAAGAAGGCTGCGTTTGGTGCACTTCTTTTGAAGGATGCTCTGAAGGCTACAGCAGCGGAACTTTCAGGAGATTCTGTTGGCGGCGCCTTCTTGCTAGGTGTTTCTGCACCTGTACTTAAAGGACATGGTGCTACCAGCTCTTCTGCTGTGTGCGCGGGAACACTTTCTGCAGCAAATGCAGTACGTGCCAACCTTATCGAGAAAATTTCCTCGTCAATTCAGCTGTAGTAAAAGCGTCTGTACATAAAAATTTTTATAAGTTATGGTGGAGCCCATGGACAATTCTATGGGCTTTACTTTTTTTAAGATTGTTTGTTTCAGCTTCAGTAATGTCATCATACAGACGCCCATCACGGGGTAAAATTAAGAGCGTCATTGTTGTGTGCAAGGAGGATGTATGGATCGCACAGAAACACTTGAAAAGGTAATTGACGTTGTTAGAGAGACACTGGACCTTGACGATTCCGTTGAGCTCACAGAGGGTACCTCATTTAAAGATCTTGGTGCAGACTCATTTGATCTTTTGCAGCTTGTTACAGACCTTGAGCAAGAGTTTGATATGACCTTTGATGCAGAAAACATCGATGAGATTGCTACCGTTGGTGACGCAGTAGATGCTATTCTTGCTGCTTAAGTAGGTTTTATACGTGAAATTGCACGAACGAGTAGCTGCTGCAGAAGCTATTTGCGGTCACACATTTACCAATAAAGAACTTATCGAGGCTGCCCTCACACACCCTTCGGCGGTGGAGGGCAAGCCTGTTTCTGCTTCGTATGAGCGCCTGGAGTTTCTGGGTGACTCAATTCTTGGTGCCATTATTGCAACAGAGCTGTTTGAGCGTTATCCAGATATGGATGAAGGCCAGCTTACTAGGTTGAAAATCTCTCTGGTATCCGGCCACACGCTCTCCATTGTCTCTGATGCTCTAGGAATTTCTCCCTTAATTGTTATGGGAATTTCCGAGAAGGGCACGGGAAAGCGTGGCATGAAGTCTGCTCTGGAGAACGTCTACGAGTCCATTGTTGGCGCGCTCTACCTTGATGCGGGTTTTGATCCAACGCACGATTTTGTTATTCGTACGCTTGGACCTCACATTTCTCCAGCGCTGGCAGTTCGTTCGGTAAGCCCTAAATCTCGTTTGCAAGAAGCGGTACAGGCTAAAGGCAAGGCTACACCTGAATATAAGCTTATTGGCGAGAGTGGACCTGCTCATACACCAACGTTTACCGCTGTGGTATTTGTCGACGGCCTTAAGGTGGGTCGTGGACAGGGACCATCAAAGAAAGCCGCAGAGTCAGAAGCCGCTCAAGACGCACTGGTACGTCTTGGTGTGGATGACGCTCCGCTTGATGCTGATGCAGAAATGCACCTAAGGTAGAAAGGTACCCTGTACCCGTGTATCTAAAATCGCTGACACTTAAGGGTTTTAAGTCATTCGCTGATAAAACTCAGATGGTTTTCGACCCCGGTCTTACCGTTGTCGTTGGTCCTAACGGCTCGGGTAAGTCCAATGTCTCTGACGCAATTCTCTGGGTATTGGGTGAGCAGAGCGCAAAGATACTCCGTGGCCAGGCTATGGAAGACGTCATCTTCTCTGGCTCATCAGCAAGGGGAGCGGTGGGCGTTGCTGAGGTAACGCTGGTTCTGGATAACTCCGACCATACCATTCCTATTGATTTCTCTGAAATTGGTATCACCAGACGTATGTATCGCTCTGGAGAGTCTGAGTACCTGATTAACGGTGCTCCTTCAAGACTCATGGATATCCAGGACATTTTGCATGACTCTGGTCTGGGTAAAGATACCCATTCCATCATTTCCCAGGGCAAGCTCGATTCCATCTTGTCTAGCCGCCCTGAGCAGCGTCGTGAGCTTATTGAAGAGGCAGCAGATATCTCTAAGCATCGCCGCCGCAAAGAGCGTGCGGAGCGCAAGATTTCTTCCATGGATGAGAATCTCACGCGAGCCAAAGTGGTTTCTCGTGAGATTACCCGCCAGCTTAAACCGCTTGAGAGGCAGGTAGACAAGGCTTCTCGCGCTAAAGATCTGTCCGCTCAGCTCAAAGATTTGACGGTTCAGCTTGCGGTTGATGACCTTCGTCAGCTGCAGTTTACGCATGGAAAGTTGGAGGCACGCGCTAAAGAGGCAGAGGCTGCTATTGAGCTTGCTCAGTATCGCGCGGGCGAGAAAAACCGTGAGCTTGAAAAGCTCCAGTCACTTCTTGAGCAAAAGGGTCTCTTTGTTGGAGACTTGGGTGAGCAGCGCCGTCGCATGCAAGAGATTCTTGGTCGTATGGGATCTGACATGCGTCTTTTGGAGGAGAAGGGCAAGAACATGGTTTCTCGCCTTTCTGACACGCGTATGCAGCTTTCTGTGATGGATAAACAGAAGGCAGACGCCGCAAAAGAGAACGAAGAGCTTTCTGGTCAGCTGGCAACAATTCGTGCAAAGGTTGCGGATCTGACGGAGAGTGTGAACGCGCTCCAAGAGGCAGCTAACCAGGCAATTGCCGAGCGTCGTGCTCTTGATGTAAAGATTTCTGATTGCACTGTATCTGAGCGTAGCGCGCGCAATACCGCTGATAAAGAAACGCTTGCGTATGTAAAGCTTGAAGAGCAGATTGCTCATGCGCAGGTAGAAGACCAGATGTTTGAGTCTAGGTTGACTCAGATTACGGAAGCGCTTGAGATTGCTCGTGCTGCTCTAGAAGATAGTGGCGCTAAAGAAGCAGAGCTCACGGCGGCTCTTGAGAAAGCTCGCCAGGAGTCCGAGGCGTTTGTCGCTGAGATTTCTGAGCGCGCCTCTGCACTTGAAGCAGCTCGCGAGGCAGAGCGCACTGCTCGCCAGGAACTCTCAAGCAGTGAAGCTACGCTTGAGGCACTTCGTGCCCTTGATGTAGAGGTGCAAAAGGGAAGTCCTCTGGCAGAAAAACTTGTTTCTGACACTGCAACTGCTTCTCTTGTTTCTGGCAGACTTGCTGATTATCTTGAGGTTCAGCCAGAGTTTGAGGCTCTTGTTGAGCAGCTTTTGGGAGAAGATCTTTCCGCACTTGTTGTAGACAAGCAGCAAAACATTCAGACGCTCTTTGAGCGCGTTCAGACGCTTTCTGAGGACGGCAAGGCTACGTTGGTTGCTCTTTCTGACGCAACTCCAGCTCTTGCTGCGCCTGCACATACAACGTCTTTGCTTGAGCACGTATCTGCGCAGAAGGGTGCCGAAGCTCTTGTACAGGCGCTTTTTGGTCACGTTTTTGTTGCTCAGAGTCTTGACGATGCCTACGCTGCTCGCAAAGTTGAGCCTCGCGGGCTTTATGCGCTCCCTGATGGCACGTTGCTCTATCCAGACGGTCGTCTGGTCCTGGGACACGCATCTCAGGCTGAGGACAGCTCTCTTGAGCGTAAGCGTCGTATTCGCGAGCTTGAGGGTGCGCTTCCTTCCCTCAAACGCCATTTGGAGGCTGCTCGCTCCGCAGTTACCAACTGCGAGAATGAGCTGGCTTCAGTT
>ERZ772948.1773-NODE-1773-length-11909-cov-21.205332_pt1 | contig 11909 bp, 10 predicted proteins | sample MGYA00511945_ERZ772948 | MGnify/ENA primary metagenome ERZ772948 (study PRJEB29015, sample SAMEA2737927) | human oral metagenome | biome: human oral; feature: human-associated habitat; material: dental | place: China | collected 2141 ... | reverse complement strand
TGCCGTCATCACCATCGTCGGCTATCCAAAGGATGTGGAGGAGATCTATCTTGGCACGGACGGCATTCTCGCAAACCTTTCCGCAGGCACATACACTGCCGATATGACGACTTCCTCTCCCTCGCTCGCCGTCCGTATCTATGAGGAGGCGAAGAAACGCGGCATCCACGCCCTTGATGCCCCTGTCACGGGAGGAGATATGGGGGCGCGAAACGCCACGCTGAACATTCTGGTCGGCGGCGACGAGGCCGCATTCCGCGCCATGCGGCCCATCTTTGCCGCGATGGGCAAAAATATCGTCTATGAGGGTGCTGCTGGCGCGGGACAAAAGACCAAGGCAGCGAATCAGATTGCCATTGCGGGGACGCTTGCAGGCGCCTGTGAGGCATTTGCCTATGCGCGTGCTGCAGGACTTGATCCTGAGAAGGTGTTTTCCTCCATCTCAGGCGGTGCGGCCGCGAGCTTTCAGATGAGCAACATGATCCGCAAAGCACTTGATGGAGACTTTGCTCCCGGGTTCATGATCAAGCATTTCGTTAAGGATATGAACATCGGTGCTGAGACGAGCCGGGAATACGGCATCGACCTCCCCGTACTCGAGCAGGTCCTGCGTGAGGCGCGCTCCCTGGAGGAGAGCGGCAGTGGTACAGAGGGAACACAGAGTCTCTTAAAGTACTATGAATAACGAAATATCCGGCTGATTTAAGGAATGGTCTTACTGCTATTTCCTAAAAATGACAGCAAAAAGGGGCTGTTGCACGAATCTAAAATTTTCGTGCAACAGCCCCGCTTTTGTGCCCCTTCCACCGCTCACGCGGTCCCCCTTCCCCGTCATAACGGGGAAGGCTTCGGGAAGTAACGGCATAATAGCTTCCCCCATCTACGGGGGAAGCGGCGAGCGCAGCGAGCCGATGGGGGCGTGCAGCAGTCCCATTACACCAGCTTGAAATACTTCAGCTGCCGATAGAGTGAGTAGATCGCGGCTGGAAAGCCGAGGAGGATGCCCGTGATGGTGCAGACGCGCCCCGTCCCGAGAAAATCATCGGCGCATTGGCCGAGAAAGAGGAAGATGCCGAGAAAGACGACAAAGTAGATGCCGACCCCCGAGAGCAGTCCAAAGGCGCGCATGGCCTCTGCCATCCCCGACGGCATTGGCTTCTTTTCCTGCATCGGTGTCCCCTCCTCTCTCACACCGAGCCGTCACGCGCCGCGAAAGGGCTCCGGCGGCGTGTGGATGTGTCCCGCGTGGTAGAGAACTGCCTCGATGATGCGGCGTGCCGCCTCCCCATCGCCGTAGGGATTGACTGCCTCCGCCATTGCCGCGTATGCCGCTTGATCGGTGAGGAGACGCTTGGTCTCGGCGTAGACGCGCTCCTGCGCCGTGCCGATGAGATGCACCGTGCCCGCCGTCACCGCCTCGGGGCGTTCCGTCGTGTCGCGCAGGACGAGGACAGGCTTGCCGAGCGCAGGTGCCTCCTCCTGAATCCCGCCCGAGTCCGTAAGCACGATGTCCACACGTGCCATGAGATTGGCGAACGGTTCGTACTCCAGTGGGTCGATGAGGTGAACGTGCGCCAGCCCGCCCAGCTCCTCACGTACGATCTCGCGTACTTTCGGATTGCGGTGTACGGGGAAGATGACCTCCACGTCCCCCATCTCGTCCACGATATCGTGAATGGCACGGTAGACGTGGCGCATCGGCTCGCCGAGGTTCTCGCGGCGATGCGTCGTCACGAGGAGGACGCGGTGGTGCTCAAAGTCCACCTGCGAAAGCTCCGGCGGGAGGACGTAGTTGGGGCGTACGGTATGATGCAGCGCGTCGATGACGGTATTGCCCGTGACGAAGATGCGCCGCTCGGGCACGCCCTCTGCCGCTAGATTATCGTGTGCCGTCGGCGTCGGGGCAAAGTGCAGGGTCGCGATGCCGCCCGTCAGGCGACGGTTCATCTCCTCGGGGAATGGGGAGTAGATGTCGTGCGTCCGCAGTCCCGCCTCAACGTGTCCGACGGGGATCTGATGATAGAACGCGGCGAGTGCCCCCGCAAAGGTCGTCGTCGTATCGCCGTGGACGAGGACGAGGTCGGGGCGATCCTTCTGGAACACCTCGTTGATGCCCTGCATTGCACGCGTGGTGATGTCAAAGAGTGTCTGTCCCGCCGCCATGATGTTGAGATCGTAGTCGGGGACGATGTGAAAGAGATGGAGCACTTGATCGAGCATCTCCCGATGCTGTGCCGTCACGAGCGTCTGTGTCTCAATCTCCTCTGGATGGCGCGCCAGCTCCATGACGACGGGCGCCATCTTGATCGCCTCCGGGCGCGTCCCAAAGATCGACATGACTTTGATTTTGCCGGTCATTCTCCTCTGCTCCTCTCTGCGAATAGCAGCATGTATATAAAACTGTCGTATGTGCCCCCGTGAACGCCTCGTTCCGCATGTGATCGTGCGCTTGTACGCTGAAATACCGACGAACTTCTTAAACTCGCTTCGCTTGAACGAAAGAAGTCCGTCGGGGCGTACCGCGCACTTTACTCACATGCTTCACTAAGGTTCACTGGGGGACACATAGCTCTCTTTTCTCTTACACGCTATTTCTGCGGCGCATCCATGCCGAGGATGCCCAGCTTGCGCGCGCCGACGAATACCGCCGCTGCGACGAGCAGTATGATGAGTGCCGCCGCTTGGATGCTGACCGCCGTCAGAGCGAGTGCACACAGGCCGAACAGCGCGCTGACTACATACATGAGCAGCACCGCCTGTTTCTGACTGAACCCGTGTGCGAGAAGGCGGTGGTGCAGATGTCCCTTGTCGGGCTTGAAGATCGGGCGGTGGTTGCGCGCGCGCCGGACGATGGCAAACGTCGTGTCGAGGATCGGCAGGCCGAGCGCGAGAATCGGCACGATGAGGGCGATGGTCGCCGCGCTCTTGACCGCACCGACGACGGAGATGCCCGCGAGCATGAAGCCGAGGAACATACTCCCCGTGTCGCCCATAAAGATGCGCGCAGGGTTGAAGTTGTAGTAGAGGAAGCCTATCGCAGCCCCCGCGAGCGCAATGGTGACCATGGCGACGGGCGGTATGCCCTCCTCCATGGCAACGAGGAAGATCGTCAGCGCGGCGATGGAGGAGACCCCCGCCGCCAACCCGTCCAGCCCGTCGATGAGATTGACCGTATTCGTCAGCCCGACGATCCAGAAAATCGTTGCCGGGATCGCAAGGAACTCAAGGTAGATATAGTCGCCGAGCGGGTCGGTGATGACGTCGATGCGCACATCGAATCCGATAACGACCACGGCCGCCGCAATGATCTGCCCGAGCAGCTTCACCTTTGCCGGCAGGTCGCAGTAGTCGTCGATGATGCCGATGGCGACGATGATCGTGCCGCCGACCATGAGTCCGATGAGACTCGTCATGTACTCGGACGCGAGGTCAACGAAGGTGAGCTGGACGAGAATCGACACCATGAACGCCGCATAGATGCCGATGCCGCCGATGCGCGGGATGGGGCGCACGTGCACCTTGCGCGCGTTGGGCTTGTCGAGTGCCCCCGTGCGGCGCGCAAAGGCGATCACAGCGGGGGTCAACAGGAGGGCCACGCCGAGCGCGACCAGAAAGGCTAAGACATTATCGGGCATGAATGATTGCTCTCCTTAAAGATGTATATAGTTTCATCTTACTTTATTGCGACACTTCTGTCAAATATCGCTGTGCAAGTATCACGGCGACGAAATCGTCCACCGGCACGGGCGGCACAAGCATCCCGCGCGGCATGAGCCGCCGCCAGCCGCGCGGCGGGTGCGCCGTCCAGTAGGCCGCCTTTGCCGCGTCCGTCGTACGATACTCATCGACGAGAGTGACCTCCGTGCCGAGTTCCTCAATGCGCGCCCTTGCCGCTGCACTCGTCGTCCCGTTGCCCATGATCACCGTCGGTGCGTACGTATGGATGAGACGCGCCGCCGTCGCTGTGAGCTGCGTCGTCGGCACGACCTCCTGCAGGAGCACTGTGCCGTCTGCCGAGAGGACAGCGACGCCACATTTCTCTCGCCCGGGATCAACGGCGAGAACTGCGCCGCTCAACTGCCGCTCTCACTTTCGACCTTGAAGCGCAGGCGCAGGGGCCCCATCGCATCCGTATCAGCCGCCGCGTAGGCGGAGAGAACGACGTTCCCCGTATGCGCCATCAGCTCCTGCACGAGGCCATAGAACTCCGCCCCCTCGATCACGCCGACCGTCCCGCGGATCGGATCGGGGAGAATCCCCTTTGCCGACGCCGCCTCGTTCACATCGCGCAGGAAGGAGACGACCGCCTGCTCCGCGGCTGGTCCCTGTCCCTCCGGTGCGTAGACACGCGCGGCGATCAGCTCACCGTCGCGATAGATGATGCGGTTCGGGTACAGCTGGATGGTCGCGCGGATCTCGTCGCCGCGCACGAGATTGCCCGCCGCGACGATGCGCACGACCATGTCCACGGGGCTGTGCATGATGGTCTGAACCGCCGACTCATACTCCGGCCCGTAGATCCATATATCCTGATCCGTGTGGTTCTCGCCGAGGCGGGTCGAGGCGTTGCGCGTGCCGAGCTGCGCGATGCCCTCCAGCCCGCGCTCCACCTCGTCACGCGTCAGCCCCGCGGGAATCGTTCCGCTCGCGATAATCTCCCCCGCCTGATAGACGATGTTGCCCTCGCGCAGGTTCACGATGTTCTCGCGCAGGACATTGGCACGCACGCCGAGCTCGTCGATGTCCGTCAGGAGCTTGGCGTTCTCGCCCGAGAGCCGCCCGTTGAGCGAGATCAGCCCTTCCTTTTCCATCATGAGCGCACGGTTGCCCGCCGAGAGGCGATCCGACTCTGCACGCAGATCGTCCTGTTCACTGCGCAATCCGGCGATCTCCTCCTCGGACTTCACGAGTTCCGCATCCGCCTGCTGCTTTGCATCCTCCGCCGAGGTGAGTGCCGATGCCGTCGCATCGAGTGCCGCACGCGTGTCCGCGATCATGGCGTTCAGCCGATCCATGCCAAAGAGCGCTGTCCGCACATTCTCCGATGCCGCCGCGAGGATGCCGAAGGTCACCGTCGTGATGCAGACGCCCGTAAAGATCGTGACGACCACCGCCGTATGGCGCGGGCGCAGCCCAAAGAGCGTAAGTTTTTTCTTTCCGATGCGCGTGCCGAGCCGGTCGCCGATGACAGCGATGACGCCGCCGACGACAGCGAGCACGAGAATCAGCGTAACACCGTACATGACGTCACCTCCTTCATGCGTCAGGCAAGAGCAGCAGCGAACCTCAGCGCGATGCGCGCCGCAGGAGGATGATGCCCGCGATGATGCCGACGATGTTTGGAATCCATACGGCAAGCATCGGCGGAAGCACCTCGCCGCGTGCAAAGGCATTTCCCATGGTCATCAGCGCGTAGTAGATAAAGATGATGATGACGCTCATCGCAAATCCTGCCGAGGACGAGTTGCGCGTCGGCTGGAGCCCGAGCGGCACGCCGATCAGCGTAAAGATCAGGCTCGCCATGGGGACGGAGACGCGCTGATAGAGCTCCGCCTCGAGCTTGCTCGTGTTAACATACTGCGTCTGCATGAGCGCGATCTGATGGCGCAGCTCGCGCATCGTCATTTCCTCGGGGGATTTCTGCTCACGGATGATCTGGCGTGGATCCTTCTCCACGGGGAGCACCTGTGTCTCAAAACGCATCCGCCGCTCGAGATGTTCATCTGCGATGTCGTAGACATCCCCCTTGTGCATGATCCACTCGCTGCCCGTCCACTCAGCGTACTCGGCGTTCTCGACGTGCGAGACCTTGCCGTCCGCGCCGAAGATCTGCAGGCTGACCCCCGTCAGCTGCTGCTGTTCGGCATTGTAGGAGCGCGCGTAGACGAGACGCTTGATCTGCCCGCCCTCGATCTCCTTGATGATGACGTGCTCCTGCGACTTCATGCCCGAGTTGCCCTCGATCTCGTAGTAGATCACGTTGCGGTACGCCGTATTCGCGCGTGGAACGACGTGCTCGTTGAAGAGGATCGCGCCGACGCTCACGAGAAAGCCAAGCAAAATCGCGGGCGCAGCAATACGGCCGAAGCCGATGCCGCAGGACTTCATTGCCGTGATCTCGCTCGACGAGGAGAGCCGGCCAAACGTCAGAAGACTTGCGAGGAGCATCGACATTGGGAACGTCCACATGACGACCCCGGGCAGACTAAACACGAATATCTTTATGACGGACGGCAGGGATGCCCCATAGTCCGTGATGTACTGTGCAATGCGAAAAAGCGTGCCCGAGCCGATGAAAACTGCCGAGAACGCACAGATGGCAAAGAGAAAGGACAGAAAGACCTCACGAAATATATACTTGTCAAGAATGCGGATTTTCAGATGCATACGCTCCCCTCTGTTGATGCAGAATTGCATCCTATTTATTCTATCATTTTCGAGCGTCCTTGACAAGGAGACAAAAGAGGGACTGCCGCACGTGCAGCAGTCCCATATGGCACTGAATCAAGGTGCCCAGCTGACCTGGATGTTCCCCGTCATGCCGCGCCGCGTTCCCTGCCAGCCCGCCATGTGGATGTGCCAAGATAGACGGCTGTCCGGCGGGATAAAGCGATAGCCCAGCTCGACCATCGTGCTGCCGCCGCGCAGGGCAGGGCTGTCCGTGGCAAGCCCCTGATAAGATGCTGCACCCTCGCCGTCAAATTCGTACTCGTACGCAAGACCCGCATAGATCTCCTTGCCCGTATCCTCGCAGTGCAAGAAGGTGAATCCGACTCTCATTCAATGCGACGCAACCGCATCAAAATCATATATTTCGCCTGTATTGAGCTGTGCACTGACGCCATCCTGCCGTGAATAGAAGTATCGCAGGTAGGTGTTCAGTGTATCACCCGTGCGGAGCAGCCGCGTCTTTCCGACGCCGATATGCGCCGCATAGTAGGCATTTTCGCTGTCGTAGGTCGAGACCGTCCCGACAGAGACATCACCGCTATAGCTGCTTCGTACTCTTCCGCCGTGCAGCGCCGCCTCCGCCCAGCATCCGTCCGGGCGTTCGATGCGCCCATGAGGCCTGCACCAAGGTAACTGATCTTGCCGTTGCCATGTGTGCCGTCGTCGAGATATGTGTGATACGTGCCCCTGCCGTACTCCACAAATGGGGTAAAGAGTGTCTTAGCCGCCCTGAGCCTCCCCTCCTTTGCCCAGCCGACGCTAAGGTTGTAGCCGTTCGTCGTGACATAGGAGCCCGTCTCGGCGCGCATCGTCCCCTGGCTCATCGCCGCCCATAGCTGATAGCCGCGCTTTTCGTCGTCCTCCGCCCGACCGCCCTCCTTCGCCGCCGACGAAATCCCCGACGCCGCCAGAAGGTCGGCCCCACGATTGATGAAGTCCGTCGCACCGCAACGCGGCTCGACGAGGGACTTAGTCTGGTCGTTCATCGCAGCGCCGATGAGGGTGAGGACGAGCTCATCGGTGCCGCGCTTTTGAAGTGCGAACTGATAGCGCATCGTAACGCCCTGCGTGCCCTCAATCTGATTCGCGATATCCGCATCAGTCAGCAGAGTTCCCCCCGGCAGTGTCTTCATGAGGCTGATTACATCGTTTCCGTGCAACACGGGCGCGCTTCCCGAGAAGCCGACACCGATATTGAGATTGCGGATATCCTTCGCAGCAACGCCGAGCTGTAGCATGGGTGTATAGCTTGCCCGTGCGTCATTCGGCAGGTAGAAGCGCAGTTTCTGCACACCGGAAAAATCGTGGATGGCCGACTGTCCAGGGTAGATGGCGAGCGTGTTACCCGTGCCGGCATTATGCCCGCCGTAGGCCGTACCGGAGACCGTGCCGCCCGCGACATGGACGGAGCTTCCCGTCACGTTCTCACTCGCAGCCGCATCCATAATGGCTCCGCCGTAAACATTTCCTCCAACCGAGCCGCCCGTGATGTGCGCATTGCCTCCCGCGGCATTCTTCGTCGCAGCGACAGCCGTGAGCGCACCACCGTAGGCGTTGCCCGTCACCGTGCCACCTGAGATCTCTGCTGCATTGTCCTGCGCCGCACCGTCTTTTACCGTAACGTTCGCGCCGTAGGCTGCCGCGACCGTGCCGTCCAAAGCGAGGTGCTTTGCGCCCTTTCCGTCCGTGCCCTTGTTGTGGCGGAAGCGGAAGCCGTCCACATAGACCTCTTTCGCCGCCGTCACCGTTGGGTTATCCGTGTCGATCGTATACTCAAGATCGCCACTCTCGCGATTCTTCGCACGAATGGGGTTGTAAGTATTGACGCCCGCTTTCGTAAAGTCGATACCTTGGTCGTTGTGCATAAGTGTCGCAAGACGCGTCCGATACGTACTCGGCACGAAATCGTTCGCGCCTGTGACTTCCACTTTATCCCAGTCAAGCCCGCTCGTCTGCACGCCGTCGGTGAGCTTGAGGAACGGCGTTGTCGCATTGGAGACGTGGCTGATGTTAAAGCTAATTTTCTCGAAATGCTTGATGTTCTTGACGCTGACCGCAGTATTGACCACGAGCTTGTTGTCCGTGTCGACGGTCTTGTTGCCGCCGTAGAGGTAGCCCGCGATATTCGTCCCCGTGGGAAGGGCATTCGTCCCATCCCCGATGGTGACGGTATTGCCCGTCGTCTGACCAGTGCCATTCGTGTAGCCGCCGTAGACATCTTTCATCGTGCCGCCCGTGATGGCGACCGCATTGCCCGTGGCATCCCCCGCGCCGGTATGGGAAATAAACCCACCGTAGACCGTGCCAGTTGCCTCGCCGCCCGATAGGTTGACCGTGTTCTTCGTCGCACTCCCCGCCGCGCTCGCATCTGCACTCGCTGTGAAACCGCCGTAGAGATTGCGCACCTTGCCATCGACGAGGTTCACGGTGTTTTCCGTACGGTCCTTTTTCGCCGTGCGCATCGTGCCCTTGCCCGCCATCGTCGCCGCAGAGGTCGCCCGTATCGTCAGCTTATTCCCGACGACGTTACGCACATCGCCTGCAAGAGGGAGGTCGGCAGCATTGCCGACCACGGCGTTTCGATTTGGCTCCCGATGCGGCGGGGTAGGCGTTGTTTTCTTATTGATCGGTCCCGGCTCACTCATTGTCACCGCAGGATGAGACGCATCAACGACAACTTCGGGCACCGTCACATCCGCCGCATACACCGGCAGAAGCGAGGGAAGCGCATATCCTCCGGACAACAAAAAAATCGACACATAGCGCGCTATATGTCGTCCCCTTTTACATTTCCTCGCATGAACCTCTACCCTCCCTTCCTTGGGCCTTCCCCTAGTTCCATTGTCCTAACAAGATATATTGTTTTCTTCCTTATGTTAAGTTAAATTGTAACCATTTTTATAAAAGAAAAGAACCCATAAAAAGGCGTAACAATCTGTTTATTTTTGATAAAAAAACGCTCTACAGCAGTCTCCCTTTCTGCTATAGAGCATTTGTTTTATTTTATAAAGTCAACAGGCGCCGACCATGCGCCGTACCATCAGACAAATACAGATCGATCATTTCCCCATCCTCCGTGCATGCGAAGTCTAGTCGTGTGATTATAATTACATTATATACATGTTTTATCACACGTCAATCTGTACGTTCAAAATTCCTGTCGGATGCCCGTATAGAAGGCGCGGCGTTGGTGGTCGTTCACCGCATTCCACTCGCCGAAGAGGTAGGTGCCGCCGCTGAGCTGATACTGACTGCGCAGGCGGACGGTGAGGTCGTTCGGGTTATAGGCATCGGCGGAGAATTTGAATTTATCCCCCGCGTAGGCGTCGACACCGACACCTGCGGCGCCGCCGATCACGCCCGCACGCGCACCGAACGCGCTGCCACGCTTTCCGAGCTGGGCGCTCACCTTGTCCCCGCCGCCGATGTCGTCCACACCGAAGGAGGCGTACATGCCCTGCTGCTCACCGACATCGAGGTTGAAATTCGTCCGCCAGTCGTCAGCCTTGCCGCTATACATAATGTCCACCTTCGGTGTGACCTTGATGCTGCTAAGCCGTCCCATCAGCCCCCCCGCCTTGTCCGTCATCGTGCGTGCGTTGTGAATGAGGGTTCGTGCATCCTCCTGCGTCTGCGGGTCGCCTGCCACCGCCTCGATGCCCGCGGCGATGCGTGCGATGCGCCCCGAGGCATCGGTAATGTTCGCGAGCGTCTGGCGCAGGTTCTCCGCCGTCGCGGGGTCTGCTCCGACGCTCTCAAGGTTCGCCATGATGCGCTCGACGCTCGCCGTGCTCTGCGCAAGGTTCGCTGTCATGGTGTTCATGTTCACGAGGATGCCGCGCAGGTCGCCGCGATTCTCCGCCGCCATCTGCTCCAGCGTCGCCGTGAGCCCGTCGAGGTTCGCCGTGATGTGCTCCATGTTGACGGCGAGCTGCACGACGGAGGTTTGGAAGCCCGGCGCGCCCACGATGGCGTTGACGGAGGTGAGCATCTCCTGCACAAGGACGATCATCTTGTTCAGCTCAACGAACATCGTGTCCATCCCCATCTCATCCGTGCCGTAGAGATAGTCGCCGTTTGCGTATATGTCGCTGTTTCCGTTCGGCGTGATGATAATGAATTTATCCCCCATGATGCCGGGCTGCCCGATGGTGACGGCAGAGCCGCGCGGGATCTTCACCCCACGCTCTATGATCATGGAGACGGTGACGCCCGTCCCGTCGCTCACAACGTCCTGCACGTGCCCGACGGGCACGCCCGAGAGGAGCACCTGCGCCTCCGGATTCAGCCCGACGGCGCGGTGAAATCCTGCGTACAGCGTGTAGTCGCTGCTGCTGCCGAGGCGCAGTCCGCCGAAGAATACGACGACAGCAATCAGGAGGATCACGCCTCCGAGGGTAAACGCCCCCACCTTTGCCTCTGCACTCATGCTCCTGCCTCCTTGCGGTGATGCATCGTACGGAAAAATGCCTGTACGCGCTCGTCTTTGATGTCCTGAAAACGCTCCGTCGTGTCCACGGCAATGAGTGCCCCGTCGTAGATCATGGCAATGCGGTCGGCGATACGGCACGCACTTGCCATGTCGTGCGTGACGACGACGGAGGTCACGCCGAGTTTTTTCTGCATACTGATGATGAGTTCGTCGATCTTCGCCGTCATGATGGGGTCGAGCCCCGAACTCGGCTCGTCATAGAAGATGATGGAGGGGTCGGTCGCAATCGCACGCGCGAGTCCGACGCGTTTTTTCATGCCGCCCGAAAGTTCCTGCGGCATCATCTCTGCCGCATCGGGCAGTCCGACGAGGGCGAGTTTCTCCGCGACGATGCTGCGGATCTCGGCGTCGCTCTTATCCGTGTGCTCACGCAGCCCGAAGGCGACGTTCTCACCGACGCTCATCGAGTCAAAGAGGGCGGAGTACTGGAACACCATGCCCATGCGCAGGCGCACGCGGTCGAGCGCCGCCTCATCCATCGCGGCGATATCGTCCGCGCCGATATAGATCGCCCCACTCGTCGGGCGGTCAAGGCCGATCATCAGCCGCAGGAGGGTCGATTTGCCCGAGCCCGAGCCGCCGATGATGGCGAGCGTCTCCCCCTCGTTGATCGTGAGCGTGATGTCCTTCAGGGCTTCCTTTGTCCCAAAGCGCTTGGTGACGTGTTCAAGTCGTATCATTGCGCCACCGCCTTGTCAAAAGAGGAAGAACGTCAGCACGGCGTTCAGGATAAAGATCACGATGATGGAGGTAACGACGGTCTGCATCGTCGCCGTACCGACGCCCTCCGCCCCGCTCGGCGCGTGGAGGCCATAGTAACAGCCGAGGACGGCGATAATATTGCCGAAGAAAATCGCCTTGATGAGTCCGCCGGTCATGTCGTAGAGGAGCGCGTACTGCGTGATGGAGTGCAGGAAGGTGTAGCCCGAGATGCCCGAGTAGTACACCGCCGTGAAGTAGCCGCCGA
>ERZ772948.1771-NODE-1771-length-11922-cov-9.889357_pt1 | contig 11922 bp, 8 predicted proteins | sample MGYA00511945_ERZ772948 | MGnify/ENA primary metagenome ERZ772948 (study PRJEB29015, sample SAMEA2737927) | human oral metagenome | biome: human oral; feature: human-associated habitat; material: dental | place: China | collected 2141 ... | reverse complement strand
GGCCTCAACCACAGCGAAATTGCCCACCAACTCATCGACGCTGGTGATGGTGGGGCGGTAGTCAGATATCTCGATAACTTCACCGGCCTCAACCACAGCGAAATTGCCCACCAACTCATCGACGCTGGTGATGGTGGGGAGGTAGTCAGATATCTCGATAACTTCACTGGCCTCGACGCCAGTGTCGCCCATAAACTAATCGACGCTGGCTACGAATTACAAGTATTGCAATGTGCACATGTCTTTGGTGAATCTACCTCAGAAATAGTTCTTGGTTGTATAGATAAGATAAAACTAGACGCTGATGTAGCGGACGCTGTCCTCGAGCATTTATCAGATTACGGTATGGACGCAGCTGCGCAGTGTACTGTATTGTGGGCGTGTGCTAATCACTATTCGACCGCGCAAAAAGTTGCTCAACTTGACTTAGAGGGACTTATTGGTTCAGAAGAGGCGTCTAAGCTACGTGCGCATATTGCCGAACTCAAGCCAGATCTGCAGGGCGTAGAGAAATATAATCCGTATGCTGATGAGGCGGGCGATATGGAACACGTGACATCATCTCGACCAGGGACGAAGTTTCACGAAAGAGCAATCCAAGCCAATCGACGTTTGCGATCTCCCGAGACCGAAGAAGATAGAGAACTTGCAGAGACAATTCAACAAGCTTACGATAAACTACGGGCAGATATAGCGTCGCAGTACGGAGACCAATATTCTCAAGAGATGTTTGGTAAGCGTGGTGACAAGTTAGGCGATATCTGGCCAGCGTATCGTAGACTGGTAGCAGATTATATAGCCGTAATGGACGAGTATGGTCTACCTGAAGCTCTAGAAAGAGCGGCTAAAGCATTCAATCAGGTACTTAGAGTTGATACTAAATATTACGATAAATTGTTTGCCGAGTGGGACGCTAAGCGAATAGGTGAGAAAGAATTTCAAGAAGTATTCCTCGGTCGTGACGGCGTCTATGCGTACGTGGCGCGCCGCGCTCAACTCTACGCGCGCCGCCGCAGGCTTGGTATGAGTAGCCACGCGGCGGGCGGGTCGCTCATGGAGTTCCCTACCTACCTTGTGTATCCGCGAGGGTTCCGCGATGAGCTTGATGATGTAGTGAAAGATGAATATCTGCACCCTCGTATCCAAAATCCAGATGCTGCCCATTACTACGATACTGGATTTACAGGAACGATTCCTGAAGACATTATGAGAGTGCTAGGAGTGTCAGAATCAGACCGTGACAATCAAATTAGACTGCTTAGTGCAAGTGACCGACCAAGAACAGTGCTGGGACTAAAAGGTGACAAGCCAGAAAGAGATCAGATAGTAAATACTATAGAACACCATGTCAAGGACGAAGAGTCGGCAGAGGGTTTGTATCGCACCGAAGATGGCAGGCTGGAACCATATAGCCGACCGACCGAACCTGATGAACGGCTGGCTTTTCGTATGACACAGCTAGCTCTGAGCAGGCATTATTATACTCGCGAGCTAAAAAGCACGGAGCCAGTCAATTTGGGTTACGAGGTGAAGCGCCTAGAAGGCCAACGAGAAATGAGAATCGATGGGGAATATAGCGAGGCGGTGAAAGGCCGGCTGGCTGAATTGTTCTCGAGCCATGATATTGGTGCTGAGCTATTGCAGTCTGCGACATCGCTCAAAATAGCGAACCCAAACGATCCGTATCCTGGTGAGGCGGTTTTTGAGCTATCGGTTGGCGGCGACACCGAGGTGATTGTGAAAAACGTCGTGAAGGCAAAGCAGCAGGGGCCAATCGATGAATTTGAGGCACTTTTATTGCTACGCAAACTTGGTGTTGATACGCCAAAGCCAATCGCCCGGGTCTTTACGAGCGGACAGCAAGGCTTTGTAGTGATGGAAAAGATAAATGGCGAGAGCGGGCGAACGATACGCGAATTCTTTGCAAACAACGCTGTGTCGGAGGAAAATAAGCGAGAGTTAATGACTGACGCTCTTTCGCGCATGCGAAACATTGCTGAAACCGTACGGCGCGACACTGGGATTGATAAGCCGTGGCGCTTGAAAGACTTTATTATTGAATACAGCAGGGACGGTAATGATCAATACCATATCGCATCAATGCGGCCGATCGACTTTGAGCGCGCAAAAGTCTTTGATCCAGACGATCCTCACAGTATTGAACTTGGCCAGGGGTTAGATGATCTTGTGAGGAATACACAGACAAAATAATTAAGTGGCGTTGTTCATTGTTGCACTGCATATGCATAAGTGATGTTGTTGATTTGCGTATTGTAGCGCTTCATCAGGTATGATCGCCTAGCAGTTAGAGTTTCTGTTGAATAATAGGTTACAGGATATCATCATGAGGAAGAAGTTTGATTTTTTTCGCGAGTACGAAAATGCATGCTGCTATTGTCGTAAGACTGATGTTGAAAAGCATTCGTGATATGCAAACACAAAAGCTTACGACTTTATAATAGTGAAATGTAGGATATAATAGAGCAGTGAGTCAAGTTATCCAACCCCTGCCTGGCTACAAAGAAGTCAAACCCTTCGTCTACGCGGGGTTTTTCCCGGTGTCCAACGAAGATTACAATGATCTGAAAGAGGCTATTGAAAAGCTGAGTCTGAGCGATTCAGCGCTGCAGTTTGAGCCGGAGAATTCACCAGTGTTGGGGTATGGTGTGCGGATTGGCTTTTTGGGGCTGCTACACATGGATATCATTCGCGAGCGGCTGGAGCGCGAGTATAATTTGGATCTCATCGTCACCAATCCGAGTACGGATTATCAAGTCAGCCTGACCAACGGTGAGGAGTTGGATATCAAATCAGCCAGCGAACTACCTGACCCAGCGCAGATCAAAGAAATTCGCGAGCCGTGGATTGACGGCGAAATTGTGGTGCCGCAAGATTATATCGGTGCGGTGATTCAGCTGATTGTTGCCAAGCGCGGCCGGCAGAAAAATCTCAGTTACATCGACGAGCGGGCGCTGATTTCTTTTACGGCGCCGCTGGCAAATTTGCTGACGGATTTTTACGATCAACTGAAGTCGGTGACCAGCGGGTATGGCTCGTTTAATTATGAGTTGGCGGGCTACCAGTCGGAAGATTTGGTGCGGGTGGATTTTTATGTGGCGGGCGAAATGGTCGATGCGCTGAGTGTGATGTGCCATCGCTCGGAGGCGCCAGGTTTGGGCCGCGAAATCGTTAAAAAACTGAAAGACGTGGTGCCGCGTCAGAGCTTTGAGGTTGCGTTGCAGGCGGCGATTGGCGGTAGGTTTATCGCCCGCGAAAACATTGGCGCCTACCGCAAGGACGTTACTGGCTATCTGTATGGTGGTGATGTTAGCCGCAAAAAGAAACTCCTCGCCAAGCAGGCTCGCGGTAAAAAGCGCATGAAACGTTTCGGCAAGGTTGACATTCCGAGTGAAGCGTTTACGGTGATGTTGAAGAGGGATTGATTATGAAGAAACCGATTATTTACATCGACATGGACGGCGTACTGGTGGACTTCACGTCGGCTTTGACAAAAGTTTCTCCTGAGATGCTGGAGAAATTTGTGGGTGAGTACGACAATATCCCGGGTGTTTTTGCGTTGATGGATCCGATACCGGGCGCCCTCGAGGCGGTTGATAAGCTGAAGGAAAAGTATGATTTATATATCCTGTCGTCATCGCCATGGGAAAATCCGACGGCGCTAGGTGATAAATTGGCGTGGGTAAAGAAGTACTTTGGTGGTGACGGCCGAGAGAATATTTTCTTTCGCAAGGTTGTTTTTTCATCGGTCAAGCATCTGAGTCGTGGCGATATCTTGATCGATGATCGGACAGCAAATGGTGCGGGTGACTTTTCGGGGCGATTGATCCGGTTTGGTTCAGATGAATTTCCTGATTGGCAAGCCATTTTGCGTGAACTGTTATAAAGTCGTCAATACTTGGCAAATATGCTTGCTAACGTAAGCGCTATCGTGATATACTGGCAGTGATTATATTAGACATTGTCATAAAACAATAAAAAGGAGATTATTCAATGGGGTCGCTCTGGGGTAATAGAAAAAGAACGATAGCCCGCGCTGCTAAAGCGGGGTGTTTGGTGGTAATTGCTGCGGTGATTGCGGTATTTAGTCAGTCAGCTAATGCAAAACAAATCGTCACGTGGACAGAACAGACTGGTTCTGGTAGTCGCGCTTGGACCTCAATTGCCAGCTCTGCTGACGGTAGCAAGCTTGTTGCGACTATGACTGGCGGCTCAGCTTACATCTCAGATGATGCAGGTAAAACCTGGACAGAGCAAGTTGATTCTGGTTCTCGTGCTTGGATTGCGATCACCAGTTCTGCTGACGGTACTAAACTGGCTGGCGTGTACCACTGGGGTGGTTATATTTTAACCTCAGATGATAGAGGCCAGACATGGAGAAGCAATGGTATATCCGGCGGTTCTTTTGATTGGACTTCGATTGCCAGCTCTGCTGACGGTACCAAACTGGCTGCAACAGCTAGAAACGGCGCAGTATTTACTTCCAGTAACTCAGGCGCAACGTGGACACCGCAGGCTGGTTCTGGCAACCGTGCTTGGACTGCCATCACTGGATCAAGCGATGGTACTAAGCTCGCCGCGACTGTCAATGGCGGTGCAGTATACACCTCAAGCGACTCGGGTGTGACCTGGCAAGAACAAGCTGGTTCTGGCAACCGTGCTTGGACTTCAATCACCAGCTCTGCCGACGGCACCAAATTGGCCGCAACCGTCACTGGCGGTGTGATATACGTTTCAAGTGACTCTGGTGTAACTTGGGAAGAGCAGACCACGGCTGCAACTGGCGCTTGGTCCTCTATCGCGATGTCTAGCGACGGTGCTCGCATTGCGGCGGCTATGAACAATGGCTTCATCAGTACTGCGACCGTTAAGGAAGCGCCAGTCACTCCACCGACCCCACCAACTCCACCAACACCAACCCCGACCCCAACCCCAACGCCAACTCCTGCTCAGCCAACCAATCCTGGCGCGCCAGTTGCTCAGCCGGCAAAACCAACCGGTGAAGGCTACTTAGCTGACACTGGTGACAATGTCTGGCCACTCGCTTCACTTGCGGTTGTCGGTATTGGTGCAGGTATCCTTTGGATTGTCAAACGTAGGAACAGCTAAACGCATGGACGAATTGGAGCGGTTGATTGCTGATTATCAACCAACTGAGCCAACCGTCGAGCTGATCAAGAAAGCAAAGATTGCCCTACTGACCGGCATTTCTGGCGCCGGTAAAGACACTATCAAAAAGCGGTTATTGCAGCTTCCAGATTTTAGCAGCATCGTTTCGCACACAACACGTGCGCCGCGCATCAACAATAACCGCCCAGAAGTTGACGGTGTCGATTACCATTTCATCGACTCGACCATGGCTGCACAAATGTTGAGAAATCAAGAATTTATCGAGGCTAAATTTGTCCATGGTACAGTATATGGCACCTCAGCGGCTGAGATTCAGGCGGCATATGAGCAAAACAAGACAGTCATTGCCGATATTGATGTGCAGGGTGCTGCGGAATATGAGATTCTAGCTCCGCAAAGTATCTCAATATTCATCATACCTCCCGACTACGAAACGTGGCTGACCCGCCTGAAAAGTCGGTATACTACTGAGGAGGAATTTCAGGCTGAATGGCCTAAGCGACTGGCTAGTTCTGTCAAAGAAATGACACAAGCACTTTCTGTACCGTATTATCATGTTATTATTAATGATGACCTTGATCGAGCGGTTCGTGTCTGTCATGACATCATCGAACGTGGCGACTTGTTTAATCGGCAAGATGATGAAGCCCGTTTGGCCGCAAGGAGGCTTTTAGAAAATATTCGACAGTATAATAGTATCGTATGAGTTATCGTCATCAGGTTTCTGACCATATTCAAAAACGAGCTTCGGCATTGCGTCGTTCGCCGTGGTCATTGTCTGCGCTGATCGACCAAGCGTTTTTCTTGTTGGCCGGTTTGGCCTCATTTTGGTTCGGTTGGTTGGTTTGGCGTGAGGGCTGGTATTCTGGTGGCTGGTGGCTGGTAGCGTTTTTTGCGCTGTTTTGGGTTATCATGGCATACTTAGCCTTGCCTCGGCTACACCGTATTTTAAGTAGTTTGTATGTGCCAAATTATTTCATTGGTCGTACGCGGACTGCTGACGGCCTATTGGGTGACCCAGTCAACGTGGCGCTCAGGGGCTCAGAAGCACAGTTGCATCAAGCAATGATTGATGCTGGTTGGACGATTGCTGATGAAATCACCGTTCGGTCAGCTTGGAAGATAATTTTTTCTACGCTGACTGGCAGGAGCTATGCTTCAGCTCCTGTGTCATCGCTGTTTTTGTTTGGCCGTCGCCAAGACTTTGCCTACCAGCAAGAAGTAGATGGCAGCCCCGGTAAACGTCATCACGTGCGGTTTTGGCGCTGCCCTCAGGGCTGGTTGCTGCCTGGCGGCCATCAGGTCGATTGGCTGGCAGCAGGGACATACGACAAAAGTGTTGGATTGTCATTGTTTACTCTGCAAGTTACTCATAAAATTGATGAAAATACTGACATCGAGCGTGACTATATTGTGAGTACCGTCACCGAACATACACCACAGGTGGCAGTGACAAATTTGAAAGACTTTTCGACGGGTTATCACTCGCGCAATGGCGGTGGTGACAGCATCCAGACTGACGGTGACTTACCAGTCTTGGAACTGGCGGCAGTCGTGGCAAATCAGCAGATAATTGCCGAGAGAGCGGGGGTTATTCTGGACGCAACAGCTCATGAATATGCAGTCTCCACGGAAGAACACGACACGGTGCTGCAGCAGCTGTGGAATCGCCGGCCGCCGCAAATATCGTTTGCTATTTTGTTTACGGCCTTGGCTATGATGATTGTCCTGATGGGCGCCTTGTTTGATTTTTTGCTGTTTGACGAATTGTTGCATCAGACAACCCAGGACTTTATCGTTGAAGGCCTGGACACTTCTGTGGCCGCCACAGGAGCGGAGTGGACGATCCGAGGAGTGCTGAGTTTGAGCGCGGGCTGGATCTTAGTAACAGCTGTGCTGTCACGAGGTACGTTCCGCGGCTCGAACAAAGACCGATTACTCTTGATGATATTGTCGAGCCTGTCAGTGTTGGCGACTTCATTCACCTTGACTATCGGCAAAATCACTTGGACAAGCGTTGGCACCCTGGCGTTCATCGGCATCAATATCACGATCATCCTGATGCTATCGTCTGACGCAGCCAGGCAGTTCACTCACACTCGTACCACTGCGCGTCGTACCAAGCAGAAGACGATTTAGCACTCTACTTGTATGAGTGCCAGATGTACGCTATAATATAGCCATGACTGAACGCCAGCAGGCTATCTTAGCCGCCATTATCGAACAGTACGCTGAAATTGCGGCACCAGTTGGTAGTGTGACGCTCGCCAAATTGTTTGGTGTGTCCAGCGCTACCATCCGCAGCGAAATGGCCAAGCTCGAGGAGATGGGATTTATTGAGGCACCACACACCAGTGCCGGTCGCATCCCGACTGACAAAGGCTATCGGTTTTATGTCAATGGTATCACTGCCGCTCAAATGACTGAACTACCAAGTGGTATCGATCGCAGTGCGAGGGCGATCGAGGCACATGTTAATTCGCACGTTGATAAATCTGACAGGGCCATCCGCAGCGCGGTTGACAGCCTGGTTGAGCTGACGGGTAATTTTGGTTTTGCCTCGTTTGGTGATCATCTGTACATGAATGGTATGACGCAGCTATTTTCTCAGCCAGAGTTTATTGAAGGCAATCACGTTCAGGCTATCGCCAGACTGATTGACAATATTGAGCCCTGGCTAGTTGAAGCTGCGCCCAATGAACCGCTCAACGTGTTCATTGGTAGTGAGAACCCAATCGGTAAAGCCAGCGGCGCGACCCTGATCATCAGTAAGTTTCGTTCATCGTTTAGTGATCGCAGTTACATCGGCGTGATTGGTCCGACTCGGCAGAATTACCGTCGAACGATGGAGCTGGTGAGGCGAACGGGTGCGATGTTAGAGGAAGTGTAAGGATAGAGGAGGAATATGACGAAACACAAGAAGATTGATGATTTGCAACATACTATTGATGAGTTGACCCTGGACTTGCAGCGGACACGGGCGGATTTTGAGAATTATCGTAAGCGCGTCGAGGCGGAAAAGCAGTCAGCCCACAGCATGGGTCAGGCCAAGTCAGTGATGAAACTGTTACCAGTGATTGACACAATTGAGCGAGCGATTGCTAATGTACCGGAAGAACTAGCAGATAACGCCTGGGCAAAAGGCGTGGCTGGTTTGGGCAAACAGCTCGACAAGCAACTCAAAGAAATTGGTCTGGAGAAAATTGATGCCAAGCCAGGAACATCGTTTAACCCTGAGCTGCATCAGGCGGTGCAATTTGATGAAGCGGCTGACGGCGAAAAAGAGGTTATCGCTGAAGAGCTACGTGCTGGCTATACCCTTGACGGCACGGTGATTCGTGACGCAATGGTCAAAGTCACGCGGCGATAATTTACTGTATTTCACCCCAGACATCAATAGTTTTATTTACAACAATGCTTGCAATCAGAACGTATTAGCGCTATAATTTTTGGCAAGAGTTTTTAACATAAACACAGGGAGAAAAAGGGGATGGCGAAACGATTATTCGTGGCACTAGTATCAGCTGGTGGTATCTTATTGTTAGCTTTACTGTACAACGGTAACACCAATGCAAGTCAATGGGGCGTTGTGTGGAGTGAGGAGTTTAAAGGCACCTCAGTGCCTGATAGCTGGGACGTATTCAAACAAAATAAAGATAATTATGGCAATAATCACCTAGCCTACAATCCGAGCAACGTCAAGGTTGTCAACAATGATTATCTAGAGATCAAAACGCAGCGCCACTGTGTTGCAAATCTTGATGAACCATTGAATGACTCTAATGCTAGCGAAACGCCATGTCCAAGTGGTAAGATGACACGATACCTTAGCGGTCGGGTGACAAATAAGACTAAGGTGGTGGATGGTACAAAACCTTTCCGCGCCGAGATTCGTGCCAAATTCAATTGGAATGGAAAAAACGGTACACGACCATCACTGTGGATGGTTAATGGTGTCTCATTAAAGAATTGTAATGATAATCCTAACGCCAATGACCCATACGGCGAGCTAGACATTATTGAATGGTACTCCTACACACCAGCATATACCTGGTCAAGTACTCATGCCACCTGTTACCATCATGGCGTTTCTGGCAATTGGAAAAATGGTTGGCGAACCAGGAGGATTATCCACAGCGATGAACACCGAGCAGGCTCCAAGCCAGGTACATTGGCCTATGAATGGCACACGTGGGCGGTTGAGTATGACGGCGAGACGGTTAAATATTTTGTGGACGACAAGCCAATCACCGCGTATCATTATCACGCCAGTCCTACTGACAGCAAGGAGATTGAACGTACACCAGCTGCTCCTCTGACAAAATTAGCTGACGCATCATTGATTAAAAAGACGTTTGATGAGGGATGGCGCTTTATCATAAACGACTACGTGGAGGCAGATGCGGATCAGAAACCAATCTCTCCTTCAGATAGCTTCCCGAAGCAAACCATGTTGATCGACTACGTTCGTGTATTCCAAAAGGGTGCGGGCACACAGCCGGCTGAGACACCTGTACCAAAGACGGGTGCAGCATGGTCTAAGCGTGATGCGGCAGGTTCTCAAAATTGGTCCTCAATCGCCGGGTCTACTGACGGCAGTAAATTGGTTGCAGCAGCATGGGGCGGTAAGATTTACACCTCATCCGATGCTGGCGCGAACTGGACTGAGCACCCTGGGGCGGGCGACCGCAACTGGCTAGCAGTTGCCAGCTCTGCTGACGGTAATAAACTGGCTGCACTATACGACTGGGGTGGTTATATCTTTACCTCATCCGACGCTGGCGCAAACTGGACCGCACGTGGTGTCCCTGGGTCTCACAACTGGACGGCAATCGCTAGTTCCGCCGATGGCAACAGGTTAGTAGCTGTGGCCAAAGACAGCACAGTCTTTACCTCATCCGACGCTGGCGCAACTTGGACTGCACAGGCAAACTCAGGCTCTCGTAAATGGTCAGCAGTTGCCAGCTCCGCCGATGGCAATAAATTAGTAGCAACAGCAACTGGTGGCAGGATTTACACTTCCGCCAATGCTGGTGCAACCTGGACTGAGCGAGCGGCTGATGGACTTCATAACTGGACTGCGGTTACTATTTCTGACGATGGTCAAAAACTTTCAGCAACTGCTGGTGGTGGCGGATACATTTACAGCTCAAACGACGGTGGTACAACCTGGGTGGCTCAGACGTCTGCTGGTGTGCCAAACTGGGCAGCAATTGCCAGCTCTGCTGATGGCTCGAAAATCGCTGCAGCAGCATACGGTGGCGCCATCTACACGACTACTAACAATGCACCGGTTGGCCCAAGTGAAGAGGAGCAGAAGGTTACCGCGGCTGAAGCAGCAGTAGCAAATGCTGAATCGACCAAGCGTCCATCTGATGTTGCTGCCGCTAAAACCAAAGTTGATGCAGTAGGTGACGCAGGTAAGAAGGCCGCCTTTCAGGCAAGGCTCGATGCGGTAACCAACACTATTTCTGGTGCTCGCTCAACCCTCACTGCATTGATCGCTAAAGCTAAAGATCCAGCCACTGTTGCCGGCATGAGTAGTAGCACTATCGCCGCTCTCCAAGCGCAGGTCACGGCAGCTGAAGCAGTTATAAATAACGCGAATGCCTCAGTGTCTGAGCTGGACAATGCACGCACAGCCTTACAGGGCAAACTCGATGCACTGAAAATTGATAAAGCAAGCTTGCAAGCAGCTATCACTGCTGCAGAGGCGACGCCATCATACATCAAATCTGATCCGACAGTTGCTTCGGCTCTCGCTGCTGCTAAGGCCGTCTTGAACCAAGCAAATCCATCTGCGTCAGACCTTCAATCAGCGATCGCTAACCTTAACAGCGCAGTGGCTAGCGCCAAACAAAAAGAGCAAGACGCTCAAGACGCTGCTCAGGCTGCAGTTACCAAGGCAGAAGCTGATAAAACACAAAGTGCCGTTGATGCCGCTAAGGTCTTGGTGAATAAGGTGCAAGATCCTGCTAAAAAAGCAGCGCTGCAAGCAAAATTGAACGCTGTTGTTGTCAATCCAGCGCCAACGCCAACCACGCCAACCACTTCAGCGACTGTTGCGCAGCCAGGTGGTGGTACGGTGACTGTTGCTACAGCTGGCACCCAGTGCTACAACATTGCTTCAGCCGCAGTGGCAGCTGCTCCGAACAGCTATGACGGCCGTGTCTTGCGTGACATCGTTGGCTTTACCATCAACTGTAGTGGCCAGACTGCCAAGGTTGGCTACACAACGCGCGTGACGCTGACGTTGAGTAAACACTACGCTGATCATAATCAGTTGGCTGTGGCTAAGATAAGTAATGGCGCCATCAAAGAAGATATTACTAATCGCGTTATATTTGGCACGACTGCTGACGGTAAGCACACGACGGTGACGTATGATCTGACTGACGGTGGCTTTGGTGATGAAGATAAGGCTGCAAATGGTACCATCGTAGACCCAGTCGGTGTCTACGAGCGTCAACAGCAAACTAACCCTGGCGTTGGTGGTGGTACTGGTAATCCTACCGGGCCTACGAACCCTGGCGGTGCGACAACCAACGGTACTGGCAAGAATACTCAGGCGACCAACAAGGGCGGCTACTTGGCAGATACCGGTGCTAGCGTCATCGCTGTAACAGTAGTAGCGGTAGCAGCTGGTGGTGCCGGGGTTTGGTTCATCCGCAAAAAGATGTAATAAAGACACTAAATAAATAATTAGCACTCTTGACATAGGAGTGCTAATTATTTATACTGAAATAGTTGGCACTCGTGAATAAAGAGTGCTAA
>ERZ772948.1766-NODE-1766-length-11947-cov-3.750252_pt1 | contig 11947 bp, 4 predicted proteins | sample MGYA00511945_ERZ772948 | MGnify/ENA primary metagenome ERZ772948 (study PRJEB29015, sample SAMEA2737927) | human oral metagenome | biome: human oral; feature: human-associated habitat; material: dental | place: China | collected 2141 ... | reverse complement strand
TGGCCGCCAGCCCGGCCAGCAAAAATTCCACCGCGTAAGCGCCCGCCAGCGCGCGCTGCGGCAGGCCCAGCACGCGCAAAAGGGCGGCGTCATCCAGCCGCCGCAGGGCGAAAGCGCGCGCGGCCAGCGCCACGGCCACAGCCGAAAGCAGCGCGGCCAGCAGCGCCACCAGGTTCAGAAACTTTTCGGCGCGCGCCAGCGTGGTTTGCATTTCAGGGCGGCCGCTGTCCAGCGACTCCAGGCTCATGCCGCGCGTGTCCGGTGTGTCCGGTACGTCCGGTGTGTCCGGTGCAGCAGGCGTTGCGGATGCCGCCTTGTCCGCGCCCTTGAGCCGCGCCTCGGCCCATTGCGTGAAAGCGGCCACGGCCTCGTCGCCCGCCGCGCCATCACCGGCCACCGCCAGCCGCCAGGTGATGCGGCTGGCCGGCTGCACCAGGCCCGTGGCGGCCAAATCGCTCTCGCGCAGCATCACGCGCGGGGCAAAGCCCGCAAAGCCGCTGCCCCGGTCTGGCTCGGCCGTGATGACTTTGGCCACCGTGAACGCCGCGTCGCCCAGCAGCAGCTTCTGGCCGGGGGCCATGTCCAGCGCCTCCAGCAGCGCGGCATCCACCCACGCCTGGCCGGGCGCGGGCACTTCGCGCGTGGCGGCATCGGGCGCATCCGGCCCATCGGCCACGCGCAGACTGCCGCGCAGCGGATAGCCCGGCGGCACGGCCTTGAGCGACACCAGGCGGCTGGCGCCCGGCTCGCCCGCCGAGCTGTCAGGCGCGCGCGCCATCGTCGCGAAATTCAGCGTCAGCGCCGTCTGCAGGCCCAGCGCCTGCGCCTTGGCCTGCCACTGCGGCGCGGGCGCGTGGTCGCTGGCCAGCACCACATCGCCGCCCAGCAGCTGCCGCGCGTCGCGCTGCAAGCCGCCTTGCAGCCGGTCGGCAAAAAAACTCACGCAAGCCAGCGCCGCCACCGCCAGCAGCACGGCCAGCATCAGCAGCCGCAACTCCCCGGCGCGCGCATCGCGCCAAAGCCCCCGCCAGCCCAGCGCCAGCACCGAAACCGTTTGATTCATGGCGGCGAAGGTAGCAGGCTTTCAGAAGCTGTTCATGGCCTGGACGTGAGGGGCAAAAGCCAAGGCTGGCGGGAAATGACAAGAAGCGCGGGCGCAGGCGCGCAACAGGCTGCCAGCCACTGGCAGCGGCTCATGATGCTCTTTTATCCATAGCATGGTGTCTTAGTCAAAGCAGGGCGGATTCAAGTCCAAGTGCAACAGTTGTTCAATGCACTGAATCAGGTAGGTGCTTTAGCCGCTGCAAGTGCTGGGTATAGACCTCAAGGGGCGTGCAGTAGCCCAGCGTCATCCTGGGGCGCCCATTGAGCTCATCAGCCACGGCATCGAGTTGCTGCTGGCTGTAGCCGCTCAGATCGGCGCCCTTGGGGAAATACTGGCGCAGCAGCCCATTCGTGTTCTCGTTGCTGCCCCGTTGCCAAGGGCTGCAGGGATCGCAGAAGTACACCTTCATGCCCGTGTTCTGGGTGAGCTTGGCATGCCCGGCCATCTCCTGGCCCCTGTCATAGGTCAGGGTTTTGCGCATGGGGCCAGCTATTGCCTTGAGCTTGCCGCTGAATGCCCGCAGTACATGCGCTGCCGTAGCCGCATGGGGATGAGGCAGCTTGACCAGCAGCACCAAACGCGTGGTGCGCCCGGCCAAGGCGCCGATGGCACTGGCGTTGTTGGCGCCCTTGACGAGATCTGCCTCCCAGTGGCCTGCAAGCTGGCGATCGTTCACTTCTGGCGGACGCACGTGGATGCTCAGCAAGTGCTGGATTTGCCCTCGCCGGTCGTTGCCCTTGGAGCGGGGCCAGCGCTTGGCATGGGCCATGCGCAGGCAGGAGATCAACTCTTTCTTGAGCTCGCCGCGGGGCTGGGCGTAGATGCAGGTGTAAATGCTCTCGTGTGACACTCGCTGGCGCCTGTCGGCAGGGTGGAGTTTTTTCAGGCGCCCGGCAATTTGCCGGGGCGGGCAGTGCCGCCGCAAATACTCGCACACCCGCGTAAACAAGGCCCCTTGGCGGTGCAGTTTGGGCTGGGGGCGGCTGTGGATGCGGCGCTTGCGCCAGCGCTGCTGGGCAAACCGGCTGACATCACCATTGCCTCCTGCATTGCGACGGATCTCCCGGCTGATGGTGCTGGGGCTGCGCCCCAAGGCCCTGGCTATCGCCCGGATGCTTTGCTTTTGCTGCAGTCCCAGTGCTATCGCGTGGCGCTCTGTCTCTTTGATCTGCTCGTAGGTTCTCTTTGGCATACAAGTCTCAATTCCGATGGGTGTTGCACTTCAGATTTGAGGCCGCCAGGCGCGAAGCGGCATTTTCGCGCCCTCGAATTGGAAGCATGGCCTGCTCTTGGGAATGATGTGCAGGATGTAATGGAGCATGATATGCACGCTGACTCGCCTAACAAATAAGCAGTGCATGAAACAGATGTGATACATTGCGGATACAAACGTATCGTATTCGTTGCCGCCGGGGAGATTCATGTTCAAGTTTCTGCGCTGGGTCTATGCAATGGGGTGGGCCGTCTTTGTGCGGCAAGGGCTGCTGTGGCTGGCCTTGGGCTGCGCTTTGTGGCCATTGGCTGCCCAAGCGCAGGAGGCGTACTGCGCGGAAGTGCGGATCGTCATTGAGCAAAAGCTGTCGCTGGAGCGGCAGGCGTTTGATGCGCATCTGGTGATTCGCAATGCCTTGCAGGACAAGATTGAAAACGTCCGGCTGGAATTGACTTTTGCTGATCAGGATCAAAAGCCTGTCACGGCAACAGCGGATCCCAATGCGGCAGGCGCCGTGTTTTTCCAGAGGATTGACCGCAAGGAGGGGCTGAGCGCGCTGGATGGAAGCGGCAGCATTGCGGGCGGCAGTGTGGCTGATGTGCACTGGCTCATCATCCCGGCGCAGGGTGCGGGTGGCGATACGGCCCATGGGCGCATGTACTTCATTGGTGCGAACTTGAGCTACACGTTGAACGGCAAGAGCACCAAAGTGGAAGTTGCGCCGGATTATGTGGTGGTGCGGCCTCAGCCCCTGCTGGCGCTGGATTACTTTTTGCCCACGGACGTGCAAGGTGACGATCCGATGACGCCTGCCGTGGAGCCGGTAGAACCTTTCACGCTGGGCGTGCGCGTGGCCAATGTGGGCGCGGGTGCATCCATGCGCACCAGCATTGAAACGGCGCAGCCCAAAATCGTTGAAAACCATCAGGGGCTGTTGGTGGATTTCCGCATTCTGGGCGGCTACGTGGGCAACGAATTGCAGGGCAAAAGCCTGCTGCTGGACTTTGGCGACATCGCCAGCCGGCAGGCCCGCATGGGGCGCTGGGTGATGGAAGCCTCTCTGGCCGGGCGCTTCGTTGAGTTTGATGCCAGCTTCACGCATGCAGATTCGCTGGGCGGCGCCGTCACTTCGCTTATCAAGCAGGTGCGCACGCACAAGCTGGTGCGAGACGTGCTGGTGGATCTGGATGGGCACGACGACATTGCTGACTTTCTGGCGGAAGAAGGCGGTGGCTATAGGGTGTATGACTCTGCAGGCGGCGACGCTGAAGTGGCGGATGTTTCCGCGCAGGCCCGGCTGACGCCCGCTTCGGGCAGCACGCAGCGCTTGGCCTTTCATGCGGCCAAGGGGCTGGTGCACGCCAAGGTGGCCGATCCTTTCAGGGGCCAGAAAAGCATTGCCCGCGTGGTGCGCAGCGACGGCAAGGTGCTGCCGCCGCAGAATTTCTGGCTTTCCAAAAGCCGCCAGGATGATTTGAGCTGGTCTTACTTCCTCCACGTGTTTGATGCTGACACAACGGGGCAATACGTCATTGAATTCGCGCAGGGCGAAAAGGCATCTCTTTCCGGCCTGGCCTGGCGTGACAGCAACGGCAACGGCGTGCGCGAAGCTGGTGAGCCTGCCGACGGCAACCTGCAAGTGCTGCTCAAGGGCGTGGACCTGGCCGGGCGCAACGTGCTGCAACAGGGCTACACCGACCCTGCGGGCGCGTTCAGCTTCACTGGCCTGATGCCGGGGCGCTATCAGTTGGAAGCCGTAGCGGAGGACGGCTGGGTGGATGGCGCCTGGGCAGCGGGCACGGCAGGCGGCGTGGTGCAGCCGGGCCTGATACGCGACATTGCGCTGACGGCAGGCACGCACGCCAGCGGCTACCTGATTGCCCGGCGCAGGCCGGACGCGACACCGGGCGGCGAATCAGCCGACTTGGCTGTGCAGGCGCAGGCGCAGCGCTCGCAATTGCGCGGCGGTGAACAAACCTCCGTCACGGTCACGGTGCGCAACGCCAGCGCGCATGCGGCGCAAACCGTGCTTGTGCAGGCCAAAGTGCCGGATGGCCTGGCCTTGCAAAGCCATGCCGCCAGCCTGGGCCAGTATGCGGATGGCGCATGGGCGCTCGGCAGCCTGCCAGCGGGCCAGAGCGCCACGCTCACCCTGCATGTGAAGGCCGAGGCGGCCGCTGACGGCAAAGACCGCCAAATTGCTTGGCCTATCAGCGCGGGCGCGCGCACGGCAGACCCGCAAATATCCAACAACAGCGCTTTGCTGGGTTTGGTGGTGCTGGGCAAGGCTGGGGCGGCCAGTCTGGAGCAAACCCTGATGGCGCAGGCGCGGGTGCTGATGCTGGTTTCTTGCCCGCAGGCCGCGCCAGCGCAGCAAAGCGCTTGCGAAGAGCAGGCGGCCCGCATGGCCGCAAGCGCGCTGGCGGGGCAGGCGCATTCCTTGCAAACCGTCAGCACTCTGGCGGACTGGAATGCCGCGCAGCGCAGCAATGAATACAACATGCTGTGGCTGCACGGCGGCGCAGAAAAACTCGATGAACAGGCGCTGGCCGAACTGCGCGCCGCTGTGCGGCGCGGCGCGACCGTGGTGGCTGACGGTCTGCCGGGCGCGGGCAGCGGCCCGTGGCGCATCAACCAGCTGGCTGATGTGCTGGGCGCAGGCTTCGATGGAGCCAGCATGGGCAATGACTTGTCCGTCCAGTTCCCCGGCCAGGCATCCGCGCAGCGGACGACAGGGGCCTTGCATGGCATGAAACTGCATGCAGCCCGCCCGGGCCAGGTGGTGGCTACGGCCTTTGCTGGCGGCCAGCCTGTCATGGTCGGCTCCACATGGGGGCATGGTCAGTCCTGGGTAATGGGCTTTGACCTGCTGGCTTCCATGCAGGGGCAGGCCAGCGCGTTCTGGAGCGCCTATGCCGCGCAGCAAGTGCAGGCGCTCACGCCCGTCACGCGCATTGAACCGGCACTGGCGGGCGACCGCCTGCCCGTGAAGATGACCGTTCACAGCCATGCCAGCGATGGCGCAGCGCAGAACGTGAAGCTGCGGCTGCCCCTGCCTGCGGGCTTGGCGGCGCAGGACGCAGAGCCGCCGCCTGCCCTCAGCCAGCCGCAGCAGCTGCAATGGAACTGGCGCCTGCTGGCGGGACAAAGCGAATCCGCGGCCTTGCGGCTGGCTTTGCCGCAGTCATCGCAAACTCTGCAAATCAAGACGCAACTGCTGGATGAGGCAGACAAGGCGCTCGATGAAGCGGCGCTGCGCGTGGCGGTGCTTGGCCTGGACGAAGCAGCCGAAATTACTGTGCAGACGCTGAAGGCGCTTTCCGCCGCTCAGCCTGCCGATCTGAAGCTGGTTGGGCAGGCAAGGCAGGCACAGAGTGAGGGCAATTGGAAAGCCGCGCTCCAGGCCCTGGCGCAACTTCAGGTACGGCTGGAAGCATTGCCTCCGGGGGCTGGAGCGGATACCGCGCTACTGGATGTGGCGCGCTGGATGGGCGTGGCACAGCGCCAGCCGCAAGCCGCACAGCAGGAGCGCAAGCTGGTGGTGCGATCGGGTTCAGGCCAGTCTGCGCTGGTGTCCACGGCCTTCGCGCAGCCCTTGCAGCTACAGGTGCAGGATGCGAAAGGGCAGCCTGTAGCGGGCGTGCAGGTGCGTTTCAATGCGCCCGCCAGCGGTGCCAGCGCCAGCTTTAACGGAGCGGCCAGCGTGAACGCCGTCACAGACGCGCAGGGCCTGGCTACAGCGCCTGCGCCTGTTGCGAGCGCGGTAGCGGGCAGTTACGTCATTACCGCGCAGGCGCAAGGTGCGCAGCCCGTTGAATTCATGCTGACCAACGAGCCGCAAGGCGCGCCCGCTGCTTTCAGGCTGGAAGCGGTGGATGGCCTGAACCAGCAGGCCGCAGTTGGCGCGGTCTATGGCAAGCCCCTGAGCGTGCGCGTGGTGGATGCGCAGCAACGCCCGCGCACGGGCGTTGCCGTGACGTTCGCGTTGCCTGGCAGCGGCCCCTCGGCCCGCTTCGCAGGCGCAGGACTGAGCGCGCAAGCGCAAAGCGGCGCGGACGGGGTGGCGACATCACCCGCACTGACGGCCAATAACGAGCCGGGCAGTTTCGAGGTTCGCATCACGGCTGACGGCGCGGCGCAGCCGCTGCTGGCGCATATGACCAATCTGCCTGCAACAGCGCTGCAACCTGGCAAGCACTTTGAAGGCCAGACGGCCACGGGCACTGGCAAGGTGACCGCGACCGTATCCGGCGGCGGCGATGGCTGCGTGTTCGACCCGGACCGCACTCGCATGGCTGCGCCCAGGGGTGTATTGAAGCCGCTGGAGCATTTCTTGCTGCCGCACGGTCTGTTCGACTTCGAGCTGAAGGGCTGCACGCCTGGCAGCGAAGTGACCGTGACCACCACGTGGCCTGACCTCAGGGGCATCACCGGCTACATGAAATACGGCAAGAACCCGCTGTCGCGCAACAAGGCCATCTGGTACCCGGCCCAGGGTGTGCAAATCAGCGGCAACACCGTCACCTTCACCATTCGCGACGGCGGCTGGGGTGACGACGACCTGACGGTCAATGGCGTCATCAAGGACCCTGGCGGCCCCATCGTGGGCGCGCAGATCACGGCTGTTCCGGCGCTGGAGCGCGGCTTGCTGTGGCTTCTGGGCGCGATGCTTGGCGCGCTGGCTGTGCTTCAGCGCCGACGCCGCGCAGGGCGTGACCTGCAATGAGGGCAGGAGCTGCCATGCGCCGTCTGCCTTTGTGTTGCTGGCTGCTGATCAGCGCGGGCGTCTTGCTGGCTTGCGCAAACGCAGGCCGCAGTGAAGCCGCGCGGTCTGACGAAGCGCCCGGCTGCGACAGACCACTCGGCGCGGCGGTCCGGGCCGTGCCGTTTGTCCGGCGGCAGGCCGTCGTTTACACAGAAGAAGAACAAGCCTGCTGGCTGCCGTGGGATCTGGCGCGCGCCGCTGCCGAAGCGCCTGGCGGGCAGTGGGTGGACGTGCGTGACGCGGGCCAGCGCCAGCGCCTGGCGCTGGAAGGCGTCATGGCTGTTGATCTGGCCGATCTGCCGGACAAGCCGTTTCTGAAAGAGCAGTCGCTGGTGCTGGTAGGCACGGGGGTGGATTTGCCGGATCTGTCCAGGCAATGCGTTTTGTTGCGGCAAAGCGGCCAATACCGGAGCGTGCACGTGCTGCTGGGCGGCTCACACGCTTGGCGGCAGGCTGGCCGCGCCGTCAGCGGCAGCCAGGCCAGCCTGCCCGCCGATCAGGTGGATGCGCAAGAGCTGTGGCAAGGCGCTGGCAATGGCGCATGGCGTCTGGCCGTGCTGGACATGCCGCCTGCGCAGGTCAGGGAACTGGCTGACCGCCTGCCCGCTGCGGCGCAAGACGTTGCCGATTTGGGGGCCGATGCAGCCCAGGCCTTGCGCCAGTTGCACGCGCTGGCGCGCCACCCTCTGCCGGCACCGCGCCGGTGGCTGGTGATCGCAGGCTCGCCGGAGCGTCTGGCCCAGGCGCGTCAGCTCTGGCAGGAGCAGCAGAACGGACAGAAGAACGCACAAAACCGGTCTGCGGCAAGCGCAGTGATGTGGCTGGCTGGCGGCTGGCCAGCCTATGCGGAATATGTGCAACGGCAAGCAGCGGTGGCGGCCCATGCCGGCCAGCCTTTGCCGCCCTTGTGTGGAATTTGAAGGAAAACCCATCATGAAACCGGCCATCGTCCTGATGCTTTCAATGCTGCGCGAGGCTTTGCGTTCTGCGGCGCACCCGCTGCCTGCGTTTTTGCAGCGGCTCTTGCGGCAAACCCTGCCCTTCATGGGCCTGCTGATGCTGGCATGGGCTGCCTGCCTGGGCAGCGCGTGGGCAGCAACGGAAGTCACCGGAACGATTGCTTCCAGCACAACCTGGAGTGCGGCGCAGTCGCCCTACATCCTGCGGGGCGACGTGGCGCTGGATAACGGCGCAACGCTCACCATTCAGCCCGGCACGCAGGTACGCATGGCGGCTCATGCCAGCTTCACAGTCAGAAAGGGCGCGCTGCAAGCTGTGGGAACGGCGGCGCAGCCCATCACCATCACCTCTGACGCAGCCACGCCCGCACCGGGAGACTGGCTGCAATGGAAGCTGACGGCCGGCACGCAAGGCGCGCGCACCGTGCTTGAGCATGTTCACATGTCCTACGGCAGCGGCATGGTTGTGGAAGGCTGCGCGCCCACGCTCAATCACCTGCTTTTGCAACATCACAGCGCGGCGGCCATCAGCATTGATCTGGCGGCTTCGCCTGTGGGCCAGGGCATTGTTGCGAAAAACAATGCCCTCAACGCCATTGCCGTTCCAGCGGGCACGATCCGGGGCGCGGTGGTCTGGGGCCTGGTTGGCATTCCCTATCTGGTCCGTCAAGGAGTGGTTCAGATAGGACAGGCGCCCTTGTCGCTGGAGCCAGCCGCGCTCAAGCTCAGCCCCGGCGTTGTCGCCATCGTCCGGCTGGCGCTGAGCGAGCCGGCTGCGGCAGGCGGCGTCCAGGTGGATTTGAGCAGCAGCGTGCCGTCCGTGGCATCCGCCGCCTCTCGCGTCACGGTTGAAGAAGGGCAGCCGGGAACAGACGTGGAAATACAGGCGCTGGAACTGGGCCAGACCGTCATCACGGCCAGCCACGCCCGGTTGGGCGCGGCCACGCTCCAGGTGGAAGTGACAGACCTGCCCGCGCTGCAAATCACGCCAGCAGCGGCCACGGTGGGCGTGCAGCGCCCTTATGCCATGACGGTGCATGCGCCTCACGCTGCGCCAGCTGGCGGCCTGAACGTAACGCTGGGCAACTCCGACAGCGCCGTTTTGCAAGCGCCCGCCAGCTTACTGATTGCGGCAGGCCAAAGCAGCGCCAGCTTTGAAGTCACCGGGCTGCAAGATGGTGAAAGCCGCCTGAGCGCGCAAGCCGAAGGCTTGGGCACAGGTCTGGCTAGCGTCACCGTGCGTGGCAAGGCGCTGGTGTTGCCCGCCAGCCTGGTTGTAGCGCCGGGCGCGCAGGCGCAAGGCGTGCTGGAGCTGACCGAACCGGCGCCAGCGGGTGGGCTGACCGTCAGGCTGGAACTCAAGCCTGCGGGCGTGGCCACCGTGCCAGCATCCATCCAGGTGCCAGCAGGCGGCAGCCAAGCACGTTTTGATATCCGGGGCGTGGCTCTGGGTCAGGCGAAGCTGACGGCTTCTGCCGCCGCTTACCGGCAGGCTGTGGCGGCGGTGCAGGTGGACGCAATTTCGCTCGACTTCGAGCCTGCCGGTGATCTGGCGCTGAACGTGGACCGCACGCGCACCCGCCGGGTCAAGCTCTCCAAGGCAGCGCCGGCAGGCGGCGTCACGGTTAAGGCCAGCGTGAAAGATTCCCAGATTGCCAGCGTCAGCCCTTCAGAAACCTTCGTGCCGCCGGGGCAGGTGTTCGGACAAGCGCCACTGGCCATCAAAGGGCTGTCCCAGGGACAGACGAAGCTGGAAATCGCTTCGGACGGCCTGACGGGGCAGGCCATCGACGTGCGGGTGGATGAAAAGGCGCAGCTTCTTTTAGGCCTGCCCGGCGGGCGCAGCAAGCTGATGGTAGGCAAGGGCTTGAAGACGTATATCCATGAGTTGTACGTGCAGCGGCTAATCAATGGACAAGCTGCGGCAGGCGGTGATCCGGTGGTAGTGCGTCTGCGCTGTGTGTCGCAAGACGTATGCCGCGTGCCGGAGAGCGTCACCATCAACGCCAATGAGAGCTACACCTACATTCCGGTCACGGGCGTGGGGTTGGGCAGTACGCAGATTGAAGCCACGGCTGAAGGCATGACGGCGGCGACAGTGCCGGTGGAAGTGATTGCACCGCAATTGGTTTTTGACAGGCTGGATGGCGTGCGCACGCCAGCCAGCGTGCGGGACGATTTCTGGGTGCGCCTGCGTGTGCCGGGCGCGTATTACCAAGACAACCAGACAGCGGATCGGCCATTGACCGTTCAACTGGGCCTGACGGATCAGCAGCCTGCGGGCGTGGTCAATGGTTTTTACGACGGCAGCGGAAAACTCGTCAGCCAGGCCGTGATCGCTGCGGGCAGCAATTCGGCAGGCCCGCTGTATGTGGCGCAGCCTGTGAAAGCAGGCACTTACCGCGTCAGCGCCAGCATTGCGGGCATTGGCAGCGGCCAGTCGGAAGTGCAGACGGTGCAAGCCGCGCAGCAGGCGGTGCAACTGGGCCTGCAAGGCGGTCTGAGCAAGCTGGTGGTAGGCAAGGGCCTGAAGACGTATGTCCATGAGCTGTATGTCATGAGGATGGTTAATGGGCAGTCCGTGGCAGGCGGCGATGCCGTGAAGGTGCGCCTGCGCTGCGTGTCACAGGACGTGTGCCGCGTGCCGGAGACGGTCACCATCAACGCTGGCGAGCGATACGCCTTTATTCCCGTCACAGGCGTTGGCATGGGCAGCACGCAGATTGAAGCCCAAGCCGAAGGCATGGCGGCAGTGACGATGCCGATGGAAGTGATTGCGCCGCAAGTGGTTTTTGACAGTCTGGATGGCGTGCGCACAACAGCCAGCGTGCGGGACGATTTCTGGGTGCGCCTGCGCGTGCCGGGCGCGTATTACCGAGACAGCCAGACGGCGGAGCAGCCATTGACCGTTCAACTGGGCCTGATGGATCAGCAGCCTGCGGGCGTGGTCAATGGTTTTTATGACTACAACGGAAAACTCATCAGCCAAGCCGTGATTGCGTCGAACAGCAATTCGGCAGGCGCGTTGTACGTGGCGCAGCCTGCGAAAGCGGGCACCTACCGCGTCAGCGCCAGCATTGCGGGTATTGCCAGCGGCCAGTCGGAAGTGCAGACGGTACAGGCTGCGCAACAGGCGTTGCGACTGGGCTTGAAAGGCGGTCTGAGCAAGCTGATGGTAGGCAAGGGCCTGAAGACGTACGTCTATGAGCTGTACGTGCATCGGATGGTCAATGGACAAGCTGCGGCAGGCGGTGATCCGGTGGTGGTGCGCCTGCGCTGCGTGTCGCAAGACGTATGCCGCGTGCCGGAGAGCGTCACCATCAACGCCAATGAGAGCTACACCTACATTCCGGTCACGGGCGTGGGGTTGGGCAGTACGCAGATTGAAGCCACGGCCGCCGGTTTTGAGTCTGGCGATGTAGTGGTGGAGACAGTAACGCCCGAGCTGGCATTCGCGTATCCAGCGCCCGCGTCGATGCAGGCGGGGCAGAGCTTTGGCTACCTGTCCGTGCGGGCGAATGTGCCTGGCGCTTACTACGCAAACAACCAAATGCCTGCGCAGAACATGGCCATCACCTTCACCAGTTCGGTGCCCTCGGCGGCCAGCGTGGCGGCTTCGGGCGTGTGGAACGCGGGGGAGGGGGCTTCAGGCGGCGTGGCCATCAAGGCGCTGGCCGCAGGCGTGACCCGCATCACGGCCAGCGCGCCGGGATTTGCGCCTGTGACCAGCGCGCCCATCGTGGTTCAACCGTGAGGCTGCCATCATGAAAACCTTGTTTCGCACACTGTTTGCAGCCCTTGCGCGCCGCCCAGGCGCAGAGCGGAAAGAAGGCGCTGAATCTGCTCCTTGTTTCGTAGCAATACGTCCTAGTGCAGAAAGCGTAGAACGGCGTTTTGGCCCCCTT
>ERZ772948.1761-NODE-1761-length-11979-cov-5.336129_pt1 | contig 11979 bp, 10 predicted proteins | sample MGYA00511945_ERZ772948 | MGnify/ENA primary metagenome ERZ772948 (study PRJEB29015, sample SAMEA2737927) | human oral metagenome | biome: human oral; feature: human-associated habitat; material: dental | place: China | collected 2141 ... | reverse complement strand
CGCATGAGCATGATGACGTGGCGGTAGTCGAACAGCTGGTCGCCGTCGATCGTCGCCAAACCCGTGATGAGGCAGGGTTTGCCGGGCGCGGTGAAGGAGAAGTGCGCGTAGGGCGCGTCGAGGGCGCCGAGAGCGTCGAGCAGGTAGTGCGGGTTGAAGCCCGCGGCCTCGATGGATTTCTCCTCGCCGACCACGCCGACCTGCGCCTCGATCGCCTCCGATGCGTGGGCCTGGTCGCCGGTGGCGGCCTCGAGGGAGATGTGGTCGTCTTCGATGAGCATGCGCAGTGGGGTGTTGCGTTCCGCAACGAGCGAGACGCGTTTCACCGCGGCCAGCAGATCGGCGGTGGGAACCCGCACCGTGACGGTGCCGACGACATCCATCAGGTGCCGCACCTTCGGGAAGGCCTGGTTCAGCAGGCGGGTGGTGGCCTCGCGGCGGCTCTTCGCCCCCTCGCCGGTGAACCCGACCAGCCCCTCACCCTCCGATTCGGTGGTGGAAAGCGAGACCGTGACGGTCTTGCCGGAGGTCAGCGACTTGGCCGTGTCCGCCAGCACCCGGCCCGGCACCAGCACCGCGCCTTCGATGTCGGGGGAGGACGGCTGCCAGGTGAGTTCCTTGAGCGCCATCCGGTAGCGGTCGGTGGCCAGCAGCGACAGCCGGTCGCCGTTGATCTCCACCCGCACGCCCGTGAACACGTTGAGCAGCTCGTCGCGGCCCGCGGCGATCACGACCTGGCTGACGGACTTCTCGAAGACGGAGGCGTCGACGAGACCGGTCTGGGTGGGCATCTCGGGCAGGGTGGGGTATTCCTCGACGGGCAGGGTCTGGAGACTGAACCGCGCGGACCCGCAGATCAGTTCCACCTGGGTGTGGTCGGAGACCATTTCGACTGGTTTGTTGGGCAGGGAACGCGCGATCTCGTTCAGCAGCCGCCCTGAGACCAGCACTGTGCCCTCGTCGGTGACCTCGGCGGGCATGGTCACCTGGGCGGAGGTGGTGGAGTCGAAGCTGGAGAGCGTCACCTCGTCTCCGGAGGCGTTCATCAGCAACCCGGCGAGGATCGGGGCCGTGGGGCGATTCGGCAAGCTGCGGGCCACCCAGGCAACGGCATCGGCCAGTGCGTCGCGCTCCACTCGAATCTTCACATCGTCCCCTTAAGTAGTAGTACCGGCAGCCACCACGGCGCGGTATCTCGTCAGCATACCGGTAACGGCCCTGATCGACGCGGGTTTTGGGTGCCCGAGTCCTCGTACTCTCCCGTCAGCCGTTTGGCTCGGCGCGACTCCCGAGTCTTCCACGTTTCCACCGCACGTGACTTTTAAGAACTTTCCGTAATTACATCTTAGTACTGGTAGTAGCACCTGTGGAAGTTGTGGAAAACCGCCAAAACTCCTTGTCAAAGTAGGTTTGGGGGTGTGGATGGGCTGTGGAGAAAACCAGAACTACACGGGGAGGATTTGTGGATTCCTCAGCGTCCGTCGCACTGTCCACCGCGGTTTCCACCAAGAATCCACAGATCTGTGGACAACTTTCCACAGGTCGCGAGCACCCCTCTTCGAAGCTGGTTGAGCCAGCACGTGAGGCTCACGCGAACGGCTGAGTCGAAACCACCGGTGGTCGCGGTCTCAGCTCTGCTTGATGCGGTTGGTGAGTTCGGTCACCTGGTCGAAGAGTTGGCGGTCCTCGCCCATCTTCGTGTCAATCTTCTTCACCGAGTGCATGACGGTGGTGTGGTCGCGACCTCCGAAGCGGGATCCGATCTTCGGCAGCGACAGGTCGGTGAGTTCCCGGCACAGATACATGGCGATCTGACGGGCCCGGGCCAGGGCGGCGACGCGGCTGGCCCCGGTCAGCTCGTCGGCGGAGATCCCGAAGTAGGCGCAGGTGGCGGTGATGATGGAGTCGGCGTCGACGTGGATGTCGTTGCCCTCCGGCATCAGGTCACGCAGCACCCGTTCGGTCAGTTCGAGGGTGATCTCCTGCTGGTTGAGGCTCGCGAGGGCGGCGACGCGGGTCAGGGCGCCCTCCAGTTCGCGGATGTTGGTGGTGATGTGCGACGCGATGTGCTCCAGCACCTCCGTGCCGGCGGTCAGCCGCTGCGATGCCGCCTTCTTGCGGAGGATGGCGATGCGGGTTTCCAGGTCGGGGGGTTGGATGTCGGTCATCAGGCCCCACTCGAACCTGGACCTGAGCCTCGGTTCGAGTGCCTCAAGCAGCCTCGGGGGCCGGTCGGAGGACATCACGATCTGTTTCTGCGCGTTGTGGAGGGTGTTGAAGGTGTGGAAGAACTCCTCCTGGGTCTGGATCTTCGACTCCAGGAACTGGATGTCGTCGACCAGCAGCACGTCCACGTCGCGGTAGGCGCGCCGGAACTCGGCGGTCCGGTTGTCGGAGATGGCGTTGATGAAGTCGTTGGTGAGTTCCTCGGTGGAGACGTAGCGCACCCGCAGGTTCTCGTAGTAGCTGCGCACGTAGTGCCCGATGGCGTGGAGGAGGTGGGTTTTCCCCAGCCCGGAGGGACCGTAGATCATCAGCGGGTTGTACGACTTGCCGGGCTGTTCCGCGACGGCGGCCGCTGCGGCGTGCGCGAACCGGTTCGAGGAACCCGCGACGAAGGATTCGAAGGTGTAACGCGGGTTCAGTTTCAGGTCCGAGTTGGGGTTCGCGGAACGGTGGTGCCGGATCTTCTCGTCTATGAGGGGCAGGGGCGGCGCGATCTCCAGGTCCGGGGTCTCGACCTGTAACGACGGGTCGATCACGAAGGCCAGGTAGGTCCTGGTTCCCGTCACCGTGCTGAGTTTCGTCTCGATCTCGGTGCGCAGCTTGGTTTCGATGCGTTCCCGGGTGGTCTCGTCGGAGACCGCAAGCATCACGGTGTTGCTGTGCATGGCTATGGGTTTGGTGCGGCGCAGCCAGGCCCTGGAGGAGATGGGGACGTCGCTGACGATCCGCTCCCACATGGCGTCCAGTTCGGGCACGGCGGGTACGGACACGAGCGACTCCTTCCTGACAAGGCGTTCCACACAAAGTGGAGCGGTATTCCACAGGGTTGTCCACAACAGGGTATAACTCCCCCCACCCTGGACGGCGGCCGCCGGGGACTGTGGATAAGCCAGCCGCGTAGAACACGAAACTAGTGCCCCCGGAGGCCGTTCGCAACACGGAAATGCCCGTGTCCGAGTACTACAGCAGTGTAATTCGCGGGGCCCGGATGGGGGCGGTAACGGTTTGTGGAAATCCGCCGCTGCGCGTATCGTTGGACAGCCGCTGCCCACGGGAGCGGACCTTCCCGAGTCGAAGATCACCTATGGAGTCATCGCATGAGCAAGCGCACCTTCCAGCCGAGCAACCGTCGTCGCAGCCGCACGCACGGTTTCCGCTCCCGCATGCGTACCCGCGCCGGTCGCGCCATCCTGAGCGCCCGTCGCCGCAAGGGTCGCACGGAACTGTCCGCCTGATCCCGGCAGTGCTGCCCCGATCCCGTCGGTTGCGTCGCTCCACTGACTTCACCGCGACCTTCCGGCAGGGCGTGCGGGCCGGCACCCCGAGCGTCGTGGTCCACGTGGCCGTGAGCAACCGGAATCCATCCGAGGAGACTCGGGTGGGTTTTGTTGTGTCGAAAGCCATCGGAAACGCCGTGACCCGCAACCGGGTGAAACGTCGCCTGCGGCATCTGGCCGCCGGTCTTCCCACCCCATTCGTCGCCGACGTGGTGGTGCGGGCCCTGCCCCCTTCCTCATCCGAACCCGAGAGGCTGGCCTGCGATCTCGAGTCGGCCTGGCGGCGAGCGTTCACGAGGGCGACGTGCTGAAGTATCCGATGCTCTGGTTCATCCGAGCCTGGCGCAAGTTCATCTCCCCGCTGTACGGGGAGGTCTGCAAATTTCATCCCAGCTGCTCCGCCTACGGGGAGCGCGCGGTCGAGTTTCACGGCGGGATCAAAGGAGGATTCCTGACCGTGCGCCGGATCGTGCGCTGCCACCCGTGGTCGGCGGGTGGGGTCGACTATGTTCCCGGGACTCCCGAGGCCGCAGAATGGGCTGAGGAAGTCCGACGAGACGAGGCCCGGTTGTTGTCCGGGCAGAAGGTGTCCTAGATGATCGACCTCTTGGTGCCGCTGTCCATCTGGGACGGCCTCTACGGATTGCTCTCCGCGATGATGCAGCCCCTGTACTGGGTCATCTCGGGGCTGATGGTGCTGTTCCACGGCCTGTGGGCTCCGCTGTTCGGGGCCGACTCCGGGGTGTCCTGGACCCTCGCGATCATCACCCTCACCCTGGTGGTGCGGACCCTGATGATTCCGTTGTTCGTCAAACAAATCAACTCCTCCAGGGCCATGCAGATGCTGCAACCCAGGATCCAGGAGCTGCAGAAGAAACACGGCGCGGATCGGGAACGGGTCGCCCGTGAGATGCAGAAGCTCTACGCGGAGGAGGGGGTCAACCCGATGGCCTCCTGCTTCCCGATGTTGCTGCAGATGCCCGTCTTCTGGGCCCTGTTCCGGGTGCTCCAGGGCGTGGCCGACAACCAGGTCCGGGGCTACTGGTTCCAGACCAGCCCGGATCTCGTCGCCTCGCTGCAGGGAGCCGACCTCTTTGGGGCGAGGCTTGCGGGTCGTATCTTCCCGCTCGACCCGTTCGGCGCCACCCAGATCCTGGGCATCGTGCTGATCGCGGTTCTGGTGATCACCTTGTTCCTGACCCAGCTCCAGCTGATGCGCAAGAACATGCCCCCGGAGGCCCTGAGCGGCCCCATGGCGCAGAGCCAGAAGGTGATGCTCTACATCTTCCCGATCATGTACGCGGCCTCCTCGGCGGTGCTCCCGCTCGGTGTGCTGATCTACTGGAGTGCCAGCAACATCTGGACGATGAGCCAGCAGGGGTTGCTGATCCACAACAACCCGGCCCCCAACACTCCCGCCTACATCGACTGGGAGGAGCGGATGCGCTCCCAGGGCAAGGATCCGAAGGCCATCATGGAGGCCCGCAACGCGAAACGGCGCAAGAACAGGCGGCCCGTCGAGGCCGTCGTACAGCAGCCCGTCGACGAGAGCGGGAGGCGTCGTGTCGTGCGGCAGCAGGTGAACCGCACGACCTTGAAGACTGACAACTCCGGCGGATCTTCGAATGCGCAGGGCGGGGTTCGTCGTCAGCCCCGCAGCACCACTCGATCCGCCCGCAAGAAGAAGTGAATCGGGCCTCATCCGATCGGAGCGACATGACTGAGAAAACCGATAACGAAACCTTGTTGGCCGAGGGCGACCTGGTTGCCGACTACCTTGAGGAGCTGTTGGACATCGCGGACCTCGACGGCGACATCGAGAACTCCGTGAGTAACGGCCGTGCGCATGTGGTCATCGACACCGAGGACGACCGCTTGGTGGGCAAGGACGGCGAAGTGCTCGACGCCCTGCAGGAGTTGTCCCGCCTGGTGGTGATGACCGAGACGGGGCACCGTTCCCGGCTCACCTTGGACATCGGCGGTTTCCGGGAGCGGCGTCGCCTTGAGCTGGTGGCCCTGGCCAAGGACGCCATCGCGGAGGTCGTGGAGAACGGGGAGCCCGTGAGAATGGCCCCGCTGAACGCCTACGAACGCAAGATCATCCATGACGAGGTGGCGGCGGCCGGGCTGACCAGCGAATCGGAGGGAGAACCCCCGTTCCGCCGCGTGGTGGTTTCCAAACCCTGAACGGATCCCGTTTTGCACAACGGTGGATAACCTGTGGAAAACTGCCTCGCGGCGGGGAGGGAAACGGTATGGCTGAAGCGGAACCGAACGATCAGGGCCTGGTGGAGGAGGCGGCCAGAGCCGCTCTGGCTAGGAGATTCCCGGAGCGGATCGAGAACCTGGGTGCCTACGCGGAGATGCTGCGCACCCGGGGCATCGAGTGGGGGCTGCTCGGGCCGCGCGAGGCCGGAAAGGTCTGGAGCAGGCACATCTCGAACTCCTTGGCGCTGGTGGATGTGCTGGGGCGGGGAACGGATGTGGCGGACGTCGGTTCCGGCGCCGGGCTGCCCGGGATCCCGCTGGCGCTGTGCCGGGATGATCTCCAAGTGACTCTCCTGGAACCTCTGCTGCGGCGCCACAACTTCCTTACGCTGGCCGTCGAGGAACTCGGGCTGGGTGAACGGGTGCGGGTTGAACGGCTGCGCGCCGAGGACTGCGACGAAACCTTTGACGTTGTGACCTGCCGCGCGGTGGCACCGCTGGAGAAACTGCTGAAGTGGACCACTCCCATGTTCTTCCCGGGCGGCGAGCTACTGGCCCTCAAGGGAGCGGGGGCGGAGGAGGAGATCGAGGCAGCCCGCAAACGTCTGGACAAATGCAGGCTGACCGCCCAGGTGCTTCACGTTCGAGCGATTCCGGAGACCGAGGGGACGCGAGCGATCCGGGTGCTTGCGAAGTAGAAACCCATTCGCCGCGACCACTCGGGACGGCATGTTTCACCTTCCCGAGCCACCGAAGGATTCCGTCTATAAACTGCTTTGTCGATAAAACGGTCAAGCTGCATGCGCCGCTGGAATCGTGATACTGGGGGCAGGGTTTGACACACGTGCCGCGGTCAATGCAATGACGGGATGTGCACGAGCGCTCGGAATGGCTGATCTGTCCGTGACGGCGGTGGGGCGGACGATGATGGCTTCTCATGTGTCGGAGCGGGGAGTCCCGATCATGATGACGCGGGCCGCCGCCACCATCGATTCCTTTGATCTGCACCGCATGGGCCGACTCCACCAGGTGTTGGCTGAGATGTTGCGCGAAGATGTCGATGTAAAACACGCTTCTGATCTCATGGATCAATTGGAACGAGAGTCATCGCCTTGGCCTTGGTGGATCGTTGTTCTCGGGGGAATGGTGCTTGCGGCCTCGATCACTCTGCAAACCGGCGGTAGTCTGGTGGCTGCTGCTCTAGCCAGCGGCTGTCTACTGCTTGTCAACAGATTCGGTGCTCTGCTGGACCGCATTGGCCTTCCGAAAGCGTTCTCCGTCTCGGGGCAAGCGGCATTGGCGGTATTGCTGGGGGTTCTGCTGAATGTTTGCGGAATCGCGACGATATCGGCCTCGGCGGCAATCATCGCCACGGGACTGGTGCTCCTGCTTCCGATTCCTCAGATCGTCCAAGCCGCTCAGGACGCCATCAACACCTACTACGTCACCGCGGCGGCACGGCTGACGGCCGTTCTGGTGCTCGTCTCGATGACGACTCTCGGTGGGACATTGGCGCTCAGTCAGGTCGGAGGAGTGAATGCCACGGGGGCGGCGTTCGCCACTCGTCCGGGACCCTTGGGGCTATGGCTCGTGATTGTTGCATGCATGGTCGGTGCTCTGGGGAATGCGGTGTTCATGCGCGGTGGCCCCAGGCTGCTGCTTCCTGCGGCTGGGGCGGGAGCGTTGACCGGGATCGTCAATGTCGTTCTTCAACGTCACGCTTCGCTGGACCCGACATTGGCAGTCGGGATAGCAGCTTTGGTGCTCGGTGTGGTGTCTGGTCTGTCATCCGGCTACCTGCGCATCCCGAGTACTGAGCTGTGCATCGTCGGAATAGCGGGTGCGCTGTTGCCGGGGCTTGACGTCTACTGGATCATCGTCTCCGAGGTCTTCAAGTTCTCCGGAGCGGGGGAGGCATTTCTCCGGGCGCTTGTCGCGGTTCTCGTCATCGGGCCGTCAGTAGTGCTCGGAATGTGGTTGGTCGGGCGCATCCGATCCAATGGAAAGGAATGACTGCCACGCGTTTCACGTGAAACCATCCATCCCGGTTAAGTGCGTGGGGAGTCGTGAGCAACCGGATTGACGAGGGCGTCCGGCCTTCGGGTGGGGTGCGGAGCATACTTGGACGAACCCTTTCCGTTTCACGTGGAACGCTCCCATGTTTTCGTGATCCTGTCGCGGCCGCATGCCCGGCCGCAGGCGCGCCGGATCTTGGATCGACGAACAGGAAGGTACGGATGTGCTGTATGTGCGCTTCGTGTTTCGGAAGAGCGTCGGCACCATCCTCGAATGCGAAGCAAACCCGGGCGATCCTCATAGTTCGGTTGAGCAGTTTGATGGTTTTATCTCTAAATAGATTCATTGCTTGATCGGCGTTCAACGCCGGCGGACTCTTGTGAGTTACCCGCGTGCGTTGTCCCGTTTCACGTGGAACGGGGGTGTGTGTAATCGGGGGTGTGTGCAATCGGGAAGAGCCAGGAATCCCCGCGTGGTATCTGTGCGGCTGTCCCAGCGAAATCTTAGGGTTGGCTGGCGCAGCGTCGGACGTCGGTGAGGCTGGACAGATGGGGGTGGGCAGGTGGGGTGGGTCTGTTCTTCGGGGCTGTTCTTCGAGGCGGCGGGTTTGAACCCGGCCGGGTGGTTGATTTTGGTTTGGATCTTGTCGATCTCGCATGCCACGGCTGCAAGGTTCGGGCTGGCGATCGCGGCGGGACCGCTCATGGTGTCGAGGGAATCGAATCGCGGGGTGGTGGAGGCATCGGAATGGACGGCGGTGATGTGGCCGCGATCGCGATGCGAAACCCTGCTGCCGAAGGACGGGCCCAGCGGGGGCTGTAGGTGCGTGACCCCGTCGGGATGTGGGATTTGGTCGGTTCCGAGACCGGTGGTTCTGATCGCGTCGATGACGGGCTGGTTGCCGGACCGGGTTGAAGACTTGCACAAGAGCGGCATGACCGGTGATTCCCCGGGGAACCGGCGATCCACGTACTGACCAGCATCTCGACAAACCTGAGCTCACGCCAATCAATTCTCTTGAGGGAAATGGGTGACCCGCAGAATCACGGTCGGTGATTCTCGCCGGGCGTTCCACGTGAAACGCGACCACAACCGTGAACACCCGGAAACCCCGAAAGAGACGAGCGGTGCTCGCGGATCCAAGTGGATTGAGCGAGCGCGTGCTGGGCGGGGTGGACCGGTCGCGTGGCGGAAACCTCGTGGCCGGGCATGACCTTCAGAACAGGGCCCGGGGTTCCCGTGCCTGGGGGCCTTCCGCCGGAGGAGGGTTTCGTGCGGTCTCGCCGAGGGGACTGGCTCGGTGCCGACTCGATTTTGGCCAAGTACGCCCGTCGATGAGCGAACAGGCTTGTCAGAAGCCTTTTCTCGCCTATTTAAAGGTAAGGAGTTATGTCGATATATAGATTAAACCCTGTGAAATCGCCGCATATTCTGATTCGAGCAGCCAGGTACCCGGGTTTGCAGAGGTGCGGGGCGGGGCGTGCAGCGAATGACGAGGAACGCGGAAGGTAACGGAGAACCGCTCCCTTTGCGTGGTGCGTTTCACGTGAAACGCATCACGGGGACGGATCGCCCTGGTTGTGCGGTGAGGAAGCGCCCCGAATTTCGTGGATTGAGGCAACACCGCACCGGCACAGAAGGAAGCGAATACAGGGCAAGAGGAATGAGCTGGCAGAGTCGGTGCGCCGTTCTGAAAACCCGACGCCGGGGGTCGTGCTGACCGGACCTGCCGCCGATGGCCCCTGCGGGGTGTGATGCCGCGACGAATGCGACGGCTTGGATCCGCCGAGGTCTCCCGACCACTCCATCCTCGTGTGGGCGCGACGAGTGAGATCCCGTGGACTCGCGTCGTGGGTCCCCTGGAGCATCGACCAATCCGGGTTCCGATTGCTCAACCGCCTCCGCCTCTTGAGTGTCCTGCCGGATCTCATTCCGTGCACCTTCGGAGGAAACTGGCAATCTCGCGAGGCTTGTGGCCATTGGTATCTGTCGTCCGTTCGGATTCGTGCAGTACGTTTCACGTGAAACGCGGCGAGGTTTCAGTTCGCGTCACCGACTCAGGCTAAAGTTGGTGACCGTCAAAGGAGGACTCAATGGCCCTGTTCTTTCGCAAGCGCAAGCGTACTCCGAAACACGACGTGGATGTCGAGCCTTGGAAGGACCACGAGAGCGTTTCACGTGAAACGGCCATCCAGACCCCCACCGGGCCGCGCCGCGCGTTTTTCGATCGCGCCGATGACGACTGGGTGGCCGACGACGAGTACGGCACCGAGTACGACGACGAGAGCCAGGTGCCGACGTTGCCGAGCCCGGAGAATCCACGCGTTTTCGTGGTGGCTAACCAGAAAGGCGGCGTCGGAAAGACCACCACCACCGTGAACATCGCCACCGCGCTCGCCTTCGGTGGGCTCAACGTGCTCGTGATCGACATCGACCCGCAGGGCAACGCATCCACTGCCCTGGGCATAGATCACGATCCCGGGACCCCGGGAGCCTACGAGGTGTTGCTTCATGGCGAGCGGATCCAGGATCTGGCCAAGCAGTCGCCTCACACGCCGAACCTGCACGTCCTGCCCGCCACCGTCGACCTTTCGACGGCGGAACTGGAACTCGTGAACGAGCCGGGCCGCGAATCCAGGATGAAGAGAGCGCTGGCCGCCTACATCGAGGAATCCGGGGTCGATTACGTTTTCTTCGACTGCCCCCCTTCTCTCGGGCTGCTCACCCTCAACGCCCTCGTCGCATCCACCGAGATCATGGTGCCGATCCAGTGCGAGTACTACGCCCTGGAAGGAGTCTCCCAGCTGATGCGTACCATTCAGCGGGTCAAAGGGAACCTGAACGATCGTTTGCAGCTAACGACGGTGCTGCTCACCATGTTCGACAACCGCACCAATCTCTCCCACGAGGTGGCCGGCGAGGTGCGCGCCCACTTCGGTAAGGAAACCCTCGACGTGGAGATTCCGCGCTCGGTGCGAATTGCCGAGGCGCCTTCCTACGGGCAGAGTGTTCTCACCTACTACCCCAAATCTCCCGGCGCGGTTGCCTACCTCAAAGCAGCCGAGGAGATCGCCCGTGCCGCCACGACCGAGGAAGGAGCCGCCTGATGGCCAGGGGAAAGCAACACGTGGGCCTCGGGAAGGGTCTGGGAGACCTCTTCGCCCGGACGGACGAGGAGAACACCCGCGACACCACAGCCCCCTCCGACCGGCTCCGGGACGGCTCCTATTTCGTCGAGCTGCCGCTGGACCAGATCGTCCCCAATCCCCGGCAGCCGCGTCACGTCTTTGACGAGGACGACCTGAGCGAGCTGGCCGCCTCCATCGGCGAGTTCGGCGTGCTGCAGCCCGTCGTTGTACGTGAAGTGGCCCCCAAGCACTTCGAGCTGATCATGGGTGAGCGTCGGTTCCGCGCTTCCAAGATGGCGGGCAAGGAAACGATCCCGGCCATCGTCCGCGGGACCGACGACGACGCGCTCCTCCGCGACGCGCTCCTGGAGAACCTGCACCGCGCCAATCTCAACCCCCTGGAGGAAGCCCTCGCCTACCAACAGCTCCTGGGCGACTTCAACTGCACCAAGGAGGAACTCTCCCAGCGGATTCATCGCAGCCGTCCGCAGATCTCGAACACCCTTCGGCTGCTGAACCTCCCCTCCACCGTGCAGACGAAGGTGGCGGCCGGGGTGCTCTCCGCGGGACACGCGCGCGCGCTGCTCGGGCTGACCAACCAGAGATCGCAGGAACTGCTCGCCGAGCGGATCGTCGCAGAGGGTCTCTCGGTCCGCAGCACCGAAGAGATCGTCCGGCTCGGCAACGCCCCCACCGAGGAGGAACCCACCCCCCGCGTCCGCCGACTGCCATCGGAACGTGAAGCCGCCGTCGCGGCGCTTCTCTCCGACCACTTCGACACCCGGGTGAAGGTCGCCATCGGCAAGAACAAGGGCAGGATCACCATCGAGTTCGCATCCACCGACGATCTCGACCGGATCATGGCCGTGATCGACGGCCGCACCGTCGAGCCCTGACAGGAGTTCCCAAATAACTCTACCGCTTGATCGATAAGTCGATAAAACCGGCTGCGGCGGTTGGCGCTCGGGCCTCTGACAAGGGGTTTTGTCCTAAAAGGAAAATGAGACGTCCAGACGGAGACAAGGTGGTTGATCCGGGGCGGTGGTTTCGACTTCGGGGGTTGGAAGTTGGTTGAGCCGGCCTGCGAGCGTCAGCGAGTGGGTCGTGTCGAAACCATGGTGACC
>ERZ772948.1759-NODE-1759-length-12000-cov-2.715781_pt1 | contig 12000 bp, 9 predicted proteins | sample MGYA00511945_ERZ772948 | MGnify/ENA primary metagenome ERZ772948 (study PRJEB29015, sample SAMEA2737927) | human oral metagenome | biome: human oral; feature: human-associated habitat; material: dental | place: China | collected 2141 ... | reverse complement strand
CGTCGAATACCTCATCGCCGAACACCTCGACAAAGCCGCCCACGTCCTCGGCCCCAACACCTGCCTCCCGGGTCTTCGCGAGGTCGTCCACATCTTCTGCACCTCCGAAGACATCAACAACCTTTCCCATGCATTAATGTTAAAAACCGCGCGTGAAGAAGTATTGTTGCCGGAGTGGCAAAATTTAATCGAAAAAATCACCGCACTTGCCGAGCAATATAAAACCATTCCACTGCTTTCCCGCACGCACGGACAACCGGCATCGCCAACTACCGTAGGCAAAGAAATGGCCAACGTGGTGTATCGTTTAAGACGCCAATACAAACAATTACAACACATTGATATTCTTGGTAAAATCAACGGCGCTGTGGGCAACTATAATGCCCATTTATCCGCTTACCCGAATATTGATTGGCATACCTTCAGCGAAGAGTTCGTGACGTCTTTGGGCATTACATGGAACCCGTACACCACCCAAATCGAACCGCATGATTACATCGCCGAATTGTTCGATTGCGTGGCACGTTTTAACACGATTGTGATCGACTTTGACCGCGACCTATGGGGTTACATCGCATTAAATCACTTCAAACAACGCACCATCGCCGGTGAAATCGGTTCTTCTACCATGCCACACAAAGTCAACCCAATCGACTTCGAAAACTCCGAAGGTAACCTTGGTTTGGCAAATGCCGTGATGGCACACTTAGGCAGCAAATTACCGATTTCCCGTTGGCAACGCGACTTAACGGATTCCACCGTGTTGCGCAATCTTGGCGTAGGTTTAGGCTACTGCTTAATCGCCTATGCGGCGACCCAAAAAGGCATCAGCAAGTTAGAAGTGAATGAAGCCCATTTGCGTGAAGAATTGGAGCAAAACTGGGAAGTGCTCGCCGAACCAATTCAAACTGTGATGCGTCGTTACGGCATTGAAAAACCGTACGAAAAACTGAAAGAACTCACCCGCGGCAAACGCGTAGATGCCAAAGCAATGTTTGATTTTATTGAGAAATTAGACATTCCGGCAGAAGAAAAAACGCGCTTGCAACAACTCACGCCGGCAAGCTATATCGGCGCGGCAGTACAGTTGGTGGAAAAACTATAACATCATTAAAAAACGGTCGTATCAAATACGACCGTTTTTCTTTTTACGCTTTTCTCAGTCCCAAATTCACGAAAAAAACGACCGCACTTTTCAATCTCATGATTAAATCTAAATATTGATAATAATTTGCATTTATAAGTTCATCACCCTAGAATAGACACCGTTCAAATTTGCCATTTAGGCAACATCTATTTGAATAAACATCTTTTAAAAGGAGCATTTATGAAACTTAACGCATTAAAACTAGCAACACTTACCGCAGCATTGGCATTTTCTAGCGCCACTTTCGCTGACATTACCGTGTATAACGGTCAACACAAAGAAGCGGCGAAAGCGGTCACTGAAGCCTTTACCAAAGAAACCGGTATTAAAGTCACTTTAAACAGTGCTAAAAGCGAACAGCTTGCCGGCCAGTTAAAAGAAGAAGGGGACAAAACCCCGGCTGATGTATTCTATACCGAACAAGTCGCCTCCTTTGTTGGATTATCCGACGCAGATCTACTCGAACCACTCTCTGCAGACATCATTAAACAAACCCAATATAAAGGCGTACCGGTAGCACCGAAAAAAGACTGGATTGCCTTAAGCGGTCGTTCCCGTGTGGTGGTTTATGACAAAAATAAACTCTCCGAAAAAGACATGGAAAAATCCGTGTTAGATTACGCTACGCCAAAATGGAAAGATAAAATCGGTTATGTGCCGACTTCCGGTGCGTTCTTAGAACAAGTTGTAGCCATCACCAAACTAAAAGGCGAACAAGCGGCTTTAGACTGGTTAAAAGGCTTGAAAGAAAATGGCAAACTCTACGCGAAAAACAGCGTGGCATTACAAGCTGTTGAAAATGGCGAAGTACCGGCTGCGTTGATTAACAACTATTATTGGTATGCCTTAGCAAAAGAAAAAGGGGCGGATAACTTAAACACCCGCTTATACTTCATTCGCCACCAAGACCCGGGCGCATTAGTCACTTACTCCGGTGCTGCAGTGTTAAAAGGCTCCAAAAATAAAGAAGAAGCGAAAAAATTCGTCGAATTCTTAGCCAGCAAGAAAGGTCAAGAAGCGCTTGTAGCTGCCCGAGCAGAATACCCATTGCGTGCTGACGTGGTTTCTCCATTCAACATGGAACCTTACGCAAAACTAGAAGCCCCTGAAGTCACCGCAACAACGGCGCAAGACAAAGAAAAAGCCAATAAATTAATTGAGCAAGCAGGATTAAAATAATCGTCTCACCACAGTATCTCTCAACGTGAAATACCGTGGGTACGGTTAAAAATATAAAAAGCCACCTGGAAAGTGCGGTCGTTTTTCAACGCGTTTTTTGGGTGGCTTTTTTGTTGTGAGCGAAATATCTAAACAAGAAAAAGTTTCCAATAAGATGGAAACCTTTTGGTTTTAGTCTTTCTTAATCGGAGGGTTCGCATAAATCGGCAATGATGAACGAGAAACATCAACATACGGGTATTTTCGTTTCATCTGGTGTTGGAATACTTCTGCTTTGCGTCTGCTATTGGTTTTCTCATAATTGGTGCCCAAAATCACTTCATCCACCATATTGCTGATATAAGCATAAGGTAAATAAATAGATTGGGTCTTTTCGCAATATTTAATTTCTTCCGAGCCGATTTCTGCTATTTTTAGCACACGGAATTCTTCTTCATCGCGGAAAGCAAAGTCTTTGAACAAATAACGAATATATTCCAAAGCGTTTTTGTTTTGATCATTAACATTATCCTTTACTTTGAAAAAATCTATGAGTTGTTGTAACGCCTCTTCAAGTTTTTCGATACGAAAATTATGCCACTCATTATTTTCACCTATTGGCTTCAAACAAATGCCAAATTTTGAGTTATCAAGCCATATTTTGCATTTTTCTTCGGTAATGTATTCATCTTTATATGCAATATAAGCAACTTGATAAAGTGGTAGGCTTTCACATTCCACATTAGGGATGTCAGCTTCCTTAAACTCAGCTGAATTTTCACCCTGATTTTTCATAAAACTACGGAAGGGGGCTGAAATATCTGGTTCTTTCAACCAATTTCCGTTTTTATTAAATACTAAACAACAACCCGAAGCTTCTACGCCATCTTCTTTACCATATAGGCGAAATTGATTCAAATCGTTCACCCGGCTAGAAAAACAGGCAAAGAAAGCATTGTGAGGTGAACAATCTGTTTTATTTTCCAACTCCAAATCTTGTAACGATAACAATTCCAGTAACCCTTTTCCTTCAGAGGGATCATTCATATAGGTGGAACTGCCAATCCTCATTGGACTAAGATCATCCTCATTAACAACACCAAACAGTTTGTTACAGACCGTGGAAGATGTGTAATGCGCAAGTGGGATTGAACCCAGTTCAATCGGAGGAATATTTAAAACAGCTAGAATAGTAGAAACTGCGTCCTCAAATCCCTTATCTAGACGTTTACTCATATTTGAGAATAACGCGTTACGTATATCTTGTTTTTTCTTCTCCCAATAAGAAGGCCAATTTTTTTCAAGAAAGCTAATATTTCTGTGACAATGATCAATCCAAGATTGAGCATTGATTTGCTGTTGAATACGTGCTTGCTCTTCGGTCAGATGTTTGGCAAGTTTAAGTTGCTCTTGGTGGTGCTCAATAGCTTGGGTCAATAACCCCTTCGCCTCTGTTATATCTCCAACCTTCCGTGCCTGCTCGAAATAACAAAGACCAAGCCAAAATTGAGCATAGATTTGTTCTTGAATACGTGTTTGCTCTTTGGTCAGATGTTTGGCAAGTTTAAGTTGCTCTTGGTGGTGCTCAATAGCTTGGGCAAATACCCCCTTCGCCTCTGTTATATCTCTAACCTTCAATGCCTGCTCAAAATAACAACGACCAAGCCAATATTGAATATTATTTTGTTCCTCAAGTTGAGAGTTTTTATCTTCAATCTCATCCCAAGCCTGATTGAGTTTTGTAATTGCTTCATCAAATTTATTGCTATTAAATAAACGCGCACCTTCTTCAATTAAATCATTAACACTCATTGTTTTATTCCTTATGAAAATGCCTTAACGGAAATCAAATTTCGTTAGTAATAAAAAGACACAATCCATTAAATTTATTTATATAATTCATCCTAAAAATCACTTAATGAGAATTCTAGTTATTTTAATTTCGGAAAGGAAGATATAATGACGTATTGAACACAAAATGAAGAAATTTTGTATAGCTAATTTGTGGCAACAATGGCTTTCAGCAAGTATAGATAAGCGCCGGAATTTGGTATATTGCTCTTCCAACCCGAGCCATTAATTTTAACCCAATACTAAAAAGGACAACCCCTTGAACCGTAATCCTCCGTTTTGGCTAACCGCTTTGATTATTCTGATCAGTTTGCCGTTGATTCTGCCGTTTCTCTATGTGGTGGTTCGGGCAGTTGATGTGGGTTGGGTGCGCAGTATTGAGTTGCTTTGGCGACCGCGTATGTGGGAGCTGTTGCGCAACACGTTATTATTGATGGTGTGTGTGACGACATTTTCCATCATTCTCGGCACGGTTTGCGCCTTTTTATTGGAACGCTATCGTTTTTGGGGAAAGCCGTTTTTTCAAGTAGCGATGACATTGCCTCTGTGTATTCCTGCCTTCGTCAGTTGTTTCACTTGGATTAGCCTGACTTTTCGCGTCGAAGGCTTTTGGGGCACGATCGGCATTATGACCTTAAGCTCCTTTCCGCTTGCCTATTTGCCGGTTGCCGCCACTTTAAAAAGGCTGGATCGCTCATTAGAAGAAGTTAGCCTTTCTCTCGGCAAAAGTCGTCGCGACACCTTTTGGCACGCCATATTTCCGCAGTTAAAACCGGCTATCGGCAGCAGTGTTTTATTAATCGCGTTACATATGTTGGTGGAATTCGGCGCCGTGTCGATTTTGAATTATCAAACCTTTACCACCGCCATTTTCCAAGAATATGAAATGGCCTTTAACAATAATACGGCGGCATTATTGTCCGCCGTATTAATGGCAATTTGTGCCCTGATTGTATTTGTTGAAATTTTCTTTCGTGGGCAACAAACCCTATACAACAGCGGCAAAGGCGTGAGCCGCCCTTATCCGGTAAAAAATTTAACGGTTGGCAAACAATGCTTGATGGTCATTTTTTTCCTGACCATTTTTATTTTGAGCATCGGTGTGCCGCTCACCATGTTGATTTACTGGATGATTGTGGGAACCTCTCTTGAAAGTGCGGTAGATTTTTCCGCCTTTTTTGAAGCCTTCAGCAACTCTTTGTTAGTTTCCGGTTTGGGTGCAGGACTCACCGTGCTTTGCGCTTTGCCACTCGTTTGGAGCGCCGTGCGTTATCGCAACCGCCTCACCGTGTGGATTGACCGCCTGCCTTATTTATTGCACGCCGTGCCGGGTTTGGTTATCGCCTTGTCGTTAGTGTATTTCACCATTAACTACGCTTATTCTTTCTACCAAACGTTCCTCATGGTGGTGGTCGCCTATTTCATGTTGTATTTGCCAATGGCGCAAACCACATTGCGTAGCTCCTTGGAACAAATCTCCGATAACGTCGAAAAAGTGGGGCAAAGCCTTGGGCGTAGTCATTTTTATATTTTCCGCACACTCACCATCCCTGCCATGTTGCCGGGTATTGCCGCTGCGTTTGCGTTGGTGTTTCTAAACCTGATGAAAGAACTCACCGCCACCTTATTACTCACCCCGAACGACATCAAAACCTTATCCATCGCCGTTTGGGAATACACCAGTGATGCCCAATATGCCGCCGCCACGCCTTATGCCGTGATGTTAGTGCTATTTTCCGGCATTCCGGTGTTTTTATTGAAAAAATATGCGTTTAAATAATGACAATACAAACTTCTATGCAAACAACACCACTCCTCCAAATCCACTGCCTCAATAAACATTTCGGGCAGACGCATGTGCTACGTGATATATCCCTTGAATTGCACAGTGGCGAAATCTTGTTTTTACTCGGTGCTTCCGGTTGTGGAAAAACGACTTTGCTACGTGCTATTGCCGGTTTTGAACAACCTGATAACGGTGAAATTTACCTAAAAGAGCGGTTGATTTTTGGCGCAAATTGCAATATTCCACCGCAACAGCGTCGGCTAGGTTATGTGGTGCAGGAAGGCGTGTTATTTCCACACTTGAATGTGTATCGCAATATTGCTTACGGATTGGGCGATGGCAAAGGCCGCTCCCCGGAAGAACGACAACGCATTGACGAAGTGATGGCGCTTACCGGCATTTGTGCCCTCGCCGACCGTTTCCCACACCAACTTTCCGGTGGGCAACAACAACGTGTCGCCTTGGCACGCGCCATTGCGCCAAATCCTGAACTGATTTTATTGGACGAACCGTTCAGTGCCTTAGATGAACATCTGCGCCAACAAATCCGTCATGATATGTTGCAAGCACTCCGCCAAAGTCGTACTTCCGCTATTTTCGTCACCCACGATCGCGACGAAGCCTTGCGTTATGCCGATAAAATCGCTGTGTTGCAAAATGGAGAAATCTTACAAATCGCGAATCCGCGTACGCTTTATTGGTCACCACAACACCTTTCCACTGCCACCTTTATCGGCGAAAGCATTGTGTTGCCGGCAACCTTAAATTCACCTTCAACGGCGCATTGTCAATTAGGTGACATTGCCGTGATAGACAAAAACCAAGGGCAACAACGAGGCACGTTACTTCTCCGTCCGGAACAATTCAGCCTGTTAAAAACACCTCAGAATCCGACCGCACTTTTTAACGCAGTGGTAAAAAACGTGGAATTCAAAGGCAAAATTACGGCGATTCGGCTTGAAATAAACGGGTTCGACATTGAGTTAGAGGAACACCATGGCATTGAGTTGTATGTGGGAGATGAGGTTGACGTTTATTTATATGGCACCGGTTTGTTTTATGGGGAATGAGTGTTGGCTTTATGGTGGCTACAATTTACGTTGTAGGTAAAAAAAGCGCTATTAATGAGCACATGAGTAAAAAAGTGCAGTGCATTTTCCAGTTATTTTTCAAACATAACGCTATCTCAAATGCGCTTCCAATAACGCCCTTAATTCATCCCCATCATGGCACCGTTTCACCACCTCGAACAACGCGGTGGCTTCTTCATATTCGCATTTTAAATACTGCAGCCATTGTTTAATACGCGCCACATGGTAAAAACCACTGTCGTGACAATTTTCTAATGTGGCGTATTTGCGCAAAATCGGCAGGATTTCAGCCCAGCTTAACGGCGCATCATTATGTTTTAGCACATGGCTTAAATTCGGCATATTAAGCGCCCCACGACCAACCATTACATCTTCACAGCCGGTCATTTCTAAGCAGCGTTGCCCATCTTCCCAATGCCAAATTTCACCGTTGGCGATCACAGGAAGATTAAGTTTTTGGCGAATTTCACCGATTTTTTGCCAGTTGATACGATCAGCGCGATAACCATCTGCTTTGGTGCGACCATGAATAGCAATTTCAGTCGCACCGCCTTGTTGCACCGCATCCGCAATATCGAAAGCAAAGTCGGTGGAATCCCAGCCTAAGCGCACTTTAACACTCACCGCCTGTTCTGGTGGGACGGCTTGACGAATGGCTTTGGTGGCTTGGTAAATAAGTTCCGGTTGTTTTAACAAAGACGCGCCACCGTTGCTGCCGTTGACGGTTTTGGACGGACAGCCACAATTTAAATCAACGCCGTGGGAACCTAATTGAATAGCAAGTTCGGCATTTTCCGCCAGCCATTGGGGATGTTGTCCGAGCAGTTGCACACGTACCGGCGTACCGCTTGGCGTGCAGCCCTGTTGGAGTAATTCAGGGCAAAGGCGATAAAACACTTTCGGTGGGAGGCGTTGATCCACCACGCGGACAAATTCGGAAATGCACAAATCGTAATCGTTCACTTCCGTTAATAATTGACGCACGAGAGGATCAAGCACGCCCTGCATCGGGGCTAAAATGATGCGCAAAGGTTATTTCCAACCTTTGGCTTTGCAAATCAAGTCGTATGCGGCTTGAATTTGCTGGGTTTTTTCTTTCGCCATTTCCATCATTTCCGGTGGCAACCCTTTTGCGACGAGTTTATCCGGATGATTTTCATTCATTAAACGACGATAGGCGCGTTTCACTGTGGGCTGATCGTCTGTCGCGCTGACGCCAAGCACTTGATAAGCATCGTTTAAGGTCGGGCCGGAAGAGGATTGAGATTGCTGTTGATAGCCGCCTTGGTAGCCGGAATGTTGTTCGTAGTGACCGCCTTGTTGATAGAAACCGCCGCGCGCAAAATGACGCGCCGCCATTTCCATTGCCAACATTTGCTCAAATTGAACGCGGGATAAGCCCAGTTCTTCGGCAACAATAAACAGCACGTCTTTTTCATTGTCATGTAAATGATCGTCAGAAAATGCGGCTTGAATTTGCACGGATAAAAATGCCCGCAATAAATCCGCACGTTGTCCGCAACCAAGACGAAATTCACGAATCACCTGACGAATCGGAAAATCTGTCTGTTTGCCACGATTAAATGCCTCTTGCGCTAAACGACGACCGGCATCGTCCAGTTGCATTTGATCCATTAAATGGGTCGCTAACAGAATGTCATTTTCCGTCACACGCCCTTTAGCTTTGCTTAAATGCCCCAACACCGCAAAGGTGGTTTGCATAAACAGTAGTTGACGGGTGGTTTTCGTTTTGAAGAAAGAAGAATTGACTGTGCCCAGTTCATACAGTTTTTTGTCTGCAAGATGGCCAAGAAACACTCCCGCCAACATGCCAAAGAAACCGCCCAATCGAAAGCCAATTAAGGCACCTAAAATTTTTCCAATAAAAGTCATTATTGCTCCGTTAGGGTCAAAAAAGTGCGGTGGATTTTCTCAGCAAATTGAAAAACGCGTGAAAAAACAACCGCACTTTTGCTTTATTTAATGCCGTATTGCTCACGATAAGCGCGCATTGCCGGTAAATATTGTTGGTATTCCGGTTGAGTTTCAATGAACGCCATCAAATCGGCAAAATCAATGATGGATAACACGTCGCATTGGTAATCGCGCTCGACTTCTTGAATCGCAGACAACTCGCCATTGCCACGTTCTTGACGATTCAAGGCAATCAATACCGCGCTTAATTGCGCTTCATTGGCTTGAATAATTTGCATGGATTCACGAATTGCCGTACCGGCAGTGATCACATCGTCCACCAACAACACCTTGCCGCACAACGGACTACCGATTAAATTGCCACCTTCGCCATGATCTTTGGTTTCTTTGCGGTTAAAGCACACCGGTTTATTGATGTCAAAGCGGTTGAATAACGCAATGGATACCGCGCTGGCAATGGGAATGCCTTTGTACGCCGGACCAAAAATCATGTCGTATTGCAAACCGGCATCTTGTAAGGCTGCCGCATAAAATTCACCTAAACGGGCAAGATCGGCGCCTTGATTAAATAAACCAGCGTTAAAGAAATAAGGACTCACACGGCCGGATTTCAAGGTGAACTCGCCAAATTTTAAAACCTGACGGGCAAGGGCGAATTCAATAAACTGTTGTTTATAGTTTTCCATCTTCCTATCCTTATTCTGCCAGTGCCGCACGTTGGGTTTGGAAAATGACCTCACAGCCTTGTTTGGCGAGATCTAATAAGGTTAATAATTCCTCGTGGCTAAACGGTTCGCCTTCCGCAGTGCCTTGCACTTCAATCATGCGGCCGTCTTCCATCATGACCACGTTCATGTCTGTTTCCGCAGCGGAATCTTCCACGTATTCCAAATCACATACCGCGTCGCCGTTTACGATGCCGACAGAAATTGCCGCCACCAATCCTTTCAGCGGATTTTTGCTCAATGTGCCGTTTGCCACCAAGCCATTTAATGCATCACATAACGCTACACAAGCGCCGGTAATGGAAGCGGTGCGAGTGCCGCCATCTGCTTGGATTACATCGCAATCCAATGTTACGCAACGCTCGCCAAGGACTTCCAAATCCACCATAGCGCGCAAAGAACGGGCGATTAAACGCTGAATTTCTAAGGTGCGGCCGCCTTGTTTGCCTTTTGCCGCTTCACGTTGCATACGGCTGTGGGTAGAACGTGGCAACATGCCGTATTCCGCCGTGACCCAACCTTGTCCTTGTCCTTTTAAAAAGCGCGGCACGCCATCTTCCACGGTGGCAGTACACAACACTTTAGTATCGCCAAACTCCACCAGCACGGAACCTTCCGCATGTTTGGTGTAATGACGGGTGATTTTAATCGGGCGGGGTTGGTTGTTGGCACGTTGATTCGGACGCATGAAAAATTCCTCGTTAAGCAATAAAAAATCGCGCCATTTTAGCACGCAAACTGACAGAAACGAAATTTGGCAGTACAATAGAATGCAAATTTTAGCGCCTAAAAATGAAGGAATTATTATGATTTATAGCATGACGGCATTCGCCAGTTTAGAAATCAAAAAAGACTGGGGAAACGCAGTTTGGGAAATCCGTTCGGTCAATCAACGTTATTTAGAAACCTTTTTCCGCCTGCCGGAACAATTCCGCAGTTTAGAAAACACCTTACGCGAAACCCTGCGTCAAAAACTCACTCGTGGCAAAATCGAATGCACCCTGCGTATTGATAATAAAAAACAAACTGCCGCCGAATTACACATTAATCAAGAACTCGCCACGCAAGTATTGCAATCTTTGCAATGGCTAAAACAGCAAGCAGGCGAAGGTGAGCTCAATTTAACCGACGTGTTGCGCTACCCGGGTGTAGTGGAAGTGCCGGAACAGGATGTGGATTTAATCAGCCAAGATTTATTGGCGGCGTTTGAGCAAGTTGTCGAGGAATTTATCGCTATGCGTCAACGCGAAGGGGAAAAAATCCACACGTTACTGACACAACGCCTTGACGCCATCAATGAAGAACAGCAAAAAGTGCGGTCCAAAATGCCGGAGATTTTACAATGGCAACGCGAGCGCATGTTGCAACGCTTTGAAGAAGTGCAACTGCAACCGGATCCACAACGTTTAGAGCAAGAGCTGATTATGTTGGCGCAACGCATTGATGTCGCCGAAGAATTGGATCGTTTGCAATTACACGTCAAAGAAACGCAAAACATTCTGAGTAAAGGCGGTGCAGTGGGACGCAAGTTGGATTTCATGATGCAAGAGCTCAACCGCGAATCCAACACCTTGGCTTCCAAGTCCATCAATGTTGATGTGACCAATTCCGCCATTGAGCTCAAGGTGTTAATTGAGCAAATGCGCGAACAAATTCAAAATCTTGAGTAATTGATTGATATTTTTAAGGAAAGTACGATGGCTTATTCCCTTTTAACGGCACAACAGGACGACATTATTTGTCCGTTAACGCACTACTCGCTGATTCAAATTGAAGGCACGGATGCGGAAAAATATTTGCAAGGGCAACTCACTTGCGATATCACCAAATTGGCAGCCGGTGAATCCACCCTTACCGCCCATTGCGATCCGAAAGGCAAAGTGAGCGCGCTGTTCCGTTTAATTCGTCAAGATGAACAGACCTTTTATATGCTGTTAAAGAGTGAATTATTGCCATCGGCATTGGATCAACTGAAAAAATATGCGGTGTTTTCCAAAGTCACTTTTACTTCGTTAGATTGGCAAATTCTCGGCATAGCCGGCACAAAAGCCATCGAAAAGTGCGGTCAATTTTCTGCGCAAATTCGCATTGATGTAAATGGGCAACAACCGCGGGTCATTTTACTCCACCCGACCCGCTTAGCCCTTGAACCTACTGTTGAAGCAGAAGCTTGGGATTTATTGGATATTCAAGATGGTGTGCCTGGTTTAGCGGCAGCGACCCAATTAGCATTTATTCCGCAAGCGTTAAACCTGCAAAGTATCGAACAAGCGATTTCTTTCCAAAAAGGTTGTTACATCGGGCAGG
>ERZ772948.1754-NODE-1754-length-12021-cov-2.686111_pt1 | contig 12021 bp, 14 predicted proteins | sample MGYA00511945_ERZ772948 | MGnify/ENA primary metagenome ERZ772948 (study PRJEB29015, sample SAMEA2737927) | human oral metagenome | biome: human oral; feature: human-associated habitat; material: dental | place: China | collected 2141 ... | reverse complement strand
TGGCGGCGGGCAGGCGCTGGCAGGCGTGCGCCAGGCGGGCGGTTTCGCGCTCCAGCCGCAGACGCAGCGCATGCAGCATGCGTTGCTGATGGCGCTCCAGCCGCAGGCGCAGCGCATGCAGCATGCGTTGCTGATGGCGCTCCAGCCGCAGGCGTTCGGCGGCCAAGGCGCTGGCAGGGCGGCCCAGACGCAGCGCCAGGTGATCCAGCCGCTGGCCTTGCGTGTCGATGCGGTGGCGCGCGGCGCGGGCCAGCCGCGCGGCTTGCGTTTGCAAGGCGGCCAGCAAAGTGGCGCGGTCAGGGCAGGCCAGTTCGGCGGCGGCAGTGGGCGTGGGCGCGCGCAGATCGGCCACGAAGTCGGCAATGGTGAAGTCGCTTTCATGCCCTACGCCGCTGATGACGGGGATGGGGCTGGCGGCAATGGCGCGGGCCAATGCTTCGTCGTTGAAAGCCCAGAGGTCTTCAATGGAGCCGCCGCCGCGCACAAGCAGGATGACATCCACGCGCGGCTGCCGCTGCTTTTCCGGCGCCGCCGCACGGCGATGCAGCCGGGCCAGTGCGTTCATGGCATGGATGAGTTCGGCCGGCGCGCCCGCGCCCTGCACAGCAGCGGGCGAGACGATGACGGGCACGTGCGGCGCGCGGCGGCGCAGGGCCGTGAGCACATCGTGCAAGGCAGCGGCGTGCAATGAAGTGACCACGCCAATGCCGCGCGGCTGCGCGGGCAGCGCCCGTTTGTGGGCAGCGTCAAACAATCCCTCGGCCTGCAAGCGGGCCTTGAGCTGCAAAAACTGCTCGAACCATGCGCCCTGCCCGGCGCGGCGCATGGTCTCTACCACCAGTTGCAAATCGCCCCGCGCCTCGTACACGCCCAGACGGCCGCGCGCCAGCACTTGCTCGCCATCACGCGGCGCGAAATCCAGCCCGCTGGCCGCGCGGCGGAACATGGCGCAGCGCAGCTGCCCCGTTTCATCTTTCAGCGAGAAGTAGCAATGCCCGCTGGCCGCACGCGAAAAGCCAGTGATTTCGCCCTGCACCGTCACCGGGTTCAGCCGCGCATCCAGCACCTGCGCAATGGCCTGGCACAGCTGGCCCACGGGCCACACATCGGACTGCGGCAGGGCGGCTTGCAAACCACCCTGCGCAGCAGCGGAAAAACCGGCGCGAACGCTCACTGCCACGGCCACACCTGCCGTTCTTCCACAGAAAGCGCGCTCCCGGGGCGGGCGCGGCGCGCCTCCGCGAAAATGACGATCCGGCGTAGCAACTGCTTGATTTGAAATAATTTTTTCATGCCAAAAATTTCATCGACGCGCCCAAAACCGCATCAAATCAGGCTTTGCGAAGGCTTTTCCACCCGGTTTTTCACAGAGTTGTCCACAGAGCGTGTGGATGAATGCCAGCCAGCCCCCGGCCCGCCGCTTCGGGCCGTGCAACAGGCTGAAACGCGGGTAATGCGTGGGTAATAATTGCCCCTTATCACGCTTCGCAGGCTCTGGCACAGCCGGTTTCTGCTTTTTCATACAGTATTTTTGCAACGGAGAACCGTTTTGCTTTCCATCATACAAGCGGCCGGCTGGCCCATCTGGCCCCTCATCCTGGCATCCATCATCGCGCTGGCGCTGATCATCGAGCGCTTCATCAGCCTCAAGCCTTCGCGCATTTACTCGCCCAGCGTGGTGGACGAAGCCATCAAGGTCTCGCACCGTGGCGTGCCTGGGCCTGACACCGTCAATCAGCTCGCGCAGCATTCCACCGTGGGCGAAGTGCTGGCCGCAGGCTGGCGCGCGCTCAACAGCAACCCGCAATGCAGCCCTGAAGAGATGCGCGCGGCGCTGCAAGCCGCTGGCCGCAGCGCCGCGCACAAGCTGGAGCGCTTCTTGCCCGCGCTGGCCACCATCGCCTCGGCCGCGCCGCTGCTGGGCCTGCTGGGCACCGTGATCGGCATGATTGAAATCTTCGGCTCGCAAGCGCCTGCCGGCTCGCTTGCGGGCGGCAACCCGGCCAAGCTGGCGCACGGCATTTCGGTGGCGCTCTACAACACGGCCTTTGGCCTCATCGTCGCCATTCCAGCCCTCATCTTCTGGCGCTACTTCCGCGCCCGGGTTGATGGCTACGTGCTCGCGCTGGAGCTGGCCGCCGAGCGCTTCGCCCACCATCTGGAGCCGCTTTGCAAAGGCAGCAAGCGATGAAATTCAACCCCCGCCCCCACGCCGATCCGGAGATCAACCTCATCCCCTTCATCGACGTGCTGCTGGTCATCCTCATCTTCCTGATGCTGACCACCACCTACAGCAAATTCACCGAGCTGCAACTGAACCTGCCCTCGGCCAGCGCCGACGCCTCGCAGACACGGCCGAAGGAAGTCGTTGTCTCCGTCGCCGCCGATGGCCGCTACATGATTGCCGGCCAGGAGCTGCCCGCCCGCGACACCGACACCGTGGCCGCAGCCCTCAGCCGTGCCGCCAGCGCGGCGGGCCAAGGCAGCGTCATCGTCATCAGCGCCGACGCACAGGCCAGCCACCAGTCCGTCATCACCGTGATGGAAGCCGCCCGCCGCCAAGGCCTGACGCAGCTGACCTTCGCCGCGCAAACCGGCGGGCAATAGCCGCCAGGCCGCCCAGATGGCAGGCGGCCGCAGCACCGAACGGCTTTTGCACGACTTTTCCGCCCAGCTTCACTGCCGCCTTGCACCAGCGCTTTGGCCTGCCGCCTTCACGATGCAAGCGCGGCGGGTGAGAAGGAACCGCGCCATCAAGCTTTGGCAGACATGGCCTTATTGGCTTTAATTGGAAAGAAGTTTTCCAATTGCGCGTTTCCAAAACAGGCCATGAAATAAAAAAGACAATGGCCGCAATCGTGCTGGCAGCCGCGCTTTTGCCGGGCTGCGGCGTTTTCAGCCACAAGCTGGCGCGGCCCATCGTTCATCACGCGCAAGGGCAATGGACGCATGAAAACACCGCCATTTACGGCAGCGTTTCCAGTTTCCGCGTGCGCCGTATGCAGGTCCGGATGAAACCTATGAATTTCTCTATATCCACAGCCAACCAGCCGACGGCGCCTGCTTCTGCCAAATCATTCCCAAAATGCTGATGGCAGACTTTTTCAGCAGCCCGCCCGTCAAAGGTCCGTTCAGCCTGGGCCAAGGCATTGGCGGTGCGGCCAGATAACACGCTTTCGCCGGATTTCATTCTGCGTCTTGCAGCCCATTCAATCCGCCGCCCTCCCGCAAGCAGATTTCAAGCAGGCTCCACGGAATCTTTTCGCTCTACTATCAATAGCAAGATGTCCTAGTAGAACGGGCGCAGAAGGGTATTTTTGCCCCATTGGATTTGCTTCTGTTTTTGATGCTGCAAGCTGTCGTGCAGCTGCTCGATCAGCGCCGGGCCGCGTGAAGCAGTTGGCGCAGGTGAAGGCGATGACGGCGGCGCGCGCAGCACGAGCCAAGCGGGCGTAAAGCTGTTCACGGAGAAGAAAAAGCAGCGGCAATCCAGGCATGGCCGTTTGCGCGCGAGGGCGGCAAAGACGCGAGCGTCTTGACATCCAGGATTGATTTGCGCCGGCTCTCTGCTGAAGCGGCAGCGTGGGAAGGGGGCGAAAAGGGGAACGCTGTGGGGGACGCGAAAGGGAGAAGCGAAGCTTCTTGCTCCACCTTTTTGCTCCTTGTTTGATAGCGAAAACTCCCCGTATTTATTGCGACAAGGGCTGTTTTCATGCCCTTGAATCTGCTTCTGTTTTCATGAACACGCCCACGGCCTGGCCGCCTGCGGCGGACTGGCCACTCAAACCGTCTGTGCCGTTCGGTCTGCCGCTGGCTAGGCACACGCTGGAGCGACGGCTGGACTGGATGGATCGCGCGCGAGGAAGGCATTTACCGGCTGGGGGCTGCTTTGGCCTGCCCCGTGGCTGATGACGCGCCGTCGAGGAGGGCCGCCAGAGCGCCCGCCCTCTCGCCCAGGGAGACGACCCTGCGGGCGGGGCGCACGCTTTCGGGCAGCTCCCCCATCCCAGCGGCCCGCGCGGCGTCCGCCTGCCAGCGGGTGAGCCAAAGCCAATCACCACCCGCCATTCCGCGCCTTCAGGCGGTGCGACCCCGCCGCGCCTGGCGTTCGCTGTTTGACATTCCGCCGTTGGCTCACTGTGCAACGCCGCCCCGGGCCTGCTGGAGCAATCCGCCAACGGCATGGAGGACCTGACGAACAACAACCGCAGCCAACACGTGCGGCAAGCGCGTGGCCTGCCCGTGATCGCACGCTGAATACGCCAGCGGCCACGGCTACTACGCCTGGAGTGAGGAAGTGCCGCCAGTCTGCAAAGCCTGCTGGCGGCAGATGAAGCGGCGGGCCGCGAGGCGCGCCATGATCCGCCCGTTTTTCCGTCTGTTTTCCACCGGCGCATTCAGGCACGCCTCGCATCAAAAATAGAAGCAAATTCAAGCCATTAAAAATGCCATCAGCGCTGATTCCACTAAGACCCCCCGCTATCAAAGCAGAAGCAAATTCATGCCCCTGTCACGAGGCAGCTTGTCTGCTTGTGCACGGTGCCATCACTTTGCCGCGCCATTGCCCTTTCATCGCCTTGTCTGCCCGTCCGCACGCGGCATGCGGGCAGTTCTCCATCCACTACCAAGGAGTTTTGAGCGTGATGAAAACCCAAGCCATCCAGGGGCCGTCTCAGAACCCAAGCCCTGCTGCCCGCCGCCGCAGGGGCCGCTTTCGTGCCAGGCGCGCCGCAGGCCTCGCTCGACGAGGAGGATGCGCCTGCCCAATGGGGTGACAACGCCAGCACCTTCCGCGTGCCCGCTTTTCGCTGATCAACGCCTGGCTCGACCGGAACCCCAACCAGCCCTTTCCCGCCCTGCGCGGCAGCTTCGTGCAGCTGAACGCGCAAAACCTCGCTGGCAGGCGCTACGTGGCTTCCTGCGCTGGCGACTTTTCCCGTTTTCTGGGTCAAGGGTGCCGCGTGATGCTGAGCGCAGGCTACCGGTAGCAAGAGCTGGCGGCAACTGAAAAAAGGATGGGCGCGTCGGCGCGAACGCGCTTCGCGCGCTGCTCCCGGCCTGCATCCACCCAGCGGGATTTCCACGCCGTCCGCAACCGGCTGCGCGGCATGTGCCAGCAGCTTTCAGCCTGCCCGTCAAGGCTTGGCAAAAAAGCGGGCGCAGGCATAATCCGCCCGAAATTTCTTGACCGGCCGCCGCGCAGCAATGCGCGGCGGTTTGCTTTTGGAGGAACCCTCATGGCCACCACCCCCCTGACCAAGCGCGGCGCGGAAAAGCTCAAGGCCGAACTGCACCGCCTCAAAACCAAAGACCGCCCCGAAGTCATCAACGCCATTGCCGAGGCGCGCGCGCAGGGCGATTTGAGCGAAAACGCCGAATACGAAGCCGCCAAGGACCGCCAGGGCTTCATCGAAGGCCGCATCAAGGAAGTGGAAGGCAAGCTTGCCAGCGCGCAAATCATCGACCCTGCCGCCATTCACGCCGAAGGCCGCGTGGTCTTCGGCGCAACCGTCGAGCTGCAAGACGAAGCCACGGGCGAAACCGTCAAATACCAAATCGTGGGCGAAGACGAGGCCGATCTCAAACAGGGCCTCATCAACATCTCCAGCCCCATCGCGCGCGCCCTCATTGGCAAGGAAGAAGGTGACAGCGCCGAAGTGCAGGCCCCTGGCGGCCTCAAGCACTACGAGATCATCAGCGTTGCCTACATCTGAGTCGTCTGTTCTGAAACACACATGCCCAGCGTTCTCAGTGCTTTCGCCAGCGCCCTGAGCGCGCGCCTGCCCTTGATGGCCGCCGCCTTGTGGTGGAGCAGCGGCATCTGCCTGGGCTTCGTCGCCGTGCCGCTGGTGTTCCAGCACGCGGGCAGCGTGGCGCTGGCCGCGCGCATCACGCCTCACCTCTTTGCCGCGCAAACCTGGCTGGCATTGGGCTGCGGCGCCGTACTGCTGCTCACGCGCCCCCGCGAGCCGCAGCGGCAAGACACGGCGCTTATCAGCCTGACCGCCTTGGGGATGCTGCTGGCGCTGCTGGTTCAGCACGTTGCCGCCCCGCGCATTGCAGCCCGCATCAACCTGCCGTTGTGGCATACGGCAGGCACACTCCTTTACGCGGGCCAGTGGTTGTGCGCCACTGTCGTGCTGTGGCGGCTGGCACGGCGCTGAGCCAGAATCAAAAACAAGAGCAATTTTGAAGGGTTAAAAAATGGCTTTCGCGCCCTTTCCACCAGGACCCAATGCTCTCATAACAAGAGCAGAAATACGCCACCCTTCTACTCCTGAACTCTTGGGCCGCGCCTGGCTTGGCCAGAAAGAACGCAGACGGGCCGGTCTGCGCTCCTCCTAGAATTCGCCCCTTTCGCACATGGGGTGAGCGCGTGATGCCCGCCCTGCTTCTTCATTCTTCACCCATACCGATTTCCCGATGGCATTGATCGTTCACAAATACGGCGGCACGTCGATGGGCTCGACCGAGCGCATTGCCAACGTTGCCAAGCGCGTGGCCAAGTGGGCGCGCGCCGGCCACCAAATGGTGGTGGTGCCCAGCGCCATGAGCGGCGAAACCAACCGCCTGCTGGGCCTGGCCAAGGAGCTGGCCCCCGAAAAGCTGACCGATGCTTGCCTGCGCGAGATGGACATGCTCGCCTCCACAGGTGAGCAGGTCTCCGTCGGACTGCTGTCGCTGGCTCTGCAAGCCGAAGGCGTGCCCGCCGTGAGCTACGCCGGCTGGCAAGTGCCCATCAAAACCAGCAACGCCTACACCAAAGCCCGCATTGAAAGCATTGACGAGGAGCGCGTGCGCCGCGACCTGGCAGCGGGCAAGGTGGTCATCATCACCGGCTTTCAGGGCGTGGATGCGGACGGCAACATCACCACGCTGGGCCGTGGCGGCTCTGACACCTCCGCCGTGGCCGTGGCCGCCGCCCTCAAGGCCAGCGAATGCCTGATCTATACCGACGTGGACGGCGTTTACACCACCGATCCGCGTGTGGCCCCCAAGGCCCGGCGCATGCAGACCGTCAGCTTTGAAGAAATGCTGGAAATGGCCAGCCTCGGCTCCAAGGTGCTGCAAATCCGCTCGGTTGAATTTGCTGGCAAATACAAAGTGCCCGTGCGCGTGCTCTCCAGCTTCACGCCCTGGGACATCGACATCAACGAAGAGGCCCGCTCCGGCACCCTCATCACTTTCGAGGAAGACGAAAAAATGGAAAAAGCCCTTGTTTCCGGCATAGCCTTCAGCCGCGATGAAGCCAAGATTTCGGTGCTGGGCGTGCCCGACAAGCCCGGCATCGCCTACCAGATACTGGGCGCGGTAGCGGCGGCCAACATCGAGGTGGATGTGATCATCCAGAACCTGAGCAAGGACGGCAAAACCGATTTTTCCTTCACCGTGCACCGCAATGATTTGGCGCGCGCCGTGGACTTGCTCAAGAGCAAAGTGCTGCCCCAGCTGGGCGAAGCGCAATTGGTGAGCGACACGCACATCTGCAAGGTCAGCATCGTCGGCATCGGCATGCGCAGCCACGTGGGCGTGGCCGCCAAGATGTTCCAGACGCTCAGCGAAGAAGGCATCAACATCCAGATGATTTCCACCAGCGAGATCAAAACCTCCGTGGTCATCGACGAAAAGTACATGGAGCTGGCCGTGCGCGCGCTGCACCGCGCCTTCGGCCTGGACCAAACGGCATCCTCGCCGGCCTGACGCCGTAAACGGCCGAAAGCGCCCTTTTCTCTGCTAGAATCCGCCGCTTACCTAGGAGACGTGACCGAGTGGCCGAAGGTGCTCCCCTGCTAAGGGAGTATGGGGTGTAGAGCCTCATCGAGGGTTCGAATCCCTCCGTCTCCGCCAAGATCGAAGCCAAGTGATTGATTTCACTTGGCTTTTTTCTTTGGCAATTGGACTTCCCGCCCAAACATCCACCCAAAAGTTACCCGCTAGGGCTTCCTGGTCTTCTGCAATTGATTGCACAGCTATCTGTTGAGGAAAGGCACGAAGATTTCCCTTGAAAACTGTGTTTTCATCCATACTTCACATGCGCGGGGTTGTCCCGTGTTTCCATGGAGGGAAGAGCTATGGCCATCATGAAGTCAGCGAACGGGACGTTCAAGCGAGTCCTGGCAACCACATTGATTGCGGCATGTTGTGCCGGAGGTGTGACGACGGTATCTGCTGCGCCTCAATCAGACCAGTTTTCTGACATCGACTGCTCTAAAGAGCAGGAGTCGATGTTGGGCATGAAGGTCTGCGCGGGACGTGAGCTTGCCAAGACAGAGAAGGAATTGAAAGCGCAACGGCAAAAGATGCTGAAAGCCGCCGACAAAGACATGCGTAAATCCATGAACAAGTGGTTCAAGGCTAGTGATGCCTATGCGGATGCCATGTGTGAAGTTGAGGGGCAGCGCTATGCAGGCGGAAGCATGCAGGGCCTTGTGATCGGTGTCTGCCTAAATGGCGAGTATGGACGCCAGCTCAAGGAACTGAAAGATTTGGAAAACCGCCCTGAAGGCAGCTAATCCGTAAAGAAAAAAACCGGCGTACTAGCCGGTTTTTTTTGTGCTGTTCGATGTTCGAGCAATGTCGGCAGTCGGTTCTGTCACGCTTAGCATGTGCTGCACTGTGTCGATCATGTGGCTAGGGCTGACATCCAATACCTTGCATAGCTTGAAGATAGTTCGCAGGCTCGGGGACTTGCTGCCCAGCTCAAGTTGGCTGATGTAGTTGCGGGCAAGCTCAGCCTCGAAGGCCAACGCCTCCTGAGACAACGCCCGCTGATTGCGCAACTCGCGCAACGCACTACCAAAAGCCTTTTCCAGTCCTGCCATTTATGCCCACTAAAGTGAGCAAAGCATCTAGTTTTGTCGCGCGCTGGTCTTCCACCTATAGTTAGAATTTTGTGAAGCAACTATGAGGAGTGAGGCGGTATGGCAATGACAACGTGCAAAGAGTGCGGGAAGCAGGTCAGTACAGAGGCGAAGGCTTGCCCGCACTGCGGGGCAGCGGCACCCGCGAAGAAGAAGGCCAAGGGAGGGATGGGCAAGTGGCTGCTGATTGTTTTCGCTATCGGCGTTGTCGCCGCCGTCTTACCGAAGAACGACAAGGCTGCCGCATCGAGTGCAGCGCCGAAAGCTGTGGCGGTACAGCCCAAGGAAAAGAAGGCAGAGGCGAAGGCCGAAGCACCCAATACGGATCAATGTTTTTATCGAGGTAAGGCGCTGGCCGGTGTGTACCTTGCGAACTTCTCAAAGATGGCGAGTGCTGACGTGATGGCATCCGATGTCATGCGGGAGGGCTGCGATAAAGTTGCAGAGGAACAGAAGACGGGTGATGCCTGTGTTCGATCTTGCGAGATTGGATTCAAGCAAGAGGCGCGAACGGCCTTCAAGTAGTAGGGCTGCACTGCGTGCAATCAATTGCAAACAGCAATAAGCCCCATTGCTGGGGCGAGTGGCTACGGCCTTTCGGTCGCCAAAGATAGACCTGTTCAAGGCGGCTTCTTCCTCTTCTGGATCGGCAGGGATGCGGGCCAGCACCTCCTTCGCTGCCCACATGCGTTGCGATGGGTTCGGGGAGGAGAGGCCATCCGTGAACACTCGCAGTGCCTTGCGGCGTAAGTGCTTGTGGAATGCCGCGTCGTCCAGGCTACGGGAGTAAATCTCGTCTTCCAGGCGGGCATGGAATATGGGGGCTTGCATCCATGCTGTGACTGTCTGGGGACTGGTGCCCGCAAACTCGGCTGCTGCTGCCTGAGTCATGCCTTCCGCCAATGCAATGACGGCTTTTATCTGTCGATTTGACAAGAGTTTTTGCGGGCTGGGCTTGGAATAGGCGACGGTCATAGCTTCACCTTTGTTCTGGGTACTTCAACCTGTGGAATCGCGTTCCCCTACCTTGGAATAGCGCGGCTGTTTGTCACTCTGGAAGAGGTCAGGGATAGGCGCGTATGGCGTTGAAGGTGTCTACCCCTGGGCGTCTTGGTTATGCCTTGGTGCCCGCAGCGCTGAAGGGTCGGAAAGCGGTGTTCGCTGGCAAGGGTTTGTCAGTGCCTCCCAGAAGCTGCACAGCCAGTTGAGCACCATGATTGCGGAGGCTCCACGCATCCCCACGGCCACCCTGTGGAACTTGATCTTGTCGGGTCGGTGCGATCTGTGCAAAGGCGCTGCGCTTGGCGTTGAACTGCTCCTGTTCGTCCTGCTTCTTACTGCGGGCCAGGGCGTTGTCGATTTCGCCCCGCAACTCCTTCAGGGTGACGGTATCGCGGGAGGGTTTGGCGGGCACCTTGGGGGGTGTCCGCGGCGCGGCGCGGTGCTAATGCGGTGGGCTGAGGTTGATTCGGTGCGAGTCCTTGCCGCTGGCGTTCCTCTTCCACTTGCTGGCGCTGCTGCGGCTGGTTCGGCTTTGCAATTGATTGCACGGGCGCTGCCTTTGCAATTGATTGCAGGACGGGTGCCGCCTTCGCCACGGTCTGCGGCGCGGGCTCACTACCACGCAGGATTTCAGCGAACCCCAGGCCGGTGGGCTTGGACTGGGCGGGCGCATCTCCCTTGAATACGTGGCGCAGTTGGGTCAGGTCGAGCATGTTGTCTTCTCCTTTGTCGGATTTGAGGACGCGGAAGGGGATGCGATTTGCACCACGGGTAACCAGAGAAATGAAAGCAACTTTCGCTTCTTTCATCTGGCGCATAGTCGTTTTCACTCTCACGGCTGGGCCTCGTCAGTGGAAGTTGATGGATGAATTTCATTATATGAAATTATTATGAGAAATTCAATCTATATGTCGTTTGCAATTGATTGCAGGACATTGATCTGACTAACCATTTATAGGTTGGCACTCAGGGTCTTTGCGTCCTCTGCCCATTGGATTTGTTGCTTCATTGCCTTTGTGAGTGTTCCGCAGTCTGTTTCCGGCTCTGTGCTCTCTATGTCCTGTTTGATCTTCTGCACTCCGAGTTTTGATGCACGATTTCTCGCTTTCTGAAGGTCGTCTTCTAGGTCAGATATTCGGCACAAAAGTTTGTAGCTATCTTCCTTGTTGAGGGTAACAAGGCCATCCATTTCATTCTGTCGATCTGTCTTAAGAGTGATGATTTTTCCCTCTAGCCATGCGATTTCAAAGGCAATGCGGGTTAGTTCACTGCTTGAGGTGCGGTAGGCTTCCGATAGTTTTTTGTAGTATTTTGGTGAAAAATCGGCATCTTCCAGCGGGTTGCCTGAAGACTCATAGGGCAAGCCGTGGCGCTTGAAAATCTCCCGTGTGATGTCCTCATTGGAGAAACCCTCTTTTGCTCTGCGTTGACGGTATTTCTTTATAGCCTAGGGTGAGTAGTCCTTGAAGTTCTTTGCAAGCAGAGTGGAAAGCTCGGCATCGGTGAATCTTCTTCCCCTGTATAGGTGGTGCCTGTTGCCCCGCTTATTCGAGTTTTGGCGGGTAGCATGAAGCCATCGGACATTGCCCACGCGGTAGTTATCGGAATCGTTGATTCGGTCTAGCTGATGTTTATCTAAGGGTCGGGGGCCTACGTGGTAGGCGAAGGTGTACCAGTCCCTAAAAGCAGGGTCTAGCTTTCCAGGCTTTTTCTTTGCTTCTTCCCGTAGGTTATTGAATTTCCGTGCGAGGTATTCAAAGCAAAGGGCGTGCCCTTCAGGGTATTGGGCCTTGCCTCCTTGTCCAACAAGGCCCATAGGGCATGGCAGGATGCCCGGTAAGCATCTGCCGCAAGGGCTTTGCCTTCGTATAGCTCCCGCTGCTGTAGGGATGCCCTGTAGGCTCGCTCAACTGGGAAAGTATGGGGTTCCATGGCTCAATCCTGCTTATCTAGCCCCTATATATCCCTACCTCCTTCCACTCTGGGGGACATGCTGGGACTGGGGCTGTTGTTAGATTTCTGAAAAGCTAATTTTTCTCGCTACACAAGCTCAAAACCATACGTTTTGAAGGTTTGATGTGCCTACCTTTTTAAGGGGACATTCGTCCCGTAAGGGGGACATTTCAGGGACATGTTTCAAATGCTGACGCGGTTGCTC
>ERZ772948.1750-NODE-1750-length-12041-cov-2.890956_pt1 | contig 12041 bp, 9 predicted proteins | sample MGYA00511945_ERZ772948 | MGnify/ENA primary metagenome ERZ772948 (study PRJEB29015, sample SAMEA2737927) | human oral metagenome | biome: human oral; feature: human-associated habitat; material: dental | place: China | collected 2141 ... | reverse complement strand
TTGCGCTGTGCCTCTTTGTCCAAATCTTTATAATCAGTACCATGAGCTGCAAGAAGATCGTTTAATTCCTGTATCAGACGCCCTATGGCAGGAATGAACTCAATCAATCCTTCGGGAATTAAGACAACACCAAAGTTGTTTCCTTGTGCTGCCCGATAGGCTACGGCTTCGGCAATGTTCTCAACAACCTCGTTCAAAGTCATATCCTTGGCTTCTATTTCCTCTGAGATAAGACAAATGTTTGGCTGTGTCTGGAGAGCACATTCGAGCGCGATGTGAGAAGCGGAACGCCCCATCAGCTTAACAAAGTGCCAATACTTGCGGGCAGAATTGCAGTCACGCTCAATATTTCCAATCAGTTCAGAGTAGGTTTTGGTAGCCGTGTCGAAGCCGAACGAAGTCTCAATCTGGTCGTTCTTCAAGTCGCCGTCGATAGTCTTTGGACAACCGATGACCTGAACGCCATATTTCTTTGCAGCATAGTATTCAGCCAGCACGCAGGCATTGGTATTGGAGTCGTCTCCCCCGATGATGACAACTGCAGAGATATTCAACTCGCGGATAATCTGAAGCCCTTTCTCAAATTGATCTTCTTTCTCTAACTTCGTACGGCCCGAACCAATCATATCGAAACCGCCCGTATTACGATATTGATCGATAAAATCGGCCGTAATCTCAATGTAATTGTGATCGACAAGACCTCCAGGGCCCATAAGGAAACCGTAGAGACGGTTCTCTGAGTTCAACTTCTTCACTGCATCAAACAAACCACTGATGACATTGTGGCCACCGGGAGCCTGCCCACCTGAAAGGATTACGCCGATATTGATTTTCTTGTTGTTAACTTCCTCTCCGGGAATAAACTCTATCAAAGGCATACCATAAGTATTAGGGAAGAGCTTCTTGATTTCCTCCTGATTGTCAACACTCTTTGTGGGAGCACCTTCTGCGATTTTTACCGCACCTTGAAGAGCCTTTGGCAGCTTTGGCTGATAGGCGGCTCTTGCCTTCTGCAATGCACTGATTTTCATAAATTTTATTTGTTTTATTTTTGAATGACTATATTTCCTCCATAAAAGCAATTGCAAAAGTACGTCTTTTCAATGAAATATGGAAATAAATAAAGAGAGATGAATAATAATCTTTTATATAACCTGGGGAATCCTGTTATTTTATAATCTCTTTCCATTTCTAAGATTGCAGCCAAATAATCTGTTCTGGCATGATTTTCAGTGTTTGATATAAGATAAGAATATCTGTTTTCCAGTTTCTTGATATCAATATTAGTAGAATTGTTTTCTTGTAACTGATTGTCCAGTTCGCGACTTAAATTTTTTAAACTGTCTCCGCATTGTGTTAATTTGTCTGCCCTGGCTTCATATCTGGCAGTTCCAATAACAACCGAATAGACGAGCACGGCTACTGCCAAAAAGATTGACATCATATTTAAAACATTTGCTGGAAATGCCAAATTAATACCAGAATTTTGCATCAAAGGAATAAAAATCAACCCTAAAGATAAGATCGTGGTAGTAAAAAAAGCAAACTTGCTTTGTCTTTTTAAACGCTCAGCAGCATTAAATCTACATTTAGCTGTTACCCGAATGCTCATTTGAAATTTTTCTTTTGCATTCTTTTTTGGTCTATCTATTTCTCCCTGAGAGCATAGCCAGTTCCATGCACAAGTAATTATCTTAACCATAGAAATCCGCTTTTCATAGGAGGAATATTTTAATTATGAAATTAATTTCATAGAATTTATATTTATTTATGCAGAATAATCGCATCATATATCTACCATTTCCTCAATAACTCTGTCTGACAAATTCCCATCAACGAGCAGGCCTCGCAGCGTCTGCTGCAATCAAGTAGCGAAGTTTATCTATTATACAAGAAACTTACATTCAGCAACGATATTTTTACTTTTGATTCTGCGTAGCTTGGCCGTGGGGGCAGCGTATCGAAATGGGCAGCAAGGCGCAGGCGGCCCCTATAGCCCGCTCGTAACTTGGCGAGGCTTGTCCACATCCAGGACCGCCCGAGTCCGCGCTTTTGCGCCCATGCGCAAGCTGTGAATGGGTAATCATGACCGGCGCGGGCGGCGCGCTGGCCCGGCGGCAAAATTCCGGCTTCGCTCTGCCGGACGGCGCTCACCATGCAACAGGAAATTCTCATCAACTACACCCCCCAGGAAACGCGCGTGGCCGTGGTGGAAAACGGCGCGGTGCAGGAGCTGCACGTGGAGCGCGCGCTGGAGCGCGGGCAGGTGGGCGATATTTATCTGGGCAAAGTGGTGCGCGTGCTGCCGGGCATGCAATCGGCCTTTATTGACATTGGCGCGCAGCGCACGGCCTTTTTGCACGTGGCCGATGTGTGGCAGCCCCCGGCGGCGGGCGAAGCGCCGGCGGCCCAGCGCAGCGCGCCGCAGCGGCCCATTGAAAAGCTGGTGTTCGAGGGGCAGGCGCTGATGGTGCAGGTGATCAAAGACGCCATTGGCGCCAAGGGTGCGCGCCTTTCCACGCAGATCAGCATTGCCGGGCGCATGCTGGTGTTTTTGCCGCAGGAGGCGCACGTCGGCATCTCGCAAAAAATTGCGCCCGCCCAGCGCGAGAGCCTGCGCCAGCGCGTGCAGGCGCTGGCGCAGCAAGCCGCGCTCGAATCGGGCGGCCGCGCGCGCGGCGGCTTCATCGTGCGCACCAACGCCGAAGATGCGGACGACGCCGCGCTGGCCGAAGACATTGCCTACCTGCGCAAAACCTGGGCCTGCATCCGCGAAGCGGCCTCGCGCACGCCGCCCGGCGCGCTGCTGCGCCAGGATTTGTGCCTGATGCAGCGCGTGCTGCGCGACATGGCCGGCGAGCACACGCAAAGCATCCGCATCGACTCGCAAGAGCAATTGCAGCGCCTGCTGCGCTTTGGCAACGAATTCATGCCGCAAGCGGCGCGCCTGTTGTCGCACTACAGCGGCGAGCGGCCCATTTTTGACCTCTACGGCATTGACGAAGAAATCACCCGCGCCCTGGGCCGCCGCGTGGAACTCAAATCGGGCGGCTACCTGGTCATTGACCAGACCGAGGCGCTCACCACCATCGACGTGAACACCGGCGCCTTCACCGGCGCGCGCAACTTTGGCGAGACCATCTTCAAAACCAATCTGGAGGCCGCGCAAGCCATTGCCCGCCAGCTGCGCCTGCGCAACCTGGGCGGCATCATCATCGTGGACTTCATCGACATGGCCACGCCCGAACACCAGCAAGCCGTGCTGGCCGAGCTGCGCCGCCAGCTCGCGCGCGACCGCGTGAAAACCACCGCCGCCGACGGTTTTTCGCCCCTGGGCCTGCTGGAGCTGACGCGCAAGCGCACCCGCGAAAGCCTGGCGCAAATGCTCAGCCAGCCCTGCCCCCTGTGCCAGGGCAGCGGCCGCGTGCGCACCGCCCGCACCGTGGCCTACGACATCCTGCGCGAAATCCTGCGTGAAGCCCACCAGTTCAACCCGCGCGAATTCCGCATCGTCGCCCACCCCGCCGTCATCGCCTTGCTGCAAGACGAAGAAAGCCAGCATCTGGCCAGCCTGTCCGACCACATCGGCAAACCCATCTCGCTGCAAGCCGAAAGCAGCCTGGGGCTGGAGAGCTTTGACGTGGCGCTGAGCTGATTGCCTTGCCCTTGCACAGGCTTTTCAGCTCCTGAATCCATAGCATGATGTCCTAGTGAAAATTGCGTCAACGGGCATTTCAGGGCGCTCAAATTCGCTCCTGTTTTTGATGGATGGCGGCTGGCGGGCCTGGTTCTTGCGCATGCCGTCCGGCGAAAATCTGCCCGCGCTGCAGGCTGGCCTGCTCTCGCCTCGCCTTTTTTGCGTTCTGACCGGAGCCACGCCATGTTCGGCATTGCAGACACCGTTACCTTCACCATTGCCGCCGCCGTGCTGGTGGCGCTGCTCAATCTGAAAGGGCTGCTGTTTTTCCCGTCGATGATGGTGCAGCTCGTGGGCGCGCGCTACCGCAAGGGCGGGGCCGTGGGCAAGGGCGGCGTGGGCGCTTTGTTTCTGGCCTTCGCCGCCAAGCTGTGGACGGCATGAGCGCTGAAAGGATTGCGCGGCAGGCCAGCGAAGTCAGCGCGGCAGGCGTGGCCGAGGGGCAGCCGTGGAAGCTGCGCTTCGGGGCCATTTTCACGGGCCAGGCGCTGTCGCTCACGGGTTCGGCGCTCACGCAATTTGTGCTGCTGTGGTGGATTACCGATACCACCGGCAGCGCGGCGGCGCTAGGCGCAGCGGCGCTGGCGGCCCTGCTGCCGCAGGCGCTGCTGGGGCCGCTGGGCGGCACGCTGGCCGACCGCTACAGCCGCCGCTGGCTGATGGCGGCTTCTGATTTGGTGAGCGCGGCGTGCATGGCGGTGCTGATTGCGCTGTTTCTCACGCAGCGCGTGCAGCTGTGGCACATCTACGCCATGCTGGCTGTGCGCAGCGCCATGCAGGCGTTTCAGCAGCCAGCGGCGGCGGCCAGCACGGCCATGCTGGTGCCGGGCTACTTTCTGCCGCGCGCGGCGGGGCTGAACCAGTCGCTCATGGGCATCATGACCGTGGGCGCGCCGCCGCTGGGGGCGCTGGCCATGAGCGCCATGCCGCTGGGCTGGGCGCTGGCCATTGATGTGGCGACGGCGCTCCTGGGCATTGCGCCGCTGTTGTTTTTCACCATTCCGCAGCCCAGGGCCGCGCGCGGCGGCGGGTGGCGCAGCCTGTGGCGCGAGTGGCGCGAGGGCGTGCAAGCCGTGTGGCGGCACGCGGCGCTGCGCCAGCTCTATGCCCTGATCGGCGCGGCGGTGATGTGCGTGATGCCGCTGTTCACGCTGGTGCCGCTGCTGGTGAAAACGCACTTTGCGGGCGGCGCGAATCAGGTGGCGCTGATGGAGAGCCTGAGCGGCATCGGCATGATCGCCGGGGGCGCTTTCGTGGCCGCCTTCGCGCCGCAGCGGCGCATGCGCTGGTTTTTGTGGGGCTTTGCCCTTTCGGGCCTGACGATGGCGCTCACGGCGCTGGCCCCGGCAGACCAGTTCGGTCTGGGCGCGGCCTTCTGGCTGTTAAGCGGCCTGACGTTTGCCGTGGGCAACGCCCCTTTCATGGCCATGCTGCAAAGCGCGGTGCCCAACCACTTGCAAGGCCGGGTGCTGTCGCTGCTGAACACGCTCATCGGCCTGGCCGGCCCCGTGGGCCTGGCGCTGGCCGCGCCGCTGGGCGAGGCCCTGGGATCGCGCTGGCTGTTCGTGCTGCTGGGCGCGTGCGGCGGGCTGGTCATGCTGCTGGGCTTTGCCTCGCGCGCGCTGCGGCGCATGGAGCAGGGCGAAAGCGGCGGCTCCGCTGGCAGCTGAAAGCGCGCTCGCGGCCTGGCTATCAGGGGGGAGAAAAAAGCGGATGGCGCAGGCAGGGCCATCGGCAGAAACAGGCCGCTATTTCGCTCTGCTATTCATAGCATGATGTCCTAGTGGAACGGGCGATGAGCGGCATTTTGCCCCTATCAAATCTGCTCCTGCTTTTGATGCTTCCAGGCGTCCGGAACGCCCGAGTCCGATGCGCCCGTCAGCTCAGCGTCTTGTGCAGCATGTATGCGCCAAGTGCGTAAAGCACCAGGCCAAACACGCGCTTGAGCTTGCCCACCGGCAGTGCATGGGCCGCGCGCGCCCCCAGCGGGGCCATGAGCACGCTGCACGAGGCAATGGCCGCCAGCGCGGGCAGCCACACATAGCCCAGCGACCAGGCGGGCAGCCCGCCGACGGACTGCCCGCCCGCGACATAGCCCGCCGTATTGGCCAGCGCAATCGGAAAGCCCAGCGCCGCGCTGGTCGCCACCGCTTGATGAATGGGCACGTTGCACCAGGTCATGAACGGCACCGACACAAACCCGCCGCCCGCGCCCACCAGCCCCGACAAAAAGCCAATCACGCCGCCCATGCCTGCCAGCCCCGCCGTGCCGGGCAGCTGGCGCGTGGCGGCGGGCTTTTTGTTCAGCAGCATCTGCGTGCCCGAAAAAAACACGAAAACCGCGAACACCACCCCCAGCGCAGGCCCCTTGATGAGGGCAAACGCCCCCAGGCTGGCCAGCGCCGCGCCCGCCACGATGCCCGGCGCCAGACGCCGGACCAGATCCCAGCGCACTGCGCCCCGCCTGTGATGCGCGCGCACGCTGCTGATGGAAGTGAAAACAATGGTCGCCATCGAAGTGGCGATTGCCATCTTCAGCGCCAGCTCCGCTCCCACGCCCTGCGCAGCCAGAATGGCCGAAGTAAACGGCACCAGAATCATCCCCCCGCCAATGCCCAGCAGCCCCGCCATGAAGCCCCCCAGCAACCCCAGCAGCGCAAGCAGGGCAATGGACATCGGCTCAAGAGGCATGGCGGCGTGCTCCGGGCAATAAAAAAGCCGGCGAAGCGGCTTGGGGAAAGAGGGCGAAAGAGAGCGGAAAAGGTGTCTGCGGCTGCCGCCGGGCCGGCATCCTGAACCGGGGGTTCAGGGGGGCGGGGTCAGAAAGGCCTTGGGTTCGTCTGACGCGAGACGATCACGCCAGCCAGACGATATTCCCCACCCAGGCTCACAGGAGCATTGGTTCAAGGAAATATATGACCCGGCACCCAGCCGCAGACGTGCAAATTCTAGAGCGTTTGCAAGCGGAAAACCAGCCGCAAAAGGCAGCGTTTGCAGGCGGGAAATGCGCTTGAACCATGAATCATGCTTTGGTGAAGCCTGCGGGAAAGCCGTTTTTCACCCTGCTGAAATGGGTTTCTTTGAGGCCCCGCCCGCCTGGGCCCATGAAAAACAGGCTAGCCTTGACTCGCACCGGCATGCGCTCTTCGCGCTTGCTTTCCTGTTTTGCCGCCGTCTTCATCTCTACCGTCATGCCTGACTATTCCGACGCCTTGCGCTACGGCCTCACGCTCGCCCTGCTGGCCGCCTATGCCCTGCTGTGCCTGAGCATCTGGCAGCGCCAGCGCCGCAGGCGGCTGGCTGCCGTGGCTGAAGCCGCCCAGGCCATGCAGGCCGCTGGCCTGACGCCAGCGGCGGCGCTTTCGCCACGGTTTCTACCGGCTCCAGCGGGGCAGGGCAGCCCGCCCATCCTGAAAACGCCCCCGTGCTCGTCGCCTGGGCCACGCAGACCGGCATGGCGCAGACGCTGGCCAAAAACACCGCCGCCATGCTGCAAGCGTGCGGCCAGGCCGCGCAAGCTGCGCCGCTGGCGCTGCTCGATGCCGATGCGCTGCGGCGCGCAGCCCGCCTGCTGATCGTGGCCAGCACCTATGGCGATGGCGAACCGCCCGACGAAGCCGTGGCCTTTGAAAAACAGCACATGCGTCAGCCCCCGCCCCTGCACGGCCTGCGCTACGCCGTGCTGGCGCTGGGCGACAGCAGCTACGACAACTTCTGCCAGTTCGGCCAGGCCATCGACGGCTGGCTGGCCTCCAGCGGCGGCCAGCGCCTGTTTGCCTGCATCAAGGCCGACAGCGCCGATGACTTTGAAATGAACGCCGCCCTGGCCGCCTGGCGCAAGCAGCTGGCCGCCGCTTTCGGGCTGGACGCCGCGCAACTGGCCCGCTGGCAGCCCGAACGCCCCAGCGAAGCGGGCGGCTGGCACGACTGGACACTGGCCGCCAAAACCCGCCTGAATCCCGGCAGCGCAGGCAGCCCCGTCTGGCTGCTGGAGCTGACCGCCCCCGCCGGAGCCAGCCTGACGTGGGAAGCAGGCGACCTGGCGCAAATCGCCCCCCCGGCTGACGCCAAAAACCCGCGCGACTACTCCATCGCCTCCATCCCGCAAAGCGGCCGCCTGCAACTGCTCGTGCGCCGCCAAAACCGCGCCGACGGCAGCCCCGGCCTGTGCTCCGCCTGGCTCACCGGCGAGCTGCAAGCGGGCCAGACGCTGCCCGTGCGCCTGCGCGCCAACGCCGGTTTTCACCTGGGCGGCAACGCCGAGCGGGCGCTCATCCTCATCGGCAACGGCGTGGGCCTGGCCGGGCTGCTGGCCCACCTGCACGCGCGCGAAGCCGCCGGACAGCGCCGCAACTGGCTCATCTTCGGCGAACGCAACGCCGCGCACGACTGGCTCTGCCACGAACAAATCGCCCGCTGGCAAGCCAGCGGCCACCTGCCGCGCGTCGATGCCGCCTTCTCCCGCGACAGCGCCCCCGGCGCGCCCAAAACCTACGTGCAAACCGTGCTCGCGCGCGAAGCCGCCACCTTGCGCCAGTGGATGGACGAAGGCGCCGCCCTTTACGTGTGCGGCAGCCTCTCTGGCATGGCCGCCGGCGTGGATGCTGTGCTGCGCCAGACGCTGGGCAGCGAGCGCGTGGATGCCCTGCTGGCCGAAAGGCGCTACTGCCGCGACGTGTATTGAGGCCGAAGCCGCCACTGCGGTTTTTCCAAAAGCGTGCGTTTGCTGACCGGCATATTTCTTCCCGGGGAAAACGCTGCAAAGAGTCGGGGCCTGGAAACGGCCTGCGAACGCAAGCCGCATGAACCGGAATTGCCAGCCGGCCTTCTATCGCCTGTTCACGGCTCGTCTGCGGGTGAATTCTGGTGAGCGCTTCTGCTTTGCTCGTCAAGAAACATCAAAGAAGAGAGCAAATTGACGAGATGAAAAATGGCTTCATCGACCGTTCCACTAGGACGTCATGCTATGAATAGAGGAGCTAAAAATCGACATTGAATGAACGTTTGCAGGCCCAGGGCCGTGTTTTTTGCCCTCACGGCCAGATAGCAAACAGGCGCTCAGGCAAAAAGGCAAAAGGCGCCGCCTATGCCAACAGCGCCTTGCGCTGCCGCTCGGCCAGCCAGCGCGCGCGGCTGACGGACATGAGAATGCCCAGCGCCACGCCCAGCGTCACCATCGCCGTGCCGCCGTAGCTGATGAAAGGCAGCGGCACGCCCACCACGGGCAGCACGCCGCTGACCATGCCGATGTTCACGAAAGCGTAGGCAAAGAAGATGGTGCTCACCGCTGCCGCCAGCAGCCGCGAAAACAGCGTGGGCGCCACGGCTGAAAGGGCCAGCGCGCGCAGCACCAGGCACCAGAAGCCAAAAATCAGCAGCAGGTTGCCCGCCAGGCCGAATTCTTCGGAAAAGGCGGCAAAGATGAAATCGGTGGTGCGCTCCGGAATGAACTCCAGATGCGTCTGCGTGCCCTGCATGAAGCCCTTGCCGTGCAGCCCGCCCGAGCCGATGGCGATCATGGCTTGCAGGATGTGAAAGCCCTTGCCCAGCGGGTCACGCATGGGGTCCAGCAGCGTGCACACGCGCTGGCGCTGGTATTCACGCAGCACGTGCCAGTCCACCCCGTCGGCGCAAAGCTCATCGCCAAAAAACACGATGCCCGCCACGCCCGCCAGCGCCAGCGCCACCGGCGGCAGCACCCAGCGCCAGGGCAGCCCGGCGAAAAAAATCACGGCCAGGCCGCTGGCCATGACCAGCAGCGCCGTGCCCAGATCGGGCTGCTTCATGATGAGCGCCACCGGCACGGCCAGCAGCGCAAAAGCGCCCGCGAAGTCCACCGCCTGGCTGCGCCCCTGCCCCTGCCGCCACTGAAACCAGCAGGCCAGCATGAGCGGCACGGCAATCTTCATGATCTCGCTGGGCTGAATCACCACGCCCACATTCAGCCAGCGCTGCGCGCCTTTTTTGGTGATGCCAAACAGCGCCACCGCCACCAGCAGCAGCACGCCCACCGTGTAAACCGGCACAGCCAGCCGCATCAGCCGCTGCGGCGGCGCCTGCGCCACCACGAACATGATGGCCGCCGCCAGCAGCATGTTGCGCCCGTGCATGACAAAGCGCGTGCCGTGGTCAAAGCCGGAGGAATACATGATGGTCAGCCCCAGCCCCGCCAGCAGCAGCACGGCGGCCAGCAGCGGCCCGTCAAACCCCCGGAACATGGGCAGCACGCGCTGCCACCAGGGCGGCGTGTCAAAAGCAGTGGCTTGCATGGATGAAAAAGCGAAAGCGCAAAAGAAAAACGGCGGCGGCAGGCGGCCTGATTATGAGATAGGCATCAGGAGGCGCTCTTAAATCAATAGCTGCAAATCCAGCCTGCGCCAGGGCTTGGGGGCCTGGCCTTTATCACAAAAGCCAGGTTCTTTTCGCCGCACTGCTTCCGGCTTGCTGCGGCAGCGAAAATCTGCGCCTTTAAACCTCTTGCGTTGCTTGTGCCGCCTGAATTTGACGCCGCTTTGCCCCGCCCGCCATGCCTTGCTGGATTGACACCCACTGCCACCTGGACGCGCCCGAGTTCGCCGCCGACCTGCCCGCCGTGCGTCAGCAGGCCCGCGCGTTGGGCGTGCGCTGCTGCGTGATTGCCGCCGTGCGCGCCAGCACGTTTGATGAGGCCCGGCAGGCCGCGCACCGGCTGGGCGACGCTTACGCGCTGGGCACCCATCCGCTCTACGTGCCGCAGGCGGGTGAAGACGCTGCGCAGCAGCTGGCCGCCGCCTTGCAGGCGCATGCGGGCGATGCAAGGCTGGTGGCCGTGGGCGAAATCGGGCTGGATTTTTTCGCGCCCGCGCTGGCCGCGCCGCCCTGGCGCGAGCGGCAGCAGGCGCTTTTTCGCCAGCAGCTCAAGCTGGCGCGCAGGCACGGGCTGCCCGTCATCCTCCACTCGCGCCACGCAGTGGATGCCGTTTTGCGCCACCTGCGCGAAACCGGGCCGCACACCGGCATTGCCCATGCCTTCAGCGGCAGCGAACAGCAGGCGCGCGCTTTTATTGAGCTGGGCTTCAAACTCGGCTTTGGCGGCGCCTGCACTTTCGAGCGCGCCACCCGCCTGCGCCATCTGGCCGCCGCTTTGCCGCTGGAGGCGCTGGTGCTGGAGACGGACGCGCCCGATATGCCGCCCCACTGGCTTTACGCCACCGCCCGGCAGCGCGCCAGCGGCCAGCCGCAGGGCCGCAACACGCCCGCAGAGCTGCCGCGCATTGCCGCCGTCATTGCCGGGCTGCGTGGCATGCCCGTGCAGGCGCTGGCCGAAGCCGCCTGGCGCAACACGCTGGAAGCGTTGCCCCGGCTGGCGGGGCTGGGGCTGGACTGAGCGGCCTGGCCGCGACGGATCTTCCGCCTGATTTTTTTGCCTTTTCATGCAAGCGCTGCGCCACTTCTTCATCGCTCTTCAGTTTTTCACCCGCATTCCCGTCACGGGGGCGCTGGCGGCGTGGGTGGGGTTTTCGCCCGCCATGCTGCGGGCGGCGGCAGGGCACTTTCCGGGCGTGGGCTGGGTGGTGGGCGCAGCGGGGGCGGCGGCTTTCGCGCTGGCGCTGGCCGCGCTGGGCGGCACGGTGGCGGGCGCTTGGGCGGCGGCGCTGCTTTGCACGGCGGCCACGGTGTGGCTGACGGGCGCGTTTCATGAAGACGGGCTGGCCGACACCTGCGACGGCCTGGGCGGCAGCGCGCAGCGCGAGCGGGCGCTGGTCATCATGAAAGATTCGCGCATCGGCAGCTACGGCACGGTGGGCCTGTGCCTGGCGCTGCTGCTGAAAACGGCGCTGCTGGCGCAGCTGGCGGCGCAGTGGGGGCCGCTGCGCGCGGCGCTGGCGCTGCTGTGCGGGCATGTGCTGTCGCGGCTGATGCCGCTGTTCATCATGCGCTGGCTGCCGTATGTGAGCGATGCAGACGCCGCCAAGTCCAAGCCGCTGGCAGACGACGTGAGCGGCCCGGCGCTGCTGGCGGGCCTGGCCTGGGCGCTGCCCGCCTGGGCGCTGACGGGGTGGGCCTTCTCGCCCGCGCGCCTGCTGGTGTGCGCAGCCATGCTGGCGCTGCTGACCTGGCGGCTGGGGCGGCTGTGGCAGCGGCGCTTGCAGGGCTTTACGGGCGATGTGCTGGGGGCCACGCAGCAGGTGTGCGAGCTGGGCTTTTATCTGGCGCTGGCCGCCTCGCCCCCCTCCTGGCTGGCGGCCTGGGCGGCGGGGCTGTCATGAGCGGGGCACAAGCCGCCCTGTGGCTGGCCCGGCATGCCGCCGTGCAGGCCGCGCCCGGCCTGTGCTACGGCGCCAGCGACGTGCCCGACGACCCC
>ERZ772948.1743-NODE-1743-length-12054-cov-2.882990_pt1 | contig 12054 bp, 9 predicted proteins | sample MGYA00511945_ERZ772948 | MGnify/ENA primary metagenome ERZ772948 (study PRJEB29015, sample SAMEA2737927) | human oral metagenome | biome: human oral; feature: human-associated habitat; material: dental | place: China | collected 2141 ... | reverse complement strand
AAAAAATTTAGTGCTTGCGGAGCTTCCGCAAATGGCAAAACAAAAAAATTGGCGCTTGCGGAGCTTCCGCAAATGGCAAAACAAAGAATTTGGTGCTTGCGGAGCTTCCGCAAGCACTAACATAAACGGTTTCTTCGTTTTTATGCGTTCTGCAACGGATAAACGGGTGTCGTTCGGGATTACATCTCGGGATTTGAGCAAAATAAAAAAGAGTGGCAACACAGCCGTGCGCCACTCTTTTCGCTTTTATCATGCAATGACTTATTCAACCGCCTCTGGTTTCATGTTGGTGTAAACCGTTTGCACATCGTCAAACTCTTCCAAGCGTTCAACCATCTTGTCAATCGTTTCGCGCTCTTCGGGTGTCACGTCTTTGAGGTCGTTTGGTATATAAGTGAATTCGGCTCCCGTCACTTCAAAGCCCTCAGACTCTAAATGTTTTTGAATGTTGCCAAACTCTTTCGGGTCGCCATAAATGGTAACCTCATTGGTCTCGTCGTCTTCGTCATACTCGTCTTCAACGCCATAATCAATGAGGTCGAGCACCAACTCGTCCATATCCAGCCCATCCTTTTTCTTAAAGGTGAACACACATTTGTGATCGAACAGGAATGACAGACTGCCCGTTGTGCCCATGTTGCCATTAAACTTGTTGAAGATGGAGCGCACGTCGGCCACGGTGCGCGTGGTGTTGTCGGTCAAAGTGTCGACAAAAACGGCCACGCCATGAGGGCCATAACCTTCGTAGGTCACCTCCTTATATTCGCTTTGGTCTTTTCCCATCGCGTTCTTAATTGCACGCTCGATGTTATCCTTCGGCATATTCTCGCGCTTGCAGTTGGCAATCAAAGCACGAAGCGTCGGATTGTTTTCTGGTTCGGGTCCACCAGCCTTTACAGCGATTGCTATTTGCTTACCCAATTTCGTAAACACGCGGGCCATGTGCCCCCATCGCTTTAGCTTTGTTGCTTTGCGATATTCAAATGCTCTTCCCATTTTTATTCTATTTTCTTATGATTTATACTTGGTTCGTTAGCCTGACATACTGCCGTTTGTTAGCGCAATTCAGCGCCCAACTGCGTGGTGAGCTGCTTAATCAACTTCTGCATGATGGCATCAATCGCTTTATCGTTGAGCGTTTTCTCGGCATCCTGCAGAATGAAGTTCACCGCATAACTCTTTTTGCCTTCGGGCAAGTTCTTGCCTTCATACACATCGAAGAGTTCAACACGCTGCAACAGCTTCTTCTCGGTTTGCTTAGCGATTTGCACTATCTGCGCAAACGAAACATCCTTGTCAAGCAGCAAGGCCAAATCGCGACTCACAGCGGGATATTTGCTGATTTCCTGGTACTCAACCTTTTGTTTGCGCACCTCACGCATCAGTGCTTCCCAATCGACGTCGGCGTAATACACGGCTTGTCCAATCGAAAATTCTTTGCACAAAGCCGACGACAAGACACCTATCTCGGCAAGCACTTTGCCGTTGCGTGTGCTGTAAGTCAAACCTGCGCTGAAGATGTTGTTCTCATTAGCTGTGACACTCAGTTTCTCGACCGAAACGCCCACACGTACAAAGATGTTGTGCAGATAGGCCTTCAGCTCAAACACGCTACTGTCGGCATTGGCCTGCAACCATGAGCCTTCCACCTGCTTGCCCGTCAGCCAGAGCGACAAATGCAAATCCTGGCTATAGGCCTTGTCGGGATGGTCGTTCTCCCACTTCTCTTTCGTATATTGATAGACATTACCAAATTCGAAGAAGCGCAGGTTGCTGTTCTTGCGGTTGATGTTGCGCACCAAACTCTCCAAACCACCGAAGAGCATCGTCTGGCGCATCACCCCTAAATCGGTGCTCAAAGGGTTTATAATCTTCACCGTTCGTGCTTCGGGATAGGCCGTCCATTCGCGCCCTGCATAATAAGAAAGTTTCGTGAGCGAGTTGTTCAATATCTCATAAAATCCATTGCCCACCAACTGCTCGGCTATCAGATTGCGCAGATGATGGCTCTCATCCTCTTCGCCGGCGATGACCAAAGCGCTGCTCAAGTGATTGGATATTTCCACATTATTATAACCATAGATGCGCAGAATATCTTCCACCACATCGCACGGACGTTGCACGTCGCTACGATAAGCGGGCACGAGCAATTCCAATCCCTCTTCATTTTCCGAGAGCACCCTCATCTCCAAGCTCTCTGCAATGCGCTTGATGGTGTCGGCACCAATCTCTTTCCCGATGAGCCGATGCACATAATCGTAGGACAAGCTCACGCGGCTCCCCTCGATGGGCGAGGGATAAACGTCGTTGATGGACATAGAAATCTGTCCGCCCGTGAGTTCTTTGCACAAGATGGCCGCTTGCTTCAAGGCATAAACGACATCGTCGGGATTGATGCCGCGCTCAAACCGATAGCTGGCATCCGTGCTGAGTCCGTGCCGACGGGCCGTCTTGCGAATCCAAGTGGGATGGAAATAGGCTGCCTCCAACACCACGCTATGGGTTGTTGCATAGGTTCCGCTGCCCTTTCCGCCCAACACACCCGCAATGCACATGGGCTCGCGGGCATTGCAAATGCAGAGGTCGTGCTCGTCCAACGTGCGCTCTTCGCCATCTAAGGTAACGAATGGAGTTCCTTGAGGTTCGGTGCGCACCACAATCTGATGCCCCTCAACCATGTCGGCATCAAAGCAGTGCATGGGCTGTCCGTAGGCCATCATGACGTAGTTGGTGATGTCGACGATATTATTAATCGGCCGCAGCCCCACGGTGCGCAATTTGTTTTGCAGCCACTCGGGACTCTCTTTGATGTCGCAGTTGCTGATGCTCACGCAAGCATAGCGCTTGCAAGCCTCGCGGTTTTCAATCTCCACGGCAACAGGAAGCGACTCGTTGTCCACGCGAAACGCCTCGCAATCGGGACGATGCAGCCGTGTCTTATAGCCATTTTGCTTGAGCCAAGCATAGAGATCGCGCGCCACGCCATAGTGCGAAAGCGCATCGCCACGGTTGGCCGTGATATCAATCTCAATCAGCCAATCGCTCTCCACGTGATAATATTCTGCAGCCGGAGTGCCCACCACCGCATCGTCGGGCAACACAATGATGCCGTCGTGCGACGAGCCCACGCCAATTTCGTCTTCGGCACAAATCATGCCCATCGACTCCACGCCGCGCAATTTGCTCTTCTTGATGGTGAAACTTTCGTCGCCATCATAGAGCACGCAGCCCAAATCGGCCACAATCACCTTTTGCCCGGCGGCCACATTGGCAGCGCCGCAAACAATCTGGCTCGGCACATCGCGTCCCAAGTCAACTTGCGTGATGTGCAAGTGGTCGCTGTTGGGATGGGCCTCGCACGAGAGCACCTGCCCCACGAAAAGCCCTTTCAAACCACCTTTTATGGTTTGCACCTCTTCCAAGGCGTCAACTTCTAAGCCGATTGATGTAAGCGCATCGGCCGTTTCCTGCGGAGTGAGCGTGAAATCGACATACTCCTTTAGCCATTTATACGAGATATTCATTTTTAATCTTTCGTTTCGTCAAAAACCGAGCACAAAGTTATAAAAAATCATATTGATACGCAAGAACAATATAAAAAAGGTGGAAGCCAACGCCTGTTCGCCGCGCCCAATAAGCCCGATGGGCCCGCCTACACCCTGCGATGAGCCGTTTAGTCCGTCGGCGAACTGTTCGCCAGCAACCTTTTTTCGATTTAGTCCATCGGCGAACTGTTCGCCGGCATACTTTTCTCATTTTTGTCCATCGGCGGAGCCTCTTCCGGCAACCTGACGACCGATTGGGGTTTAACGGAAGCGAGCGTCCCAAGCACGGAAGCGCTGCAAACTGTCTGCACCAAAGCGAGCCATGGTGGCCTCAACGGCAGCAAGCGGTTTCTCGTCGGTGGGATGGCTCTTCGAATAGAACTTGTCGGCGTAGCAGATGACTTGCTCTTCGAGCGTCTCGGGCAGGAAGTCTTCGTGGGGCAAAGGCAAATGCTGCGCGATAATCTCTTGCTTCGTGAGGCCCGCACCGGTATGGCGTTCGCAAACGCGGGCATGCTGCGGATAGCCTTCGCTGCGCAGTATCTCGGCGCCGATGCGGCCATGGCAGATGTAGGGCTCGGTGCCGAAACATGCTATTCCGGGCGCATGGCAGCGAAAGATGCCGATGTCGTGGAGCATGGCGGCTTCGATGAGGAACGGCCGGTTGAGCTGCAACTCGGGATGGCGCTCACAAACCAACACAGCACGCTTCATGACGAGCGTGCTGTGGGTGATAAGAATATCCCGAAGTCGATTGGCTTCGGGATAATATTTGTCGATAATCTGTTGATAATCCATGTGCTGAGGATTAAGCCTCGGGGCGCTGAATATAGGCAATCACATCGCCTTTATTCACCTTCGTGCCCTGCTTGGCATTGATCTCAACCAACTGTCCGCCGAGCGCAGCCGGAATGGTTTCGAACTCGCCCCATGGTGTGCAGATGTAGCAGAACGTATCGCCCTCTTTGTATTCCTTGCCAATGAAGGGCTCAGTTGCCTTGAGTGCTTCGCCGTCGCCTTGGAACTCCCAGAAGATTTGTCCCTTCACGGGCGAAACAATGGCGTCGGCCTTGGCGTGCTTAAAGGCCGCAGCCTCTTCGGGGCTCACCTTGGCTCCGAGCTTGGCATCTTTGGCAGCCTGCAAGTCGGCCAGGAAATTTTTCTTCGCCTGTCCGCTGCGATAGTTGCGATATTGCTCGGGGTGCATGGCCAATTCGAAGAGTTCCTCGTCGTCTTGCCCATATTCCCAACCGTTCTCGTCCATCTCTTTGCGGAAGTCATCCAGCGCATTGGTGAGCAGCGTGTGGGGGTCGGCATCGGTGAACTCGCGTCCTTGTTTCTTGGCCAATTCAACCAATTCGGGATCGATGGCGCCGGGCACCTTGCCGCTCTTTCCGAGGATCATGCCCCACATCGATTCGTCCATCATCACGAAGCGGCCTTTGCCTTGCTCCATCGTGAGCAGATTCATCAGGGCGATGTTCTTGGTGTATTGGCTGAAAGGCGTAACCAATGGCGGATAGCCCACGCGCGGCCAAACATATTCCACCTCGCTGAAGAGCTTCACGAGCATGTCGTCCATCGTGAGTTCGTCTTCGCCTTTCTTCTTGCGCAGGTTGTTGATGGTTTGGCGAATGCCGCCCAAATCGGCCATCATCGAGCCCATCATGCCGCCGGGCAAACCGCAACCGAGCAGTAACGACGACATGATTTTGTTGGACGGATTGATGAAATAGCCCAACCACTCGTCGATAAACTCTTGCGTCAGCGCACGCGCCTTCATGTAGGCATTCATGTTGATTTCGGGCACATCGAAGCCTTCGTTCTTCAGCATGCTGAGCACCGAAATGATGTCGGGATGCACTTTGCCCCATGACAGCGGTTCGATGGCGGTATCGATGATGTCGGCGCCATTGTTGCACACCTCTAAAATCGAAGCCATCGAAAGGCCTGGTCCCGAGTGGCCGTGGTATTCGATGATGATTTCGGGGTGCTTATCTTTGATGGCCTTGGTGAGCTTGCCCAACAAGGCAGGCTGCCCGATGCCGGCCATGTCTTTCAGACAAATCTCGTCGGCACCAGCCGCTATCAGCTCGTCGGCAATCTTGGTGTAATATTCCAACGTGTGAATGGGCGAATTGGTGATGCAGAGCGCCGTTTGTGCGGTCATGCCGGCCTCTTTGGCCCATTTAATCGAAGGGATAATGTTGCGCACATCGTTCAAGCCATCGAAAATGCGCGTGATGTCGGTGCCTTGTGCGTGTTTCACCTTGTACATCAATCGACGCACATCGTCGGGCACGGGATACATGCGAAGCGCATTCAAACCGCGGTCCAACATGTGGGTTTTGATGCCGGCCTCATGCAACGGTTTGCAATACGCGCGAACGGCTTCGTTCGGATTTTCGCCGGCCAAGAGGCACACCTGCTCAAAAGCACCACCATTGGTTTCTACACGGGCGAAGCAACCCATTTCCACGAAGACGGGAGCTATGCGCACCAGTTGATCCTTGCGTGGCTGAAACTTTCCGGAGCTCTGCCACATATCTCGATATACGAGACTGAACTGAATTTTCTTTCCCATTATTTTGTTGTATTGATATCCTTAAAAACGAACGAACGGGGCGTGTCTGAATGCGTGAAACAGCAGCAGAACGGCAGCTCGTCGGCCTGCAAAATTAGATAAAAAAAATCAAAAACGCCCGCCTCATCCCCTTTTTTTGTGATTATTCTCTTATATTTGCACAAAATAAAACGCACATGAAGTTCAAATCAATCGCAACACTCAGCATAGCCATCGCATGTATTGCGGCCTGCGGACAGCAGACAACCAAGAAATCAACCACACAGCAAAAGATAAAGACCGATTACCAATCCATTGGCGACAGCACCATTTATGGGTTAGCCTGCGAGGGATGCAACGACTCGGTGATTGTGTTGTTGCCCAACGATGGCAGCGACCCCGTGACCTACGATGTGGTGGATGCACGAAGAAACAAGCGCATTCTGGGCGACATACAGATTGGCGACTGGATTGGCATTGTGGCCAATCGCTATGACAAGCGCGTTGCCGACGAGGTGGTGAACCTCGACCAGCTGAAAGGCATTTGGTGCTACGTGGTGATGCCCAAGATGCGCGATTACGAATACATGAGCAAGAGCCTGCAACGCCGCATGATGCGCGACATGCCCGACTCCGTGAAGCGCACCTATCTCATCCCACGCGAATATGGCTTTTGGCTGCGGCGGCAGTGGGGCGCACAGAGTGTCGGCTACGTCAGCGAGCAATCGGCCTTAGAGCAAGAGAGCCCCGTGGTCTATCCGCAATTAGGCTATTTCACGGGCTGGCGCATTTGGAATGGCAAGGTGATTATCCTCAGCGCCACGCCTATTTTCAAAAACGACAACACCATCCAAACCATCGATCCGCGCATCGACACCTGCGACATTGTCTATTTAGGCAACGACTCGCTGGTGCTGAGCAGCGAAGGTGCCTCGCGCAGCTACTATCGCAAAAAGGACATCAACGATGTGAACGTGAAGGCGCGTTACATGGCCGAGAAGCTGAAACGCGAAGCACTCAAGAAAACAACGCAAGAAGGATAATCTGCGGTGAGCCTTGCCGCTTTTCCCATCCAAACGAGCGACATGCCACGCCGCCCTCTACAAGAACAGCATTTCCAAGCACATGGGAATGCTGTTTTTGAAGAAAAACCTCCGAGAAACAACGCGCGAAAGGGTGATTTGGGAAAAAACCTCCCCCAAAAAGACGTTGGAAGTATGTTTTTTTCCCAAACATCCCTTGCAGACCCTCCGAATTGGCGACTAATTTTGAAAACAACCCTTGCAGACCCTCTGATGGGGTGTTTTTACATTTTCAAGAGCAAGAAACGACTGTGAGCACCTGTTCGTCGACACAGAAACGAACATCAACGCCATAGAACAGCATGCCATAGCCCTTTTGCGCATCATGCTGATAAGGCGGGCGGGGATCTTCGGCCAGCACAGCCACCAACTCGTCCAATCGTTGGGCATCCAACCCTCGCGTCTGCAACTGCTTGCGCAGAGCATCGGGCAACACCACCGTCAGACGTTGCCACGCATGATCGTCGACAAAGCCGCTGCGTGCCTGGGGATGGGCATCGGCATAGGTCACATAGGGCTTGATGTCGAAAATGGGCGTGCCATCCATCAAGTCGGCTCCACGCACATGCAGCACCGGTCCTTGTGGGCTCTCCCACTCCACGCGCTCTAACTGCACCGACGACAATCCCAATGGATTGGGACGGAATGGGCTGCGCGAAGCGAACACGCCCACACGCTGATTGCCACCCAAACGCGGCGGACGCACCATGGGGCTGTGGGCGGCGTGCTTGTTGGCATGGAAAGCCCAAATGAGCCACAGAAAATCAAATGCGTCGATGCCACGCAACGCATCGGCATTGCGATAGGCGGGCACGAACACAATCGTTCCGCGCAATGCTTCAACAATGCCGCTTTGCTTGGGCACACCAAATTTTGTAGCAAACGGCGATTGGAAATAGGCAATGGGTTCGAGCGTCATGGACGATAGAAGATGGCTGCAACAAAGAGAATGAGAAAGGTGGCGCCACCCACAAAAAGGGGCACCTTCAACCCTTGCAGCTGATGGGTTGGGCAGACGATGTGGTGTTTGCGCAACACCAAAGCCATGATGCCGCCACCTAAGAAAGCTAAAGAAAATCCGCCCAACAAATCGCTGAAATAATGCACACCAAGATACATGCGGCTATAACACATCGCGATGGCCCAAAAAACCAGGAAACCCACGATGCGCCGACTACGAAGAAAATAGGCCATGACAAAAACCAAGGCCCACGCGTTGCCGGCATGTGAGGAAGGAAAGCCATAAGGGCCGCTGCGATAGCCATCGATAATATGTATCGAAGCACTCAGCGGATTGGCCAAATTGCAAGGGCGCAGGCGTGCCATCTCGGGGCGCAGAAAGTGGGACGTATAGAAGTCGGTGAGCAACAACAACAGACCGATGGAGACAAACACCACGCAGCAGGCCTTCCACGAATAATTTTTCCACACCACAAAGAGCAAGGAAACATAAAAAGGCAGCCACACCCATTTCTCGCTCACCAGCCACATCACCGCGTCCCAAAAGGGCGTGTGGGCGTGGTTGATGGCCAAGAGAATGCTGACGTCTGTCGTTTGTAATGTTTGTAAAAGCGTTGTAAACCATTCATTCATCGTTTCGCAATGTCATTATAGAGTTCTTGTAAATAGGCTTTTCCAGCTGCTTCAAACGGCTGTGCGGCACAGTTCCCCGCACGATAAACCACACGCTGCGCCGCATTGTCATAGACCATTTGCTGCTCGGCTGTCACCATGCCCCAAATGTCGGGCGAGGTGAAGAAGGCAAAATGAGGGGCGTGCGCGTCGAACAAATCTTTGCTGAAAAGAAATGGTTCGTGCGACAAACCTAATTGCCCTAAGAGCGTGGCGGCCAAATCGTGCTGCGAACCAAATTGCGACACCACCTGCGCCCGCTTCACCGCTCCGCCGAGCCACAACATCGGGATGTGATAGCGTTGCGGCGTGGTGCTGCTGATGTTCTCGGGATAGCAACCTAAATGGTCGGGCAAGATGATGACCAAGGTGTTGCGCCACTGCGGCAGCTTCTTCAGCGCGGCAATGAAGCGTCCCACCCACGCGTCGGTGTAGGCAAAGGCGTTGAGGATTTTGTTGGGCAAACGATGGTAAGGCACATCGAAGGGCTCGTGCGAACTGCTCGTTTGAATCACGTTCAGCTGGGGTGGCAACGCTTGTGCCCGAGCAGCCTTCTTCGCATCATCCAGCGCACGCTGAAACACCAGATGGTCGGGCACTCCCCACTTGCTGAGCCGCGCAGAAAGTGGAAAATCGCCATCGGACACAATGTGGGTGAAGCCCATGCCCGTGAGATAGGAGCGCATGTTAGTGAAGTTGGCATCGCCACCATAATAATAATGCAAGGCGTAGCCCTGCTGCTGCAACATTTTGCCGATGGACGGCAGCTTGTCGGTCTTGGCAGGATAGCGCATGAGACTTGTCGTAGGCTGGGCCGGATAACCACTCAAAATGGACAAAATTCCACGATCGGTGCGGAAGCTGTTTGCATAGAAATTATCGAAAAAGAGCCCTTCCTTGCGCAGCGCATTTAAATGGGGCGTGGCATCGGTCTCCATCACCTTGCGGGAGAAGCTCTCCAAAATCACAATATAGATATTGGGACGCCGCGTGCAGAGCAAAGTGTCGCTATTCGCACGCCGCGTGCAAACCATCGAGCGAAAAATGTTGCGCGCCTGCTTCTCGGGCATAAACCGATATTGAGCCGCGAAATCAACCTGCTTTGAATAGCTTTCCAACAGACTGAAAACGGGATTGATGGCCGCATGATTGAGCCGCATGTTAGCACTGAAATAAGCCTCGCCGGTATTCATCACCGAAACGGTGAGCCCGCCACGCATGGGAAGAATGAGCAGACCGACACAGAGCAGCAGCACAACGCTGTAGCCCAAACGCCGCTGCAACGGATACCACGGAAGGCGCGCACCACCAACAAGGCTCATCATCAGCCACCACACGAGAACCGCCAGCACCAACGCCGCGCCAATGCCCAACGCCACAAACCAGCCACTCACACTGGCCAAAGCGTCGGCGGGCGAAGAGAAGAAATAATAAAAAGGTGTGGTGTCTAAAGGGAAACCCCAGTAACGGTATAAAACGAGATTAAGCAGAAACGTGACGGCATAGATGCTCGCTGCCAGCGCAAAATAAATGCGCCAAGGCCAACGCGACATGCGTGTGAACCACAGTTGCGCAATGAGCAACAAACCCGGAAAAGCAGTGAAATAGGCTGCAACAGAAAGGTCTAAAGGCAATCCGTGGCGCATCACTTGAAACATGATGTCCACACGCTCGCCGCGAAACAGGTCGCGATAAAACACCATGAAGCATGGCTTTTGCAAAAGGAACAGAAGCAACCAAGCCAAATAGAAAGTTACCAATTTCAGTATGCTTTTTTTCATTATCGTTTTGCTATAAATCGTTTTGTCGATAGTTTTCTCAAAGTCGCTGCAAAGGTAGTTGATTTCACAGGATTAAACAAATCGTCATTCTTATTTTTAACAACTTAACACTTCCCGACACCCTTTCCCTGTTTAGGATGGCCCTGTCGGGAGTTCCCGACACCCTTTCCCCGTTTCGGTTGACCCTGTCGGGAGTTCCCGACACCACTTCCCCGTTTAGGATGACCCTGTCGGGAGTTCCCGACACCACTTCCCCGTTTAGGATGACCCCGTCGGGAGTTCCCGACACCCTTTCCCCGTTTCGGTTGGCCCTGTCGGGAGTTCCCGACACCACTTCCCCGTTTCGGTTGGGCCCGTCGGGAGTTCCCGACACCACTTCCCCGTTTCGGTTGGGCCTGTCGGGAGTTCCCGACAGCTCATTCGACCACAAGACGCCATAAAAAGCACGGATGATTTATGAAGCCCCGACGGCCGAGAAGCAAGAAATATAGCATTTTCCTTTGCTTTTCCACGTCTTTCGTTTATCTTTGCACCCTGTAACAAAACAATGCAGACAACATTATGGCGATAAAAACAGAAAATAACGACGAGAAGAAAAGCATCAGTTTCGTAGAACAGTTGGTTGAAGATGATTTGGCTGCCGGTAAAAACGGCGGTCGCATTCAAACGCGCTTTCCCCCAGAACCCAACGGATATTTGCACATCGGCCACGCAAAAGCAATTTGCATGGACTTTGGAGTAGCCGAGAAATATCGTGGCGTTTGCAACCTACGCTTCGACGACACCAACCCCAGCAAGGAGAACAACGAATATGTGGAGAACATCCTGAGCGACATCAGATGGCTGGGCTTCCAATGGGGAGAGATTTTCTACGCATCAGACTATTTCGAAAAACTTTGGGACTTTGCCATTTGGCTTATTAAGAAGGGGCTGGCTTATGTTGACGAGCAAAGCAGCGAAGCCATTGCCCAACAGAAAGGAACCCCCACGACACCGGGCACAGAGAGCGCCTATCGCAATCGCCCGATAGAAGAAAACTTGGCTTTGTTTCACCAAATGAATACGCCCGAAGCGGTGGAAGGCAGCATGGTGTTGCGCGCCAAACTCGACATGGCCAACGATAACATGCACTTTCGCGACCCCATCATCTATCGCATCATTCAGACACCCCACCACCGCACCGGAACAAAATGGCATTGCTACCCGATGTATGATTTTGCCCACGGACAGAGCGACTACTTCGAGGGGGTCACACACTCGATCTGTACGCTGGAGTTCGTTGTGCACCGCCCGCTCTATGACTACTTCATCGACCTACTGAAGCAGGTCGAGCCTGGTCAGGATGGCCCTTACCGCCCACGCCAGTACGAGTTCAACCGCCTGAACCTCACCTACACGATGATGAGCAAGCGCAAGCTCCTACAGCTCGTCAAGGAGGGCTTCGTCTCGGG
>ERZ772948.1742-NODE-1742-length-12069-cov-40.911853_pt1 | contig 12069 bp, 9 predicted proteins | sample MGYA00511945_ERZ772948 | MGnify/ENA primary metagenome ERZ772948 (study PRJEB29015, sample SAMEA2737927) | human oral metagenome | biome: human oral; feature: human-associated habitat; material: dental | place: China | collected 2141 ... | reverse complement strand
GAATGGAATACATCTATATAATTATATCGTAAATTATCTATATTTACTAGGAATTCAAATAATTAGATTATGATGATTTTTCATTAATCTAAATACAATAATTATCTTCGTATCCTATTATCTTTATATAATCAACTAAAATACCCAATAGCAATATTTTAAAATTTATCACTATTGGGTATTAATACTACTTATATTTTATTTAATTGGTAAAACAATATTTTGACCAGTAGGTTTACTTGGATTCATAGCATTAGGCAAATCTTCCACTGTTGTATTTAAATCTGTATCAGTAGATACAACAGCTACAAATTTTTGGCCAGGTTCATAGTAAATATTAGTCCCTTTCATGAACAAGCCACCAACCAAACTTACTGCAGCAGCAACGGCAACTGCTCCATTATCAGAATGGCCCTTACCTTTAACTTCTGCAGTTAATGGAACATTTACACCATTAATAGTCTTAATGCTATCAATTTTAAACTCTAAACGACCTTTGCGTCCAAGCATACCATTTTTTCTTGCTTTTGTAATTGTCCCTAATACCTCTTGGTTTGCTGGAATAACAACTACATCATTAATTAGTAAATTTTCTATGGTCTTTAATCTAAAAGTATTTCCTTCTTTGCTTTTCTTAGAACTAATAGGATCGATTAATTCTAAATTTATATTTGTATCTTTAGGAATATACGCATGTCCAGCAGCAACAGATGATGTCTTTACAGTTGCCGTAGTTTCACCACTCTTTAACAACTGAATACGATTAACTCCAGATGGTAATTCTGTCTTAACTACAGATTCCTGAGTCACACTTGGTGTACTTGTATCTTCTGCTGAAGCAGTCAGTGGTAATGCACAAGAAACACTAAGACAACCTACAACCAAAAGTTTTAATAATGCTTTAGATGTTTTCATATATTCCTCCAAAAGCAAATAAATTCACAAGACAATTTATAACTACAGTATAGCATATTATGAAAAATTAATGAATTCCTTCATTTATAGTTAAACAACATAATATATTAGGATGACCAATACAAAAACTTTTATTATGATACAATCTATCTATAAAATCTCAATATCCTCATACTGTGGTTGTACAACCCACTCACCACGAAGATTTACAATTCCCCACTTACCTTGAGATTTTACCGGAGCAAAACCATGTTTAACGGGCATTGCAGAAGTGATTGTGTTATCACTAAATAATACTTTACCACTATCATCAATAAGCTTATAATCACTAGAAGTCTTATGTACCCAAGTATATGGTCCACTAAATTTGTTTATCCCCATATCTTTGGATGTAGTCAAAATGACATTTCCTGTTGTCATATCGATTAACTGTTGATTATCACCACTCACGACAACCATATTAGTTAGACTTACAAATCTAATAGAGTCATAGGTAAACGGAATAACTTGTTTACCTGTATCCACGTCAAATACACCCGCTTTTTTATTATCTTTATTGATAAGTACTAACAATCCATTAATATCACTAAATTCGCCTAAATCATAATTACCTGGTTGAATAATATAATCACCTTCACGATTTACGAACCCAATAAGACCTTGATTTTTCACAAGTGTACCATAAGCAGTAATTGGCCAAACTGCATCATTTTTACTGTCGATAACAATTTTACCATCACGATTAATATAACCGCGCTTTACACCATCATATACAGGGTTCCATGCATCACCATAATAGATTCCGCCATGATTACTAAGGGTTATTCCTACAGCCATACTCAACAAGCCTCCAAGATTAAACTTGCTTATATGGCGTCGGAATTCTGCCAATCCATCATCATATGCGTCAATATCATTAGATGGTGCTTCAAATACAGTCTTACCTGTGCCATCAATTGCTACATTTTTACCTTTAGCATCTTTTACAAAAGCACGATCTTCACTAAATTTCGTATATACTTCTTTAAATTGTGGAGCGATTACAGTATTACCTGATGCATCAGTAAAGCCCCATTTTCCTTTTACAGAAACGGCCGTATAAGAATCACTTGCATAGGTTTCCTTATGGTTTAACGAATTTTGATTCTTGTTTACAGTCTCATCATGATGATCAATAATTTGTTTAACCTGTTCATCTAAGGCATCTTTACCACTTGATAAAACGGTACCATCTACTTTAATATGTTCTAAAGTTTTCTTTAACTTTACGAAGTATGTTCCGTCCTCAGCATAAGATGGATCCAACTCTTTATATTGTGGATCAAGCAAAACTTGACCATTAGTTCCTACAAGTCCCCATTTACCATTTTGCTTAACCTTAGCTAATTGACCCAGTTTAATAAAAGCACTATTACTTTCAGTAGCCTCATCAATGTTTGCTTGGAGAGACTTAAATGCTTCTGGTGCTAATTTTTGAGTGGCTCCAATAATTGGTACGGCTACATAATCACCTAATTGCCCTACACCAACAGATACAGTTGTACCACTTGATTTAGTAGATACCTTTTCAGTCGTAGAAAGATTAGTAGTAGATGTGGATGCACTATGTTGTTCACGTGTTACACGCGTACTTGTAGATGTTGGTGTATCATGATTTGTTACTGTTGTACTACTAGTGGATGTTGTACTAGATGCTGCGAAAGCACTCGTAGACATAGCCGCCAACACACATGCGACTAATAAAGATTTTCTGTTGAGTTTCATAGACCTCTCCTCTTATTACTCAAATGACTCTAGATATAAAAATTTTATAAACAAATATTAATATAAATTATACTATACGAACCTTTATATATACAATAAATTGTGAAAAATACTTCATTCATTATTTTTTTGCTATAATAGGACCTATGAAAACAGCAACCATAATCGACTTGATTGTAGATGCTAATGTACACACGCAATCTATGAATCACATCATAAAACAACAACATATTTCACAGCGCATGCGCCGGCGTCTAAAAAATGATGGTATCATCACCATTAACGGACAATCGGCTACATGGGATACCCTTGTTCATGGCGGAGATCATCTACTTATGAAATTAGCACCTGAACAAGAATTTTCACGGACCCCAATGAATCTGGAAATCGTATACGAAGACGATTACATTCTCGCTGTAAATAAAGCCGCCGGTGTTCTTATGCACCCTACCTCGACGGTACGCGATGGAACATTGGCAAATGGCGTTCTCTATTATTATGACGAAACCGAACAAGCTCATGACTTTCACCCGGTCCATCGACTCGATAAGGACACATCGGGCATCGTTATCATCGCTAAAACATCGGTGGTACAGCATGCCTTTGATAAGCAACGCACAAAATTTCAAAAGGTCTACGACGCCATCGTTGAAGGCACTATGCCAAGTCAATCGCTAACCATTAATTATCCCATCGGACGTAAACCGGGTAGCATCATCGAACGGTGTTGCACATTAATCGGCAAACCGGCTCGTACAGATGTGACGGTATTGGCACGCCACACAGTGTCACAACCGGCACTAACAGATATGCATGCAAACACACAACAGGTTCTCACTCATGTGCAATGTGTACTTCATACGGGCCGAACCCATCAGATTCGTGTACACCTATCCCATTTAGGCTTTCCTTTAGCTGGTGATGATTTATATGGCGGTCATTTAGATCATATCCATCGTCAAGCATTGCACGCTGGCTACCTAGCTTTCACCCATCCTATGACACAGGAGTATATAGAACTACGGGCCCCTATGCCAACGGATATGAAAGATTTACTATATCTCTAACAGATTCATCTAGAAAACCTTATAAAATTGTGGTGCTTTATATCGTTTCTTGATATACTAACAATGAATAGATATGTATCATCATAAGTTGATGACAATACTTTCAAAATACATACAATCGGCTATAAAGCCAAGGAGGACAACATGCCATTAGTAACGACTACGGAAATGTTCAAAAAAGCTTATGAAGGCGGCTATGCAGTAGGTGCTTTCAATGTTAACAATATGGAAATCGTACAAGGTATCGTCGATGCAGCAAAAGAGGAACAATCCCCTCTTATTTTGCAAGTATCTGCAGGTGCTCGCAAATATGCTAAACATATTTATCTTGTAAAACTAGTAGAAGCAGCATTGGAAGATAGCAATTTACCAATCGCTCTTCACCTTGACCACGGTGATTCTTTTGAAATCTGTAAAGATTGCGTAGACGGCGGTTTTACATCTGTTATGATTGACGCTTCTCACCATGATTTTGAAGAAAACGTAAAAATTACAAAACAAGTTGTTAAATACGCTCATGCGCACGGTGTTGTAGTAGAAGCAGAACTTGGTCGTTTAGCTGGCGTCGAAGACGACGTTAACGTATCCGATGCAGACGCTCGCTTCACAGACCCTGAACAAGCTGCTGAATTCGTAGCATTAACAGGCGTTGATTCCTTGGCTATCGCTATCGGTACAAGCCACGGTGCTTACAAATTCAAAGGCACACCATACCTCGACTTTGAACGTTTGGAAAAGGTTGGTAAATTATTGCCTAACTTCCCTATCGTATTGCATGGTGCTTCCTCCGTATTGCCTGAATTCGTAGCAAAATGTAACGAATTTGGTGGCAATATCCCTGGCGCACAAGGCGTGCCTGAAGAAATGCTTCGCAAAGCAGCGCAAATGGCGGTTTGCAAAATCAACATCGATACAGACCTTCGCCTTGCTATGACTGCATCTGTACGCGAATACTTGGCACAAAATCCATCCGAATTTGACCCTCGTAAATATTTAGGACCTGCTCGTGACGCTATTAAAGGCATGGTAGCTCACAAAATTAAAGATGTATTAGGTTCTTCCCACAAACTATAATCTATGGCTAGTGGATTTGTAAAAGGAACCTTAATCTTAACCATTGCCGGTTTCGTAGTGAAAGCCATCGGTAGTATCAACTGGATTCTTCTATCCCGCATCTTGGGTGGTGAAGGCATCGGGATCTACCAGATGGCCTTTCCTATCTATTTGTTACTATTACAAATTTCGAGCGCAGGTGTGCCGATTGCCATCTCTATTTTGACGGCAGAACGATTAGCATTACACGACTTTGGTGGTGCTAAACGAGTATTTAATATTTCTTTCACAATGCTGACCATTACAGGCTTTATCGCCAGCTTGGCCATGTACTTTGGCGCAGATTGGCTTATCTCTAGCGGTCTCATTGCTGAAAGCCGTGCCTACTACTCAATCATCGCACTTGCTCCGGCAGTATTCTTTGTAACGTGGATTTCCTGTTTCCGCGGCTATATCCAAGGTTATGAAATGATGACCCCAACGGCGGTCAGCCAAATCGTAGAACAACTATTGCGCGTTATCGTCATGCTCGGTGCAGCGGCCATCTTATTGCCATATGGCTTACCTGCTGCAGCTGGCGGTGCTAGCCTAGGTGCTGGCGTCGGAGCCTTTGGTGCCTTCCTCGTGCTCTTGTACTATTACTACAAATTGCCTAAGGCTAGTAGTACTGGTGAAAGCTACGATGGTCCACGCGAATCGGCCAAGGAAATTTTATCGCGACTATTATCGTTGTCCATTCCAATTTCCTTAGCCAGCATTATGTTACCATTGACAGCAAATCTTGATTTACTCATCGTTCCACGCCGCCTATTAGACGCTAATTTCCCGATGAATGAAGTAACAGAACTGTTCGGTTATCTTACAGGTATGGCAGTGCCGCTCATCAACTTGGCTACCATTATTACAGCGGCCCTTGCTACAAGCATAGTACCAGCCATCTCTCATGCTTTTGCTAAGCGAGATCATGAAGGTATTTACGAACGCACTGCTGGTTCTATGCGCTTAACATTTATGGCAACCGTACCATTTACGGTACTATTATATGTACTTGCGGCACCAACTGTTACGTTGATTTACAATGCACCTAAAGCAGAACTGGCAACACAAATCACAGCGTTCTCTATCTTCTTCCTCGGTGTACACCAAGTTACAACAGGGATTTTACAAGGCCTTAACAAGCCACGCATTCCAGTTATCAACATGGGTATTTCCCTTATCATCAAGGTTATCCTTAACTGGACATTGACGGCCATCCCATGGCTCGGCATCGGTGGTGCTGCCTGGGCAACCGTTGCTGATATTGGCTTTGCAGCGTTACTCAATTTGATTTACATCAAAAAATACACAGGCTACTTCCTCGACATTTCCCTTCTCTGGAAAAACGTGGTCAGTGCCGGTGTCATGGGTATACTCATCTTTATGAGTTACCACTACTTAATAGATATTTTACCAATGTGGGCTAATTTCATACTCACAGGTATCGAAGGCTTATTACTCTACGTTATCATCATGGTTCTTTTAAAAGGGCTTAACAAAAACGATGGTGCTAGCATGCCACTCATTGGTAGATTCTTTAGATAAGCATAACAAAAGAGGTTTAACGCATACGTGTTAAACCTCTTTTATTTTACATCAACTATTACATTACGCTTTACTGGTACTTAATGTTTTATCATTACCAACATTTTTATTATTCTGACGTATTTTCATAAATTGTAATCTAGATGGCGAAAAACCAACCCCTGCAAAAGCCTTATCATTCCAAGATTTACTATGTTTAGCAGCTACATATTGAATCACATCTCGCAATTTATAGTTACTTACATGAACATCATCAGGTTTGTATAAATAATATGTATAGACATATTGATTATCATACAATACCATTCCAAATAGTGTTGCATTTTCTTTATTAGCTTCAAAGTATAAAGCCGGAACACCATTGTTCCAAACTGTGGCATACTGTAATCGTTTATGACCTTGTAAACCATGATTATTAACAACCATACTTAAGTAACTATATAAAATATTTTGTTTTTCAACACTAACACCTTTGACCAATGGTTGCTTACCTAGTACGGCTTTGATACGTCCTGAAAGATACACATCATATTCAGCTTGACCTATAACCTCATGTTCCTTGAATTTACTATTTTTTAATACCCTAAAGGTATAAGGTCCCATTTTAACTGGATCAGTATATGTTAATACATCGCTAGCAGGCTTAATAGAAGGCAACACAAAATTGGCCAATGGCCCCATTGTATAAGAGATCGATTGTTGTGTATCATCTTTAATATGATTTTTTATAATATCTTTATTTAGAGATTGACCAATATGATAAGAAATAGTAGGTGTTTTTGGTAATGTAAAATTGATTGTCCCCACTACATAATGATCATCAAGGCCTATTACATCCCACGTTGCTTTTTCAATACCAGGATATGTGAATACACCGCCATCAATAAAGCGAGGTACAGTCTTTTCTTTTTCTAAACTCTTTTTTACAATATCCTGTATAATAGATTGATTTACATCTGCATACTCTATATTTGTATCTTCCCACTTAGATCCACTTGGTTGAGGTCTCGTTTCATAAGCAAAATCAGCTACTCCCGATATAGTTATGCCACCATTCTTAATAGGATACTGAGAGAAATATTTAGGATCAATAGACCACCCAATTATACTTTCTTTAGGCCCTGTAAACTTAACATCTGCTCCATTATCTGTAATAATATATACACTTCTAGAATGATGAATCGCTCTAGTCAATTCTTGTGACAAATAAATATCATCAGCTAATTTTTCATTATTATAATTTGGTAGACGTTGCACCATTTTTTTTACTTGCATTTCCTGATAGGCATCAATTCGTTTAGCAACGTCCTCAGGAAGGCGGTATTCTTGATATGCTTCCTTCGCCATATCTGGGCGAGCTCCAGGGATGTTAACCTCAATGGCCTGAGAGGCTCCTATAGTCCCAATAAATCCAATACAACTCAGTATTAACAAACGTCTTAACTTCATATATCTCTCCTTAAACACATACATTTATTTATCATTTTAACACTCATTTTATATTTCATCAATTTTACTTGTATAGGTAAACAAAGTGGCTGCAACTAGAATGCGGTAAAACCGCATTCTGTTACAGCCTCTTTTTATTAATGCACACGATGATTTGAAAATGCACGACTAGGCATGCCTAATCCAAGTTTCGTTTTTTTATATCCATCTTTTGTATTTTTATATGTTACATATTGTACAATATCTCTTAATTTATAATTGCTAACGTGTACATCATGTGGTTTTGACATATAGTACGTATATCGATGTGTATCATCATATACAGTCATGACAAATAAGCTATATTTATCTCCTTTAATTTCAAAATATGCCCCTGGTAGCGTATCATTCCACACAGTAGCATATTGCGCTGGTTTACCCTGAGATAATTTAGGTGAACCAATAAAAGCTAACAAATAATTATAAAGAATATTTTGTTTTTTTACATCATCATACTTTGATAGAGGGCTCACACTAATAATTTCTCTTATCTTTCCCGATTTATAAAAATCCATAGTTAAACCACCTTCGAGAGATTTTGACTTTACTAATTTGCTGTCCTTCAATACTCTAAACGCAAATGGACCTTTATGTACTTCGGATGTATATGGCATGATATCACTAGCAGCCTTAACAGAAGGCAATACTATATTAGCTAATGGTGACATTGTATCTCGAATAATTGTTTCTTGGTTAAGTTTCTGTATTTTGTTTTTTGGCATTGCATATATGAGATGATATGAAACAGTCGGCTGATTAGGCATTGTAAAATTAATAGTGCCTCTAATATTTTTTGAATCGTAGGAGGCTATATCCCATGTCCCTTTTTCTACTGTCGGGTAAGTAAATAGCCCTGCACCAAGAATACTATAATTATTTTTATGTAAAGCCATTTTTTTATTTTCTAACAATGACTTTAACTGATCTGCAGTTAGTTGCTTATAAGGAATACCCGAATTTTCCCATGTATCGCCCTTGGGCTGAGGTCGTAATTCATAACTCATTTCACCATCAAATCCTAATGCACCGCCATATCGCGTCACTTCCTTATGCGGACCAGCACTCTCATATGCAATTCCCATGATACTAGCATAAGGCATAGTAAACTTAATATCCGCCCCGTGATCTCGCAAAATAAATACCGTACTAGAATACTTGATAGCATGATTTAATTCTGTTGTATTATGAATATCCCTTGGTAAATTAGATATATCATAACCAGGTTTATTTTGATTATCTTCCGTAACTTTTTTAATAATTTTGGATTCCAATATTTTTGTATCTGCCGTATCTACACGATAATTTTGATATTTATCAGCAGATATAGATGCATCAGCGCCAGGAATATTTACATCTATCGCATAGGACTGCCCCATGCCAAATGTTAATCCAAGTAAACCTAATGCTATTACACGTTTCCAGTTCATAAATTCTCTCCTCAATTTATATTCCACAAGCTAAAACTCATTATACCTAAATATTAATTTTTTATCAATTTTTTATAAATTCATTTTAGAATCATCCAGTATTAGCTATATTTACACAAACGCAATTCCTACTTGCATAATATGTTATAGTATATTATAGGAAAATGAATTATAATTATACTGTACTTGATGTACAGTATTTTACACATTGAGGTGATAGTATGAAAAAACCATTAATTGGAATTTCCGGCAATACGCTACGCGATAACAGCGGCGCTTATGTCGATTTAATCCGTTCTTATGTGAATCAGGATTATGTCCGCTCCATCGAAGAAGCCAGCGGCATTCCTATTATTATTCCTTTTACAGAAAATTTAGAGCAAGCAAAGGAAACCATCGATATCGTTGATGGCCTCCTCCTTACAGGTGGGCATGATGTGTATCCGCTCAATTATGGCGAAGAGCCATTACGAGGCATTGGTGATGTATTCCCTGAGCGCGATCAATTCGATTTTGCGTTGCTTGCAGCAGCAGAAGCACGAAATATTCCTGTATTCGCCATCTGCCGCGGTTGCCAAATCGTGAATGTTTATCGTGGTGGTTCCTTGTACCAAGATTTGCCATATGATGAAAATTGCACGATTAAGCACAGCCAAAATCAAACGCCTGCATTACCTACGCATACGGTGGAAATTGAACCTGATTCTAAATTAGCAAAAATCATCGGCACAACCACATGGATTACAAATTCTCATCATCATCAAACGTGCCGGAATATTGGTGAAAGCCTAGTTGTTACAGGCCGTACCAAGGATGGTACAGTAGAGGCATTAGAGGATACGAGTCGTCCATGGTTTGTCGCAACTCAATTCCATCCAGAAATGATGCATGTGAAAGATGTACATGCTAAAGCCTTATTTAAAGCCTTTATAGATGCGACTAAGGAGGCAAACTAATGGATAAAAAGAGTAAATTCGGATTTTGGAGTATTGTACTCCTTGGGATCAATGGTATCGTTGGTACTGGGATTTTCTTGTTACCTAATAAGGCCTATGCCATTATTGGGTCAGCCAGTTTAGGGGTCCTTTTATTTGATGCGGTCATTGCAGGATGTATTGCCTTATGCTTTGCAGAGGCGGCTAGCCTTTTCACACGTAATGGTGGTCCTTATCTATATGCCAAACATGCATTAGGTGACTTTTGGGGATTTGAGGTAGGCGTCCTTAAATGGATTGTAACGGTTATCGCCTGGGCCGCCATGGCCGTCGGCTTTGCCACAGCATTAGGTGCAGCAGTGCCAGCCTTAAGTGGCGATTTTGCAAAGGATGTCATTTCCTTCATATTAATCGTAGGCTTAACAATCGTAAACATATTCGGTGTTAACGTGTCTAAGTTTGTAAATAACTTGATCACAATCTCTAAATTAGTACCTCTCGCCCTATTTATCGCTATTGGTATATTCTTTATTAACGGCGCTAACTTTACACCTGTATTTCCACAAGATACCTATGTAGATGGATCCTTTGCGCAAGCAGCCGTTCTTCTCTTCTTTGCCTATACAGGGTTTGAGGTTATCGCTATTGCCGCAGAGGATATGAAGAATCCTAAAAAGAATTTACCGCGTGCCATTATCATGTGTATGCTACTCGTATCAGTCCTATATATGGCAATACTTGCCGTATCTATTGGGGTTCTAGGATCTGACCTTGCTAACACAAAAGCACCGGTACAAGATGCTTTCAACGTAATCCTAGGCCCAATTGGCATGTACATTGTATTGGCAGGCACATTAATTTCCATGGGCGGGATTAACTTTGCCGAAGCCTATTACGCACCTCGTATTGCAACATCCATGGCCGAAGACGGTATGTTACCAAGTGCCTTAGCTAAACGTAATCGTTACAATGCGCCATATGTAGCAGCGATTGTCACCGCTATTGCCAGCGTACTACTCGCCTGGTCTGGTTCGTTTACAACTCTTGCTGCTATTAGTGCGGTATCCCGTTTTACACAATACTTACCAACATGTTTAGCAGTCATCATATTCCGTCGTAAATGGGCAGATAAAGAACGGTCCTACACAATCCCTGGTGGTTACACCGTTCCAATCATCGCCATTGCTACATCCCTTTGGATGCTAGGCCAAGCCCAAACAAACCAATTACTTTGGGGTCTAGGTGGCTGTATCGTCATTCTTCCGCTCTACATTTGGTACTGGCGCAAGAAAAAAGCTGGTATAATCAAAGAAAAAGAAGATATCTAATTACATTTTTGTACACAAAAGAGGCAGGAGCGAGCTCCTGCCTCTTTAAAATTAGAACAGGCCTGTACTATCTCTAAACACACCTATATAAGGCCTCCGTAAAATTAGTACAGGCCTGTTCTATTTCTCAACATACCTATATAAGGTCCCCGAAAAATTAGTACAGGCCTGTTCTATTTCTGAACACACCTATATAAGGTCACCCAAAAATTAGTACAGGCCTGTTCTAATTTTTATGGACATGTAGAATGTACCGATCAATAATCCGTAAAAGGTTCTTCTTCTACAGGTTCGGTCAAATCTTCTTCGATATAACCGTATTCATCAATGGATTCTTCTTCGTCACGCGTATCAATGTATATACTAATAACAGCTAATGCGCCATGTTCGTTAAGGCTCACAATAAGGCTCATAGGGCCATAGACTAAAATAAGATTATCCTCTTCATCACGAATAATATGTGGTACAGCAGCAAAATTCTGATTCATAAGTTGATCAAAGTAATCCTCTA
>ERZ772948.1729-NODE-1729-length-12136-cov-63.092045_pt1 | contig 12136 bp, 11 predicted proteins | sample MGYA00511945_ERZ772948 | MGnify/ENA primary metagenome ERZ772948 (study PRJEB29015, sample SAMEA2737927) | human oral metagenome | biome: human oral; feature: human-associated habitat; material: dental | place: China | collected 2141 ... | reverse complement strand
GCCGCCCCCGGGCGGCCGGGCGGCTCCCGCCACGCCCGCGGCGCCGACACCCCGCTGGTGGAGGCGGACGGCGTCGGCGAGAGGGAGGGCGACGACCCCGAGGCCCTCGTGCGCCGCTTCCACCACCTCTACGGCCTGCCCGTGCGCACCGACGGGCCCGGCCTGGAGCGCGAGAGCCTGCACATGCGCATGAGCCTGATCGCCGAGGAGTTCGCCGAGCTCGTCGGGGCCGTCTACGGGGCGGGCGCCCGCGCCCGGGTCGAGGCCGCCTACGCCCGGGCCGTGGCCGACGACGACGGCGAGCGGGACACGGCGGCGGCCGCCGACGCCCTGGCGGACCTGGTCTACGTCGTCTACGGCATGGCCCTGGAGACGGGCATCGACCTGGCCGCCGTGCTCGCCGAGGTGCAGCGCTCCAACATGTCCAAGCTGGGCGCCGACGGGCGGCCGGTCTACCGCGAGGACGGCAAGGTCCTCAAGGGCCCCGGCTACTTCCCCCCGGACGTGGCGGGGGTGCTCGGGATCGGGTCGTGAGGGGGCCGCGGCCCCGGCTGCGCCCCTGACCGCGCCCGGCGCCGGGCGTGGCACCATGGGCCCACCGCGACACCGGAAGGAGCACACATGACTCGCGTCACCATCGTCGGAGGCGGTTACGGCGGCATCGTCCTGGCCAAGGCCCTCGACGACGTCGCCGAGGTCGTCCTCGTCGAGCAGAAGGACACCTTCGTCAACCACGCCGCGGCCCTGAGGGCCGTCGTCGACCGGCGGTGGGCGGAGAGGATCTTCATGCCCTACGACCGCCTCCTGGCCCGCGGGCGCGTCGTGCACGGCACCGCCCTGGCGGTGCGGGGCACCACCGTGTCGGTGACCGGCGCCGGCGACATCGGGGCCGACCACCTGGTGCTGGCCACCGGCACCGCCTACCCCTTCCCGGCCAAGCACCTGGAGTCCTCCGCCGCCCTGGCCCGGGCCCGCATCGAGCGCGCCCACGCCAACCTGGAGCGCGCCGGGCGCGTGCTGGTCGTGGGCGCCGGCGACGTGGGCGTCGAGCTGGTGGGGGAGATCACCTCCGCCTTCCCCGGCATCAGTGTGGTCCTGCTGGAGGCCTGCGCGCGGATCCTGCCGAACCGGGGCTACCTGCCCGAGCTGCGCCGGTCCATCGCCGACCAGCTCGAGCGCCGCGGCGTCGAGGTCATCACCGGCGACACCCTGGCCTGGCTGCCGCCGGTCGACCCGGGCGTCCTCTCGCCCTTCCGCGTGACCACGACCAAGGGCCGGCGCCTGGAGGCGGACACGTGGTTCCGCGCCCACGGCGCCTCGGCGGCCACCGGCCTCCTCGGCGGGGACTACGACGAGATCCGCCACTACGACGGCACCATCCGCGTCGACGAGCACCTGCGCGTCGTCGACCACCCCGGCGTGTGGGCCATCGGCGACATCACCGACGTGCGCGAGACCAAGCGCGCCGACGCCGCCCGCGCCCACGCCCGCGTCGTCGCCGCCAATATCCGCTCCCTCATCGGGGGCGGGAGCGCCGACGCCGTCTACGCCCCCCGGCCCGAGCACGTCGTCCTGCCCCTGGGGCCCGACGGCGGCGCCTCCCAGATCCTGCGCGACGGGGAGCGCGCCGTCGTCGGCCCCGAGGAGACCTCCCGCTTCAAGGGGCGCGACATCTACGACGGGGCCATGCGCGAGATCCTGGGCCTGGGCCGGGACGGCGAGTGAGCGGCAGGGCGCGGGGCGCGGGGCGGTCCGGGCCGGTATTGTGACCCGCATGACGAACGACCCGCGGTCCGCGCTCAACCGACTCATCGCCGCCTTCGAGGCGCACCTGGACGCCGCGGCCACCGGGGATGATCTCTCGCCCGCGGTGGTCGCCGCCGAGAACGCGCTCCAGGACGCCTTCTTCACCTACGACGACGCCCTGTTCACCGCCTACGGCATCGAGCTGCCCTTCGACATCGTCGACGCCGACGACGAGGAGGACGAGGACGACTACGACGAGGGCGATGACGAGGACTACGACGACTACGACGACGATGACGAGGACTACGACGAGGGGGACTGAGCCGGCTGGGCGCGCGGCCGCTCAGAAGCGCTCGGGGTAGCCCAGCTCCGGCGCCGTCACCTCGTCCAGGGCGTGGCGGATCTGCACCGGCAGGCTCAGGTCCTCCGCCGACAGGGCCCCCTGGAGCTGGGCGGGGGTGCGCGCCCCCACAATGGTGCAGGCCACGCCCGGGGCGTCGCGCGCCCAGGCCAGGGCCACCTCCACCGGCTTGCGGTCCAGGCCCACGGCCGCCGTCGCCACCGCCTCGACCACCCCCTCGTGGCGCTGCGCCAGGTAGGGGGCCACGTAGGAGCGCAGGTGCGGGGAGCCCCCGCGCGAGTCCGCCGGCGTGGACGCCCGGTACTTGCCGGTGAGCACCCCGCGCCCCAGCGGGGCGTAGCCGATGACCCCCAGGCCCAGGGCCGCCGCGGCGGGGACCACCTCGCGCTCGATGCCGCGGCTGAGCAGGGAGTGCTCGACCTCCACGGCCGCCATGCGCGGCCCGCCGTGCTCGCGCAGCAGGTCGGCGGCGTGGACGGTGGCCCACGCGGGGTGGTTGGACACCCCCACGTAGCGGGCCCGGCCCGAGGCGACCGCGATGCGCAGCGCGTCGACCGTCTCCTCCATGGGGGTCGTGGCGTCGGGGACCTGGACCAGCCACAGGTCCAGGTGGTCGGTGCCCAGGCGGCCCAGGGATATGTCCAGCAGGTCCAGGAGCGTGCCGCGCGAGGCGTCCGCGGCGCTGGGCCGCTCGCCCGTGCGCCAGGTGCGCACCCCCGCCTTGGACACCAGGACCAGCTCCTGACGGTCCACGTGCTGCTCCAGCAGCTGGCCGATGACCTCCTCGCTCAGCCCCTCGCAGTAGGAGGCCGCCGTGTCCAGGAGCGTGCCGCCGGCGTCGAGGAAGACGTCGAGCTGCTCCTTGGCCTCCACCTCGTCGGTGTCGCGCCCCCAGGTCATCGTGCCCAGGCCCACCGACGACACGCGCAGGCCCGTGCGGCCCAGTCTGCGATGCTCCATGGGCTAACCGTAAACGGCCCCGTCAAGGCGACGGCGGCGGCGCGCTCACGTCCCCCGCCGCCCCCGCGCGAGGCCGCGCCCTCAGGCGGCCCGCCGGGCCGTGAGCAGCCGCTCCACGCCCTCCGGCGGCGCCGGCGGGTCCGCGACGGACATCCGCATCAACGCCGACCTCATCATCAAGATGAAGCAGGAGCTGGCGGAGATCACGGCCGCCAACACCGGTCACACGGTGGAGGAGATCATCGCCGACTCCGACCGCGACCACTGGTTCTCCGCCGAGGAGGCCCTCGAGTACGGCTTCATCGACCACATCGTGCGCTCCAGCCGTGAGATCGGCGCCCAGAACGGAGAGAACTGACATGACGGGATCTCGTCCCTACTTCGACGCCGCCGCCCGCCAGCTGGACGCCGCCGGCATCGCCCCCGGCTCCCTGCCCGCCTCGCGCTACGTGCTGCCCCAGTTCGAGGAGCGCACCGCCTACGGCTTCAAGCGCCAGGACCCCTACGCCAAGCTCTTCGAGGACCGCATCGTCTTCATGGGCGTGCAAGTCGACGACGCCTCCGCCGACGACATCATGGCCCAGCTCCTCGTCCTGGAGTCCCAGGACCCCGACGGGCTCATCACCATGTACATCAACAGCCCCGGCGGCTCCTTCACGGCCCTGACCGCCATCTACGACACGATGCAGTACATCAAGCCGCAGGTGCAGACCGTGTGCCTGGGGCAGGCCGCCTCCGCGGCCGCCGTGCTGCTGGCCGCGGGCAGCCCGGGCAAGCGCCTCGCCCTGCCCAACGCCCGCGTGCTCATCCACCAGCCCGCCATGGAGGGCATGCACGGCCAGGCCAGCGACATCGAGATCGTCGCCGACGAGATCGACCGCATGCGCGCCTGGCTGGAGGACACCCTGGCAGCGCACACCGGCCGGGACCGCGATCTCATCCACAACGACCTGGAGCGCGACAAGATCCTCACCGCCGCCGCCGCCCAGGAGTACGGCATCGTCGACCAGGTGCTCAGCCCCCGCAAGGCCGCGCCCTCCCCGCACTCCTCCTGACACGCGGGTCCGCGAGCCCTCTGCGATCGCTGCGATGGCGCCGCCCGGCATGTCCGGACGGCGCCATCGCCCGTGCGGGGTGGCCGACAGCCCGAGTCAGCCGCTCCGTGGGTGCTATCGGCTCGAGCGGGGCAGGAGCACGACCTCGGCGCGGTGGCCCCGGTGAAACATGTTGTTGTCGTCTCGTTGCCCGTGAGGTGATGCGGCGATGGGTGGGTTGCTCCCCACTGAATCATGACGATACAAATGATTCAGGAGGTGTGCCATGACAGATGAGATCGCCCCCGATGCCATCGCGAGAGCCCTGTCCCAGGCAGGCCTCTCCCAGCGCAAGGCCGCTGAGCGCACTGGGATCTCCCAGGCGACCCTGTCGAGAATCCTCTCGGGCCGGAGGCGGCCGACGGTGCCGGAGCTGATGCTCCTGGCTGACGCCACAGGGTGCTCGCTGGGCAGCCTCACCGGGCGCGGCGCTGTGGCGGACCGCTGCCTCATGGCGGCCCGCGCCACCGATGGCGCCTCAGTGGAGGCCATGCGCACCACCCTCATCGGCTACCTCGAGCTCGACGCCTACCTCGCCGACCAGGCGATCCCACGAGTCCTCTGATGGTGAGCACCCAGGTTCTCGGGCGTCAGGAGGCCGAGGAGTTCCGCGAGCATCATCATTTCGGCGATGGCCCACTGGGGGACCTCGTCGGCATCATCGAGAGAACCACAGGGCACGACGTCGCCATTATCAACGCCCCACCCGAGGAACACGGTCTGACGATGACCGACCCCCAGCGGGGCGTCACCTTCATCGCCGTCGCCGCCAGCGACAACCCCATGCGCCAGCGCAGCAGCCTCGCCCACGAGCTCTGCCACGTCCTCAACCAGGACGGGGAGATCGAAGTCCAGCAGGGCGGTAACGGCCGCAGGCCGGCCGCGGAGCGCAAGGCGGACGCTTTCGCCAGACACCTCCTCATCCCGCGCCGTGCGATTGAACGGGTTATGGAGGAGCATGGAGGCGAACCTTGGACCGAGGCGAGTCTCTCCGATCTCGTGCGCACCTTCCTCGTGTCGCCCGCGATCGCCGCCATCGCCCTGCACGAGGCGGGGGCCATCCCTGACGATTTCAAACAGCAGTGGATGCGCGTATGGACACCTGAGCTGGCCGCGAGGCACGGTTGGAGCGACTACTACGCGGCGCTCCAGGAGGAATCCAGGCGAGCGCGCCCGCCACGGCGCCTCCTCGCTCGCGCCATCGAGGGCTATCGACTGGGCGTTGTCTCCCCGCAGCAACTCGCGGCGATTCGAGGCCTGCCGCCCGAGCGGGTCATCGCCGAACTGGAGAGCGCCGGCGTGCGCCCGGAGCCCTCCGATCCCATCTGGGCATCCCCTGACAGCCTCCCTGACATCGCCCCGGATCTCACCGCGCTTGATGCGCTTCTGGGCGACGGGGAGAGGGAATGAACCCACCTGTCATCATCGATGCTGGCCCAAGCCTCAACTTCTTCGCCGCGCGTGACGAGCGTTTCTCTGCTGCCGCAGGAGTTCTGAGGAAGATCAGGGGAACTCAGTTCCTCGCGATCCTCGAGGATGACCACACCTCTGCACTGGACAATGTGGTCCACCGCCTGACAGGCGCACCGCTGGAGGAGCGTCGCAGCCTTCCGAAGGATCTCGGCGAGATCATGGTCATCGCGCACGCAGTCGTCATGGCTGAGAGTGGGGCGGACGTGCGAGTCGTGATCGACGACGGCTACGGCGCGCGGCAGGCGGCGCCCCGCGGCTGTCGGGTGGGCAATCGCGCGGGGGCTCGCCGGGCGCGGCCCTCGCGCGGGGAGGCTCGACCTAATAGGCTGGCGGCACCCCGTTCCCTGACTCCAGCGGCGCTCCCCGCGCCGCCTGGGAGCGGACCCGACGACACAAGGGGGACACGTGCCACGCAATGCCGAGAGCGTCGACCTACTCAAGTGCTCCTTCTGCGGGAAGAGCCAGAAGCAGGTCAAGAAGCTCATCGCGGGTCCGGGCGTCTACATCTGCGACGAGTGCATCGAGCTGTGCAACGAGATCGTTGATGAGGAGCTCGGCTCCGGCTCCGTCGGCGTGCCCCTCGAGCTGCCCAAGCCGCAGGAGATCTTCGACTTCCTCAACAGCTACGTCATCGGCCAGGAGGGCGCCAAGCGCGCCATGAGCGTGGCCGTCTACAACCACTACAAGCGCGTCCAGGTGCGCGAGCGCGCCGTCGCCGAGGGGGACGGCCTCGAGCTCGGCAAGTCCAACATCCTCCTGCTCGGCCCCACCGGCACCGGCAAGACGCACCTGGCCCGTACCCTCGCCAAGCTCCTCGACGTCCCCTTCTCCATCGTTGACGCGACCGCCCTCACCGAGGCCGGCTACGTCGGCGAGGACGTGGAGAACATCCTCCTCAAGCTCATCCAGGCCGCCGACGGCGACGTCAAGCGCGCCGAGAAGGGCATCATCTACATCGACGAGATCGACAAGATCGGCCGCAAGGCCGAGAACCCCTCGATCACCCGCGATGTCTCCGGCGAGGGCGTGCAGCAGGCACTCCTGAAGATCATCGAGGGCACCACCGCCTCCGTCCCGCCCGGCGGCGGCCGCAAGCACCCCCACCAGGAGTTCCTCGAGATCGACACGACGAACATCCTGTTTATCGCCGCGGGCGCCTTCGCCGGCATCGAGGAGATCGTGCGCGCCCGCCAGCGCAAGGAGGCCGGCGCCCAGCTCGTCGGCTTCGGCGCGACGCTCGCCAAGGACCAGGCCAAGGACGTCTTCACCTCCCCGGTGCGCCCCGAGGACCTGCACACCTTCGGCCTCATCCCCGAGTTCATCGGCCGCCTGCCCGTCATCGCCACCGTGCAGGACCTCGGCGTGCCCGAGCTCGTGCGCGTCATGACCGAGCCCAAGAACGCTCTCGTCTCCCAATACCAGTACCTCTTCGGGCTCGACGGCGTCGAGCTGGTCTTCACCGACGAGGCCATCGAGGCCATCGCCGCCAAGGCCCTCGAGCGCAAGACCGGCGCGAGGGGCCTGACCTCCATCGTCGAGGAGGTCCTGGGCGAGGCCATGTTCGAGGTGCCCTCCATGCCGGAGGTCGGATGCGTCGTAGTCGACGCCGATGCCGTGCGCGGCACCGCCCGCCCCCGCTACGAGGCCGGCAGCGGCTCCCTCAGCTCCACCCGCAAGGCCGAGCACGGCAGGACCCGGACCGCATGAGCGCCCCCGAGGCCGTCGAGAGGGGCATCCCCGGGGTGCCCGCCGATCTCGCGCGCTACCGCGTCACCATCGACAACCTCGACGCCGCCCTCGTCCACCTCCTCGCCGAGCGGTTCCGCTGCACCCAGCAGGTCGGCGAGCTCAAGGCGCGCCTCGACCTGCCGCCGTCGGACCCCGAGCGCGAGGCCCGCCAGGTGGCCCGCCTGCGCTCGCTCGCCGAGGACGCCGGGCTCGACCCCGTCTTCGCCGAGAAGTTCTTCGCCTTCATCGTCGCCGAGGTCATCCGCCACCACGAGGAGATCCGCGACGGGGTCACCGGAGAGCCCACCGCCTGAGAGCCCGCCGGCCGAGTCCCCTCGGCCCGAGCGCCTTCAGGCGACCGGCCGCTTGTAGAGCGCGTCGATCTCATCGGCGAAGCGCGCCAGCGCGTCGGCTCGGCGCACCTTGAGCGAGGGCGTGAGCAGGCCGTTGTCGATCGTGAAGTCGCCCGGCAGCACCGTGAAGGTGCGGATCGACTCCGCCCGGGAGACCGCCTCATTGGCGCGGGCCACCGCTTTCTCCAACGCGGCGCGGATACGCGGGTCGGTCACCGCCGCCACCGGGTCGAGGTCCTCGATGCCGTGGGAGGCGAGCCACAGCGGCAGCATCTCCGCGTCCAGCGTCACCAGCGCTCCGATGCAGGGCCGGTTGTCCCCGACGACGAGGACCTGGCTGACCAGCGGGTGGCCGCGCAGGCGGTCCTCCAGGACGGCGGGGGCGACGTTCTTGCCGCCCGCGGTGACGATGAGCTCCTTCTTGCGGCCCGTGATGCGCAGGGAGCCGTCGTCCTCGAAGGCGCCGATGTCGCCCGTGCGCAGCCAGCCGTCCTCCGTCAGCGCCTCGGCGGTGGCCTCGGCGTTGTTGTGGTAGCCCCGGAACAGGCCGATGCCTCGCACGAGGATCTCGCCGTCGTCGTCCAGGCGCAGCTCGGTGCCGGGCATGGGGCCGCCCACCGTGCCGATCCTCATCGAGGCCGGTAGGGTGACGGCGCAGGGCGCGGAGGTCTCGGTGAGGCCGTAGCCCTCCAGGACGGTCACGCCCGCGCCGCGGTAGTAGTGGCCGAGCCGCTCGCCCAGGGGGCCGCCTCCGCTGATGACATGCGAGACCCTCCCGCCGAACAGCGCGCGCAGCCTGGAGAAGACGAGGCGGTCGAAGACCTTCATCTGGGCGCGCAGCCCGCGGCTCGGGCCGGAGGGGGTGTCCAGGGCGCGCGAGTAGGCGATCGCGGTCTTGGCGGCCAGGCGGAAGACCTTCTGCTTGTTGCCGGCCGAGCGGGCGTCAGCGGCGTTGTAGATCTTCTCGAAGACCCTCGGCACGGCGACGACGAAGGTGGGGGAGAAGGTCGCCAGGTCGTCCACGAGGTGCTTGACGTCCGGGGCGTGCCCCATGACGCCGCGCTCGGAGCAGACGATGGCGATCTCGATGAAGCGCCCCAGCACATGGGCCAGGGGCAGGAACAGCAGGGCGCGCACCTCGGGCGCGCCGAGCACCTCGGGGACATGCGCGCAGGTGTTGACGCCCAGTTGGATGAGGTTGCCGTGGGTGAGCTCGACGCCCTTGGGGCGCCCCGTGGTGCCCGAGGTGTAGACGATCGTGGCCAGGTCGGCGCTGGTGAGCGCGGCCGTGCGGGCATCGAGCCCGGCGTGGTCCACGCTCTTGCCCGCGGCGATGAGGTCGGTGATCGCGTCCCGGGACAGGCACATGACCCGCAGCTCGGCCAGGCCGGCGTTCTGGGCGCTCTGGGCGCGGATCGCCTCCACCATCTGCTCCATGCCGGCGTTCTCGACGACCACTAGCCTCACGGAGGCGTCGGTGAGGATCCACTCGGCCTGCTCCGCCGACGAGGTCTCATAGATGGGCACGACGACGAGTCCCGCCTCCCAGGCGGCGAAGTCGAGGAGCGTCCACTCGAAGCAGGTGTGGGACATGATCGCGATCGCGTCCCCGGGGCGCAGGCCCATCGAGACGAGCCCGGCCGCGACCTCGCGGACCTGGGCGCGGAACGCCGTCGCGCTCATGGTGATCCACCGGCGCCCGACCGAGGGCTTGCGGGCGATGAGCGCGCCCGTGGGGGCGTGGCGCACGCGCTTGGCCAGGGCCCATGGGGCGGTCATGCCGTCGTGGATATCGACCGCCAGCGGGGCTGCGTGGACGCCGGTGGCGGGGTTGGCTGCCGGGGTGGCGCCGGAGGGTGCGGGGCTCGTCATGGCCCCATCATCGCCCCCCGGTCCGCCCAACGGGGCCCGAACACGGCCATGTGTGGCCGCTGATCCTCGCCAGGGGGCTGGAGCGCGGCCCTGGCCTGCGGCTTCCGCTGACGGTGAGCGCCGCGGGCGAGCCCCAGGCGTGTGACTCAGGCGAGTCTCAGGCCTCCGGGCCCCGCCGCTTGCCGGCGTAGATGGAGGCGACGGCGTCGGCGTGGGCCTCCATGACGGCCCCCCTCTTGACCTTGAGCGAGGGGGTGAGCAGCCCGTTGGCCTCCGTGAAGTCCGTGGTGAGCACTCGGAACTCGCGGATCGACTCGGCCCGGGAGACCGCCTCGTTGGTGCGGGCGACGGCGCGCTCCAGCGCGGCGAGGACCTGCGGGTGCGACGCGGCCTCGACGACGCCCATCTCCGGCAGGCCGTGGTTGCGCAGCCACAGGGGCAGCATCTCGGCGTCCAGCGTGATGAGCGCGGAGATGAAGGGCTCGTTGTCCCCCAGGACGAGGACCTGGCTGACCAGCGGGTGGCCGCGCAGGCGGTCCTCGAGGATCGCGGGGGCGACGTTCTTGCCGCCCGCGGTGACGATGAGGTCCTTCTTGCGGCCGGTGATGCGAACCCAGCCGTCGTCGTCGATCGCGCCGATGTCCCCGGTGCGGAACCAGCCATCGGCGGTGAAGGCCTCGGCGGTGGCGGCCGGGTTGTTGTGGTAGTTGCGGAAGACGCCCAGCCCCCGCACGAGGATCTCCCCGGACTCATCGACCCGGATATCGTTGCCGCACACGGGCGGTCCCACGGTGCCGATCTTGTTGCGCACATCGAGGTTGACGCAGGTGGGGCCGATCGTCTCGGTGAGGCCGTAGCCCTCGAGGATCTCCAGGCCCATGCCCCGGTAGAAGTGCCCGAGGCGCTCGCCCAGCGGCCCGCCGCCGGAGATCGCGAAGCGCGCGTTGGGGCCCAGGAGCGAGCGGATCGTGCGGTAGACGAGGCGGTCGGCGGCCGCGTGGGCGGCGGAGAGGGAGCGCGAGGGGCCCACCGGGGTGTCGAGGGCGCGCGAGTACTCGACAGCGACCTTCGCCGCCCAGCGGAAGGTCCGCAGCTTCACGCCGCTGCCGGCCTTCGCGTCCGCGGCGTTGTAGATCTTCTCCAGCACGCGCGGCACGGCGAGCACATAGGAGGGCCCGAAGGCCTGCAGGTCCGGCAGGAGGGTCTTGACGTCCGGGGTGTGCCCGAGGACGCCCTGTCCCGCCAGGGACAGCAGTTCCAGGCAGCGCGCGTAGGAGTGCGCGAGCGGGAGGAAGAGCAGGAGGCGCGTGTCAGTGCGGAAGAGCAGGTCCGGGATCCAGTGGACGCCGTTGTGCGCCAGGCCCGCCGCGTTGCGGTGCGTGATCTCGACGCCCTTGGGGCGGCCGGTCGTGCCGGAGGTGTAGATGATGGAGTAGATGTCGTCCGGGCGCACGGCGGCCGAGCGGTCGTCGACGACGGCCCGCGAGATCGCGCGCCCCGCCGTGGTCAGCTCGGTGAGCGCGTCGCGGTCCAGGGACAGCACCTGGGGGGCGGCAGTCTCGGGATCGGCGGAGGCGCGGGCCTTGATGGCGGCGTCCACCACGAGCGCGTGGGCGGAGGTCTCGGTGAGGACGAGGCGGATGGCGGCGTCGTCGAGGATCCACTCGATCTGCTCGGCCGAGTCCGTCTCGTAGATGGGCACGGAGACGAGCCCGGCGCGGGCGATCGCCATGTCCAGGAGCGTCCACTCGTAGCAAGTGCGGGACATGAGGGCGACGCTCGCGCCGGCCTCCAGGCCCAGGCCGATGAGCCCGGCGGCGATCCGGGCGACCTCCTCGCCGAAGGCCCGGGCGGTGATCGGCGTCCAGGTGCCGAGCGACGTGCGCCGCTCGATGATGGGGCGCTCCGCGGTGCGCGCGATGCGGTCGGCCAGCAGCCACGGGACGGTCCAGGTGGACTCGGTGTCCTTCGTGTCGCAGGTGCCGGAGGCGCCGATGGTCAGGGGGCTGGAGGCGACGCCGTCGACGACGGTCGTTGCGCCCAGCGACGGGTGCGCGCTCGTCTCGGCAGGGACAGGGACCCTTTGCTGCACGGTCCTCAGCCCTTCTTCGGCTTGGCGGGGGCCTCGCCGAGCTCGACGGCGGTGACGGCGACGGCGGGGGCTGGCTCGCCGTCGTCGCCCGCGCGCGGCTCCGCGACGGCCAGGGTCATCGGGCCCGTCACCTTCGCGGCCTCGATGAGGTCCGCGCGAACGGCCTCCACACTCGCCTCGGCCTCGGGGTCCACGGCCAGCGCGACGGACAGGATCGGCGTCTTCTGGCTCGTCTTGGCCTCCGACTTCACCTTGCGCAGCGCCGCCAGGGCGGCCCCGGCGCGGGCGACCAGCTCGGCGTCGGCCCCGGCGGAGGCCTCACGCAGGCCTACTGACTGCGGCCAGGCCGCCCGGTGCACCGAGCCGCTGCGGTACCAGCTCCACACCTCCTCGGTGGCAAACGGCAGGAAGGGGGCCAGCAGGCGCACGAAGGTGTCCACGGCGATCGCCAGCGTCG
>ERZ772948.1726-NODE-1726-length-12147-cov-19.997850_pt1 | contig 12147 bp, 3 predicted proteins | sample MGYA00511945_ERZ772948 | MGnify/ENA primary metagenome ERZ772948 (study PRJEB29015, sample SAMEA2737927) | human oral metagenome | biome: human oral; feature: human-associated habitat; material: dental | place: China | collected 2141 ... | reverse complement strand
CGACGTAGTTGTCGGGAAAAAATGACTTGAACTCACTCGCGAGCTGCGCGGCGAGTGTCTTGTTGTGTGCAATGACGAGCGTTGGGCGCTGCACGCGCTCAATGACCTTTGCCATCGTATAGGTCTTGCCCGTCCCCGTCGCGCCAAGCAGCACCTGCGCCGTCATGCCGTTTTCAATGCCGCCCGCAAGATCTGCAATCGCCTGCGGCTGATCGCCCATCGGCTCAAAGGGCGCGACGACCTTGAACGGAACCTCCTTCTCGAAGATCGTTGTATTGAGTTTCGGAACCATCGCCATCGTACGCCCTCCTTCGCATTGCAAAAAAATCATTCTGTCATTATATCGCATTCAACGTGTGATGAAAATAGTGCGGAACGAAAAAGCTCCGCTGTCTCATAAAAAAAGGAGTTGCCGCATATAATGCAGCAACCCCCTAAAAACATTGTATCTCTTAGAACGCCCAGTTCACATGAGCGCCGCCGGAGTAGCCCTGACGCTTGCCCTGCCAACCCGTGAAGTGCAGATCGTACGAGAAGCGGCTGCCCTGCGGTGCGAAGCGGTAGCCCGCCTCGATCATCGCACTCCCGCCGCGCAGCGACGGACTCGGGGCATCAAAGCCCTGATACGATGCGCCCGCTTTGCCGCTGAGCTCATACTCCCACGCGAGCCCCGCATAGACTTCGCTCTTTGCGCTGTCCTTGTGCGTATACGTAAAGCCAAGACGCACACGATTCGAGTTCACCGCGCTGAAGTCGTAGTCGTCGGTGCTCATACTTGAGCCGGTCGAGGAGATTCCTGCCTGCATGCCCGACTGATACGACCAGAAGTAGCGCAGATAGGTGTTCAGTTTATCCTTGTCGTTGGTCTTGACCTCCTTGCCGATGCCAAGATGTGCCGCATAGTAGGCGTTCGAGCTGTCGTAGTGCGAGGTGCTGCCCGTATAGACGGAGCCGCTGTAGTCGCTGCGCGTCTTGCCGCCGTGCAGTGCTGCCTCTGCCCACAGCCCCTTCACAGTCTCCATGCGTCCCATGATGCCGGCACCGAGATAGCTGATATTTCCGCTGCCATGGGTGCCGTCGTCGAGGTAGGAGTCGTATTTGCCCTTGCCGTATTCGACAAACGGGGTAAAGGTGAGTGTCGCAGATTTTCCTTTCAGCTCGCGTGCCCAGCCAAGGCTGAGGTTGTACCCCTTCGTCTCGGCATAGGAGCCGGTCTCTGTGTCGACGCTTCCCTGATCCATTGCCGCCCAGAGATGGTAGCCGTGCACTTCTTTGTCCTGCACGCCTGCGGCCGCCTCTTTCTTTGCCGAGGCGATGCCGGATCCTGCGAGGAGGTTCGCGCCGCGGTTGATAAAGTCGGTGGCGGCGGCTCTGGTCTCGACGAAGGATTTGGTCTGATCGCTGATCGCCGCCTTTGTGACGGTGGCAATGAGCTCATCCGTATTGCGCTTTTGGAACGCAAATTCATAGAGCAGAGATACGCCCTGCATACCCGTGACCTTGTTGTCGGTCGGGATATCGCTGAGCGTACCGCTCGATCCGACCTTCATGAGGCTGATAACATCGTTGACCTTGAGCGCGCGTGCGCGTCCATGGACACCAAGTCCCACGTCGACGTTGGCAAGGCTCTTACTGGTTACACCAAGCTGCAGGAGGGTCGGGTTGTTGGTTTCGATGCCCTCGCTGAGGTAGAAGTGGAGTTTCTTGATGCCCGTAAAGTCGTTAATATACGATGTCGGGTATGCCGTATCATGGTGGATGGCAAGGGTGTTGTCACGGTCGTTTACGCCGCCGTTGCCGCCCTTGACCGTACCGTTGACGCGCGATCCCGTGAGGTTGATGATGTTGTTGCTGTTGGAGCCCGTGGCGTTGCCCGCGATGACATCGCCCGTAACGGTGGAACCGCGCCCGATGTTCACGGCATTGCCGTCGGCGGTGACGCATGCTCCGCCATAGACGTTGCCGTGTACGGTGGCACCATCGGCAATGTTGACGGTGTTGCGCAGGGATGCGTTATGAGCGCGTCCACCGTAGACGTTGCCTGTGATGTTCGCGTTGACGTTCACGACGTTCTCGATGGCATCGCCGCCCGTGGAACGTCCGCCAACGATTTCCGTTGCGGCGTTCGATGTGGGGGTATTGGTGATGGTGACGACATTCTTCTCGGCATTGCCGAAAGCCTCCGCACCCATGACCTTGGCACCGCTGATGATGCCTCCTTTGATCTCGACGGTGTTCTTAAGAGCCTTACCGGCGCTCTGTGCGCCCTTGAGACTGCCCGTAACGCTGCCCGCAGTGATGACGGCGCTGTTTTCGGCGGCATCACCCACAAGGGTTTCTGCACCGTAGGCGTTCGTTACGCTGCCGCCGCTGATGAGCGCATCATTCTTTTCGGCTGTGCCGTCGGTGCTCTTGGCACCGACGAGGTTGGTAACCGTGCCGCCTGCAGCGATGGCATGGTTCTTGTATGCCTTGCCGTGCTTAGTCTTGGCACCGTAGGCATTCGTTGCTGTTCCGGCTTCGACCTTGAGGGTGTTCTCCTCTGCCGTGCCGTTTGCGGTCTGTGTGTCGCCGCCGATGGCATTGGTGACGCTTGCGCCCGCTTTGAGGGTGAGCTTGTTGTGCAAGGTTTTGCCGTCCGTTTGGTAGACGGTCTTGCCGCCAAAGACGTTGGCATATGCGCCGCTGTTTACTTCGACGTTCGCATTCTGCCACTTGTACGCCGAGAGGTCAAGACTGCCGCCGGTGGTTGCCGCCTGGTTGTTGTTGGTGACGAGGCTGTATTCGACATCGCCCGAACGCTCGCTGCCCGTTGCAGGGGTGTACCCATTCAGTGTGAGGGTTTTGCCCGCTGTCATCTGGAAGAGGTGAACGTTCTTTTCCATGACGTTGCCGAGCCATGCGGAGACCGTTGTGCCCGTCGGTTTTTCAATGGTGCTGTAGGTGAGTGTGGTATCCCGATTCAGGGTAAGGACGGTATCCCCGTCAACAACGCTCGGCCCAAGGTTGAACTTGATCGTGCCGAAGTTCCTGAGGCTGCCGACCTGTGCGCCCTTGCTCTTGATGTCAAGGATGTTGCCCGTGGCTGCCTTGTTGCCGCCGACGAGATCACCCGTGACGGTGACGGCGGCGTTGTTCGTGCCGTCTCCGATGGCGATGGTGTTGCCCGTGGTCGTACCGTTATGGTTGGCAAAGCCGCCATAGACACTTCCCCCAACGCTGCCGCTGAGGAGGTTGACGGTGTTGCCCGTGGCTGCACCACTTGCGGAGGCGTGGGTCAGTGCACCGCCCTTGAGATCGTGCGTCACGCTTGCACCCTTGAGATCAATGATATTCTTGGTGGCGTTTCCTGCCTCGGTGCGGACATCTGCGCCATAGCCGTGATTGACCGTGCCGCCTTCGAGAATGAGTTTGTTCTCTGCCGCATCGCCCGTCTTCTTGTAGCCGTCTACGCCGTCGCCCGCCTCAAGGTTCTGTGCAATGCCGCCGTAGGCCGCCGTGGTGAGCGTGCCGCCCGTCACCTTGAGCACGTTCTTTTCGACTTTGTTGCCAATTTTGCTGCGTCCGCCCCACGCCTCGGGGTCAGAGCCCGCGCTGTAGGTCGGATGGTTGTTCGCGAAGCGGTAGCCTGTGACATTGACGAGTTTATCCTGCGCTGTTTTGTTGTCTGTATTCAAAACATACTCATAATCGCCCTCTGTCTTTGCATTCCGCGCGCGTGCCGCATCGTAGTTCGTAAAGGTGACGTTGCTCGTGCTGTTCAGGAGGGTGAGGATACGATTCGTCGTGGGGCTTGCCGTGATGGTGTCAAGGTTCTTGAGTTTCATCTTCGACCAGTCAATGACAGTTCCCGCACCGCTTGTGAGCGTGAGCATGGTATCCCCATGGCTGACGTTGTGCGCCACGTCGAAGTTGACGTTCTCGAAGTTCTTGACATCCACAGCACGCGCATTTCGGCTGTTGACGTTGAGGGTGTTCCCTGCGATGCCGGCAGCACCGGTCTTATTGCCGCCATAGACGGTGCCGACGCTCGTTGCGGTAAATGCGGTCGTTACCGTGCCAAGGTTGACGGTGTTGCCCGTGCTCTTGCCCGTGCCGTTTGCATGACCGCCGTAGACGTCGTGGATGGTTCCGCCCGTAATGTTGACGATTGCCCCCGTGGCATCCCCACTGCCGCTGTTGTAGCCGCCGTAGACGGTGCCGCCGACACTGCCGCCCGCGATGTTTACTTCGCTGTGCGTGATCTGACCCGTCGCCGCAGCGTTCGCGATATGTCCGCCGTAGACAGAGCCATTGACCGTACCGCCCGCGATGGTGACTTTGCTCTTGTCTGCTGTTCCTGCTGCATTTGCAGCCGCAAGGGATGCACCGTAGACGGAGCCGACGTTGCCATTCGTGATCTCAGCGGTGTTCTCTGTGGCATTGCCGTTCTTGGTGCGTACTTCGGCACCGTAGGCGTTGGCGACGTTGCCGCCCGAGACGACGACGGTGTTCTTTTCCGCGTCGCCCGTCGGGAGCGGGTTGCCGTGTGCGTCGAGCTTGTGGTTCTCCACAAGGCCGCCGTACGCCGCCGCACTGATGGTGCCGCCCGTCACGGTGAGCTTGTTGTTCTCGACCTTGTTGCCGACGGCGGTGCGTCCTGCCCATGCTGCGTTGTGGGTGCCATCGCCCGCGCTGTAGGCTGCGCTCGTACGGTTCTTGTACTGGTACCCTGCCGCACGCACTTCGGTGGTGTTGACCAAGGAGCCGAGCGTGTCGATGCTGAACTCGAAGTTCCCGCTGTTGACGCTCTTAATGCCTCCGTTTGCACTGTAGGTATTGACGCTGTTCTTCGTGAAGCTGATGCCCGCCGTATTCTGCATGAGCTTCAAATTGTAAGCTTCGTATGTGCTGATCGGGCTGTTGAAGTTCGTCGCATCGACGGTGAGCTTGCCCCAGTCGAGGTTGTTCGTTGCCGTACCTGCATTGAGGGTCAGCATGGGGTTCGCGGCGTTCAGCGCACTGCTGTTGATGTTGAACTTCAGGTTCTCGAAGTTCTTGATGTTGCCCGCTGTCGCGTTGGTGTTGACGTTCAGCGTGTTGCCCGTATCCGCACTCTGGTTGCCGCCGTAGATGGTGCCCGTGACATTGGTGACGCTGCTGTTGGTACCGTTGCCAAGGCTTACGGTGTTGCCGGTCGTTGCGCCCGAGCCGTTCGTAAAGCCGCCGTAGACATCACCGCCGACAGAGCCGCCGCCGAGGAGAATGTCACTGCCCGTAACAGAGCCCGTTCCAACGGTGTGTCCACCATAGACGTTGCCTGTGACGGAGCCGCCGGTCAGGGTGACTTTGCTCTTCGTAACGTTTCCGGTCGCGCCTGCTGCCGTAAGTGCTGCGCCATAGAGGCTGCCACCGACACTGCCGCCCGCAAGGTTCGCCTCGTTTTCAGCCGCGCTGCCCGCTTTGGTTTTGACCTCTGCGCCATAGGCGTTTGCCGTCTGTGCTCCGGTGTTCAGGAAGAGTTTGTTCTTTTCGGCATCGCCCGTGGTCTTGTAGTTGCCGTAGGAATCCCGCTCGGTGTTTTCAACCATGCCGCCGCGTGCAACAAGGGAGGTGTTGCCGCCCGTGAGGGTCAGCTTGTTGTTCAGCACCTTGTTGCCGATGATGGAACGTCCGCCCCATGCCTCGGTTGCCGCACCGCCCGCATGGTTCGCTGTGTTGTTCTGGAAGCGGTAGCCCTTGAGGTAGACGTTCTGCGTTGTGGCACTGTTGCCGTCGGTCGTGATGTCCGCCTCGTAATCGTTCGTATGGATGCGCCCGCGCGTACCCTGCGTACTGTAGTGGCTGAAGTTGATGTTGCTGCCGTTGTGCATGAGTGTCAGGATGCGATCGCTCGTGGCACTGGCATTCAGGCTGTCGAGGTTGTCGACGTGGAGTTTGTTCCAGTCAAGGTTCGTGGCATTGCCGTCATTGAGCGTCAGGAGGGTATCCCCCACCGTGATATGACTGCTCGTCGCCTTAAAGTTGATCTGGTCGAAGTTTGCAATGTTGCCCGCCGTGACGCTGTCGTAGACGTTGAGGGTGTTGTTCGTCGCGACAGCCTTGCTGCCGCCGTAAATGGTACCCGTGATGGCAGTACCCGAAGCGACGGCATTCGCCGCACTGCCGAGGTTGACGGTGTTGCCTGTGGTGGCTCCCGTCCCTGCCGTCCATCCACCGTAGACGTTCTTCATCGAGCCGCCCGTGATGGTGATGATGTTGCCCGTGGCACTGCCGGTTGCAGACGCATGGGAAAGATACCCGCCGTAGACGTTGCCGTTGTTGCCTGCGCCGGTGACACTGCCGCCCGAGATATTCACGTTGTTGCCCGTTGCGTTTCCGCTTTGCACGGAGGTAAAGCCGCCGTAGATGTTGCGTACAGAGCCCGCTTGGAGGTTGACGGTGTTGCTCGTGCTGTTGAACTTTGCCGCAGCGGTCGTGCCCGTGCCCGCCGTCCAGCCGCCGTATGCATCACGATGGTTCGTGCCGTTGATGGTGAGTTTGTTGTTCGTCGTGGTGTTGCCGATGACGGAGCGTCCCGCCCAGACATCCTTCGCGGTGTCACTGGTCGTCGGTGTGGTATTGGCATCCTTGAACTGGTAGCCGCCAAAGAGGATCTGCTTCGCCGCCGGCGTGTTGGTGTCGGTGTCGATGGTGTACTCATGCGTGCCCGTGGAGGAGATTTCCTTCGCACCGTGGTAATGACTGACGTTGATGCCCGTCATGTTCTGCATGAGGACGGACTGTCCGCTCGGCGCATTCCCTGTATGCTTGAATTTCGTCCAGTCGAGGTTGGTCACAGCGCCGCCAACGAGGTTCAGCATGGGATTCGCCTGGTTGAATGTGCTGTTGAAGTTGAATTTCACCATGACGAAATTGGCGATGTTGCCCGCCTGTGCATTGGTATTGACGTTCAGGATGTTATCGGTATCCGCCGCCTGATTGCCGCCGTAGATGGTGCCCGTGACGGTGGTGACACTGTTTGTGGTGCCGCTGCCGAGGTTTACGGTATTGCCTGTGGTGGCACCCGATACGGTGTGTCCGCCGTAGACGCTGCCGCTGACAGAGCCGCCATACAGGTTGATGGTATGCCCCGTTGCTGCGCCCGTTCCTGCGACCTTGCCACCGTATACATCGCCGCTGACAGTTCCGGCAGTGATCTTGACGATACTCCTTGTCGCGTCACCGGTGCCCGTCCCCGTGAGTTCCGCACCGTAGACGGAGCCCGTGACAGAGCTCGCAATATTGACGTTGTTCTCATCGGCACTGCCGTTCTTTGCCGTGACTTTTGCGCCGTAGGCATTGGCAAGTGTGCCGCCCGTGACATCGAGCGTGTTCTTTGTCGCAGAACCCGCCGTCTGATACGTGCCGTCGCTGTTGTGCTTTTTGTTCTCGACCAGTCCGCCGTAGGCGTTCGTTGCATTCCCTGTGAAGGTCAGCTTGTTGTTTGTGACGGTCTGTCCGCTCGCTGTGCGCCCTGCCCATGCGTCGGTATGAGCTGTCGCCTCGCTGTACGCCGCCGTGTGATTGCGGAACTGATAGCCGTTGATGTAGACATCCTGTGCGATCGACAAATGGTTCGCCGTGTCGATGGTGTATTCTTTATCTCCGACGATCTTTTCCTTGGCTCCATACGGCGCATAGTTGCTGAAAGTGATGCCGGCGCCGTTGTGCATCGCCGTAAAGAGGTGCTCGTTGTACGTGCTCGGCGTGAAGGTGGTGCTGCCGGGGTTCACTTCGACCCCTGCCCAGTCAAGGCCTGTAGTCGCACCGCCGCCGATGGTAAGGAGCGTGTTCGGTGTCGGTTGGCTGACAACGGTGGTGCTGTTGAGGTTGAACTTGGTCTTGCCGAAGTTCTGAACGCCGCGTGCCGTGATGTTCTGCGTGTTGACGTTGAGCGTGTTGTCCGTCATAACATCGGTTGCAGAGCCGCTCGATGCGCCGCCGTAGATAAAGGCATTACTCAAAGTGGGCGCGTTAAATGTGCCGTCACTCTTGCCGAGGTTGACGGTGTTGCCCGTCGCCTTGCCCGTGCCGTTCGTATAGCCGCCGTAGATTTCGGTACTGCCGCCGAATGTTCCGTTTTCAATGTTGATCGTGTTGCCCGTGACATTGCCCGCCGAGACGTTGTTCGGCGGCGTGAGCGCCGCATTCGGCGCGATGTACCCGCCGTAGAGCTTGCCGCCCGCATTCAGCGTACCGCCCTTGATGTTGACCGTGTTCTCCGTTGCATTGGCATTCTTTGTGGTATCTACCAACGTTGGATTCGTTTCACTTGCTGGATCAACGAGCAGGTGAACCCCCTCGGTATAACCCGCATAGCCATTTGTGACCGAACCACCAGAGAGCAGGTTCAATGTGTTCTTCTCAGAGCCGCCATTTTGTGCGTTTGTATAGCCTGCACGCGCATTCGTGAAGTTGAGCGGTGTACCACTGTTATCCTTCAGATTGAGCGTGTTGTTGTTCGTCGTATTCCCATAGATCGAAATACCCGCATGAACATCCGTCGCGCTCGCCGTCGGGGTTTCCGTTGCATTCTGAAAACGGTTGCCATCGAGGGAGAGAACAGAAACACCAACAGTCCCCGTTCCGGCGGTATTTGCTCTCTTGCCAAATTCGTAATCGCCGACCGTACCGATCAAATCCGGACGGTAGTTGCTAAGCGTGAATGCCGCTCCCGTATAGAGCGTTGCCATCGGATTATTCACACCATCTGCTTTTAACTTATTGACCCACGCGGTCAAACCACTAACTGTAATTTTATTCCAGTCAAAATCCTGCCCATTGTTCCGTATATGAAGCATCGTATCCCCGGAGCTGATGCCGCTCCCCAAAACGAACTTCATCTTCTCAAAGTGCGCAATGGTATGCGCCGAACTATTCTTCGCCGTCACCTGCAGCGTATTGCCCTGCGTATGGTCTGCCGCAGTTGCTCCCGACTTGTCGCTGTATCCACCGTATATACGTGCGTAGCCGTGCATTCCATAATTCGTCGGCCCTGCTGACCCGCTCAGGGTGACGGTGTTCCCCGTCGCCTTGCCATTTTTTGACCAGCCGCCATATATATTAAGGAAATTACCGTAAAAGTTCGGTATGTTTTTCAGAATGACTTCGTTGTTTACAGCATCCCCTGTCCCCGTGGTATATCCACCGTAAAAATTGCGTCCATTGATATCCAGCCCGTTGATCGTCAGCTTATTACCATACACGCGTCCGGAATCCGTGGTGGACGGACTGATCGCACCACCTGCGATGGGATCAGCGGGAAGCGTCGTATCATAGGTGACATTCCCACCCGTCACGTCTGCCGCATGTGCGTGATTAAAAAACAGCTGCCCCACCCCCACCCCCGCGGACAGAGCGAACGCAATGAGAAGTGACAGCTGTCGTTTGTTTTTCCATTCCTTTAACATGACAATCCCCTCCATGTTATTCCGTTCCAACTGTAGCTATCCTATAGTACTATAATCCTAACTATACTCTTCCTCTCATCTCGTGTCAATATGATATTATGACTTGTGTCATTTCATTTGCCGTATTCTTATGTGAACGTAATTTCGCACGTTTCTTCCCCATAAAAAAAGGGGTGTTGCATGAAGCTAAAAAACTTCATGCAACACCCCCTCCGTCTTCCTATCGGGCAGATCGCTTATGGCGCCCTTCCCAATTAGGAAACTTGAAGCCCATGTTCCTCCGCCATTTTTCGAATAACTGCCTCCGGAAGTTCCACCATCTGCGCCACTGTCGAAAGCGGTGTTCCGGCACGCAGCATATTCATCGCTATATGCGTGATGCCTAGATGACGCCCCTCGGCTCGTCCCTCACGACGTCCTTGCGCTATCCCTCGCCTTATCCCTTCTTCTACAGCTCCCTGCATCCCGGAGCGATAGTCCATCAGTGCGATCTGCCGGTTGACGTAGCGGAAGTAATCGTCCGGGTTGCCCATAAAGATCCTCTCTGCTTGTATCGCTTCTCGGATCGCAGGTTCGCTCATCGCGATTGCTTCCATTTCCTCATCACTGAGTTTATCGCTGATGAATGCCATCCGTGTGTCCTTTCTTCGTCGCTTTTTCTTTATTTTTATTATAAAGTTTTCAGGCTGTTACGTCAAACGAAAGAAGCCGTCCATATCGAACGGCTTCTTTATCAGTGATGCACAATGATGATTCGTTTAGAGTTTGCTGACATCTGCCGCCGTCATGATCTCGACGACGGTAATATCCTTGACGGTGTTGAGGTCGATGAAGCCGCCATCTGAGAGCTGGATGACCGGCATCGCCGTGACGCGTGACTCGTCGACGTAGACGATGCGTCCTGCTGAACCGTCCGAGAGACGGAGCCAGCAGCCGTTGAGTGCGGCATTCATCTTGCGCATGAAGAGAACGGCGTACTCCGAGTCAAGCTTTCCGTCCAGTACGTCGGCATAGAGTACCTTGAACACCTCGAACGGGGAACGCTTCTCCGCGTAGCTGCGGCTGGACGCCATCGCATCGTAGCAGTCGAGGATGGCGAGCACCTTGCCGAAGGTCGTGATCGCATCCCCCTTCAGCCCCGAGGGATAGCCCGTGCCATCGTCGCGCTCATGATGCTGGATGATGCCGTTCATGAGGTCGGTGCGGCCTGCAAGTTCACTTTTTTCGACGATCTTGAAACTGTCAACAACGTGATTCTTCAAGATATCGAATTCCTCTTCCGTCAGAAGCCCCTTCTTCTCAAGCAGATCCTTCGGAATCATCTGCTTCCCGATATCAAGGAAAAGCCCTGCCAGCACCATGTTCTGGCGATCAATGCCCACGAGGCCCATCCACTTCGCCATAAGCCCACCGAGGATGGCGAGATGTACGCAGTGATGCAGGTTGTAGTTGCCCCCCTGATTCATACTGTACATCATGGAGACGGCCGTTGCTCCCTCCTTGTAGAGGTCGCGCAGACGGCCGCTCGACATCACGTCCTGCAGGATGCTCATGTTGAGCTTTCCGGTCTCTGCTGCCTCGGCAAAGAGTTTCTCCATCTCGCCGTAGACGTAGCGATAGTCCTCTTCGTATTTGCTGTCCAGTTTGATCTCGCGCTCGGGAGTGGGACCACTGCCGATAACGGCTGCCTTTTCCGCCTTGACTGCCTTTTCCTTCTGAACGGCGACGATAATGCTGTCCTCATCGACATAGACAGAGGCGATGCCCTTTTTCTTGAGCAGCTTGATCGTCTCTTTGTCCAGTACCGTGCCGCCCTCGACGAGTACGTTCTCGCTGTCACCATCATAAACCGTACGGCCAATCAGCATCTCCGGCAGCAGGCTTCGTACTGCAAACGCTTTCAGCATAATGTTCTCTCTCCCTTATCTTCTGATGTTACTTTTCCCTGACGTTACACCTTACTTCACAACAATATTGACCAGCTTGCCGGGGACACAGACAACCTTGACGATGGTCTTGCCCGCCGTGAGTTCCTTCGCACGCGGCAGCTCCGCTGCGAGCTGCTCCAGCGCCGCACGGTCAAGTCCCGTGGCGACCTTGACGCGGTCGCGCACCTTGCCGTTGATCTGCAGGACGATCTCTACCTCATCCTGCACGAGTGCCGCCGCGTCGTACTGTGGCCACGTCTCTGCGTGAACGTTCCCGCCGAAGAGCTGTGCCCACAACTCCGCCGTGATGTGCGGTGCAAACGGCGCGAGCATCCGCACGAGTGCGCTCGCCGTCTCACGCGCGAGCCCCGGCGTGAGCTCCTTGTCCTGAAATGCGTAGAGCGCATTGACCAGCTCCATGATGGAGGAGATCGCCGTGTTGAACATGAAGCGGTCGCGCACGTCCTCCGTGACCTTCTTGATGGTCGCGTGGAGCACGCGGCGCAGCTCCGTCTCCTCTGTGCTGAGCGTTGCTGCATCGTAGGACGCAGGCGCGCCCTTGATCGTCTCTGCGAACTGTCCGAGGATACGCCACACGCGCCCGAGGAAGCGGTACGCCCCCTCGACGCCCTGATCGCTCCAGTCGAGGTCACGGTCCACGGGCGCGGCAAAGAGGATGAAGAGCCGTGCCGTATCCGCTCCGTAGCGGTCGATGATCTCCTCGGGCGAGACAACGTTGCCGAGCGACTTCGACATCTTCGCGCCGTCCTTGATGACCATGCCCTGCG
>ERZ772948.1724-NODE-1724-length-12159-cov-36.291887_pt1 | contig 12159 bp, 12 predicted proteins | sample MGYA00511945_ERZ772948 | MGnify/ENA primary metagenome ERZ772948 (study PRJEB29015, sample SAMEA2737927) | human oral metagenome | biome: human oral; feature: human-associated habitat; material: dental | place: China | collected 2141 ... | reverse complement strand
TCACCAAGAAGAACCGTCGGAACACCCCCGACCGTCTCAGCATCGCCAAGTTCTGTGCTCGCTGCGGCAAGCACACCGAGCACCGCGAGACCCGCTGAGCATCGCACAGCGATCCCGGTCTCGGCCGGGTAGCGAGCCCCGTCGACATGACGTCGGCGGGGCTTCGTCGTCTCCGCGAAGCGGGTGCCTAGCATCGTGAGGGTGAACGGTCTCAGCTCCTGTGACGACGCCGTCGAGCGGCTCGCAGCAGTCCTGAGTGGGGTGCTCGCAACCGGTTCCTCCGGACTGTCCGACCGCGAGGCTCACCGCCAGGCCCGGCGGGGAGCGACAGCGATCCTCCCCGCTGTGCAGGCCCTGCACCGGATCCAAAGCCGGCTGCGGGACTGCCGGGGAGAGGCCGCCTGGGAGGGCCTGGTGCACCGCCGTTGCCGGATGAGTGCGAGCCCCACGGGTGGCGGGGTCGCCCCGGGGGCGGACGCGGCCGATGGAATCTCGATCCGGCAGGTCGAGCGCGCCGGGTGGGAGCTCATCCAGGCGACGGTCGAGGTGCCGGTGGAGGGGCGGTACTGGCGGGTGACCCATGATCTCGCCCGCCGGACGTCGCCGCCCGGGCCGGACGCCGTCGAAAACGGTGCACTCCCGGCCCCGGGGGCCGGATTTGATACGCTGGCGGGCTGCGTGTTCTACCGGCTCACTGACTCCGATGTGGTCTCCTGGGCACAGGCCAGCGGAGACCGGAACCCCATCCATCTCCTGCCCGGAAGGGCGGCTGAGGCGGGTCTGTCGGTCGGCTCCGGCGAGGTCGTCGCTCACGGCTTGCTCCTCGGAGCGATCAGTCTCGCCCTGGTCCAGCCTTCGCCTTCACGGCAGGTCGGCCTCGTATTCATTGGTTCTGCTGATGTCCCGGCCCCCGAGTGCGGCGCGGAGGAGTCGTGGGCGATGCTCGCCGTCGATCCTGTCGGCGGAGACATCACTCAGGGCCGGCGTCCCGTCCTGCGCCGCCAGTGATTCCATCCATCCCGTCAACGCCACCCGGAGACGGTGCGGAATCCAGGCCGTCTCCCTATCGGTACATGAAGGAATAGTGATCGCTTACTGGAGGGAATTCTGACGGAGATTCATTACTGTCTTGAAGGAAGTGACACGAGGACGTGAAAATAAATTATGACCCCCAGCCAATCATCGGTAGATGGGGATGATAACGTAACAAAGGTGGGTATTTGGGATGTCAAACTGATGTATGTCAGGTGACATGAAGTCAGTGCCTGAATTGTTTTCCTGCACAGAAGTGGATCTCCGAGATCCGCTCAGTATCAACGAAAAGTGGAGGGGTTGCCTGTGTTTCCGAGGTTGCCTGATGTTGTGGGTCACTGTGGTGGAGTGCTGAGTCTCCGACCGAGTGTGATAAAAAAGAAGTGGAGCCGTGCTTGTATGAAAGCCAAAGTCGATCAACAAGTTCGTGCTCAAGGGTTCGCGACCTGCCACAGGTCGGTGCTGAGAGGAGTCGATCAAGGTGATTACCGCAGAGCGGACGATGGTGGAACCGACGGCCTGCGTCGAGGATGTCGAGATGACGTGGACTCAGAGCGATCAGGAAGCCGTTGAGGCCACCTACGGCCAAGAACTGGCCGGGGCTGCGGGATCTCCCGAGGACGGTCTGGAGTCGGCCGGCGGCTGCGGCCAGAGCGACTCCTTGGAGCAGAAGGGCTTCCGTCGGCTCGACGAGATCGAGATGGATGCCTGGCGCTCCTTCCTGGCGGCCTCCACCTCCGTCACCGCCCGTCTCAACCGTGAGCTCGAGGCCGGGTGCGGCATCTCCATGCACGAGTACGAGATCCTGGTGCGCCTGTCCGAGGCTCCCGACCAGACTCTGCGCATGTCCACTCTCGCCGAGCACGTCTCGCACTCCCGCTCACGGCTGACCCACACGGTCCGACGCCTGGAGAACGTGGGGTACGTCGAGCGCAGCTCCTGTGACTCCGACCGTCGCGGCGTCAACTGCACGCTGACGCCGCAGGGCCTCAGCTTCCTGCGAGAGGCGGCTCCGGTGCACCTCGACGGCGTACGCCGCCATGTCGTCGACCGTCTCAGTCGTGAGCAGCAGGTCGCCCTGGCCGAGCTCATGAGGGTCATCGCTCAGGCCCCGGACTCCTCCTGCGGGCTCTCGGCGGCCTCGGCCTCCTGAGGCTCCTGCGCGATCAGTGGGCGTCGTCAGCCGGTCTCATCATCGGTGGCGGCGCCCACAAGTCTGTCCAGACCACGTCCAGGTCCGCCAGAAGGCGGCGCAGCAACGGCAGGGAGATGCCGACGACTCCGTGAGGGTCGCCGTCAATCCCCTCGATGAAGGCGCCGCCCAAGCCGTCAATGGTGAAGGCTCCGGCGCACCACAGCGGTTCCCCGCTGGCGACGTAAGCCTCGATCTCAGCCTGGGACGGGGAGCCGAAGCGGATGGTGGCCGAGCTGACCCCCTCGGCGATGGCGCCGTCGGCGGTGCGCACCAGGAAGTGCCCCGTGTGCAGGGTGCCGGTGCTCCCGCTCATCATCCGCCAGCGCTCATGGGCATCGGCGGCGTCGATGGGCTTTCCGACGACCTGGCCGGAGATCTCCAGCATGGAGTCGCAGCCCACGACCACCTCGGCCTCCTGCGGGTCGGTGGACGCCATGACGTCGAGGGCCTTGGCCCGAGCCAGGGCCTGGACCTGCTCGGCGGCGGTCGGGGCCGCTAGCCCGGCCTCGCGGCGCCGTCGGATCAGCTCGTCGAGCACGGCCTCCTCGTCGACGTCGGAGACCCGCACCAACGGCTCGACCCCTGCGGCTCGCAGGGTGGCCAGTCGGCCGGATGACTTCGAAGCCAGGAGAATCACGTCGCCAGACTATACGGGCCGGTAGTCTCGGATCATGATCTCAGGCGGAAGCCCCTTCTCGCGTCTCGACACCGTTCCCGTCACCGGATCCACCCAGGACGACCTGCGCGCAGCCCTCACGGGACCTGAGCGGGCATCCTGGCCGCACCTGTCGGCACTGCGAGCACTCGCTCAGACCGCCGGCAGAGGGAGGTCCGGGCGCGCCTGGGTCACCCCCGACGACGGAGGCGCCCTCCTGGTCTCCGTGGTGCTCAGGCCCCTCGTCCCCGCCCAGTGCCTGGGCTGGCTGCCGCTGCTGGGCGGCCTGGCCGTCCGGGACGCTCTGGCCCCCCTCGTCGAGGACCTGCCCTGGCGTATGGGGACCAAATGGCCCAACGACGTCGTCGCCCTGCCCGATGACCCGGCGGCCGTGCCCGCAGTGCCCGGCTGGGCCGGCACACGCAAGATCGCCGGCGTCCTCAGTGAGCTCGTCATGCCGGAAGCCGCCGCAGGGGGTGTCGCCCGCGTCCTCGTTCCAGGCACGGTTCCAGCCGACCGCGATGAGGCGTCCATGGTCATCCTCGGAGTCGGCGTCAACATCGGGCAGGCGGCTGAGGAGCTGCCGGTGCCCTGGGCCGGCTCCCTGCGCACGCTGGGCGCGGTCGGTACGGGGAGCGGACCCGATCCGGAAGACGCCGTGGAGATCGTTCTGACGGCGATCGGCCACCACCTGGCCCGGCTTGTCGGACAGTGGGAGGAGGTCGGCGGGAATGTCGACGCATCAGGCGGCGCGCTCGGGCGCCGGCTGCGCGAGGCGCTGACCACCCTGGGGAAGCAGGTCAGTGTCCAGGCTCCTGACGGTGAGCTCGGTGGGCTGGCTGTCGACGTCACCCCCGCCCTCGTGCTGCGCACCCAGGCCGGTGACACCGAGGTTCGCGCCGGCGATGTGACCCTCGTGCGAATGGAGGGCTGAGAGGGTCGTGAGAATCATGAACTCGTTGCTGGTGAATGCGGTCTGTCGCCCAATGGGCATGAGCGTGTGATCTGCGCTACTGTGGCAGGGTGACATTAGACAGCCAAGCGAGCGAGGGGCTCGCACCGGACTCCCGCGGGGGTGTCCCCCAGCAGATGGCTCACCAGGGCGCGCATCGTGTCGAGGGTGAGGCGGCTGCTGAGGTGGACCCCGCGGAGAGAACCACCCTGGTGGGACACGAGAGCCTGCTGCTGGGGGCGCCCCCCAGCCTCACCCTGACCGAGCTGGCTCAGCGAGCTGGAACCAGCATGGAGGTGGCGCAGAAGTTCTGGCGCGCCATGGGCTTCGCCGATGTCCAACCCGATGAGGTCCGCTTCACTGACCAGGATGTTGCCGCACTTCAAGACACCGTGGCGCTGCTGGATGAGACCAGTGACTCCTCCCTGGCCTCGGCCAGCGTGCTCGAGCTCCTCAGGGCCCAGTCCTACACCATGGACCGCCTGGTCCTGTGGGAGCTGGAGACTTTCGTCACGGACCTCAGTGAGCGTCTCGGGCTGGATGACACCGCCGCACGGCTGGTGGCCCTCGACCGCATCGACGGCCTCGTGGAGCTCCTGTCGCGCCAGCTGACCTACGTGTGGCGCCGTCACATGGCCTCCATCCTGGGGCGCACCGATGCGGAGGTGTCGACCCGGGGCAGGGAGGACACCGGCCCCGATCTCTACCCGCTCATCCGCTCCCTGGGCTTCGTCGACATCGTCTCCTTCACCCAGCGCGCTCAGGGCATGAGCAAGGCCGCCCTGACCCACATGCTCGAGGACTTCGAGAACACGGCCCGGGACGTCATCACCTCGCGGGGCGCGCGGGTGGTCAAGACGATCGGGGATGCCGTCATGTACATCTCCGACGACCTGCTGATCGCCGCCGACGTCGTCACCGCCTTAGTCGAAGAGCTCCAGAAGGGGCCGGATGCGATCCGGGTGCGGGCCAGCCTCGTCGAGGGGCGGGTCATCTCCCGCTCCGGGGACGTCTTCGGTCCCACCGTCAACCTGGCCTCCCGGCTCGTGGACGCGGCCGAGCCCGGCGGCATCCGCCTGGACGAGTCCACCGCCATGACCATTCTCCGCTCGCCCGAGGCGGGGCGGTACCGGGTGGGGCAGTGCCATGAGGTCGTGGCCAAGGGGCTGGGGCAGATCGTGCCCTGGTCGCTGGAGCGGACCTCGCCGACCCGCCCCTGAGTCGAACCCCTCGTTCCGTTACCATCTCGTGATTTTCTGTCCCTTCGGCTCGTGAAGGGGCTGCTCGATCCTAGGGTTTTCCGCGGTATCCTCGCCGAAACGTGGTCTGGCTGTCAGAGGCTCGGGGAGCCAATGCCTCGGAGGTGGTCACGTCTTGATATCTTCTCCACCTCTGGGACGATGGCGGAGGGGTGCGTCGTCACCTAACATCGCGGATGTGACAACTGTTCTGCTCGTCGAAGACGATCCTGCCATCTCCGAGCCCCTCGCCCGTGCCTTCGGACGCGAGGGCTATGAGGTCCTGACCCACGGCACCGGTAAAGGCGCCCTCGAGGAGGTCTCGGCCGCCGACATCATCGTCCTGGACCTGGGACTGCCGGACATCGACGGCCTGGACGTGGCCCGTCAGGTGCGGGCCCAGGGTCTGACGATCCCGATCCTCATGCTCACCGCCCGCAGTGAGGACTCCGACCTCGTCGTCGGTCTGGACGCCGGGGCTGATGATTACGTCACCAAGCCCTTCCGCCTGGCCGAGCTGCTGGCTCGCGTGCGGGCACAGGTCCGCCGCGCCTCGGGGGAGGCCACTGAGGACGAGCTGAGCGTCGGGGAGATCCGGGTCGACGTCGCTGCTCACCGGGCCTTCGTCGGCTCGCGCGAGCTGCAGCTGACGACCCGGGAGTTTGAGCTGCTCCGGGTCCTGGTGCGTGCCGGCGGCAAGGTCGCCTCCGGTGAGGACATCCTCAAGGAGGTCTGGGGTGAGGACCCCACCGGGAGTCCCCAGACCCTCCAGATGCACGTGACCTGGCTGCGTCGCAAGCTCGGTGACGATGAGGAGCGGCCTGCGCTTCTGCTGGCCCAGGAGGACGGTTACCTCCTGACCGCCGGCTGAGTCGCTGACCGGGAGGGCTTCCCGAGAGGAGTGCTGGGTTCCCAAGGCGCCTCGATGAACTGATCGGGGCTGAAGGAGGGCTTGCCATGCGTCGTTACGCCATGACGATGACGATGTCGGCGGTGTCGGTGGCCGTCCTCCTGTTGGGACTGCCGCTGGGGGGCGCCTGGATCGCCAGCGCGTTGCGCTCCGCCGGAAGCGGCGACCGGGTTGTCATCATCGGCACGGTCATCCTCACGGTTCTGGTGCTCACCGGTACCGCGCTCACGGCGGCCTCCGTGGTGGCCTCCCGGGTGTCCAGGCGCATCTCGGCCCCGCTCATCTACCTGGCCGCCGAGGCCGAGCAGCTCGGCAGCGGCCAGGTCCGCCCGAGGCTGCGCTCCTCGGGGATCGAGGAGATCGACCTGGTCCAGGCCGAGCTGGTGCGTTCGGCCGAGCGCGTGGCCGGACGCATCGCCGCTGAGCGGCAGTTCGCCTCCGATGCCTCCCACCAGCTGCGCACACCGCTGACCAGCCTGTCGCTGCGCCTGGAGGAGATCGAGCTGCTCGCCGGCGAGGAGGAGATGCGTGCCGAGGCCCACGCCTGCCTGGAGCAGGTCGAGAGGCTCACCGGAGTCGTCGAGGACCTGCTCAAGGTCTCGCGCCGCTCCGGGGGCGGGACCACGGAGGCGCTTCACCTCAAGGACATCTTCGCTCAGCAGCGCGAGGAGTGGGAGCCGGCCTTCGAGCAGGCCGGGCGCACCATCACCTTCTCCGACGAGATCAGCCACCCGGTCCTGGCCACGCCCGGGTCCCTGGCCCAAGTGCTGGCCACCGTCATCGAGAACTCCCTGCGCTACGGGGCCGGGACGACCTCGGTGAGTGTGCGCGGGGCCAACGGCGGTCACGCGGTCTTCATCGACATCGCCGACGAGGGCGAGGGCGTGGCTGAGGACATCGCACCGCACGTCTTCGAGCGGCACGTCTCCGGCTACGGCTCCACCGGCGTCGGGCTGGCCCTGGCCAAGGACCTCGTCGAGGCCGACGGCGGCCGCATCGAGCTGTCGCAGCGCAGCCCGGCCGTCTTCTCCATCCTGCTCAACGCCGTCCCCAAGTCCCTGGACCCCAACAACGTCCTGCCGCAGGGCGCGCTGGTCTCGGTGGGCCGGCGTCGTCGCTTCTGAGTCGCCGCTGAACCCTCGCGCGACGGAGAGGTGAGGGCTGAGAGGCGGGCGTCAGGACTTCTGGCGGCGGGACTTGATGACCTTTGAGATGGCGGAGGCGAGCATCGGCGCCACCGAGATGAAGACGATGACAAGGATCATCGTGTCGATGTTCTCCCGGATCCACTCGAAGGATCCCAGGAAGTAGCCCAGCCAGGTGATGCCGAAGGCCCAGAAGGTGGCGCCCAGGATGTTGAAGGTGACGAAGTGGGGGTAGCGCATCTTGCCGACGCCAGCGATGACGGGCGTGAAGGTGCGCACGATCGGCACGAACTGGGCCAGGGTGACGGCCTTGCCACCGTGGCGCTCGAAGAAGTCCGAGGTGCGCTCCACGTACTCCTGCTTGAACAGACGGGAGTCGGGCTTGTTGAAGATCGCCGGCCCCGCCTTACGGCCGATGAGGTAGCCGGTCTGGTTGCCGGCGACGGCGGCGAGCCATACGAGAGGGGCCGCCACCCAGATGTGTACGCCGACGGCGCCGGTGCCCACGAACATCCCCAGCGTGAAGAGCAAGGAGTCGCCCGGCAGGAAGAAGCCGATGAGCAGGCCGGTCTCGGCGAAGATGACGAGCATGACGCCGAGGATGGCCCAGGGGCCGAACCACTTGACGATGGTCGTGATGAGGTTGGCGGCGTCGAGCCACTCGGGGCCGAGCATCGGTGCGTGGACTAAGGGGAGGGCTGTGGGCAGGTTCAGCGCCGGTGCGAAGGCGTTCAGGGCAGTCACCGTGCAAGGCTAAACGGTGTCCCGGCGGCCATGCCGTGAGAGCGATCCCCTCGGGGCTGTGGCATCGGGCACCCCGCAGGCCGCTGCCAACCGGGCCGGTCTTGTTGGGCCTCAGGGGCGAGCTGAGACGGGAACGGCCGAAGACGCGGCCTCGCCGCCTGCCTGCCCCTGGGTGTCGGTGCTGTCGGTGTCGTCGTCGGGGGAGTGGTCCTTGTGCCCGGTGAAGACGATGTAGTGGTAGAAGACGAAGCGGAATGCTGTCCCCAGGCCGAATCCGACGACGTAGGCGGCGACGTTGTCCGCCAGCGGGGAGGTCAGCCCCAGGACGTGGTGGGTGAAGAGCAGGCAGAACTGTGTGATGGCGATGCCGCCCAGGTTGGCCAGGACGAACAGCGTGGCCTCGCGGGCGACGTTCTTCTGGGTGCGACCCCGGTAGGTCCAGTAGCGGTTCGCGATCCACGAGAAGACGGTCGCGGTCGAGGAGGCCAGCAGCTGGGCGGAGTTGGGGTGACCGGAGAGGACACCGGTGGGGCCGTGCTGGAGCAGGTTGAACAGGCCGACGTCGATCACGTAGGCCGCGGCGCCCACCATGCCGAACTGCATGAACTCCTTGACGAGGGCGATGAGCCTCTGGGTCAAGGAGTTGCCGGAGGAGCGCGTCATGGCGGGCATCCTATGTCGATCACAGTCAGGTCATGCAAGCCGGGGCCGCTCACGGCACCCAGTGAACACTGACGCTGCCCAGGTCCCACACCCACGAGACCCACAGCAGCTGGCCGGTGACGCAGGCCGCCAGCAGGGTCAGTTGCCGGCGGGTGGTGCCGGCCGCCGCGGCCAGCGCCCAGCCCGCCGGGGCCAGGGGTAGCAGGAGACGCAGCACCGACGTCGTCGGATCGAAGAAGACCAGGAGGTAGAGCAGGTAACCCAGGCACCAGAACCAGGCCGCGGGCCCCAGGGCCCGCAGGCTCGGGGCGCTCAGGAGCAGGCCCACCGCGACCAGCACAACGGCCAGCAGGGCCGGACCCAGGTGCGGGCCCACCCAGTCGCCCAGGCGGATCGCCCACTGCACGACGGGCGCCAGGTCCGCCCCACGCCAGGAGGTCTCGGTGGCGGTGTAGGCGTCCTGTCGGCCCGTGACCAGCCAGGCGATGACCGGCCAGCTCAGGGCCGCCGAGCAGGTGAGCAGGGCCAGCACCAACAGTCGCAGGCGTGCGCCCGGCGCCTGCGGGGCGTGGCCGGGCACCAGACGCGCGAACCAGGTGGGCGGGACCCAGCCGCGGGCGCAGGCCACCTCCCAGGCCCACCACAGCCCCAGCGTCGCCCCCAGCGGGACACCGATGGGGCGGGCGAAGCAGGCCGCCAGCGCCAAGGGAATCGCCGTCAGTGACCGCCCGCGGCTCGCCAGCCACAGCGTCAGACCCACCAGCACCAGCCCCAGGGACTCGGCGTAGGGGACCTGGAGGACCGCGGCGCACGGCGAGGACCAGACCAGGGCCACCGCCCACAGGGAGGCCCGCCTGCCCGCCACCGGTGAGAGCCAGCGGTCCATGACGACCGCTGCCGCCGCCGAGGCCAGGACCGATACGAGGGCGGCGCGCACGTAGAAGGACCAGCCGGTCCAGCCCAGCAGGGAGGCCGCGGCGCTCAGCAGCGGCATGAACGCCCAGGTGTTCTGGGCCACCCGTCCGTCGCCGCCCACGGGCAGCCGCTCCGGGTAGCCCTCCTCGACGATCCGGTTGTACCAGCCCGAGTCCCAGAAGCGCAGGTGCTCCTCCCAGGACGGTGCGGCCCCGGCCCACGGGGTGGCGGGCGTGTCCTGGGCGCCCAGCCGCAGGATGAGGAGGGACACAGCGCTCGCCGCGGCCCAGACCGCCAGGACCTGGAGCCAGTGGTGCGGCCCCGAGGCGGCGCCGTGCGTCGAAGACGAGGGCGGGGCATGCCGGGCGCTGGAGGACGCGGAGGACTCTGAGACGGGTGGGGTCACGGCCCCCACCCTACGGTCTGGACCCGTGCGCGGTGAGGATGAGCGACATGCGGGTAGCCTTGGGGCGTGAGCGCACCCATCGTCGCCGTGATCGGAGGCGGGCAGCTGGCCCGCATGATGCAGGAGGAGGCCAGTGCTCTGGGGATTCACCTCAGGGCGCTGGTGGAGGCCGCGGACGGGTCCACCGGACAGGTGACCCCGGACGCCCCCGTCGGAGCCGCCGACGACGAGGCGGCCGTACGCGCCGTCGTCACCGGGGACGGTAGTGACGGGCCCGCAGGTGGGCCGGCCTCGGTCCTCACCTTCGAGCACGAGCACCAGGACTCGGCCCTCCTGGAGAGGCTCCAGGCCGAGGGGGTCAGTGTCCAGCCCACCCCGCAGGCCCTGACCCTGGCCCGCGACAAGCTCGCCATGCGGAGGAAGATGAGCGGGGCCGGGCTCCCGCAGCCCGCCTGGGCGGAGATCGGCGGGCCGCAGCAGGAGAGCGCCGAGCAGATGGTCGACGCCATTGAGGCCTTCGCCGCCGAGCACGGCTGGCCAGTGGTCCTCAAGACGCCGCGTGGAGGCTATGACGGCCACGGGGTGCTGCTGGTGCGCAGCGCGGAGTCGCTGCGCGAGGGCGAGGCGGCCGAGTGGATCACCTCGGTAGCCCTCGCCCGAGCGGGTCAGGGGGACGGTCGTGGGGCCGGCGGGGGAGGCAGCCTCGGCGGGGCGGCGGTGACCAGTCTCCTGGTGGAGCAGGCGATCCCCTTCACTCGCGAGCTCGCCGTCCTGCTGGCCCGCACCCCCAGCGGGCAGGTGGCGGTGTGGCCGGTGGCCCAGACGGTCCAGGAGGACGGCATGTGCGCTGAGGTCCTGGCGCCGGCACCAGGTCTCGACTCGACCGCCGTCGAGGAGGCCGAGCTCATCGGCCGCACGGTCGCCGAGCGCGCCGGGGTGACCGGGGTGCTCGCCGTCGAGCTCTTCGCCGTGGAGACCTTCGGGGAGCCCACGCGCCTGTACGTCAACGAGCTGGCGATGCGCCCCCACAACTCCGGTCACTGGACCCAGGACGGGGCCGTCACCAGCCAGTTCGCCCAGCACCTGCGGGCGGTTCTCGACCTGCCGCTGGGCGCCACGGAGGCCACGGCGCCCACCACCGTCATGGTCAACCTCATCGGCGGCCGGCGCGAGCCGGGACCCGATGTCCTGGCCCGGGCCATGGCCGCTCATCCCGAGGCCCGCATCCACCTCTACGGCAAGCAGTGGCGAGCGGGCCGCAAGCTCGGGCACGTCACCATGACGGTCGGTCCGGACCAGGAGGTCGCCGACGTCGTCGAGCAGGCGCGCGGGGCCGTCGCCATCCTGCGCGGTGACGCCTGAGCCGGACGCATCCAGACCGCATCACGCAGGACACGACAGGGAGGACATTTCATGAGTGAGCTCAGCGCAACGACGACGGGCACGCAGGACGCGGGGCGGCCGGTGGTCGGCATCGTCATGGGGTCGGACTCGGACTGGCCGGTCATGGGGGCCGCCGCCGAGGTCCTCGACGAGTTCAAGGTGGCCTATGAGGCCGACGTCGTCTCCGCCCACCGCATGCCCACCGAAATGATCGACTACGGGCGCGCCGCTGCTGAGCGGGGGCTGCGCGTCATCATCGCCGGCGCCGGGGGAGCGGCCCACCTGCCCGGGATGCTGGCGGCCGTCACCGAGCTGCCGGTGATCGGGGTGCCGGTGCCGCTGAAGTACCTCGACGGCATGGACTCCCTGTTGTCCATCGTGCAGATGCCCGCCGGGGTCCCGGTGGCCACCGTCTCCATCGGCGGGGCCCGCAATGCCGGGCTGCTGGCGGTGCGTATCCTCGCCTCCGGTCAAGGGCCGGAGGCCGCTCGCCTGGGCGCTGCCATGCGGGCCTTCCAGACGGACCTCAGCGAGGTCGCCCATGCCAAGGGCGCCGCCCTGCGCGAGCGGCTGAGTCACTGAGATCGTGTTGCGGAGAGGGCGCCGGCGATCGTGTTCGTAGGGTAGGGCTCAAGGACGTACCCCAAGGTGCTGTGTTGTCTCATGGCTTCTGAGAGTTTCGGATGTCATGACATCTTAAGACACCGCTTGGGTGCGTCTGCCGGTTGGGAGAGCTGCTGATTCGGCCTGTCGGAGGGGCTGTCCCGGTCACTGTGGTGGCTTCCGGCGTCGTCTGGATGCACTGCACGAGGGTGGGGTGCTACTGGGGGAGGGTCGGGTGCACTTCGGGTAGGTGGGGCCTTCGCGCAGTACGCACAACCCTTGGCCAGTGGATCCCGACCCTCGTGGAGCAGGCCGACT
>ERZ772948.1712-NODE-1712-length-12205-cov-2.881399_pt1 | contig 12205 bp, 6 predicted proteins | sample MGYA00511945_ERZ772948 | MGnify/ENA primary metagenome ERZ772948 (study PRJEB29015, sample SAMEA2737927) | human oral metagenome | biome: human oral; feature: human-associated habitat; material: dental | place: China | collected 2141 ... | reverse complement strand
AGGCGATGTCGGTAGCCATAGGGATGGCAGCGCCGATGCTCTCGGGGTGCTCGGGAGAGACAGCTAGGAAGAAGAGCACGGGGAAGATCATACCCCCCAGAGCGGCGATCACGGGCAGGAGCGCCTTCTTCGGTGAGGCTAGTTCGCCTACCAGTAGTTCCTGCTTGATCTCCAGACCCACTAGGAAGAAGAAGATGGCCATCAGGGCATCATTCACCACCTGGCTGATGGTCATGGTATGGCCGAGGTGGCGGAAGAGTTCGATGCCTCCGACGATGACTTGCACGGGGTACTGTAGGAAGTGCTCGTAGCTCTCCCTCCAGGGGGAGTTGGCGATGCACACGGCGACGATCGTCGCCAGGAAGAGGAGTACCGTGGGGTTGGGGCGCAGGGCGGTGATGCGCTGCCGTAGAGAAGTCTTTCGCGGAGGGATAGTGCTCATTACTTAAGTGATGGGGAGTGATACTGGTCGGCTTGGTGCCATGGTGCGCCCCTGGTGTCGCATACAGAGGCAAGGAGTATCTACGAGTAGATCTCCCTATCCTCCATCTTGGTGCAAAGTTAGTGATAATTGTGTGAAAACGTCAGAGGATGGGCGATTCTCTGGGGGAAGTGACCGTCGTCGGGGAGGGGGGATTACCCTCCGAAAAAGTGGGGATCCAGAGACCCGCTTGTGGAGCGGGTTTGGGAGGGGTCGTTAGGACCCTACCGTGGGTCGCCCCAGCGACCTACGGTAGGTCGCATCGACGACCTACCGTGGGTTTTGATGACGACCTACCGTAGGTCCCTTTTCGGGGGGATGAAGGAGGGGCTGGCGAAGGAGGGGTGGAGTAGGGCGCCTTCCCTCCCCAGCTTCCCTCGGAGTGGGGTAGTGGAACCTAAACAAAAGGCAAAATGTTAAATAATCGTTATTATCTATCCCAGAATGACTATCTTTGCTACATCCGATAGGTTGCTGGAATTGGTAGCAGGACAAGGTCTTAGCGGTCACTCACCGCTTGCATCTTCCCAAAGAAGAGTAGGTCCGATATGCTCGGCGTAGGCCGTGGTGTGTGTAGCGAGTATACAGCCCGAGCCGGGACGAGAGCTGGTAGTCTATGGGTCGAACTTAATCCATTGAGGTCGAATGAGAATTATTACAACACTACTAGTGGGGGGCTGTATCCTAGGGTCAACGCTCTCCGCCCAGGCCACTTCTCCCAGCCTGGTCACATCATCGGGAGGTAATACGACACAGCAGAGCGAGCCCCGATCGACGATCCATGTCTACAGTGGCACGGTCTACGATGAGAATGGGGATCCGATGCCCCTGGTGACGGTGCAGGTCCTCGGTCAGACGGGGGGCTTCATCACCGACGGTAAGGGGCACTTTGAGTTCCGCTCCAAGAACCCCAGTGAGCGTGTGCGCATCACCTTCATCGGCTATAAGTCCAAGGCGCTCACCCTGCAGGGCGGCAAGCCTCTACGTATCGACCTCGAGCCCGATAGTCAGTCGATCGAGTCGGTCGTCGTCACGGGCTTCACGAAGAAGGATAAGAAGAGCTACACCGGGTCACAGACGACGATCAAGTCCGAACAGCTCCTATCTGTCGGGACTAAGAATCTCCTGCAGGGGCTTGAAGCCTTCGTACCCGGTCTGCAGGTCGTCCACCAGAATGACCTGGGCTCCGACCCCAATGCTCGCCCTGACCTCAACCTGCGTGGTCGTGCGACCTTCTCCGGTGCAGCTAACCTCCCACTCTTCGTCGTCGACGGAGCGATCGTAGATGTCGACTACATCTATGACATGGATATGAATACCATCGAGAGTGTCACGGTGCTCAAGGACGCCTCTGCCTCGGCTCTCTACGGGGCTAAGGCTGCTGCCGGGGTCATCGTCATCACGACGAAGCCCATCAGCGAAGGGGCGATCCGAGTGAACTATAGCGGTACGCTCCGCCTCTCGATGCCTGATCTGACGGACTACCACCTGCTGACGCCTCAGCAGAAGCTGCAGTACGAGGATCTGGCTGGTCTGTACAATGCTTATACCCCAGGTCAGACGAGCTCCTTCGACCAGCGGCACCTCAACGATCTTCGCCGTGACCGTGTCGTACGCATGATCCAGAGCGGTACGAATACCGACTGGCTCGCTAAGCCTCTGCGCACCGGTGTATCGCACTCCCATACGGTCAGCGCCGACGGGGGGGACAAGTACGTACGCTACGGACTCTCGCTTCGCTATGGCAATGAGACGGGCGTCATGATGCAGTCGGCTCGTGAGCGTCTCTCGGGGACCTTCAAGCTCTCCTACAACAAGCAGGGGAAGTTCTTCGCCTCGAATACGCTGACGGTGAACCGCTCCACTTCGCAGGATCCTAGCTACGGGTCGTTCTCTAACTTCTCCAAGCAGAATCCCTACCAGTCGCCCTACGGCCCCGATGGGGAGCTCCTACCTCGTCTGGAGCACAACCTCGACAATCCGCTCTACGAAGCATCGCTTGGTAGCTTCAATCGTGCCGGGAGTATGGACTTCCTCAATACGACGACGGCGCAGTACTGGATCAATCGTAACCTCCGTGTCGATGGGGACTTCTCCTTCACCACGCGTAATAACTATACCCGTAGCTTCAAGTCACCGCTCTCCTACACCTTCCGCAACGAGAGCGACCTGACGAAGAAGGGATCGATGACCGAGAACCTCGGTCGTGGCCTGAGCTTCCTAGGTAAGCTGATGGTCTCGTACAACCGCACCTTCTTCGAGAAGCTCTACGTCACGTCGATGGCCGGATCGAGCCTCGAATCCACCACGGCAGACAATAGTAGCTACACGAGCCTTGGCTTCTATTCCGATGTCCTTGGACACCCCAATTTCGCCCTAGGCTACGGTGGTAGCGCTCGCCCCTCCGGTACAGAGTCTCTAGCTACGGCAGCAGGCTTCTTCTTCAACGGGAATGCTATCTACGACAACCGCTACTCGGTGGACGTCGTCTACCGCTACGAAGGGTCGTCGAAGTTCGGTAAGAACCAGCGCTTCGCCCCCTTCTGGTCGCTCGGTACGGCTTGGAACATCCATAACGAGAAGTTCTTCGAGGGGAATAAGAACATCCAGCTCCTCAAGCTCCGTGCGAGCATCGGGTACCTGGGGAACATCTCCTTCGACCCCTATCAGGCCCTCACGACCTATACCTATAATAATAGGATCAACTACATCGTCGGCGCAGGCTCCGTACCTATGGCTATCGGTAACCCCGAGCTGAAGTGGGAGCGTACGCTGAGCAAGAACATCGGGCTTGACCTCACGCTCTTCAAGAACCGCTGGGACCTCACCGTTGACGCCTACCAGAAGACGACCGACAACCTCCTACTCGACGTCTCCCTAGCGCCCTCGATCGGTGCCGTCACCGCACGACAGAACGTCGGGGAGGTGGAGAACAACGGGATCGAGTTCCAGACCCGTGTCGTCCCCATCCAGACCAAGGATCTACAGTGGTCGCTCTCACTGAACTACTCCTACAATCGTAATAAGGTCAAGAAGGTAAGTAACGCCCTCAAGGCCCTCAACGAGAAGAACCTCAGTGTCGACTCCCTCAACCGTGGTACGACGCCCCTTCCTCTCTATGAAGAGGGTGAATCCCTCACGGCTCTGAAGGTCGTCCCCTCTGCAGGTATCGACCCTGCTACAGGTAAGGAGATCTACATCAAGCGTGATGGCTCCTATACCTTCACCTACGACCCTAATGACCGCCGTGTCTTCGGAGATACCTCGCCTTGGGCCTATGGCTCGCTGACCTCGTACCTGATGTACAAGGGCTTCTCACTCAATGCCAACTTCGGCTACTCCCTCGGTGCTACGGTCTACAATGCTACGCTGGCCTCTCGTGTAGAGGGTACGAAGCGTGAGCAGAACGCCGACCAGCGTGTCCTCGAAGATCGCTGGAAGCAACCTGGCGACATCGCTCGCTACCGCAATATCGCTTCTACGGATAGCCCCTACCAGACGAGTCGCTTTGTCCAGAAGGAGTACTATCTGACGCTGCGTAGTCTCTCCTTCGCTTACGAGACGGAGACTCCTTGGGTGAAGAAGCTCCACATGCGTCGTGCACGTATCGAGCTCCTGACCAATGACCTCTTCTACCTCTCCACGGTCAAGCGTGAGCGTGGTCTGGATTATCCCTTTGCTCGTAGCGTAGAGATGTCTCTGCGTCTCTCCTTCTAACCCTAAATGAGAAGTGTGTTTATGAAGAAGACAGCTTTATATATAGCCTTCGGAGCGCTGAGCCTTGCGGCTCTGCCTTCGTGCAATAAGTTCCTCGATGTCCAGCCTAAGGGTACCCTCCTGCAGGAAGTCCAGTTCTCTTCACTCCAGGGGTACTACGATGCCTTCTATGGTGTCTACGGGACGATGGCTAAGTCGGACCTCTATGGGCAGCGTATGACGAACGGCTTCGTCGACGAGCTCGCTCAGATGTTTGGCTCTACGGGTGCGACCTCGACCTCAGTGAAGACCCGCGCTTATAACTATACGGACGTGTCTGTGCAGGCTGAGATCTACAGCCTGTGGCTCGGTCAGTACCAGGTCATCTCCTACGTCAATAATATCCTGGCGAACCTCCAGTCGCCCTCCTTCAGCAGTAGCCACCTCTCCCAGCTCAAGGGCGAGGCCCTCGGTCTGCGTGCCTTCCTGCACTTTGACCTCGTGCGTCTCTTTGCCGAGGACTACCAGAGAGGCAAGGACTCACGCGGTATCCCTTACTCGTATGACTTCAACCTCAAGAACCGTACGGTCTACACCGTCGCAGGTGCCTATGAGAATATCCTCAAGGACCTCGACGAAGCAGAGCGCCTGCTTGCCCCCATCGACGAGACCGTGAGCCTCGGGGTGACCCAGACGGCGGACTTCTGGTCGGGGCGTGCTGTACACTTCAATAAGTATGCAGTCTACGCTACCAAGGCTCGTGTCTATCAGGCTATGGGCAATTGGTCCAAGGCCGCTGAGTATGCCAAGAAGGTCACCGACCATACGGCGGACTTCAACCTAGCGAACCGTAACTCCTTCGAGAGCGTACGTCGCTTCCCTGCTTCGGGTGAGATGATCTTCGGGCTCTACGCTCCTGGCTTCCTCGATCAGGTAGCTGCTCGCTTCCTCAAGAATACAGGTGCAGGCTCCGACGACCTCAATGAAGCCCACCGCAAGTCCGTGCTCGACCAGCTCTACGCCGTCACAGGGAGCGCTACGGGGGCTATCGACAATCGTCAGGCCGCCTACTACCGTGATGCCGGTACCTACCAGCAGTTCGTACGCTTCGTAGCTAGCTCCGAAGAGGCGACCTCTGCTGCTACTTCTCTGAGGGGGCTGACTCTGATCCGCCTCCCCGAGATGTACTACATCCAGGCTGAGGCTCTCTACTCGACCGATCCTACGGCAGCACTAGCGGCCCTGAACAAGGTGCGTGAGAGCCGTGGTCTGAATGCCCTCACCACGAGCGACCTGCCTACGCAGGTGGACTTCAAGGCTGAGCTTGTGAAGGAGTACATGCGTGAGCTACCAGGGGAAGGCCAGATCTTCTCTGCGTTCAAGCATTTCAATAGCTCCTTCCTTGATCTCCTCGGGGAGCGTACCATCGAGCCCAGCTCTAGCATCTTTGTCCTGCCCTGGCCTCAGGATGAGCTCACCTACGGTAACCAGTAAAAGCCAACGACAATGAACAGAAGATATGCTCTAGCCCTGCTTGCCCTCGGCTCCCTTGGCCTCTTGGGGTCTTGCTCCAAGTCTGAGCTCTACGACGGAGAGTACAGCAAGGATGGCTTCTACAATGAGTCACGTGTCGCCTACTTCTCCAAGGAAGGGGCAGACACCATCACAGTGCAGAACCTCGCCCTCCTAGAGGACGTCAATGGGAAGATACCCTATACCTTCGAGGTGGACCTACTTGGTCGACTCTCCTCTTCACCGCTCTCCTACAAGGTGCTGGTCGATGAGTCCCGCTCTACGGCTAAGGCTGGTGAGCAGTTCGATGCCTTGGCATCCAGCTACACGATCCCTGCTGACTCCATCCGGGGGCGCTTCACGATCCAGCTCAATCGCTCGAAGATCTCCACCGTCCAGCAGGAGAACGGTAAGTACATCATCATCCGTGGAGGTGTACGCACGCTCCTAGATGCTCTCTCGGAGATGCAACCTGGCGACGAGCCCCTACTCAAGTACGATACCCTCACGCTACACTTAGGCTCTACTCCTGACCTGCGTACGGCACTCAACAAGCGCAATACGGTAGTCCTCTGTGTGACCAACCAGCTCGAGATCCCCTTCTGGTGGGGCTACCTCCAGGATGTCTACCTCGGGAAGTACAGCGAAGGGAAGTACCGCATGCTCATCAATGCCTACGGCCTCCCCAAGGATGGGGTAGACCCCGTACAGCAGGCGCTTTACACGTCTGATGCTAACGTCCAGTACCCCCTCCTGCTCCGACTCGAGAAGTATATGGATGAGCATGGTGAGAAAAAGCCTAAAAAGCTGGTGGAGCTCCTATCTCAGTATCGCTAACCTCACAGAGTACGAATGAAGATGAATAAGATCTATAAGTCACTGGGCCTTCTCCTGGCCCTCTCACTCTTCTCCTCCTGCTACAAGGACCACTCGGTCAATGGCGATCACCCTCTGGCTGTCGTCAAGGTAACAGAGCCCATCGCCTCGGTGCAGACGGCTACCTTCGGTGAGGTCACCGTGATCAAGTCGCCCGCATATACCATCACGACGGGCGCATCTGTGACGCCCTCCTATGAGTGGATCGTCGATGGCGTGGTCGTCTCTACGGAGAAGGATCTCTCCTATAGCCCTACGAGCTATGGTAAGCATGATGCTCGTCTGCGTATGTACACGCCTGACGGCTCCTACTTCTACCGCTTCACTATTGACGTGCCCTACCGCTATGTCGACGGGCTGTACGTCCTGGCGAGCAACGAAGGGAAGACCATCCTCTCCTACCTGTCTGGCGGGGAGAAGACGGATGCCTTTGACCTCGATGCCTTCGGGCGAAGCAACCCCACCATCGATATGACGGGGGATCCCCAGTCGATGTTCTTCTACCGCTATGTGCCAGGTGCAGGTGCATCTCGTAGCTATCTCGGTATTGCCCTCGGCCTCCCCACACGCTACTATCGTGTGTCGGCTGACTCGCTGAAGGTCCTCTCGCCTCGTATCTCCTTCACGAACCCCGTAGATTTCAGCCACGCCAGTGGCAATCAGTCTACGGTCAGGGAATACTTCATCTCGGGGGCTAACGTCTGGGAGCTGGAGAAGACGGGGAATATCCCAGCTAAGAAGCACGATCGTTATCTCTCGCCTGTTGCCCCGGGCTATTCGCTCGCCTCGGCTATCGTGAACTGGCGTGCCTTGACGGGTACACGTGTCAGTGAGGGGATGGCTTTCTTCGACAATGCGGGAAGTAACCTGCTGTATATGACCCTTGGATCAAGCGTCACAGTGAAGAAGGTGCGTACCTTTACAGCGAGTGCTTTCCCCGGTGGGGCTCCTGAGGAGACAAACCCCTTCGAGGGCATGACGCTCATCGACATGAAGAGTGGAGGGGAAGGCAACTTCACCTACAACTACACGCTCCTGCTACTCAAGCGCAACTCCGACAACAAGTACTTCGTCGCTCGCCTGCGTGCTGGGGACTTCGCTGGTACGACGACGCTCGACGGTGCTGCGGTCTCCTTGGTGGAGTTCACCGAAGGTACTCCTACGCACTTGATGCCGAACCTTGCAGGAACGGCAGCACTCGTAGCGACGGCAGACAAGGTGTACTTCTACAACATGGCCAATACGACTGCGACGGATCATCGAGCGTGGATCTCCCTCCCCTCAGGGCAGACGATCGCTTCGATGGCACTGACCACAGACAATCGTCTCTTCATCGGGGCGAATGGTACGGGATCAGGGCTCATTGGCTCGATCTACAGCTACGATGTCACGGGGATCACTCCTCAGCTCATCAAGGCAGAGACGGGTGTCACGGGCAAGATCAAGCAGATCATCTACCGTCAATTCAGTCGCTAATATACCGCCTCCCTCCCGCTGATCCTCTCGGGGAGGGAGGCCTGCTCCTCCGTCGCCCCAGTAGCCTATCCCATAGAGGAAGGGGCTACGGGGCTTCGGTGTGCTATCCCCCTCAAGCTAGAGGCCTCGGGTAGTGAAGGAGCTATCAGAGGGGAAGAAGGAGCCGTGTGTCGGAGACTTGCCTCAGGGTATCTACTCCTCAGTATCATCTCCTTTTCGCTCCCCCACAGAACAAAGTAATCACACTATAATCCTCATCCATGCACAAGAGTTGTATCCGATGCCTGCTCGTGGCTACCGCCATCACAGCAGGATCACTAGGCCTCGCTGCGGCCCCCTCAGCTCTCTCCTCTCGTGCCTTCGGTGACGACACCAAGGACAAGAAAGAGAAGAAAGAAGACAAGTACACGAAGTTCTTCAAGGACAAGAAAGTCGAGACAGCTCGAGGGAAGTTCGTCACCCTCCACAAGATCGACGGTAGCGTCTACCTAGAGCTACCTACGAAGTATCTAGGGAAGGAGCTGATGATGGGCGCTAAGGTCACCTCTACTACCGACCCCGACTACCTAGCTGTAGGCTCGATGAACTCTGCTCCGATCATCTTCCGCTTTGAGAAGCAGGACAGCGTCATCGTCATGAAGACTCCCAACTCGATCGTCTACCGCCGTGATGCTTCGCCTGAGCTACAGAAGGCCCTCGAGCTCAACTATCGTGACCAGTCGGTAGAGTCCTTCACGCCAGAGGTCTACAAGGCGGATAGCTCCACGGTCGTCCTCAAGATCAACTCGCTGGTGACCGAGTCGAGTCCCTTCTTCGAGATCATCCCTTCGCAGCAGGGACCCTTCAAGATCACCTCCACACGCAATACGAACCTGACCTTCGTCCGGGGGCTGAAGTCCTTCGACTCCAACGCCAGTGTACGTGTCGAGATGAACTTCTCGGTCAATGCTTCGCTCATGGGTGTGCTCACCGTAGCTAAGGATATGCCTCTCACGGCTGAGGTGACCTATACGATCCTCCCCGTAGAAGCCTCCAACGCCATCCCCCGCTTCGCTGATGCCCGTGTAGGCTATCAGACGACGCGCAAGGTCTCCTTCCCCGACTACCTCGACCAGAGCGAGCCTGTATATCTAGCGCACCGCTGGCAGCTCGTCCCCAAGGACAAGAAGGCTTATGCCAAGGGACAGCTCTCTGAGCCAGAGAAGAAGATCGTATTCTACCTCGATAGCGCCTTCCCTGCCAGCTGGCAGCGCCCGATACGTGAAGGTGTCCTCCGCTGGAACAAGGCCTTCGAAGCTGCTGGCTTCCGTAACGCCATCGAGGTACGCGACTTCCCTAAGGGGGATAAGCAGTTTGACCCAGACAACCTCGAGTACTCCTGCATCCGCTACATCCCCAATAGTCAGGAGACGGTAGCTTCCTCGTGCTGGACGGATCCTCGCACGGGTGAGATCTTCAGCGGGAACCTCACTATATATAATAATGTAGAAGCTCTTCTGCACAAGCAGCGCTTCCTCGCCACGGCTGCCGTAGACCCTGCTGTCCGCTCGTCTCGCCTACCGCAAGCCCTCTTCGATGAGTCGCTCGCTCAGCTCGTCTCGCAGGAGATGGGTAAGGTGCTTGGCCTCCTGCCGAACTATGCCGCTTCTGCAGCCTACACCACGGATCAGCTCCGCTCGGCGAAGTTCACCAAGGAGTCGGGCCTAGCTCCCTCGATCCTCGATGGTGCTCCCTACAATTACCTAGCTCAGCCCTCGGACAAGGGCGTCCGCCTCATCAACGACCACCTGGGAGCCTATGACCTCTTCGCTATAGACTGGGGCTACCGCTACTTCGATCTCAAGGGAGATCCTGCACTGGAGGCTAAGGAGCTACTCTCCCGTGTCGACAAGCGAGTACGCGAGCCCTATCTCCGCTACGCCCCTGAGCAGCGCTATGCTGTCGACCCTACTGTCCGTACCGAAGACCTAGGGAATGACCCCATCAAGACGGCTGAGCTCACGATGAAGAATCTGGCACTCATCCAGTCGAACCTCTCTAAGTGGATCACCAACGACCCCGATAGCCGTCGCAAGAAGAGCCTATATCTAGGGGTCGTCCAGGGCTACTACCTCCAGCTCAAGAATGTCATGAGCCTCGTCGGTGGTGTCGTGTGCCAGGAGAGCCGACTCTCTACGGGTCTGCCCCGCTATCAGGTAGTGCCTAAGGCGAAGCAGCGTGAGGCCTTCCAGTGGCTCCTCCGACAGGCGAAGGACTTCCAGCAGCACGCTGACCGTAGCCTCGAGCGCAAGGGCTTCATGGATATCAGCTACTACGACCAGCTCCTCGAGTTCATCGTCAAGGATATCTTCGACCTACGTGCCCGCATCATCATCGCTTCGCAGGTCGACTCCAAGAGCTATAGCCTCGGCGAATACTTCGACGACCTCTATCAGGCGGTCTTTGCCTCGACGATCGCAGGCAAGAGCCCTACGCACATGGAGCGCCTTTTGCAGATCGCCTTCATCGACAAGTCCGTAGCAGCGACGGTCAATCCTCGTAATGCAACCCCTGGTATGCCCTATGGCCTGACGAGTGCTCCCACCCTCGTCGATGGTAAGCTCGTCAGCCTAGATGCGACGACCGACTACAGCGAGGTCCTCAAGAATGGCCGTGCTAACTACGGCGGTGGCAATCCCTCGGCAAGCATCTACCCCATGGCTAATGTCCCTGCTCTCGACACCTCGGAGCAGTACATGTACGCAGCCCTACTGAAGGTGCGCCCTCTGCTCGAGCAGCGTGCTGCCTCTACTACTGACCGTGTGCTCAAGGCGCACTACCAGACTCTGGCCTTCAAGGTCCAGAAGCTCCTTGACGCTAAGAAATAGACTCCCATCCGAAGATGATCAATAGAAAGATAGCACTCCTATTGGCCGCGGCTAGCCTGACCCTAGCGCCCGCCACGGCTCACGCAGGTATCTTCGACTTCCTCAAGCGCAAGAAGAAGCCTGCGACGGAGAAGGCACCCGAGAAGAGTGCCTACGAGAAGATCCTCACCGACAAGGCCATTGTCTCGGCTAAGGGCGACTTCCTTACCCTGCACAAGACGGACAATAAGCTCTACATCGAGCTGCCCGTGAAGACCATCGGCAAGGAGGTCCTCGTAGCCCTCACCCTCTCCTCTATCTCCAACCCCCAGCTAGGCATGGTCGGCTTCAAGAATTCCAACCCCGTGCACATGCGCTTCGCCCAGCGTGATAGCGCCATCGTGCTCGAGGCGGTGAACTCTGATCCCTACCTCATGGGCCAGCTGGAGAAGGAGCTTCGTCCGACCTTCGCTCCCAGCTACACGGACCTCGCCCTCTATAAGTTCCCCATCAAGGCGTGGAACAAGGATAAGTCCGCCGTCGTCTTCGACATCACCTCGCTCGTCACGAAGGATCAGAAGTACTTCCCGCTGATCGGGAAGAGCCTCGGCTCCTATCAGGTGCAGTCAAGCCTGCAGAGTGGCCTCAGCTACATCCGTGAGATCAAGGCCTTCGAGAGAATCATCGAGACCGCCCTCGCCGACGAGCTCCGGCGTCGCGGTGCCCAGAAGGAGTAGAGGATGAACGAGCATCCCGACGATCACGACGCGCTGACCCCGGAGACCCTGGCCGCGTACTTCGAAGCCGGGCACCCCGCTGAGCAGCGGCTCTCAGAGGAGCCCCTCTGCGTCCCGCCGCGCGGGGAGCTGACGCTGCGCACACCGGCGACGGGGTCGGACATCGACGTCTCCGCCTACCGGATGATCCGCACCGACATCGTCGAGGAGCCGGGGGACGAGACCGTCTGGTTCCGCGTCACCGTCGAGGCCAGGGGCATCGAGTACGAGGCATACTCCCTCCTCCAATCGGTCACCGACCAGCTCCAGCAGGGTGACGACCTGGAGCGTGCGCTCCACGTGGCCCTCGACGCCTTCCGAGGACTGCTCGCGCGCGCACCGAGGCTGAGCGAGGACCAGGAGATCGGGCTGTTCGGTGAACTGGTGGCGCTCGATCGGCTCATCGACGGAGTCGGGGAGACGAAAGCGCTGGCAGCCTGGCTGGGGCCACAGGCCGAGGAGCACGACTTCGTCCTCGGCGAGGCCGACATCGAGGTCAAGACCACTCGCAGTGAGCGACGCATCCACGTCATCCACGGCCT
>ERZ772948.1708-NODE-1708-length-12218-cov-21.558990_pt1 | contig 12218 bp, 13 predicted proteins | sample MGYA00511945_ERZ772948 | MGnify/ENA primary metagenome ERZ772948 (study PRJEB29015, sample SAMEA2737927) | human oral metagenome | biome: human oral; feature: human-associated habitat; material: dental | place: China | collected 2141 ... | reverse complement strand
AGAGCGTTCGACTGAAAATCGAAAGGTCACCGGATCGACGCCGGTCGGAGCCACCGCGAAAGGCCCGGAACCCACAAGGTTCCGGGCCTTCGCTCTGTCTGCGCGCGCTCCGTCTGGGTCTGTGCTGCAGGTCCGCCTCCTGATGCGCCGGAGCGGTCGTCAGACGCATGGGGTGTGGTCACGTGCGTGCGTCGGGGCGGGCACGCCCGAGCGCGCCAGGCCTCTTCTGCGGGTCGCCTGCGGGATTCCCTCGCCATATCGGTCGCCAAGCAGGCCTTCATAGTGGATGATGGCAGCCCTGCATGTGTGCGACGCCACGTTCGTGAGTGCCAAGAGCCCGTACTCCACGCGGCCCGCACGCCACCAGACGCCCCTCGCCGCGTGACGGCGCCACATTCATACTGCGCAAGGAGGACGCCATGATCTCAAAGACCGTGACTCAGCCCCCGGGCGAGCCGATGGAGGAGCCGGAGGAGACCATCCATCCCACCCCCGAGGTCGTCGCGAACGCCTGGGTCGGCGACTGGCGCGCTCTGGAGGAGCGGGCCGCCGCGGACCTGGAGGGCTACTGGGCCGAGCGCGCCGGCGAGCTGGAGTGGTCCAGGCCCTGGGACACGGTGCTCGACGAGTCCGGGGCCCCTTTCTACCGTTGGTTCGTCGGTGCTCGGACGAATATCGTCTCCAACGCCGTCGACCGGCACCTGACCAACTCCCACCGCAACAAGCTCGCCCTCATCTGGGTGGGTGAGGACGTCGAGCAGGTGCGTACCTTCTCCTACTTCGACCTGGGCCGGGAGGTCGAGAGGATGGCCAACGTCCTCAAGGCCATGGGTGTGGGCAAGGGTGACGTCGTGACGATCTACCTGCCCCGCATCCCCGAGATCTTCTTCGCCATGCTCGCCTGCGCCAAGCTCGGGGCCATCCACTCGGTGGTCTTCGCCGGCTACTCCTCCGACGCCCTGAGCGCGCGCATCGACGACTCGGAGTCCAAGGTCGTCATCACTGCCGACGGCTCGTGGATCAACGGCAAGGTCTTCCCCTTGAAGAAGATCGTCGACGACGCGGTGCGCTTCTCGCCCACCGTCCAGAACGTCATCGTCGTGCGCAACACCGCCACCGAGGCTGTCATGGACCCTATCCGCGACCACTGGTACCACGAGCTGTGCAAGCTCCCGATCGCCCAGGGCCGCTGCGAGACCGTGCAGGTCGACGCTGAGGACCCCCTGTTCATCCTCTACACCTCCGGGTCCACCGGAAAACCCAAGGCGATTCTGCACTCCCACGGCGGCTACCAGGTAGGCACCTACGTCACCCTCCACGACTGCTTCGACGTCCATGACGCCGACCGCTGGTGGTGTACCTCCGACCCGGGCTGGATCACCGGCCACAGCTACCTCGTCTACGGCCCCCTGCTCAACGGCGCCACCGTCTTCATGTACGAGGGAAACCCGACCTTCCCCTACCCGGACCGCTGGTGGAACCTCATTGAGCGCTACGGCATCAACGCCTTCTACACCGCCCCCACGGCCATCCGCACGCTCATGCGCTTCGGCGAGGCCTGGGTGCGGCGCCACGACCTGTCCAGCCTGCGGCTGCTGGGCAGCGTCGGCGAGCCCCTCAACCCCGAGGCGTGGCGCTGGTTCCACCACGTCGTCGGCGCCGACCGCTGCCCGATCATCGACACCTGGTGGCAGACCGAGACCGGCATGTTCCAGATCACGACGGTCCCCTCCATGCCCCAGAAGCCCGGCGCGGCCGGCCGGCCGGTGTTCGGCCAGGAGGCGGCCGTCGTTGACGAGGAGGGCCGGGAGGTCCCCGACGGCGTCGAGGGGAACCTCGTCCTCAAGCGGCCCTGGCCCTCGATGATGCGCACTCTCTTCCGTGACCCGCAGCGCTACGTGGACACCTACTGGAGCAAGTACCCGGGCCTGTACCTGACCGGGGACTCGGCCAAGCGCGACGCCGACGGCTGGTTCTGGATCATTGGGCGCACCGACGATGTCATCAAGGTCTCCGGCCACCGCCTGGGCACGGCCGAGATCGAGTCGGCGCTCGTCTCCCACTCCGCGGTGACCGAGGCCGCCGCCGTCGGCCTGCCCCACGAGGTCAAGGGGCACTCCGTTCACGTCGCCGTCGTCCTGGCCACCGGGGTCGAGCCCTCGCGTGAGCTCGAGGCCGAGCTGCGCCAGCACGTGGCGGCGTCCCTGTCGCCGATCGCCAAGCCGGAGTCCTTCTGCTTCCTCGAGTCGCTGCCCAAGACCCGCTCGGGCAAGATCCTGCGCCGGGTGCTGCGGGCCCGGGCGCTGGGTCAGGATGAGGGCGATCTGTCCGCTCTCGCCGAGGAGTGAGCGCCTCGGTCCCGACCGGTCCCCGGATCAGGGGACCGGTCGGAGCTGCCGTGAGGGCCCGGGACCTTACGGGTCCCGGGGCCTCGTTCACGCCTGGGCGAGTCCCGGCTGAGGTGGGGGGGAGAGTCTTCACTTCCGACTGCGCCGATAGGCGTGGCCGGTGGCGAAGATCCCGAAGGCGATGGCGGCGACCGGCCAGATGATCCATGAGATGTCCCAGGCGTTGAAGACGAAGCTCCACAGCAGATAGATGATCACCGTGGCCGGCCAGTAGATGCTGGCCACGAAGCTGATGAAGGGGTCGTCCTTGTCCTCGTCCTGCTCATTGTGCTGCCAGGCGGTGTAGTTGCTGGGGCCGACGGGCGCGGGGCCGGCGGGCCGACTGGGCTCGGTCGGGGCGCCGGCGGCGGGAGCGGCCTGCGGAGCACCGCCGGGCTGGATGTCGGCCGCGATGCCCAGCGTCGGGGCCAGCTCCTGAAGGTTGCCGAAGTCGGTGATGACCTGACCGACCGCCTCGTTGTGGGTCTTGCCCTGGGCGATGGCGTCGTTGTAGGCGTCCTCCATCATGGCGCGCAGCTCGCTGCGGGCCTCGGTCAGGCGCGGCGTGGCTGGGTAGGGGGCGAACATGTTGTCGAGGAAGGTCTCGATGGTGTCCATCAGTGGGTTCCTTTCGCGAAGCGGTCTACGAGGGTCTTGGTGTCCTCCCACTCGGAGACCTTGGTGGTCAGGTGAGCGGTGCCCTCGGAGGTAAGGCGGTAGTAGGTGCGGGACTTGCCGGACTCGGACACTCCTGCGTAGGAGGCGGCCAGGCCGGTGGACTCCAGGCGCTTGAGGGCGGTGTAGAGGGTGGTCTGCTTGATGGTGTACTCGCCGTCGGAGACCTCGGTGATGGTCTTGGCCAGATCGTAGGCGTAGGACGGCTGTCGCTTGAGCAGGGACAGGACGATGAGGTCGATGTAGCCGCGAATGGCATCTGCGCTGATCATGTGAACCCTCCTTCCTTGGCTTGCTGTGGGGGTGACTCTGAGGTCCTTGTGTGCATCTAACGTACTACGGCACACGTAGTACGTCAAATGGAAGTTGGGTGGAGACTTCATCGTCACTCGTGGCCGTTCGTCACAGCCTGGGCACAGCCCCGCTGCCTACGCTGGTCCCATGCTCTTCGCAGCCACCACTCCACCCGCGTCCCCCAGCGCGGATCCTTCGGCGACCCCGACTCCCACGCCCACCCCCGGTCCCACGGGCATACCGTCCCTGAACGTCGACCAGACGGTCGAGGTGGTCTCCAAGACGACGAACGACCTCGCCGCCATCGGCCTGCAGGCCGGTATCGGCGCCGCCATCGGCATCCTGGTCGCCGTCGTGCTCATGTCGATCCTCAGCTTCATGGGCAGGCGCCGCCTCCTGTACCGCGAGATCGTGGACTTCGGGCGCCGCCCCGCCTACGCCGTCGGCGCCATGACCGGGGCCTTCCTGGGCACCCAGATCGCTCTGACCGGGCTGCGGCAGACCAAGGAGGACTCGACGACGATGGTCGTCATCGAGCGGGGGGTGACCATTGCGCTCATCTTCTCGGTGACCTGGCTCGTCGTCGCCTTCGCCAAGGCCATCGAGTCCACAGTCGTCAAAGGAGTGCAGGCCAGCGAGAACCAGGGGCGCGCCAACCGCGTGACCACCCAGAGCCAGATCATCCGGCGCGTCGCCCAGGTGGTCATCATCATCGCCGGGCTCGTCAGTGCCATCATGACCTTCCCCAGCGTCCAGCTGGCCATGGGCTCCCTGCTCGCCTCGGCCGGTCTGGCCTCCGTCATCGCCGGTATGGCCGCACGCTCCATGCTCGGCAACATCTTCGCCGGCCTCCAGCTGGCCACCACCGACGCCATTCGCGTGGACGATGTCGTCGTCGTCGACAACGAGCAGGGCACCATTGAGGAGATCACCCTGACCTACGTGGTCATGCGCACCTGGGACGAGCGGCGCCTCATCCTGCCCTCGACCCACTTCACCGAGAACCCCTTCGCCAACTGGACGCGCGGCGGCTCCCAGAGCACCGGCACCTTTACCCTCGAGCTGGACTGGCGCGTGCCCGTCGCCGCGCTGCGCGCCGAGCTGGCCCGGCTCGTGGCCGCCTCCACGGTCTGGGACGGGCGCCAGGCCTCTCTCGAGGTCTCCGACGCCGTCGGCGACCACGTCACCGTACGTGTGGTCCTCACTGGAGCCAACCCGGGCGACGTCGGCACCCTTAAGTCCTATGTGCGCGAGGAGCTGGTCGCCTGGCTGCAGCGCGAGGCCCCCTACGCCCTGCCGCGCACACGGGTGGAGATTGAGCAGGTCGAGGTCACCCAGGACCTTGGCCCGGAGGAGGTGGCCCGTGCGGCCGAGGAGATCGTCGCCAAGCAGAAGGCCGAGGCCGACACTGCCATCAAGACGGTGGCCGGTGACGACGATACGGCCACCGAGGCCGCAGGGGAGACCGCGGCGCACGGCCTGGGGGCCAGGCGCGCCGTCACGCTGGGGCGTGCCATGGGCCGCTCCCTGCTGCACCGCGCCCGGCGCGGGGGTCTGGGCCCTCGGTGAGTCGGGCGGGGGGGGGCGTGCTACGTTGCCGGCACCTGAGCGGATTGGTGCGTTTTCGCTGCGTGAACGCGGTTCGCCCGGCGCCGTCGTGCGGGTGACGATGGGGCCATGAGTACTGACACGAGTGGTGAGCCCTCCGTGACGCCTGCCTCCACGCCCTCCGAGCCGGTTGTCGGCCTGGGGGCCGCGGTGCGCACCGACGCGCAGTGGCGCGCCGCCCTGAGTCCCATGGAGTACCACGTGCTGCGCGAGGCCGGCACCGAGCGGCCCTTCACCGGCGCCCTGCTCGACGAGCACCGCGAGGGCGTCTACCGCTGCCGCGGCTGCGGCGCCGAGCTGTTCCGCTCCACCACCAAGTTCGACTCCCACTGCGGCTGGCCCTCCTTCTACGACCCCTCCGACTCCGAAGCGGTCACCCTGAGCACCGACACCTCCCACGGCATGGTGCGCACCGAGGTCCGCTGCGCCACCTGCAACGGCCACCTGGGCCACGTCTTCGACGACGCCCCCCAGACCCCCACCGGACAGCGCTACTGCATGAACTCTGTGAGCCTGACCTTCGAGGAGGAATGAGCATGATCCGGGTCCTGAGCCTCAATCTCCAGCACGGTCTGCCCGGCGCCGGGGCCGGAGACGGCAGCGCCGCCACCGGCTCGCTGGCCGGCGCCGACATCTCCGACCCCGCCACCGCCCGCGCCGTCATGCGGGCCACGGCCGAGCAGATCGCCGAGCTGGCCCCCGACGTCGTCGCGCTCCAGGAGGTGGACCTGGGCCAGGCCCGTTCCGGGCGCCTTCACCAGGCCGCCTTCCTGGCCGAGGAGCTGGGGATGCCCACCTGCTGCTTCGCCGCTAGCTACGCCGGGCCGGCCGTGGGGCTGCGCCGTCGGCCCCTGCGCAGCGCGCTCGGCTCGCCGACCGATGATGTCTTCGGGCTGCTGCGCGCCGCCGTCGGGGCCGGGCCGATCGGTTACGGCAATGCCCTCATCTCCCGCTTCCCGGTGGCCGGCTGGCACGTCAAGCGCCTGGGGCGGGGGCCCTCCAGCATCGTCAAGCGCGGTGAGCGCGCCTGGGACCCGCGCTCCTACAAGGTCTTCACCGCCTCCAGCCGTGTCATGGTGGCTGCAACCCTCGACCTGCCGGAGGATGTCGGTGGGCCGGCTCGCCGGCTCTCCGTCGCCTCCACGCACCTGGCCACCCGAGGATCCATGGCGGCGCGTCAGCTCGCCGCCGCCTGGGCGGCACTGGCCGGGCTGTCCGGACCGCATCTGCTCGTGGGCGACTACAACCTGGGTGCCGAGCAGGTCGAGGCCCTGGGACTGGGGCGCACCGTGGGGGAGGGGCATACCTTCCCGGCCGCCGACCCCACGCGGCGCATCGACCACGTCCTCACCGACCTGTGGCCCACCGGCCCCGACGGTCTGCCGCTGACCGATGAGGCGGCCGTGGCCGCGGCGGGAGACGGGGAAGCCGGGAGCCCGCTGCTGCGTGCCGTGGACTGGGGGACGGCCTCCTTCATCATCTCCGACCACGTCGGCACCTGGGTGGACCTCGAGCCGGTCGGCTAGCCGCTGCGTGTCCGCGCGCCTCGCTTCGGGGCGTGTACCCGGCCCCGTTGCGGTCCCGCGCCCTCATGCGGTCCTAACCTTGAGGGGCGCGTTCAGGGGTAGAGGGTACGAAGGCGCGCTCTACCCCACGAACTCGTCGCGCCGCGTCCTATGATCTCAGTCGGATTATCTCCGTCGAAGCGGCCGATGAGAGGGGAAGCCGAGGCTATGGGTGATGTCGTCGCGGGGCTGGCCGTCTTCGGGGTGGTCATCGCCGTCGGCTGGCTGCTGGTGCGCACCCGGGCCGTGGCCGCCGACGCCGACGGGGTCCTCACCCGCGTGTGCTTCTTCGCCGCCACCCCGGCGCTGCTGGTGACCACCCTGAGCCGAGCGGACCTCACGGCCGTCGTCTCCCGGACCACCGCCGTGGCCGTGGCCGCCGAGCTCGTGGCCATCGTCTCCGCCTGGTGCCTGCACCGCCTCGTGCTGCGCCGCTCCACCGCCGAGGCCACCATCGGCGCGCTCGCCTCCGGCTACGTCAACGCCGCGAACCTGGGCATCCCGGTGGCCGTCCTCGTCCTGGGCGACGCGGCCACCATCGCCCCGATCCTTCTGCTCCAGCTCCTGGTGCTCACCCCTGTCACCTTCACCGTGCTCGACGCCGTCACCCGCCGCGGTAACCCGTCTCGCCTGGCGACCCTGACCGTCCCGCTGCGCAATCCGCTGCTGTGGGGTGTCGTGGCCGGGACCGCGGCGAACCTGGGCGGCCTGGACCTGACCGCCTGGTGCGGGGGCTACCCGGCCCAGGGTCTGGAGATGCTCGGGCGCGTCGCGGTGCCGCTCATGATGCTGGCGCTGGGCATGAGCCTGGCCGGGGCGCCCCGGCCCCTGCGGAGTCCCGAGCCGGACGCGTCTGCCCGAGGCGCGGGCCGGCGCAGCGGCCTGTGGCTGGCCGTGGGCTGGAAGCTCGCTGTCATGCCGGGGCTGGCCGTCGTCGTCGGGCTGGCGACGGGACTCAGCGGAGCACAGCTGCTGACCCCGGTCGTCACCGCCACCCTGCCCACGGCGCAGAACGTCTTCATGTACGCCTCGCGCTACGGGGTGGGCAAGGACCTCGCGCGTGACGCGGTCCTGCTGACCACCGCCGGGTTCGTGCCCGTGGTCCTGCTCGCCGCCGCGATCCTGCGCTGATCGCGGCGGCGCGGGCTCATCGTCTCAGGGCAGCTCGTCGCGGGTGGGCGGATTGGCCCCGGCCCGCGAGACCGTGATGTCGGCGATGGCCGCGGCGTGACGCACGATCCGCTCCAGGGTCTCGGCGTCCACGGCGCGCAGCGCCTCGCGCCGGTCCGCGCCCACGAGGTCCTCGCTCCACAGAGCATCCTCCAGGCCGCCCATGAAGGAGTCGCCTGCGCCCACTGTGTCTGCCACGACGACGCTCGGGTCGGCGGGCACCTCCAGGCGCACCCCGGAGGCGGACAGGGCCAGTGCCCCCTCCTTGCCGCGCGTGACGACCACGACGGCCGCCCCCGCCTCCAGCCAGGAGCGCAGCACCGTCTCCAGGTCCGCGTCCTGACCGTAGAGCCAAGCGATGTCCTCATCGGAGCACTTGACCAGGTCGGACAGGGCCACGAGGCGCTCGACGATCCGGCGGGCGTCCTCGGGCTCACCCATGAGCTGCGGGCGGGCGTTGGGGTCGTAGGCGATGGTGGAGGTGGCGCGGGTCTCGCGCAGCAGCTGCTCCACGGTGGCGGCGCCGGGGGCCAGGATCGCCGCGATCGAGCCGGTGTGCACCAGCAGCGGCGCCTCCCCGTCAGCCAGGTTCGGGCGCGGCGGGTTCCAGTCCAGGTCGAAGACATAGGTGGCGGCGCGGTCCTCACCGATCGTGGCCTGCGCCGTCGAGGTGCGCTCGGCGCCGTCGGCGCCCGCAGCCAGGCGGACCCCGGAGGCCTCCAGATGGGCGCGCACGGCCTTGCCGCGCTCATCGGTGCCGATCCAGCAGTGCAGCTCGGCGTCGCGGCCCAGGCGCGCCAGCCCCAGGGCGACGTTGGCGGGCGAGCCGCCGGGGATGTCCACGGGCTCCTGCCCGGGGTGGATGACGACGTCGACCAGCGCCTCGCCGATGACGAGGGCGGATCCTTGGCGGCCGGGTGCGGTCATGGTGACTCCTTTGTGCGGGACCGGGGACCGGTCGTTGTGAGTGAGGTGAGTGGGAGAGAGGCGGCGAGGGGTGATCCGGGCAGAGGGGGACGCGTCGGCGCGAAGCTCCCCGTGGATGGTCGGCAGAATGGTCGATGAGTGGGGCCGAAGGGTGAACACTCACAGACTACCGATCCGGCGCCGCCCTCAGGGCGTGTCTCGCCCGACGATGTCCACATCCGTGACAAAGGAGCTCCAGGTCCTGGAACGCATGAAGGGAAACCTTGAAATCATGCGGTTGCACTCCGTCTGAATGAGAACGATCCGAGCTTTTGTCACAGATTTGGACATCCACGGCTCCTGTTCTGGTTCCCGGTGTCGTCCGATCAGCGCCCGCTGTCAGCCGGAGCCCCGGTCCCTTCGTCGCGTGGGCGGGCACGAGCGCGGCCTGGAGCCGCTGATCCGGGCGGGTCATGCCCTGTCAGTCCGCGGACTCGTCCTGAGCGACAGCGGCCAGGCGGGCGCGGGCATCGTCAAGCCAGGTCTGGCACCGCTGGGCCAGGGCCTCGCCGCGCTCCCACAGCGCCAGGGAGTCCTCCAGCGGGACGGATCCCGCCTCGAGGCGCTGCACAACGGCCACTAGCTCCTCGCGGGCCCGCTCGTAGCTGAGCGAGGCCACGTCCTCGTTGGCGCTGGAAGCACCATCACCGGAGGATGCCGAAGACGGTGAAGACCCTGACGATGCCGAGTAGGCGCTGTTCTGGGGTGAGTACTCGTCTGGGTACTGGTCGGAGTATGGGCCGGGGTTCATCTCGGAGCTCACATGCCGATTCTCGCACGGGTCGGTCCAGGGGCAGAGTGGACGAGGCAGGCAGAGGTGATCCCCTTGGCGTAAAAGTGTCCAGACGGACGCGCAGACCACACTATCTATCCTGCTGTGCCGTTGGAGGCCGTCTCAGCGAGGTGTGTCAGCACTTCCGCCAAACCTGCCTGCGCCAGTGCCTCGCGGCCGACCTCCGTGACCTTGACGGCCCGGCTCCGCCCGATGCGCGTGATCCAGGCCCGATCGAAGAACGCCTGCGTCAGTGCGGTCCCCAGCGGCCCGCCGAGGTGGAACCGCCGCTCAGTGGAGTCCATGCACGCCTCCCCGCGGGAATGAAGCGGCTTCTCCAGCCCCCAGGTGGCCAGCAGATCGTCTCCGGAATCGGTCAGCCGCCAGGAGGGATCCAGGTGGCCGCGCTCCTGGAGGTGCTCGGCCAGACTCACGCCGAGTCGCCCCGCCAGGTGGCGGTAGCAGGTACGGGCTGCCAGCAGCCGCTTGTTGGCGGTCCACGCATTGAGGCTGTGCGCGGTGGGCAGTACTGCTGCTGACATCACCCCCAGGGCCTCGATGACTCGAGCCGCCTCGGGCCCTGAGAGCGTGACGTAGCAGTGCCGCCCTTGGCGGACCTTCGTGATGAGACCGTGCGCTTCCAGCACGTCGACATGCTCGCTGGCCGTTGACCGCGCGATGCCGGCGTATGAGCCGAGCTCGCCCACCGTCCAGGCGCGGCCGTCCATGAGCGCCGCGCACATGGCGGCCCGCGACGGGTCGGCGAGCGCCGCAGCCGTGCCGGCGACGTCGGGAACCGCCTCGGGAAAGAAACGGCCGGGAATCCGTGACATGCGGCCAGTATGCGCCCGCGCCGGTTCGGTTCGCGCCGAACGATTGCGGCTCTAGCCTGCCGGTGACCGGCATCAGCCAGCAGAAGGGGCCAGAAGGGCCCAGAGGGGCAAGGAGACCACCTATGAGCGAATACCGACGGCGTGGCGCCCTCATCGCGGCGCTGCTCGGGTTCTTCGTCGTCATGCTCGACACGACGGTCGTCAACGTGGCACTGGCGCGGATCGGCACGGATCTGGGCGCTCCGGTCGCCTCCCTGCAGTGGGTCGTCGACGCCTACGCCCTCACCTTCGCCGCCTTGCAGCTGTCGGCAGGGGCGGCCTGCGACCGGATGGGTGCAAGGAACGTCCACCTGCTCGGCCTGGCGGCCTTCGGCCTGCTCTCGGCGGCCTGCGCCCTGGCTCCTGCCGGCGGAGCACTCATCGCCTTCCGGGCGCTGCAGGGGGCCGGCGCCGCTGCGATCGTCCCGGCATCCCTGGCCATGCTCTCCCTCATCCATGACCGCCCCGCCGACCGAGCCCGAGCCATCGGCCTGTGGGGAGGGGCCGGCGGAGTCGCCGCGGCCGTCGGCCCGGTGGCCGGGGGACTGCTCGTGACCTTCACCGGCTGGCGGTTCGTGTTCTGGGTGAACCTGCCCCTCGTCGCGGTCGGCATGTGGCTCACCGCCCGCTGCCTGCCCGAGCCGGCGATCCGGTCGGTACGGCGAGGAGGAGGCGGCGACCGGTCCGGACAGATCCTCTCCGTCGCCGGGCTCGCAGCCGCCACCTACGGGATCATCGCCGCCGGTGAGCACGGGTGGAGCCTGACTGTGGTTCTCTCGACCCTTGTCGGCCTGATCCTGCTAGTGACCTTCATCCTGGTTGAGCGCACCGCGAGCCGACCGATGCTGCCGACGACGGTGTTCTCCCGACCGCGTTTCGCCGTGGCCGCTGCGGTCGGGCTCGCGCTCAACACCGGCTTCTTCGGCCAGCTCTTCGTCCTGGCCCTGTTCCTCCAGCGCTACCTGGGCTACTCACCCTGGCTCGCCGGCCTGGCCCTGGCGCCGCAGGCGTGCAGCGCCGTCGTCGCCTCCCCGCTGGGAGGCAGGATGACCGCCAGGATCGGGGCGTTCCCCACGATGCTGATGGGCCTGCTCACCGGTGCCGCCGGATTCGCGGGGCTCGCTCTCGTCACGGCCTCGACGCCGTACCCGGTGGTGGCGGCCCTGACCTTCCTGGGCGGTTTCGGCACCGCACTGACCATGCCGGCCGCGACCTCGGCCGCCGTCGCCTCCGCACCGGTGGGCTACACCGGCGTGGCCGGCAGTGTCATCAACGCGGCCCGACAGACCGGCAGCGTCGTTGGTGTGGCCGTCCTTGGCGGCCTGATCGCCTCAGGCGACTTCCTGACCGGATTCCATAGGGCGGTGACTGGGGCGTCGGCCGTCTTCGCGGTGGCCGCGATCGCCGTCGCCGTTGTCCTTGTGGCGACCGGTCGCCCGAAGCGCGCGGACGCACCATAGGGCTCGATGACTGGCCCCGGGACGCTGTCCACGAGCCCTATGGTGCGTCCACGATGCCTCCGGATGCTGTCAGCGGGCGTCCCCAGGGCTTCGCCGGCGCCCAGGCGCTACTCAGTCGATATTGGCGGGCCGGGGCTTGGTGGCGCCGACGACCTGGGCGACGAGACGCCCCTGGGCCAGGACACCCTCGATGAGATCGCCCTTCTTGACGTCCTCGGCGCCGGTGATGACCTTCCCACCGGGGGTGCGCAGGATCGTGTAGCCGCGATCCAGGACGCCCTGCGGCGACAGGGCCGTCAGCCGGGCGTGGTCGGCGCGCAGGTCCGCGGCCGCCAGCGACAGGCGGTGGCTGACCGCCCGGCGCATCCGGTCACGGGCCTGGTCGAGCTCGATGACCCGGTCGCGCACGATCGAGGTGGGGTCGGCCATGACCGGCCGGGCCCGCAGCT
>ERZ772948.1703-NODE-1703-length-12260-cov-3.561819_pt1 | contig 12260 bp, 13 predicted proteins | sample MGYA00511945_ERZ772948 | MGnify/ENA primary metagenome ERZ772948 (study PRJEB29015, sample SAMEA2737927) | human oral metagenome | biome: human oral; feature: human-associated habitat; material: dental | place: China | collected 2141 ... | reverse complement strand
ATGTGAAACACGGGGTAATCGTCCGCCAGAGAATAATAGCCCGTGTGGTCTCCGAACGGCCCTTCGCGGCGGCGTTCGCTTTCCAGCACATAGCCCTCCAAGACGATCTCGCTCGTCGCAGGCACCTCAATGTCGACCGTCTTGCACTTGACAAGCTCGACCGACTTGTGACGCAGAAAACCCGCGAAAACCATCTCATCGATGTCGCGCGGCAGAGGCGCTGTCGCGGCATACGTGAGGACGGGATCCGTGCCGATGGCGACGGCGACCTCGATGCGGTCCTTGCCCTGCTCCTTTGCCGCACGGAAGTTCTCCGCACCGTTTTTATGAATATGCCAGTGCATGCCCGTCGTATTCTTGTCGTACTTTTGCAGACGATACATGCCGACGTTGCGCTTGCCCGTCTCGGGATTCTTCGTAAAGACGAGCGGCAGCGTGATGAAGGGCCCGCCGTCCTCGGGCCAGCACTTCAAGATCGGCAGGATGTCGAGCGACGGATTATCCATCTCCACGACTTCCTGGCACGGCGCTTTCTTGACGTACTTGGGGAAGTTCACCGCCTTGCGCATCTTCGGAATGAGCGTGACGAGATCCATCTTGTTCGCGAGCGAGATCTTCGGCAGACGCATGAAATCGCGCAGATCATCGGCGATCTCGTCAAGACTCTCGACACCCAGAGCGATGCTCATGCGTTCCATGCTGCCGAAAGCGTTCATGAGCACGGGCATGTCGTAGCCCTTGACGTTCTCGAAAAGCAGCGCGACGTTCTTCTCGCCCTCCATCTTGGAAACACGGTCGGTGATCTCGGTGATTTCGAGTTCGGCGTCAACCTCCGTCTTGATGCGGCGCAAAAGCCCGCGCGATTCCAGTTCCTCGATAAACTCGCGTAAATCCTTGAAAGCCACGAATATTCCTCCTTATTTGCGCAAAACAAAACGAACGATGACGTAGCTGATCTCATAGAGGAGGATCATGGGCACGGCGATCATCGTCTGAGAAAAAACATCGGGTGTCGGGGAAATGACAGCGCCGATGACGAAAGACAGAAACACCACGATGCGCTGCTGCTTCCAGAGAAAGGCAGAGCCGACGAACCCGAGCTTCGCGAGAACCACGATGATAAGCGGCAGTTCAAAGATGCAGCCGAAAGGCAGGATGAACGCCAGCACGAAGTCAAGGTACTTGCCTAAGGAAAAAAGCGGCTCCAGATTGTCCGTGCCGAAGCCTATGAAGAATCGGATGGCGGCGGGCAATACAAGGGTGAAGGAAAAGGCGATGCCGACGACGAAAAGCACGACGGAAAGCGGCACGATGAGAAGCAGCGCCTTTCTCTCACGCACGGTCAAAGCCGGCAAGATGAAGCGCCAAATCTCGTAAAAAATGACGGGCAGAGCGAGCAAAAAGCCGCCAAAGACCGCAATCTTCAGATAGGTGAAGAACGCCTCTGCCGGCTGCATGTAGTAGAGTTTTCCCGCAGGCGCCGTCAAGCAGCGCATGATCTCGTCGATGTAGAAGTAGGCGACGCCGCTTCCGACGGCGACGGCGGCAATCGAATAGATCAGCCGCTTCCGCAGTTCTTCGAGATGCGCGATGATGGACATGCTGCCGTCCTTGCGCTCCTCCGACGCCTGCTGCCCCACTTGTTCTCGCAGCTCAGACGGCTGCTGCATCGGCGACTCGGGCGGCTGCTGCATCGGCGGCTCGTACCCTGCCTGTCCATCGTTCAAGCCTTGCGGCTGCTCATGCTTTTCGTACGTCATTTTTCGCTCTTCTCATCTTTTTTAGCAAGCGTCGACGACTCGGGCGTGACGTCGACGGTGCTCTTTTCGCCCTCGTCCTTGCCTTCCTTGAACTCCTTCACGCTCCTGCCGAGCGCCTTGCCGATCTCAGGCAGTTTGCGCGGGCCGAAAATGATGAGTGCAACGAGGAGAATGGCTCCAAGCTCATAAAGGCTCAGCATTTTCTATCTCCCCTCGCTTTCCTGCTTCTTCGCTGCATCGCCTTCTGCGGCAGTCGTCTGCGCCCCATTCACCGGCTCGGGTGCAAGCGGCTGCTGCCCCGCCGGTGGTTCGGCAATCGTCTGCATCGGCGGCTGCTGCACACTCGGCGGCGCGGCGCTTTCGATCGGCTTATTCACGTCGGACATCAGATTGTTCGTCGCCTTTTTGAACTCGCTGAGACCCTTGCCAACGGCACGGCCGATCTCGGGCAATTTGCCCGGACCGAATACCACGAGCGCAATGATGAGAATGAGGATGAGCTCAGGAAAGCCCAAATTAAACATAGCTTTTCCCCCTTAAAGAACTGCACAAGTCAGACCTTGCATATTTCAAGCAAAACTTACGATTCGCGCTTCGCGATGTAGTCCGCCGCCTTGCAGAAGGTATCACGCACCTTGTCGGGCAGAACGGCAGGCAGAGCCTCCTTCGCCTCGATCAGGAACTCGCGCACCTTGGCACGCGCATATTCGATGCCGTCGGAAGCACGCACGATGGCGAGTGCGCGCTCGACGTCTTCGCGCGTCATCGAAGGATTCGTCACGATGGAAAGAAGTTCTTCGCGTTCGGAGCTGACCTCAAGCGCACGAATCACGGGCAAAGTCACGATACCCTCATGGATGTCGTTGCCCGCAGGCTTGCCGATCTTCTTCTCGTTCGAGGTCAGGTCGAGAAGGTCGTCCGTGATCTGGAACGCCATACCGACGTACTTGCCGTAGGCATGAAGCCCCCGTTCCGCCTCCGCGCCGAGATTCGTCGCGATGGCGCCAAGCTCGCAGCAGATGGCGAGGAAATTCGCCGTCTTCTTCGCTATGCGCTCATAATACTCCTCGACATCACGCGAGGCGCGATAAAGTTCCTTGTTCTGAATGATCTCGCCTGAGCTGAGATCCATGATGAGCTGCGCGATACGCCTCGAAACGCGCTCGCCGAAGCCGTTCTCAACGATGAGAAGAAACGCTCTCGCGAAGAAGTAGTCGCCCGAGAGAATCGCCTGTTGATTGCCCCACATGGCATTTGCCGTCACCGCGCCGCGCCGTGTATCGGCATGATCGAGCACATCGTCATGGACGAGCGACGCCATGTGGATCAGTTCGAGTGCAACGGCGAGCGGCATCATTTTTTTCGCGTCAAAATCCTTGCTGGAGCGTGCCGCAAGCAAAAAGAGCGCAGGGCGCAGCCTCTTGCCGCCGGACTTCACAAGATGCGTGCCGATCTCCGTGATGCGATCTACAGGCGAGACGACCGCCTGCAGAAGCTCTTCTTCAAGCAAGGCAAGGTCTTTCTTTATCAAGAGAAACATCGAATGGATGAACATCCCATCACCTACATGCCTACAATTTCATAATGCTCTCATAAGTGTACACCATTCAAGCATTTTTGTCATGAATTTTCTTTTTGGGAGCAGTGCTAATCGATTTTCTCATCGAGTTCCCTTTGCTTCTCGATGAGATCGGCAAGCGAGACATGATCAATGACGTTCTTCATTGCCTCATGCAGCTTTTGCCACAGAAGAAGCGTTGCACATCGTTCGTGCCTTGGACAGTCGTTCTCCTCCATGTCCATACAGGCAACGGGGGCGAGACTGCCCTCAATTAAATGCAGGATGCTGCCCGCCGTATATTCCTGCGGTGAACGCATCAGGCGATAGCCGCCCTGCGGCCCACGGCTGCTCTTGACGAAGCCCGCCTTGTTCAGTACGGAGACAATCTGCTCCAGATACTTTTCCGAGATCTCCTGTCTTCGCGCAATATCCTTGATGCGCACAGGCTCGTTCTGCCCGTTCATGGCGATATCCATCATGAGCCGCAGCGCATATCTCCCTCTCGTCGAAATCTTCATTTCTTTTCCTCCGCTTGGATTTTTCCTGCGTTTCTCGTGGAAGTACGGATAAACTCAGGACTCTCTTGTATATCGTTCCTATATGATATGTTTATGCACGTACTATTATAGCGCATTTTCTTCTCGCTGTCTCCCTTGCAAATTCCTGTGCATCCCTTATAATATTCTTATGAACACCATTCCAAGGAGGAATCCATCATGCCAACACCACACAACTCCGCCGAAGTCGGTGATATTGCCGAGCGCATCCTTCTGCCCGGCGATCCGCTGCGTGCGAAGTACATCGCCGAAACCTTTCTCACGGACGCTAAAGAATACTCGCATGTGCGCAACGTGCTCGGCTATACGGGAAGCTACAAGGGCACGCCCGTTTCCGTGCAGGGCACGGGCATGGGCATGCCGTCCATCGCCATCTATGTGCATGAGCTGATCAGCGTCTACGGTGTGAAGAAGCTCATCCGTGTCGGTAGCTGCGGTGCGCTCGCCAAGGATCTCCACATCCGCGATGTCGTCATCGCGCAGGGAACAACGACGGATTCTTCCATGCCGAAAAATATCTTCGGCACGTCCGTCAACTTCGCACCGCTCGCCGATTTCTCGCTGTTGGAAAGTGCCGTACACCATGCGCGCGAAAAACATCTGCCCGTGCGCGTCGGCAACGTACTGTCGCAGGATCGCTTCTACGACGACGAGATCGACTTCGCCAAACTCCTCGGCTACGGCGTGCTCGCCGCCGAGATGGAAACGGCGGCTCTCTACCTGATCGCAGCCAAATTCGGCGTGCAGGCGCTCGGCATCTTCACGGTCAGCGACCACATCACCTGCGACGAAGCGCGTGCGACGCCCGAAGAGCGCGAACGCTCCTTCAACGACATGATCGAGCTTGCCTTGGAAAGCATCATCGAGGAATGAAAACAAAGAAGCCGCACGGCAACATGCTGTGCGGTTTCTTTTCGCTCTCATGCACAAAAAACCGTCCGCCATGTTCAAAAGGCGGACGGTTTTGTGTAGCAGCTTACTGATGCAAAGAGGCATACGACCAATCATCGACGCCCAGCATGCGGATGGAGATTCTTATGCCGGCAGTCGTCGGATGCAGAGACAGCGCGAAGTATTTCTCCGTACCGTGGTCGTTGATCTTGAAAATGCTGTCGAAGTGGTTTCCTACACCATAGAAACTCAGGAACGTCATCGGATAGGTGTTGAACGTGCCATTGCGGAAAAAGGCGACGAGGTTATTGTCAGCGTCGTACCAATGACCGTCAAGGTAATCATAGGCGCTGTCGGGCACTTGGAACCATTCCTTGTGGACGTTGACGCCGTTCAAGTGTACCGTCGGGCGGAAGAACGGGTTGTTCTTCTCCTTGTCGTTTGCCGCCGCATTGGAATATTCGACGGGCACGTTGCGGAAGCCGTTCGGTTCCTGCACCTGCACGGCCGCAGCAAAATTGCCGGGGCTGCCCGCCATCGTGATCATATCCATGCGGAAGGTATTGAGCCTGCCGTCGCGCACGATGGCAAAGAGATTGCCGTTGTCGTCGTACCAGTTCCCCTCAAGGAGATCCAACTCGGAATATGCGTGCGCCTGCGGCGTCGCCAAGAAGAGCGAACACGCGAAAAGCGCAGCAGCAAGGAATTTTTTCATGTTTTCTGCCTCCTAAATTTTACAACTAACCAAGTTACCGTTTTCTGTCACTGCCTGTTTGCAGATCAGGATTTGTGACAGAAGCGGCGCTTATTTTTTGAGGGAAGTTTCGCGTATGCCTCCTGTCGAAGCAGGTCTTAAAACGCACGATGGATCATCTCCTTCCTTGCCTGCCGCTACTCTCCTTTTGACTTACAGTTTTTCTGATGCGCTTTCAGTTTTTTCATAGCCCAATCATAATGACTTGAAGTAACGCTTACAAAATAGGATCCAAGTACGTTTCCTCCGACCCATGGATATACATCTTTTGAAAACAATTCTTCATTTGTAAATGTTTCGGCTAACTCTAACACTTTTTTATGTGATGTATGAAGCATTTTTTCTGCATCTTCTAGCGCAGTGTTTTGGTGTTTTTTCCAAAATTCTACATTCATATCTCCATACGTCTTCCAATTATATGGTTTAGGAATACATGGTTTTTCTTCTCCATGTTGATTCGCATATACCCAACGCAAAATGAGTTGATGCCATTCATAGAGATGAATGAAAATATCTCTTACATTTTTATCTCTTTGCCAATGCGCTTCTTTTTTCTTTTCATCCTTTGAAAAGTCAAACGGTGTATTTAATTCTTCCTCAGACATTTTGCAAATGAATGTATGTAGCTTTTCATAGTTTTCCTTAGCAGCTATCATCAAATCTTCTTTTGTTCTCGGTCTTGGCATAACCTTTTCTTCCTTCCATCCTATAAAGCAGAGAATCACCATTTTTGAGCATAGCTTGATATTTTACAACTAACCTCCTAAATTCTACGTTCAGCACTACTGTCAACATCTTTTTTATTCTTCATCAAGGTTTAAACTCCTGCTTCTTTGCCTAAACTACCCAAATTTTAAGGAAGCTCTGCCCTATCAGCAAAAGAAGCGATCGACGCGAATTACAGGCTGATAAGCGGAATTGTGCGCCTTGATCTCACGCGCGAGAAAGAAGCCGACATCAGCGTTCGTCATCTTGCAGTCATCAGCAACTTTGACATCGAAGATGAGTTTCTTGCCGCCGCCCTTTGCCGTCGTCATGCGAAAGTCATGGATGGATTCACCCAACTTGTTCTCGCGCATGATGGCCTCCACCTCTGCACGCGCACGCTCAACCTCAGGATCGTCCGTGACGACAGGATCCATGTGGACGGTCACGATGATGTGATACTTCCTGCGCAGAAGTTCTTCGACTCCGTCGATGATCTCGTGCGCTTTGAGGAAGTCCATCGAAGCAGGCACCTCGGCATGCACCGAAGCGAAGATGCGCCCTGGGCCGTAGTCGTGGATGATGATGTCATGCACGCCCGTGATCGCGCGGTGCTTGAGCACCGTCTTCTCGATTCCCTCGACGAGCGCGGGATCGGGCGGCTGTCCGAGAAGCGGCTGCAGCGTGTCGCGCGCTGCCTCCCAGCCACTGTGCAGAATAAAGAGCGCGACGAGGACGCCCGCCCAGCCGTCGATGTCGATTCCCGTCGCATAATGGAACGCGAGGCTGGCGACGACGACGACGGTCGCGATGCAGTCGTTCAGACTGTCCGCCGCCGCCGCACGGATCGCCGCTGAATCGATGCGCTCGCCGATCGTCTTGTTGAAGCGGCCGAGCCAGAGCTGCAGCGCGATGGACGCCGCGAGGATCACGAGCATCGAAACGCTCACCTCGGGCGGTTCGGGCGCGAGGATCTTCTCTACGGAAGCTTCCAATAGCTTAAAGCCGATCAGAAGGATCAGCCCCGCGATACAGAAGCCTGCAATGTACTCGACCCTGCCGTGCCCAAAGGGATGCTCGGCATCCGCCGGCTTCGCCGCGAGACGAAAGCCCAGGAGCGTCGCAATGGACGCCGCTGCATCGGCGAGGTTGTGCACGGCGTCGGCGACGACGGAGACGGCACCACTCATGAGACCGAGCGCAAGTTTGATGGCACTGAGGAGGAAATTGACTGCTATGCCGACGCGGCCGCTCAGATTCCCGTAAGCAAAGCGCACCTCGGGCAATGCCGTCTTGTCATGGTTCTTGACGAAACGGCGGAAAAGAACTTCGTACATGCCGCTTTATGCCTCCGCGAGAAACGCGGCGTACCCTTTCTTCACTTCGTAGACATCGACCTTGCTCGTGACTTCCCACGGCGCATGCATCGAGAGCACCGCGACGCCGCTGTCGATGACCTGCATGCCGTAGAGCGCCATGATGTAGGCGATCGTGCCGCCGCCGCCGAGGTCTACCTTGCCGAGCTCGGCGGACTGGTAGCGCACGCCGCGCGCATCGAGCATGGCGCGAAGTTCGCCCAGATATTCGGCATTCGCGTCATTCGAGCCGGACTTGCCGCGCGAACCCGTAAACTTGTTGAAGACCATGCCGCGCCCGAGGTAGGCGACGTTGCGCTTGTCGAAGGCCTCGGCGTAGAGCGCGTCATAGCCCGAGGAAACGTCGGACGAGAGCATCTTGGACGAGGCGAGCGCACGGCGCACGGCAAGTTCCGAATATTGACCGAGCGCATTCATGAGTTCGGCGAGCATGTTCTCGAAGAAGTGCGAGCGCATGCCCGTCGCGCCGACGCTGCCGATCTCCTCCTTGTCGACGAGCAGGCAGCACGCCGTGCGCTTCGAGGGCTTCGTCTCAAGCATGGCAGCGAGCGATGTGTAGGAGCACACGCGGTCATCCTGCCCGTAGCCGAGGATCATGCTGCGGTCGAAGCCCATCTCGCGAGCCGCACCTGCGGGTACGAAGGAAAGCTCCGCCGACAGGAAGTCTTCTTCTTCGATGCCGTACTTTTCCTGCAGCAGATGAAGCACGTTCTTCTGCACAGCCTCCTTTTCCTCGCCCGCAAGCGGCAGCGTGCCGACGAGCACATCGAGCTTCTCGCCTTCGACGACCTTGTCCGCCGACTTCTTGAGCTGCTCCTGCGACAGGTGCACAAGAAGATCAGTCACGCAGAAGGTCGGCTCGGACGCATCTTCGCCGATGACGATGTCCTGCACCGTGCCGTCCTTCTTGGCGACGACGCCATGCAGCGCGAGGGGAACCGTGACCCACTGATACTTCTTGATGCCGCCGTAATAATGCGTATCGAGGTAGGCGAGACCACCGTCCTCATAGAGCGGGTTCTGCTTGACATCGAGGCGGCACGTGTCGATGTGTGCACCGAGAATCGCCAGGCCGTTCTCCAGCGGCTCCGTGCCGACATGAAAGAGCGCGATCGCCTTCTTCATGTAGGCGCAGTAAACCTTCGCGCCGGGTGCGATCTTCCTTCCGGAACGCACGATTTCTTCAAGATCCTCGTAGCCTGCCGCCTGCGCCTGCCGGATGATCTCGCGCACGCTCTCGCGCTCCGTCTTGCACTTCGTCAAAAACTCGATGTAGCCTTTGGAAAGTGTCTCAAGCTCCTTTTTCTCAGCTTCGGAGTACGCACTCCAAGGCAGTTCCTTCTTCTTGTCCTTCGTTTCTGCCATAATATCACCTTTCTATAAATGCCTTATGCCAAATTCTCCAAGATCGCGGCGAAATCCGCTCTCGTTTCCGCGCGATTGAAAAGCTCTCTGAGACGCGCACCGTTCTTCATGCCGCGCGTGTACCACGTCGCATGCTTTCGCATCTCGCGCGGCCCGACGTAGTCGCCCTTCGTTTCGAGCAGCATGTCGAGGTGGCGCAGGATGAGCGCACGCCGCTCGGAGGCCGTCGGCGGCGCAGCAACCTCGCCCGTACGCAGGAAGCCCGCCATCTCACGAAAGAGCCACGGATTTCCCTGCGCGGCTCTGCCGACCATCACGCCGTCGGCATCCGTCGCCTCGAAGATGCGCACGAGATCGACGACGCTTCGGACATCGCCGTTCGCGATGACGGGAATGGCGACACGCTCCTTCACGGCGCGGATGATTGCCCAATCCGCCTCGCCGCTGTAGAACTGCTCGCGCGTCCTGCCGTGCACGGCGATGGCGTCAACGCCCGCCGCTTCGGCGCGCGCGGCAATCTCCACCGCGTTGACGTGCGCCGCGTCCCAGCCCTTTCGAATCTTCACCGTCACGGGCAGATTGACGGCATGCTTCAATGCCTTCAAGATGCGCTCGGCACGCACAGGATCGAGGAGCAGCGCCGATCCCTCGCCGTTCTTGACGATCTTCGGCGCGGGACAGCCCATGTTGAAGTCGATGACGTCGGCGACGCCGAGGCTCTCGACATAGGCGGCAGCACGCGCCACAGCTTCCGGCTCATTGCCGAAAAGCTGCATGGCCAGAGGTCGCTCACGCGGATCGGTCTGAAGCATCTTGAGCGTGCGCTCGTTTCGGTAGTTGATGCCATTCGTGCTGACCATCTCCGTGTAGACGAGCGGGCAGCCCATCTCGTGAACGAGGATGCGGTACGCCATGTCCGTCACACCCGCCATCGGTGCGAGAAAGACGGGTACGGGAAAATCGAGCCTGCCGAGCCTCATTCGGCGTTCCTCTCATAGAGGACGCGAAGTCCCGTGAGCGTCAGGAAATGATCGATCTTGTCGATCGTCTTCGATTCGCGCGAAACCATGCGTGCGTAGCCGCCCGTCGCGACGACCTTGATCTCGTCGTAGCCCATCTCCTTCTTCATGCGGCGCACGATCTCGTCGATCTGCCCGACGTAGCCGTAGATGATACCGGCCTGCATACCGCTGACCGTGTTGCGGCTGATGATGCGCTTCGGCGTCACCAGCTCGATGCGCGGCAATCTCGCGGCGCGCTGGAAGAGCGCGTCCGCAGAACTCGACAGCCCCGGCGCGATGACGCCGCCGAGGAAGTCGCCGTTCGGCGCGACGACATCGAAGGTTGTCGCCGTGCCGATGTCGATGACAATCAAGGGCCCGCCGTACTGCTCGAAAGCACCCGCGACGTTGACGATGCGGTCGGCGCCGATCTCGCGTGGATTCTCATAGGAAATGCGAAAGCCCGTCTTGATGCCCGGCCCCACGACGAGCGGATGGATGTGGAAGTAGCGCTCGCACATCTTGATCATCGGCACCATCAGAGGCGGCACGACGGACGATATGATGATCGACCTCACCTGCTCCATGCGGATGTTCTGATACGCGAAGAGGTTGTTGATGAGCATGCCATACTCGTCGCCCGTCTTCTGCCTGTCCGTCGAGATGCGCCAATGGCGCAGGAGCTTCTTCCCCTCGTAGGTGCCCATCACGATATTGCTGTTTCCTATGTCAAAAACAAGTAACATTCTCCATCCTCCCAGACTGCACTGCCCCTAGGCAGGCTAGAAAAGGCACATTTCCCATGATCTACGCCTTCTTCGGGCGAATCGACACGTCGCCCGCGAGCACGCGGCGCACACCGCCCTCCGTCTCAACGAGCAGCGCGCCCTCTTCGTCGATGTCGATCGCTCTGCCGTCGAAGCTGTCCTTGCCTATGGCGCCGATGACATGAACCTCCTGCCCGAGCGTCACGGCATACTCGCGCCAGCGCGCGATAATGGGCGCGAATCCGTCTTCTTCCAGCACGATGCAAAGCTCGTCGAGCGCTTCGAGAACTGCTTGGAAGAAGGCGACGCGCGGCAATCTCTCCCCCTTCATGATGGAAAGCGACGTCGCCTTGTCGCGCAGCTCCTCGGGGAACTCCTCCTCCTCCATATTGACATTGATGCCCGTGCCGATGACGATGTAATTGATGCGGTCGATCTCGGCGCTCATCTCCGTCAGGATGCCCGTGAGTTTCTTCCCCTCGTGCAGGATGTCGTTCGGCCACTTGATCTCTGCCTTGAGGTCAAAACGCTTCATCGCCATCGCCACAGCGACGGCGGCAAGAAGCGTGCACTTCGGCGCTTCCTGCGGCAGGATATGCGGACGCAGAATCACCGAAAACCAGATGCCCTTGCCCGCAGGCGAGAAGTACGACCGCTCCAAGCGTCCGCGCCCCTTTCCCTGCGACTCTGCCACGACGACGGTGCCTGTCGCTGCGCCCTTTTGCGCGAGCTGCTTCGCCACTTGATTCGTCGAATCGATCTCTTCAAAAAAGACGATGTCCTTGGCGATGAAGCGTGTCCTAAGGCCGTTCTTGATTTCCCCAGGCAGCAGGCAGTCGGGCGTCTCCTCCAAGGCGTAGCCGCTTCTCGACCGACTCTTGATCCCATAGCCTGCCTCACGAAGCTCCTTGATGTGCTTCCAGACGGCGGTGCGCGAAACGCCGAGCCTCTTGGCGATCTCCTCGCCTGACATGTACTCTTCGCCCGCCTTGCGCAAAAGCTCTAAAATCTTGGAGCGCAAATTCATCCCTCCTGACGAAAAGGGCTGTTTCCTGGAAACAGCCCTCTGTCTTTGAAGTGCGGGCGTCCTCCCGACTTCTCCTATCCGTCATGCCGCGTCACATTGAGCTTGGGCGCGACTTCCTTCACTTCCACTTCTTCCTCCGCCGCCTCTTCCACCGGCTTTCTAAGCTCGGCGTCCGCAGGACGGTGCAGCGGCTCAAGGATCACGCCGTCGTGATCGTCGGGTTCGTTCACATCCTCTTCGGGCTTCTTGTCCTTTTCCGTGATCTTTCCCGTCTCGACGAGTTCCTCCAGCTCGGAAGCTTCGAGCGTTTCACGCTCGATCAGAGCCTGTGCGATGAGGTCGAGCTTGTCGCGGTTGTCGATGATGATCTTGCGGCACGCTTCGTACGCCTCATCGATGTAGCGGCGCACCTCCTTGTCGATCTCGCTCGCGACCTCTTCCGAGTAGTTCCTCTGATGATTGAGATCGCGTCCCAAGAACACCTGATGCTCGGCAC
>ERZ772948.1702-NODE-1702-length-12275-cov-20.656137_pt1 | contig 12275 bp, 11 predicted proteins | sample MGYA00511945_ERZ772948 | MGnify/ENA primary metagenome ERZ772948 (study PRJEB29015, sample SAMEA2737927) | human oral metagenome | biome: human oral; feature: human-associated habitat; material: dental | place: China | collected 2141 ... | reverse complement strand
CATCTGGGCTGCGGAAGATGGCGAGGACCCCGCCGCAGCGACAACTGCGGCGGGGTCCTCACTCAATGGGTAACGCGGGTCTACCGGCTCAGTTGCCGCCGCCCTGCTGGCTGTCGGCGCTGGCACCGGCGCCACCCTGCTGCTGGCCGGCGCCACCCTGCTGGCCCTCGGCACCGCCCTGCTGGCTGCCGGCGCTGCCGCCAGCGCCGCCCTGCTGACCGGCGCCACCCTGCTGACCCTGGTTGTTGTCACCCTGAACGGAACCGCCCTGCTGGCCGGCGCCGCCCTGCTGGCCTCCGGGGCTGGCGGGCTGGTTGTCGCCGCCCTCGGGCTTCGCGGAGCCGCCGCCGGCAGCACCACCCGTGCTGTCGGTGCTGCCTGACATCTTGCTGTCGGCGCTGGGGGCGATGGAGCCGCCGTCACTGGTGCTGCCGGCGGTCTGCTTGGTGGCGGGCGTGGTCGAGTCGCTCGAGCCGGAGCCGGAACAGGCGGCCAGACCGAGTCCGGCGGTGACGATGAGGAGTGAGGTGGCGAGGGTCTTGGTGGCACGTGTAGCGGTGAATCGCATGAGTTCTCCTTATGCGCTTGCTGGTGCAGTGTCAGTGCGGGATGGCCCGCTCTTGCGGATCCGGAGTCGCCGTTGTCCGTATTGCTCACGGGGCTCTCTGTGGGAGCTCGACGGCGTCCGTCATGAGTGACGATCGTCATAGACGGCTATGTGGTTGTTCGACAATCCCCGTTGCCGATGGCTCCGAACCTCTTTCGAGACTAACAACAAGAAACGGACCGAAAGGGTGAATCATAGTGACAACGGTCTCTAGTCTGGTGGTCATCGGACTGCTGGGAGGGCTCATCACGGGGATCTCCCCGTGCGTCCTGCCGGTGCTCCCCGTCATCCTCCTCTCCGCGGGAGCGCAGGGCGCACGCGGTGATGGAGAGGGGTCCGACGGCGGCCTCGCCTCCCGCTTCCACCCCTACCTCGTGGTTACCGGCCTTGTGGTTAGTTTCACGGTGTTCACGCTCCTGGGATCGACCCTGCTGAGCCTGCTCCATCTGCCACAGGACCTCATCCGGTGGGTCGGCATCATCATGCTCGCACTCATCGGCCTGGGCATGATGGTGCCGAGGGTCATGGAGGTCCTGGAACGCCCCTTCGCGCGTTTCCAGCGTTTCGGCGGCTCGAAGAACCCCTCCAACGGCTTCCTCCTCGGCCTGGTGCTGGGAGCCGCGTACGTGCCCTGCGCCGGCCCGGTCCTGGCGGCCGTCGCTGTGGCGGGTGCCACCGGACGGATCGGCGTCGACACCGTCGCACTGGCCCTGTCCTTCGCCGTCGGCACGGCGATCCCGCTGCTGGCCTTCGCCCTGGCTGGCCGCGGCATCACGGAGCGGATCCGAGCATTCCGTACCCGTCAGCGCGCCATCCGTATCACTGCCGGTGTCGTCATGCTCGGCCTGTCCGTCGCGCTCGTCCTGGACGCCCCCGCGGCTCTCCAGCGTCGCCTGCCCGACTACACGGCCTCCCTTCAGGCCCGTACCGACGAGCTCCTTCACGGCGACTCCTCCTCCGGAACCTGCCGTCCTGGAGCCGCTACTCTCGGTGACTGCGGCCCCCTGCCCGCCATTGATGGCACGGTGGCCTGGCTCAACACGCCCGGTAACCAGCCCCTGACCCAGAAGGACCGCTCAGGCAAGGTCACTCTGGTCGACTTCTTCGCATACTCCTGCATCAACTGCCAGCGCTCGATCCCCGGCGTCGAGAAGCTGCACCAGACCTACGCTGAGTACGGCCTTCAGGTGATCGGCGTCCACTCCCCGGAGTACGCCTTCGAGAAGGAGGTGGACAATGTGCGTGGCGGCGTCGAGCGCCTGGGCATCACCTACCCCGTCGCGGTCGACTCCAACCTGACCACCTGGAGCAACTTCAACAACCACTACTGGCCCGCCCACTACCTGGCCGACGCCCAGGGCAACGTCCGTCAGACTCACGTCGGCGAGGGCGGGGAGGCCACGACGGAGAAGCACATCCGCGAGCTGCTCAAGCAGTCCAACCCGAACGTGAGTCTCCCGGCCCCTGTCTTCTCCGAGGTCGACGACGACGCGGGCACGGACAGTCCCCGCACCCCCGAGACCTACCTGGGTTCAAGCCGGGCTTCCGGCTTCGCTCAGGGCGCCCTGCAGAAGGGGCGGCACTCCTTCTCCTTCCCCTCCGACCTCAAGGCCGACACCTTCGCCCTTGACGGCACCTGGAAGGTTGATTCCCAGTCCATCGCCCCGGCCGACGGGCCCGGCCGGCTGCGCCTGTCCTACCGCGGCAAGCAGGTCAACCTCGTCGTCTCCGGGGAGGGCGACCTGACCTGGAGAGTCAACGGGCGCACTCATACCGCCCACGTCTCGGGCGTACCCAACGGGATGGAGCTGGTCCGTACCGACGAGGTGGGTTCGGGCGTGCTCGAGCTTCAGGCGTCGCCGGGCCTGGAGCTCTACTCCTTCACCTTCGGGTGACCCTCCGGTGCTGATGGAGACGACACCCCGGGAAGCTTCCCCGGAGACGAGTCGGGAGACGGTGCGATGATCCTGACGACGCTGGAACCGCCCACTAGGACGCGCACCGCCTCCGCCGCCGGTCTCGCCTACCATTCCCCTGTGACAAGCAGTTCTGGCGGCTCTGAAGGGGAGTGGATCGCTCAGGTGGCCGACGGTGACGCCGACGCCTTCGCCCACCTCTATGACGCCTGGTCCTCTCGCCTGTTCGCGCTGATCCTGCAGATCGTCGTCGACCGTGCCCAGAGCGAGGAGGTCCTCCAGGAGGTTTTCCTCGAGGTGTGGCGTACCGCCGGCTCGTTCTCTCCGGCTCGAGGCAGCGCCCGGGCCTGGCTGGTGACCATGGCCAGGCGCCGGGCGATTGATCGGGTGCGCTCCTCCCAGTCCTCCCGAGACCGGGAGAGCCGGTGGCGCGACTACATGCCCGACGTCGATCTGACGCTTCAGCAGGTCGAGGACAGGCTGGAGGGCGAGCAGGTCCGCCGGGCGCTCGAGGCCGTCGGGGAGCCCTACCGCTCCACCATCGAGCTGGCCTACTTCACCGGCCTGACCCACCGCGAGATCGCCCGCCGCACGGGCACGCCGCTGGGGACGGTCAAGACACGGATCAGGGACGGAATAGCACGGTTACGACGAGAGCTGGGGGTGCAGGCATGAAGGACCGCGACAACACGCACAAGGACGCCATCAGCGGCGGTGCCGATACGCCGGGCACCGCGGATTCCGACGGCGTCCAGGGGGTCGATGATGCCGACACCCGTGAGGCGCTCGACTCCGAGACGGCGGCCCTGCTCGGATCCTCGCTGAGGCCCGTGGCCCCGCCCGCCGCGATCCGCGCCGCCCTGCTGGAAGCCGTCGCGCGTGAGCCACAAGCGGGGCAATCGGTCGGTGCTGCTGACAGCGATGACGGGGATGACAGGGATACCGACAGTGTCGTCGACAGTGACGCCGGTGGGACCGGCTCAGCTGACTCGGCTGACTCGGCTGACTCGTCCATCGTCCCCCTCGATGCGCATCGCGGACACCGCTCGACCTGGCGCGCCGGTCTGATGCGAGCGGCCGCGGCCGTCGTCCTGCTCGGCGTCGGTATCGGTGTGGGGCGCTGGAGCGCGCGGGGCGCGGTTGATGAGGCCATGGACTCCATGGCGGAGTCCATGGCGCCGACCCAGCACTACGCCCACCTCAACCAGGCCCAGGACGTCCAGCGGGTCACCGACACGATGCCGGACGGCCACGTCGCGACTCTCACCTGGTCGCAAGACATGAGCATGACTGCCCTGACCCTGCCGGCCGCGATGAAGGACTCGGCCGGCGACCGCAGCCTCCAGGTCTGGCTCAAGGAGGGACAGCGGACTACCTCGCTGGGCGTCTACGACCCCCGCGACGGAACCGGCTTCTCCTTCCTCGACATCATGCCCAGGCCCGGCCAGCAGATCGTCATCACCATGGAACCAGCAGGTGGATCGCCCCTGCCGACGACGCCGCCCTTGGTCACCCTGCGGGTGAGTGGGGACGCCGAGCAGTCCGGCACCGCGACCGGCTCACCGGCACCCGAGCCCTCCTCGACCCCCGCTGGGGACTCCGCTTAACGGTGTCGAGTGGCTGGTGGGGACCAAACAGCCCGTGTTTGTGATGCAGTTAACGCATGAGTTGACTGTGGAGTTCTGGGGGTAGCGCTGACGAACGTCAGTGTCGGTCGGTTGATTCCCCGTCCTGCCGCGGTTTGCCGGGAACAGCTCGGAAGGCCGTGAGGACAGAGGGTTACGGACGTCGAAGTGAGGCGATTTAAGGGAGGAACGGTGAATGCCTCTGCCGCTGTGCGGAAGACGCTGTTTGTGTTTCTTTTTCTTCTCTCAGTTCTGACGCTTGCCTTGATTCGGGATTCCGACGTCATATCCAATGCGAAGAATCCGGTCCCCTGGTTGATGGTCGGTCTTGGCGTTTTTGGTTACCGGTGATCATTTCGGACCGGGAATGACAAGGCGATACCGCCTCCGTGTCAGAAATAGTACGGGAAGGGTGACCAGTCGGGGGAACGGCGCTGGAGGAACGCATCGCGCCCCTCGACCGCCTCATCGGTCATGTAGGCCAGGCGCGTGGCCTCACCGGCGAAGACCTGCTGGCCTGCCATGCCGTCGTCGGCCAGGTTGAAGGCGAGCTTGAGCATGCGGATGGCCTGTGGGGACTTGGCCGCCACGATATCCGCGTACTCCAGGGCCCGACCCTCGAGTTCGGCGTGGGGAACAGCCTCGTTGACCACGCCCCAGCGCTCGGCGGTGACGGCGTCGTAGGTGCGGGCCAGGAAGAAGATCTCCCGGGCGCGCTTGTCTCCCACCTGGCGGGCCAGGAGCGCTGAGCCGTAGCCGGCGTCGAAGCTGCCGACATCGGCGTCGGTCTGCTTGAAGCGCGCGTACTCGATGGAGGCTAGGGACAGGTCGCACACGACGTTGAGGCTGTGACCGCCCCCGGCCGCCCAGCCTGGCACGGCGGCGATGACGACCTTGGGCATGGTGCGGATGAGGCGCTGGACCTCCAGGATGTGGAGACGGCCGGCCCGGGCGGTATCGAGGCGGGCCTGGGCGGCGGCCACATCGGCCTCGTGGCTGTAGACGTCTGCGTTGCCGGTGGTGGTCGCCTTAAGGCCGTCGGGAGCCTGATCGTGCTCGTAGCGGTAGCCGTCCCGGCCGCGAATGCGCTGGTCTCCCCCGGAGGAGAAGGCCCAGCCGCCGTCGCGCGGGGAGGGGCCGTTGCCGGTGAGGATGACGGCGCCGACGTCGCCGCTCATGCGCGCGTGGTCCAGGACCCGGTAGAGCTCGTCGACGGTGCGGGGCCGGAAGGCGTTGCGAACCTCGGGGCGGTTGAAGGCCACCCTGACCACCGGCAGGTCCTTGAGCCAGGTGCCGTCCGAGTCTCGGGTGCAGCCTCGGTGGTAGGTGACGTCCGTGAGCACCTCTGTCCGGGTCGGCTCCCGCAGGGCATCGGTAGCGGTCTGGGCATGGGTGAAGCCGGGTACCTCCCGCCAGCGGGCGGGATCGAAGATCTCCGAGACGCGGCGCGGAAGCGGGTGGGGCGGGGCGGAGGCGGCACTCATGGCCCCAGCGTAGAGCCGCCGGCGGCAGGCGAGGACGTAGGCGGCCCTGCGCCCTGCTTTCTGTGGTCAGTCGTCCTGTCCGAGCTCAGTTGCCCAGGGCTGCGGCGATGAGCTCGGTACGCGAGGTGTGGCCGAGGCGGTGGAGGACCTCGGAGACGTAGATGCGCACGGTGTTCTCCGAGATGCCGAGCTTGCGGGCGATGCGCCGGTTGGTCAGTCCCTCCAGGAGGCAGGTGTAGACGTCCTGAAGCCGGGGCGGGAGCTCGTGGACCAGCTCCTGGATACGGGCCTCGGCGACGGCTCGACGCTGCTCGGACTGGTAGGCGTTGACGAGCATCCTCGTGGGGCGTGAGGACATGACCGGTTCCCCGCGGCTGGCGCGCAGGAGCGCGGCGGCGACATTCTCCGTGCTCTCATCCTTGGTGATGAAGCCGTTGACGCCCTCGGCCAGGGCCTCGGTGAGCATCTCGTCGCGGCTGAAGACGGTGAACATGACAATGGGCATCCTGGGGAAGCGCTCATAAATCGCTCTGGCGGTCTGAGCCCCGTCCATATCCGGCATATCGCTGTCCAGAAGGACGACGTCGATCGGCTGCTGTCCGGTCATGAGCAGGCTGATGGCCTGCCTTCCGCTGGAGGCCGCGGCAACGACGGTAATGGCCCGCTGCGTGTCGAGCTGCTCGGCGAAGGTGGTGCGGATGAGCGGGTCGTCATCGACAATGAGGACCCGCAGGGAACGCAGACTGTGGCTAGGCATAAATGGCTCCGTCCGGCGGCGACATGAGGGATCTTGCATTAGTGGTCGGTGTGGCGAGCTCACTCCAGGGAAGGCTGGCAAGAACGGTCCAGGAGGCTCCGATCCGGTTGGAGCTCAGCGTGCCTCCGGCGTTCTCGAAGCGGTTCTGAAGCGCTAATAAACCGTACCCTCCGTGCATCTCCTCGGGTATCTTCTGCTCCCTCCACGGTGAGCTGCAGCTGATGTAGAGGGTGTCCTGCTCCTGCTCCACGAACAGGGAGACCAGATCGTGCGGGGCGTTGTACTTGAGGGCGTTGAGGATGTTCTCGCGGATGAAGGCGACCAGGAGTCGACCGGGCTCGGAGCGGTGCAGAGCCGGGATATTCTCGATACCGTCCAGGTCGGCGTCGAGGATGATCTCACGCTGGGACAGTGTGGAGATGCTGGAGTCGACAATCTCTCGGAGGGTCGGCTCCTCCTTGGGCAGCCCCTGGGAGATGGCGAGGTTGTGAATGAGCAGGCGCAGATGGGTAAGGGCCTGCTGGGTCCGGTCCTGCAGATCCAGCAGGCGGTCGCGGTCGTCTCCATTGGGGAGACTGATGGAGCGCGAGATAATGAGCATGCGGGTGAGATCGGCGGCCAGATCGTCGTGGAGACTGTCCGCAATATCGCGGCGCAGCTGCTGAATGAGCTCGGCGGCGACCTCCTTGGAGCGCTCCGCCTCCCGCTGCATCTCCTCGAGGCGCTCTTTGGCTCGTCGAACGAGAATACTGATGGCTGAGCAAACTACGAACCATATTATTGTAGAAACAAACACCAATGACAGGGGATATCCCGCCATTAACTCGGCGAAAATCAGGACAGCTAATTGAGTAACTGCTAATTTTTTACTATTGGCCACCGTAAGGTCGATAATTATAACAAAACTAAGAACCCACGCCCATAGAGGGTTTACTGCCGGAGCGGCAAAAACACAGGTTAAAACGGTGGAAAAAACCGCAATTCCTACTGTTCGACTTTTGGTGTAAACATAATAAAAGAAGGCAAGAAACTGGGCGATCTCTCCGAGAGCCGTTACTGTTGATTCATTGTCATATGAAAAAAAAGTAAAAAGATCAAAAAGACTTAATGGGAGTGCGGTTAGTAAGAGGGTTGCTCGCCTTAGGTGCGGCAGAAACTTGCTATACCGCAACCAGAGCGCTGAAAAGAAGCCAGTTCTCTGCATTGTTTTGGCAAACTGCTGTTGTCGGCGGTCGATCCGTAGTTCGTACTTGCCTCCCCCGAGGTGTGCCGCTTCTAAACTGTCTGATTAGTTTAGAAGCGGCACACTAGGTGTCAGACGCGAAGCCATCTGCTGTTCGAGTATCGGCATTGCGGGGTGGCTGGCAGAATACACCAATCCATGTAGACTTTTCCGAAACTTGTCACTGAGTCGTCGTGGTTTCCAGAGGTGCTGGCCGGTGCGGCGCTGGCCGGTGCGGCGAAGCCTGCCATGAGGAGGGCGACGAGAGAGAGTCGAGCAGCGGTTTTCATCAAGGAAACTCCTGTCTATGGGAGGTGTCGAAGGACAATTTATCTTACCATTCTTGTGGTTTGTGACAAGTATGTATCTTCGATGCCTTGAATGATTCGGTGCTCAACAAAAGATGCCGTAAGGAGTCGTGAAGTACTTCCCGGGTCACTCGGCCGGCGGCCAGAGCAATCAGAACACCCGGCAGGCCCCCGTCCCCGGCCTGGTCACGATCGTGGAGGAGAGCTCGGCCTCCTGCTCGCGGTCCCGATAGGCCTGGAGCCACTGTGAGGCGAAGGCCTCGGCATCGTCGGTCGGAACGAGGGCGTACACCGACCCGCCCCACCCGGCTCCGAAGGAGGAGACACCGACGGCTCCCATCTCCCGGGCCAGGGACACCATGAGGCGGGTCTGCGGCACCTGGTTGCGCAGGCCCTGGTCGGCCAGTTCCTGGGAGTGCTGGAGGACCTCGCCGACGCCGGGATCGGCTGCGGTGATCAGCCGGGCGCCGGCCGGGACCAGCACGAGGGACTCGATGAGGAACTGCTCGATCCGCTTCCGCTCGTAGCCGGGCTCGCACAGCCCCAGCAGGTCCTGCAGCACGGGGTCTGCGGCCGCCTGCTCGCCGGTGGCGTCCCCGACCAGGTGCCTGACCGCACCGGCCAGGGAGACGTCGGCGCGTCCGGTGGCCTGGTTCCACCTGGCCAGCACCGATTGGACGGTACTCGGCCCGCGGTTGTAGTCCTCCAGGGCCGCGCCGGTCTTGCGCACCAGCACCCCGCTCACACCGATGACGAAGGCCCACTGGGCGGGGAAGGAGATGGTCTGCTCGATGCGCATCGGGTCGAATCCAGCCAGGAGCAGCCGGTCCCGGGTGCCGCACAGCATGCCGGTGTGGTCCTCGCTCCCGCCGCGGGTGCCCACCCCATTGGTCCCCGGCAGATCGCGCCAGCTGCGCCCGCCCTCCACAGCGGCGAGGTAGCCGGCCAGGGACAGCCGGTCGGGCATCGCCTCGTTCCACCGGGGATCCCGGCTCCAGCCGTTGAGGTCGGCCAGGGCCAGAGCCGTGGCGCACACGAGCGCGGAGGACGAGCTCATCCCAGAGGCCGGCGGCAGGTCGGAGGAGATGGACAGGTGGGCCGCGGCACCGGCCCCAAAGTTGAGGGTCAGCCGGTCCAGAACCGTCTGAAGGTAGTGCCCCCAGTGGCCCGGTTCCAGGCCGGGGTCCACCCCGGCGCGCAGGGTGATGGGGTCGCCGTCGTCGGTAGTGGCGGTCAGGGACGACTGCGGTCCTCGGGCGCGGTGCGCACGCGCCGTGATGGCCCGGTCGACGGCGCCGACCAGGACCGAGCCGCCGGCGTAGTCGGTGTGCTTGCCCAGGACCTCGACGCGTCCGGGTACCCGCCAGGCGGACTCCTCGGGCGCCTCACTCATCACCTGGCACTCTTCCTGGCTCACAGCGATACCTCCGTTCCGGTCAGGCGGGCCTCGACCTCGGCGATGTCCTCGCGGCGGGACAGGTCCAGGACCGCGCCGGTGGCCGGCAGGACCGACACCGGGCAGCGCAGGGCGCGCACGGCGTCGACGATCTCCAGCTCGCCGCGCGGTGAGGGGATGATCCGGCGGCAGGCGGCGAAGATCTCACTGGTGAATCCGAAGGCGTTCATCGACACCAGTGCGTGGGGCCCGGCGGCCCGGACCGCCTCAGGTGAGGGCTTCTCCACGATCTCCGCCAGCAACCCGTCGCAGGCGCGCACCAGTGCGAAGGCGGCGATCCTCTCCGCGGGGATGTTGGAGTCCGCCACGAGCGCGGCGCGGTCGAAGCCGGCCAGGGCGATGCCCCGGTGGCGGGCCAGGTCGCGCAGGGCCCGGTGGGGGTAGTAGTTGTCTCCGTTGACCATGAGGAAGGGCTCACCGTTCACGGCCGCCTCGGAGGACAGGACGGCGTCGGCCGTTCCCAGGGGCTCTCTCTGGACGGCCAGGTCGATCGTGAGCCGCGTGAGCCCCAAGGAGTCGACGTGACGGCGGAAGTCCTCGTGCTCGGGCCCGACGACCAGGACGGCCCGCTCGATCCCGGCGTCGGCCAGGGCCGCCAGGCTGTAGTCGATGAGCCGGTGCCCGCCGATGGGCATGAGGGCCTTGTAACCGCTGGCGGCGGCTACGGCCTGCTGGGAGGTCAGGTCGGAGCCGGCCGGGCCCTCCGTGCGCATACGGGTTCCCAGGCCCCGGGCCAGGACGACGGCGGTGCGGGTCTGGCCTGCTGCGTCAGTCATGTCAGTTATCGCGTCAGTCATGTGGATCCTCTTCTCCTGCTCGTCTCAGGCGTCCAGACCGTCGTGGCTCGCGACGGCGTCCGCGGTCGCCCTGGCCTCGTCATCGGTGGGCATCTCGGCGAAGACCCGCAGGAGCGGCTCGGTGCCCGAGAACCGGATCGTCACCCAGCCGCCGCCTGTGAAGTAGACCTTGCAGCTGTCCGCCCAGGAGACGCGCTCCACGTCCTGGGTGAAGGCGGGAAGATCGCGGGCGCTGAAGATGCGCTCCTCCAGCTTCGCGTGACGTTCGGAGGTGAAGCCGTAGGCGCTCTCAACCATGACGAGCTCGCCGTACCTGGCCACGATACGGCGTAGAGCTCGGAGAGCCGCTTGCCTGAGGCTGCCACCGCCTCGACCAGCAGGGAGCTGGCATGGATCCCGTCCTTGCCGGGGATGTGACCGCGCACGGTCGGGCCCCGGAGAACTCGCCCCCGATGACGGCGCCGGTGTCGTCGATGATGCCCAGGCGGTCCCCTCCCCGCCCGACAGGTAGAGCAGGTTGCGTACCTCGTCCTGCGCATAGCGTTCGTAGGTGGCCAGTGCGGCGAGCTTGGCATCGTGGTGATGGTGGGGACGTCCCTGCCGGTGCCCACGCGGCGAGTGATCGCGTCACGGACCCGCTCCGCGACGGTGACGTCGTGCCACCCCAGGGTGGAGGAGTAGCGCACGGTGTTGCTCGGTCTGCCGACGTTGCCGGACAGGTTGGGCTTCTCCTCGATGAGCAGTCCCCGTGAGCACAGCTCGGCCACCAGGGTCGAGACCGTCGCCTTGGACAGTCCTGTCTCGCGGGCCAGGCGGGTGCGTGACAGGGTGGGGCTCTTCTGAAGGAGGCGCAGAATGAGTGACATGTTTGAGATGCGCACGTCGGCGTGAGCTTTGGGGCCCTGCGCTCCCGGGGTGCTGGGGATCCCCAGGGGCCCGGGCTGTCCACCGGGATCCATCCTGCAGCCGGCACGCCAGCCTCCTCCCGCATTGGCACTCTGGTGGCCTTCTGGGCTGTGGTCGCGCCTCTCAAGCCTAGTGATGCGGGCCGCTCTCCGGGGCCGCACGGGGTGGTCCGTGGTGTCGGTGATACCCCCGCCTCCGTCCTCCGGCGGAACGTCAGTGCGGGGGAGGCGGGCCGCAAGCCGCCTGCTGTCCCGGCTCCGAGCGCAACCCGAACAATAATGTGATGTTCTTCACTTTGATTGGGTTCGCGGGGGCCCGGTTGCAGATGTGCGAGTAATTGGTTATGTGACCTTCCTGTGATGTTGGTGAGGGTGGTTCATGTGAGCCCTCGTTATCCGTAGTCTTTCCAACCGTTTCTAGGGTTGCGGACGGCGAGGATCGCTTCGGCGGGCGCGATGATCCTCGTCCTGTTCCCAGGACGTGTCCTCAACCACGCCCATGCACGTGTCAAGGCCCAAAGACCCGTGAATTCGCGGATTCTGGGGTGCCTTCCGATTGACCGTTTGACTGCATCGCATCACCATAAAACGAGGCTCGCGGCCGTCTTAAGGCCCCGGAAGCGGTTTTCACGACTTCGTCTTCCGGGCCGTGTAGCGGGCAGGTCCAGGAGCTAGATCGTGAGGAGTGCTGTGAAAGTCATTGAAGCCAGTCATGTCTACAAGGTCTTCGGGCGGCGACCGTCCGACGGCGTCAAGAAGCTCAAGGCCGGCAGGACGCGGGACCAGCTGAGGAAGTCAGGGCAGACCGCCGCCGTCATCGACACCTCCTTCGACGTCGACAAGGGCGAGATCTTCGTCGTCATGGGTCTGTCGGGCTCAGGCAAGTCCACGCTCATCCGCATGGTTAATGGCCTGCTGCCCATGACCGCGGGCAGTATGACCCTCTACGGGGACGACCTGGCCGACATCTCCAAGCCGAAGCTGCGCGACCTGCGCCGCAAGCGCGTGTCCATGGTCTTCCAGAACTTCGCCCTCCTACCGCACCGCACGGTGGGTGAGAATGTCGCCTACGGTCTGGAGGTCCAGGGAATGGGGCGCTCCGAGCGCGAGCGCCGGGCCGAGGAGGCCCTGTCCATGGTGGGCCTGGAGGGCTGGGGCGGCTACAAGCCCGGCGAGCTCTCCGGAGGGATGCGCCAGC
>ERZ772948.1699-NODE-1699-length-12282-cov-5.937761_pt1 | contig 12282 bp, 7 predicted proteins | sample MGYA00511945_ERZ772948 | MGnify/ENA primary metagenome ERZ772948 (study PRJEB29015, sample SAMEA2737927) | human oral metagenome | biome: human oral; feature: human-associated habitat; material: dental | place: China | collected 2141 ... | reverse complement strand
TTTGTAAGAGAAATGTCTACTCGTAATGAGTATTTGCTTGCTACACTTAATCCAGATGATCCAAATCTAGCAGTATATAAAGAGTTTATAAATAGAAGTAGACCTATAGAAAAATATAAAAAAGATGTGCCTCAAAAAATAAATGAAAAAAAAAAAAAAAAATGTTAAAAAAAAATTAAAAAAGAGAAAAATATATGAAAGATATTTTTAATACGCGCCAACGATTTTCGATACGTAAATTTTCGTTTGGTGTTACATCTGTATTTTTAGGAGCTATCTTCCTATCAACAGGATCATCAGCGCAAGCTGCAGAAGAAAGTACACCAGCAACAGTGCAAGAAAGCAATGCGACAGGAGAAGCGGTAGCGCAACCTAGTCAAACTGCTCCGGTAGCATCAGTAGTAGATAAAACTGATTTAGCAAAAGCAATAGAGGCTGCTAAAAAAGTTGACTTAAAAGGAAAAACAGCAAAAAGCGCTGAACAAGTAAAAGTAGCTTTAGAAGCAGCAACTAAAGTTAATGAAGACAGCAAAGCTACAAAAGAACAAGTAGAAAAAGCTGCAAAAGACTTAAAAGTTGCTGTAGAAGGACTTGTTGATGAAGTAACAACAGCTACACCAAAAGCAGTTGTAAAATCATTACCAAAAGCACAAACAACAACTCAACCAGTCGCACCGCAAGTTACTGCAGAAAAAGCAGAAACTCCAGCACCGGTAGAAACTGGTGCAAAAGAAGCTGAGGTAACACCGCAACCTGTAACAACAAACATCAGCGTAGGTAACACTTCAGAAGTAGCTACAACAGAAAATAGAAGAAGCAGAAGAGCAAAACGTGACCTTGCTTCTGGACAACCAACTGTAGAATTTTTAGATGGAAATGGTCAAGTTATCGATCCGAATTCTGTATTCGATGGAAAAACTGGTTTCAATATGCAAGTAAAAGTGCGTGTAACATTCCAGGAAAATGCTACAGAGAAAAAAGCAACTATTAAATTAGGTAATTTTTTAAGATTAATCGACACAGGTGCCAATAACGATAGTTTAAAACCATTCTTAAAAGGTGCTTCTTCAATAACTAAGCCTACAGTTAATTTAACAACACCAGATGGGACAAAATATAGAAACCTTGATAACACTGCAGATGCAGTTAATTATATGGGTGATACTATTACTTATACTTTTAATGATAATGTGAAAAGTGCGGTAATTCCATTAACAATTAGCAGACAAGAAATCGTAGGTGTAAAAGGAATTTCTACAACTGGAGAAATTAACGGTTCGACAGAAGGTATCGAGAAATCAACGCCACTTACTGTGGAATCAAGCCAAAAAGATGCCGGTGGTCAAGTAGTAACTGGGACAAATACTTTTAATCATATTGATTTAAAAGATACAGCAGATGCTAAACGTGAAATGAATGCATGGTTTAATGCGGGAAGTTCGGTTCCTGGATTTGAGGCTGCAACTACAAATAACGATTATACAGTTGTACCAGGAATGAACTTCAACAACTTAATACCAGGTGGATCAATGCCGGCTTATGTAGATGCGGTAACTTTTGATATGGTCCTTCCAAAAGGGATTAGTTACCAAGGTTTAGCAGCTTATGAAGATAACTTTGAAAAATTATCAGAAACAACAGATGCTAATGGAGAAACTACACTTAAATTTAAGAGAACAAATCCATACTATGGAGGTGCGTTCAAATTTAATCCAAAATTAAAAGTAGATACAACAGTATATACAGAGTCTTATGGGAAGGTATTTATTAAGAATTATAATGTTCAGCTTCGTAACTATTTACCAACATCAAATAAGGTGAATCAAAGATATAGAGATAATATAGTTTATGGATTTAATATTATTCACTTAACAGAGAAAGATGATATTGACTTTTTCAATGGAAGACCAGGAGTCTTCAACAGTAACACTGATTCACGCTCAGCGTCTCCTTCGAATGGAAAACAATATATTTCTTTAGGGAAATTCCCATTTGATATAAAGGCATCAACATTAGATAATGTAAACTCTCGTGAAAAAGAATTGCATTATGAATTTCCGACAAACCCTAACTTTGAAGTAAAAGGTATCCAATTACCAGCACTTGACAATAACAATACGATTACAAAAGTAAAAGTTGCAAGTAAAAAGAATCCTACTCTTCATGAGGTAACATTGAAAACACCATTTAATACTGCGGGTTCATATACGAGATCTACACCACGTTTTATTGATGTTAAGGATTTAGGATTAGATGAAGATGATGTTCTTACTGAGTTAGTCGTACCAATTGGGACTTTTGAGGCTGGTAAGGGATATTACTTAGGTGGACTTTATGAAGCAAAAGAAAGTCAAGTTTTTGGTAAATACATATCTCCATCAAATAATTACGAAGTAAGTACAAAATTAACATTACGTGATAAAGACTATAACGAAAGCGATCCTGATCATAATTGGAAAACAGGTACAGGCGAAATTAGAATTAAACTTGCAGAAAACAACGCGGCCAATGACATACGTGTTGTGACTCCAACAAATAAAACTATTAACTATGCTAAATCAGATACAGTTACGTATGAAATTCGTTCGGATAGAGATAACCAATCACATTTACAGCGTACAACAGATTTAATAGATAAGGCTCACCTTGTATTACCAGAAGATGTTGATGTGAAGTCAATTCATCTAAAAGACCAAGATGGTAATGACTTTACAAATGAGGCGACTATAACTTCAAGAGTAGAAAATGGTAAAAAAATCCATACAATTGACTTCTCTGGAGTAAGTGATGACAAGAAGATTATCGGTTGGAGTGCAACAGCAGGAAACCACTTTAAAGATAAATATATTAAAGTAGAAGTAGAAGTTGAAAATAATGTTGCAAGCAATAAAACTGTAAATTACGACCAAACATTGTTTGTAACAACACCAGAAGCTAATGTTCGCCCACAAACACTAGATACAACTGTACGTGGAGTTGATCCATATAATCTGGTTACCAATAAGAAAACTATCTTTACTAATAAACCAGTATCAACATTTCTTACTCTACCAAAAGCTGACAAACTAGACTTAACAACAGAAGCGAAATTAACAACAGATGCAAACTACTCATCAGCTAACGATAAGTTCCGTATTGTAGATATTTCTCAAGACTTAAACCTAAAAACTTCTATCACAAATAAATTAGCTAGCGAAGTGGGAGAAGTTGATATGTACATCCCAATTCCTAAAAAAGGACAAAACTGGGGTGCTAATATCCAAGATAAAGCATTTGATTATGGCTTCAACCTTAAAGGGGTAGACTTTAGTGAAAATCCTGAGTTTGCGAACCAATTCGATATTTCTTACGCTACGGTTGATGAAAGTAAGTTAAACGGAAGTCTTAAAGGTGTAAACGAACTAAAAGGAGAAGCATTCTCTTCTTCAATAACGCCAACAACAAACCTTGTGCGTATTAAGTCAAAAACTGGTAAGAAAATACCAGCAAATTCTAAATTCCCAATCACACTTACATTAGGATTAGATAATGTAACAACTGCGGAAGATGGAAAAGCTGTAAGTTGGAATGTTTACTATCAAGCAAATTACACATCAGGAACAACAGCTGATAAAGGTCGTAATATCGAGATAGGTATAACACTAGGAAAACTAGGTGTAACTTTCTTTGATGATGTGAACAGTAACGGTATTAAAGATGCTGGAGAACAAACGATTACTGATGCAGCAGCTGCTCCGAAAATCGAAGTTTACAATGAGCAAGGCGAAAAAGAAAACATTGATAAAACAATAGAAAAAACAGCGACAGGATATGTTGTTAAAGGACTTGTAACTGATAAAAACTATACAGTTAAGCTGATTTCAGCAGATGGAACTAAACGTTTCACAACAGGAACAACTAACGAAAACCGCTCAACAACTACTGAGCCAATCGTACCAACATTAACAAGTGTAGCAGATACAACGTTGAAACCAGTTGGTTTAACAACACGTATTACATTAACGCAACCAGACCTAACAACTGTAGATAACACGGCGTCATTAACTGATGATGAAAAAACAAAAGTTGAAACAGCGTTTAAAGCTAAAAATCCAACATTACCTACTGGAACAACTGTAAAAGCAGGGGATAATGGAGATGTAACTGTAACATACCCTGATGGATATAAAGAAGTGATTACTAACACTGTAGCGCAACGCGCAACATCAGCAGAACCAACATTAGATAAAGTTGACACTGATGATACAAAAGTAAGCGGAACAGGTGTAGCAGGGGCAACAATCGAAGTAACATTACCAGATGGAACTAAGAAAACAACAACAGTTGGAGCAAATAATAAATGGGAAGTAACGTTAGATGCACCATTAGCGAAAGACGCAGAAGTTAAAGTAGTTCAAAAAGAAAATGATAAACTAGCTTCTCCAGAAGTTAAAAAAGCTGTGGTTAATACTGTTGCAGCAGATAATCCATTAACTGCACCAGCGAAAACAGAAGTAGACAACCCAGCGGACTTAACTCCAGGTGAAAAAACAGCAGTGGAAACAGCGGTTAAAACTGCAAACCCAACACTACCAGCAGACGCAACAATCGAAGTGAAAAATGATGGTACTGTGGAAGTTCAATACGCAGATGGTTCAGTTAATAAACTTACTCCAGCCCAAACAGTGGTAGCAAGAGCAGCTTCAGCGACACCAACTGTGGATAAAGTAGATACTGATGATACAAAAGTAAGTGGAACAGGTGTAGCAGGAGCGACAATCGAAGTAACATTACCAGATGGAACTAAGAAAACAGCAACAGTAGGACAAAACGGTAAATGGGAAGTAGCGTTAGATGCACCATTAGCTAAAGACGCAGAAGTTAAAGTAGTACAAAAAGAAGCAGATAAGAAACCAAGTGCGGAAGTATCTAAATCAGTAGTACCAACAATTGCGGATGTAACTACACCGAACAACCCAGAGTTAGTAGAAGTTGACAATCCAGCTCAATTAACGCAAGATGAAAAAGACAAAGTGGCTATGGCGATTAAGAAAGCAAATCCAGATTTACCACAAGGAACAGTGATAACAGTAGCTGATAACGGAGATGTAACTATTACATATCCAGATGGATCAGTAGATACAATAGCTGGTAAAAACACAGTTAAAGCAAAAGTATCACGTCCAGGTGGAAAAGCGGATGGAACAAACATTAAACGCCTACCAAACACAGGAGCAACAACTAACAGCTCTACTGCAGCAGGTCTATCAATTATGTCTGTTATTGCTTTACTAGGATTAGCAAGACGTAAAAAAGAAAATAAATAATTAAATATTTATTAAGATTCAACTTAAGAATGTCTAGTATAGTTTATAGCTGTATAGAAAATATTAAGAAGAATTCCGAAAAATGCTAAGTAGCAAATGCTATTTAGCATTTTTTGTTTCATCTTATAGCTATAAAAATTTTCTTTCGCTCAACAAATTAAAAAACGCTCATAATTAAAAACAAAACCACTCAAAAAAGCAATTATTTAGCTTGTTTTTGAGTGTTTTTTGCTTGAGTTTGATTGAAATGCTGTAGTATATTAAGTATAATGAATTTGGGAGTCAAGGAGAAGAAAAAATGGTAAATGAAAGACAGAAGCGAATTTGATCATCGTAAGTTTCACAAGTTTGCGGACTTAGAAGAAGTAACAATCGTAAGTTATGACGTACCAAAAACCTATGAAAGATACGCTAATATATTAATAGTAAAAGATAAGGAGAAAGTGTAAATGTATTATACAATAACTTTAAACCCAGCAGTAGATATGCTTATAAAAGCTAGTAACTTCAGTCTTGGAAAATTAAATAGAACGCAAGAAGCGAAGTATGTAGTCGGAGGGAAAGGTATCAATATTTCGATATTATTGAATAATATAGGTGAAAAAACAAAAGCACTAGGTTTTGTTGCAGGTTTTACAGGATATTTCATTAAATCCGAGTTGGATAAATTAGGTATAGAACATGACTTTGTTGAAACTCTTGGAACGACCCGTATTAATATGAAGCTTACTACCGATACTGAAACGGAAATTAATGGACAAAGCAGTGCGGTAGACTCAGAAAACATCACAAAATTTTTTGAAAAACTAGATATTTTGAAGATAGAAGATGTAGTTTTCTTATCGGGAAATGTCATCGCAGGAATGGAACTCGAAAAGTTTAAGAAAATTGCAGAAAAAGTAGCAGCCAAAGGAGCTACTTTAGTAGTTGATAGCAACAAAGAGTTAGTGTTAGATACCTTGCAATACAGACCGTTTGTTGTAAAACCAAACGAATTTGAACTAGGAGAGATGTTTGGGATAACTCTAGACAGCTTGGAAGAAATCCTAGTTTATGCACGAAAACTACAAGAACGCGGAGCTAAAAATGTTCTTGTTTCACGTGGAGCAAAAGGAGCGATGTTGTTAACTGAAAATGGTGAAGTATTGGAAGTAAATGTAGCAGAAGGTAAAATCGTCTCAACGGTAGCGGCAGGAGATAGTATGCTGGCGATGTTTATAGTTAAATATAATGAGACGAAAGATTATGTAGAAGCGTTGAAATATGCCTCAGCAGCAGGAGGAGCAACATCGTTTTCTATTGGCGTAGGAAGCAAGGAATTAATAGAAGAGTTGTTACCACAAATCAAGGTAAAGAAATTAAAATAAAAAAGATGAACTTAGAAAAGGAAAGTTAATTAAGGTTTATAAACTATAAAAGATATTTCCCGAGAAATAAAAAGAATTTGAAGGTTTGGTTCAGTATTAGGAGCAATCTTGTTAATTGTTTCATTGAACTTAGGAAAAAAAGCAGAAAAATAATATAAACATAGAAAACAACACCGAGGTATAGAACTTCGGTGTTGTTTTTTTGGGGTATTGCAGATGCTTAGGCGCTTTTGAATAGAGCTAGTTTATATATTTCTTTTATTCTCTTGAATAACCTATAGCATGTAGAAAGTGATAGATTTAAATTTTTAGCCGTTGTCTTTATATTTTGAGTTCTCTTGAAATCTTCTAAGAAAGATAATTCTTGCTTTGTTAAAATAGATTTCAAATAAGAATTAAGATCGACTTCTAAAATATCTCTATCGTTATTGCAAGAATGAAGTAGTGTATTATTGAAGAAGTCAATAGGAACACTTTTTTCTTTATTTCTACGACGTATTTCATCAATAAGTTTTCGTTTTATAACTGTTAGTGCAAATTTATCAAAGTTGCAAGCTTCTATGCCACCATCTTCTAGTATAAGAAAGCTTACAAGAAGCCCCTCTAAACCAAAGTTATAAAATTCCTGATGTAATGATTTTGGTATTTTGACTTTGTATAAAGCTTTAATTATTAGTTCTTTTTTCTCCCTAGCAAGAATATTGAAACGCTCTTCTTGCTCTTTAGACATTTCATAACTCACCATAATAGATGTCTCCTTGTTTTTAATTTTTCAAATAGATATTGGTATAAAATTAAATTCATAAATCATCTTTTTTAGCCATAGCATTAATCTCCCATATATAAAATTAGAAAAATTAATTTTCTAATTTTATTGTAGCACAAATACTTTTTCTTTTCTATAGATATATAGTATTTTATTCGTAACCATATACTGAAAGGTCTTAAAAAATATAAAATAAATAATATAAGATTTTTCGTCGGGAAGTCACAAAATAAACGGATTTTCAAGAAAAAAATATATTGTAAAATATATAAAAAATTTTAAAATATATTTTTAAAAAAATTTTTTGCAATAAGACTAAAAATATCTAAAAAAGGAGAGGAGGAGACTAAAATTGGAAATAAGAAAAAAATATCTATGCCGCTGATTACATGACCATTTCTACAAGATTGATTTTTCAAATTAATCCTAGAAATTGTTTTAACGGCATAGATATTTGTAGCCTAAGCGAATTTACTTGTAATGGTGCTTGGTATACGGTTATATACTCGAAGTGTTGCAAAGAATAAAGTTGTAACTAAGATACCTTTAAGAAGGTTGAAAGGAATAATTCCTGCGGTAACGATAACTTTTACATTTTTTACTATATCTGTTAAATCCATAATATAACCATAAGCAGGTAGGAATACAAAGTAATTAAGCAGAGCCATAAAGATAGTCATGGTTATAGTTGCTAAGAATCCACCGATAATGATTTTCAGTGTACCTTTTTTATAAAATAAAACGATAATGCTAATGAAGATAAACTCCACAACGATATTGGCGATAGAGCCAACAGGTTCGTGTGATATCAAAACAATGTGTAAAAAGTTTTTTAACAGAGATACTAATATAGCGTGTTTGTAGTTCATCAATAGCAACGCCATAAATAGCGGAATAAAAGTAAAATCAAATTTTAGAAATGGTGGCAAGAATGGCACAGCAAAACTAAAAAAAGATAGAAGTAGTGCAATAACGGCAAGTAGCCCACTTAAAACAAGTGAATGAGTATTTTTTTTATACATATTGTCCTCTTTCCATCTTCAAAAGGCGTAAAAATAACCGCAATAATGTTGTGAATGGTGTTGATACTTTTAAATTTTTAGCTAAGTTAGGAACTTTAGAAAGTAAGACCTACTGGCTTTTTAATCTTAAAATAAAAATACCACTTTAAAACAATTAAAGCGGGACATAAAGGTATGGATATTTTATAGAGTGTAGAGTTGTGAATAAACAGTTCGATAAATAGACTAGAAAGCTAGTTGGTTAGGTATATCGATATTGCTTGTTGAACTATACAATTAATAAAATATGTTTTCCGTATCTTCTATCATCCAGACTGTACTGTCGGTTTTGGAATTTCACCAAATCAGCTTTCGCTCGCGGACTATAACCGCCGGTCGGGAATTTCACCCTGCCCCGAAGATAATTAAATTTTATAGTTTTATTATAAACCGCTCTCATATAAATGTAAAGTAAAAAGTTTCTGTTATTAGAAAAATAAAGTAGACAAAATAAGGGAGTGGAAATAATATATCAAAAATAAAGAGGTGCTAAAAGCTATAAAGGCTAAATTTGTATGATGTTAACTTGCTATTCGTTAGCTTTACTTTGTTAATAAAATAAAAACTTGAGAAAAAATACAAATCTCTTTTCATTATATAGAAGAATGTGTTATAATCAACAGGTTAATAATTTGTTAAGGAGAAGATTATGTTTAGAGAAAATAAAAAAACAAAGTATTCAATTCGTAAAACAGCAGTAGCAACAGTATCTATTGCCGTTGGATTAGTAATTATGCCTGTAGTAGGTGCAGAAAAGATGGCATATGCTGAAGAAGATGACAATGTAGTTGAAGCAGCGTATGAACCTGATGAAAAAGAAGAAACTCCAGAAGTAGACTGGGCGCTACCAGAAAGTCAAGGAGAGCCAGACGTTGTTGAAGATGGTATGGCGGCTAAAACGACACCGGTTAATCCAGAATTAACAGAAGTAGAGGATGTAACAAGCATCACACAGGATGAAAAAGATAAAGTGGCTATCGAAATCGGAAAAGCTAATCCAGATTTACCAGAAGGAACTGCTGTGACAGTAGGAAATGATGGAGAAGTAACATTTACATATGCAGATGGTTCAACAAATACAATTTCTGGTGAATATACAGTGGTAAAAAGAACTATTGCTAGATATACAAAACCAATTAAGCCGGTATTAACAATAGTAAAAGATACAGCAAATATCACGCAAGATGAAAAAGATAAAGTGGCTATCGAAATCGGGAAAGCTAATCCTGAATTACCAGAAGGAACTGCTGTGACAGTAGGAAATGATGGAGAAGTAACATTTACGTATTCAGATGGTTCAACAAATAAAATTCCAGGGAAATATACTGTTGGATTAAAGGGGCAAACTCAACCAACTCGCCTTGAAGAACCAAAAGCAAAAGAAGAAGCTAAACGACTACCAAACACAGGTGTAGTAACAAATAATGGGGTAGTTGCAGGATTATCAATTTTAGCGCTAGCAGCATTACTAGTAGCAAAACGTAAAAATATCAAATAGTGCATATTATTAATTGGTGTTACTTTACTGAATAATAATAACAATAAAAACCAGAACTACTAATTTTTAGTAATTCTGGTTTTTTGTTAATTATTCAACAGTAACACTTTTTGCTAAATTACGAGGTTTGTCCACGTCTAATCCACGTGATACAGCTGCGTAATAAGCAAATAGTTGAGTTACGACGATGCTTGCGATAGGTGCAAGATCTTCGTTAACATTAGGGATAGCGTAATCGCCTTTGCGCGCTAATTTTTCTAATGTGATTATTAGCGTGTTAGCTCCACGACTAGCTACTTCACTGACGTTGCTACGAGTATTAAGGTCTAATTTTGTATTAGTAATAAGCGCAACTACTGGAGTTTTTTCTTCAATAAGAGCGATTGTACCGTGTTTTAATTCTCCACCGGCAAAGCCTTCAGTTTGAATATAAGAAACTTCTTTCAGTTTAAGTGCAGCTTCACAAGCGCTATAATAATCAGTTCCACGACCGATATAAAATGCATTGTGCTCTGTAAATAAATCTTTTGCTAAATCTTTGATAGTCTTAGTATCATCTAAAATAGATTCAATAGCTGACGTGATTACCGATAGTTCTTGTTCAATATCAAATTTTGGTTTTTTGTTAAGGTGACTTGCTACTTCATAAGCTAAAATGCTCAACGTAGCGATTTGTGCTGTGTATGCTTTTGTAGAAGCTACAGCAATCTCAACACCTGCATGAAGTAGTAATGTATAATCACATTCGCGAGCTAATGTAGAAGCATCCACATTAGTTAATACTAAAAACTTATAGTCAGAGTTTACACTGCGTAATTTCGTTAATACTGCACGAAGATCTGCTGTTTCTCCTGATTGTGATAGGAATATAAACATTGGTTTTTTAGAAAGAAGAGGTACATTGTATGCAAATTCTGATGCAAGATGTACTTCAGTAGGAATACCTGCCCATCTTTCAAAATAAGCACGACCAACTAAACCAGCATTATAACTTGTTCCGCAGCCGATAATGTAAAGTCTATCAGCTTCTTTTACATTATTAATAATATCATCGTCTATATTAACGTTGTGTCCATCGAAGTAGTGTGAAATAATATTACGCATAGCTCCTACTTGTTCATTGATTTCTTTAATCATGTAGTGTTCATGGATACCTTTGTCGATTTCCCCAGCGTTTAGATTAGTAGAGAAGCTGTCACGATTTATTACATTCCCATCTTTATCTTCAATAGTTACGCTATCTTTTTTAACAATAACTATTTCTCCGTCGCTAATTTCTAAAAAGTCGTTAGTGTATTTAATCATCGCAAGAGCGTCACTTCCGACAAAGTTTTTCTTTCCGTCTCCAAGTCCGATTAATAATGGACTTTTATTTTTTGCTACATATAATGTATTAGCTTCTTTAGTATCGATTAAACAAAGTGCATAAGACCCTTGTAATTTTGATACTGCTTTTTTGAATGCTTCTTTAGTACTCATTCCACGATCGCTATAAACTTGAATAAGTTGAACGATAACTTCAGTATCAGTTTCAGAAACAAGGTCTACTCCTTTGAAGAATCTATCTTTTAATTCTTGGAAATTTTCGATAACCCCGTTGTGAACTAGAACAAAGCGTTTATTAAAGCTTTGATGAGGGTGTGAGTTAGTAACGTTAACCCCACCATGAGTAGCCCATCGTGTATGTCCAATTCCAAGTTCAATATGAAGATCTTCAGGAATAAGGTCCTCTAGGTTTTTAATACGACCTACAGCTTTAATAACTTTTGCTTCACCATCAACAACCCCAGCAATTCCCGCTGAATCATAACCACGATATTCAAGGCTGCTAAGGCCATCAATCAAAAATTTAACTCCATTTGTTTCTCCAACAAATCCTACAATACCACACATATAAAAAATTCCTCGCTTTTTTCTTTAATAATTGATTTAAAAGATATAATTACTGATTTTACAAGGTAAACTTAATAAAAAGTTAAAAGTATTTTGCGAAATCTTAACAAAATTCAAAAGATAAACAGCAAAAACTTCATAGCAGTCTAAAAGTACAGACTACTCCTTGTGATGCTAAGTAGTAATTATCTTAAAAATTAAGAGACAATAATGATTTTGTAGGGTGAGTTCTAAATTTAATATTAAATATTCACAAGAAAATGATTTTTTTTTGTAAAGAAAATCTAGATAATATTATTTTCAAGATATTTAATTTTCACATAAAGGTGAACCCCAGCGGTTGCAACTAAAGTTTTCTACGTCACTTTATTCCTCAAAAACTAAGTTGCGG
>ERZ772948.1693-NODE-1693-length-12320-cov-6.937872_pt1 | contig 12320 bp, 13 predicted proteins | sample MGYA00511945_ERZ772948 | MGnify/ENA primary metagenome ERZ772948 (study PRJEB29015, sample SAMEA2737927) | human oral metagenome | biome: human oral; feature: human-associated habitat; material: dental | place: China | collected 2141 ... | reverse complement strand
ACTAAACCTGATTTACCCTTTGACCTTACAACACTTCAAAGAGAGTGCAATAAGTTCTTTGGGTATTCAGCAAAGCAAACACTTGACTATGCTCAAAGCCTTTATGAAAAGAAACTAATTACTTATCCAAGAACAGACAGTAGATGCTTAACCGAAGATATGATTACAAGTACAGTGAACAATATTTTAGGTAAAAATGACTTTGACACAGAGCGTATCAAGGTAGTATTTGATTCTAAAAAGGTTACGGATCATCATGCGATTATTCCGACAATCAGTTCATTAAAGGAAGATGTTTCGGAGCTTCCTCCAAGCGAAGCAAAAGTTTATTTCCTTATATCCGATAAATTTCACGCAAGTGTAGGTTATCCATTAGTGGAAAGCACAACAAAGATTATAGCTGAATTTGATGGCTTTAAATTTACAAGTTCAGGAAAAGTAATTAAAGATGAGGGGTTTACAAAATATCTTAAAGAGTATAAGTCCAAGAAGAATGAGGATGTAGAACTTCCTAATGTAAGTGTTGATGATGTTTTAAGCATTGAAAATAAAGAGATTAAAGAAAAATTTACCCAACCTCCCAAGCACTTTACTGAGGTTATATTCTATGAAGTGTAGATTAGAAAATTAAAAAGGGGGAAAAGTCAATGGCAACAAATAAAAAAATAACTGCCCTCTACGAAAGACTTTCTCGTGATGATGAAATGGTAGGGGACAGTAATTCAATTATAAATCAAAAGAAAATGCTTGAAGATTATGCTGATAAGCATGGATATACCAATATAATGCACTTTACAGATGACGGATATTCAGGAGGTTCATTTGAAAGACCGGCTTGGAAGAAGCTCATTGAGGGAGTAGAAAACAACATCATAGATACTGTGATAGTAAAGGATATGAGTCGTGTTGGTCGTGATTATCTTCAAGTAGGCTTTTATACAGAAGTGATGTTTAGAGAAAAGGGAGTACACTTTATAGCCGTCGCAAACAGTGTAGATAGTGATAAAACGGAAAGTGCGGAATTTGCTCCATTTCTAAATATTATGAATGAATGGTATATCAGAGATTCCAGTAAGAAGATAAAGACTGTATTAAAGTCAAGAGGACTGGAGGGAGGACATCATACATCAAACCATGCTATCTATGGCTATCGTAAAGATAAAGACAACCCAAGTAAATGGGTTATTGATGAAGAAGCTGCTGAAGTAGTAAGGCGTATATTTCAAATGAGTTTAGAGGGAAACGGTCCTTATCAAATAGCCCAAATTTTGACGGAAGAAAAAGTTGAAAGACCATCGTATTATCTTGCTCAAAGAGGAATGGGAAACCATCTATCTAACTACAATTCAACAGAGCCGTATCTTTGGAGAGGAACAACAGTAAGTAATATCCTAAGTAGACAAGAATATATGGGGCATACTGTAAATTTTCGCACCTACAAAGAATCATATAAAAGTCATAGAAACAAGAAAACACCAAAAGAAGATTGGGTAATCTTTGAAAATACACAAGAAGCCATTATTGATGAAGAAACCTTTAATACAGTTCAAAAACTAAGAAAAACAATTAGAAGAACGGATAGCGTAGGTATAGCCAATCCATTAACAGGACTTGTGTATTGTGCTGATTGTGGAGCGAAAATGTATAACCATCGTGGAAAAGCAGGATTTAAGAGGGATTGGTTAGGGAGAAAAACAGATAAAAGGCGTCCTCCAAAAGATGAATATATTTGCTCAACCTATAACTTGGCAAGAGGAAATTTTGAGGAGAAATGCTCATCACACTATATCCGAAGTGAAGTTATCAATAAATTACTTTTAGATACCATAAAGGAAGTAAGCGAATATGTAAAATTGAATGAAGAAGAATTTATTAAAAAAGTATATCGGGCATCAAAGGAACAGCAGGAAAAAACATCAAAGCTATTAAAGAAAAGATTAGCTAAAGAGGAAACGAGAATTACGGAAATAAATAGTCTGATAAGAAAGCTATATGAAGATAATGTAAGCGGAAAGCTATCAAATAAGCACTTTGATATGATGTTAAAAGACTTTGAAAAAGAGCAAACAGCTTTAGAAAAATCTATCGAACATTCAAAGAGTATATTGAGAGACTTTGAAGAAGATGGTATCAGAGCCGACAAGTTTATTGCACTTGTAAAGAAATATACTGATTTTAGCGAACTCACAACACCAATGATAAATGAATTTGTAGATAAGATATTGGTTCATGAAGGTCAGTGGGAAAACTATGAGAGGACACAGGAAGTTGAAATCTACCTAAATTTTATCGGTAAGTTTGAACTACCACAGAAAGAAGCTAAAGAACTGACATACGAAGAACTTGAAGAATTGGAAAAACTAAGAAAAAAGAGAGAAAAGAAGCGAGAGTACAATTATAGGTATATGAAAAACAAAATAGAAGCTTAGTAAAGGTGTAAGGCAAGGTGAGAGCAGAAAAGACAGAATAAGGTAAAGGTTTTGAAAAGGATAGGGATACCGATAAAAGAATATGAGCTTATTAACAATAGCTAATAGTGATTGAATAGTATGTAGGTAAATTCGAAAATTTTCAAAATAGAATTGACATGGTTGGCGGTGTAAAGTATAATCTATTTAGAAATAAATCGAAATAGTTTTAAGATGAGAATTAAAATAGATTAGAAGAGGTAAATTTAGTGGGATTTCCGAATACATTTAAAGCATTAGCAGATCCTGTGAGGCGTGATATTTTACTTTCCTTGAAACAAAAATCACTTACGGCAGGAGAAATTGCTGAAAAATATGATCTATCTAACTCAACCATTTCTTATCATTTATCCTTGCTAAAAAAGGCAGAGTTGGTAACAGAGAGGAAGTATAAGAATTTTATATACTATGACATAAATATATCCATATTTGAGGAAATGATAATTTGGCTATCGCAGTTTCAAGGGGTGGAAAATGAAAAATAAAAAATGGTATGTAGTAATAATACTACTTAGTTTTTCGGCAAGTATATATTTATTAACTACCGGGAATAGCGAAATTGGTTTTTATAAGTTATATATATTACCAATAATAGTTTCGGCATTGAGTATAGTTTTAGATATTATAGGCAGAAGACTTGCAGAAAAAGATAGGTTACCGCATAAATTAGTATTGCCTATTGCGATGAGCGTTCCTGTGCTATTCGCCATATCACAATATGGGAAGTATATTCTTAATCAATCTAATGAAAACTATACTCAGAAAATAATTCATGTATTAGTCGCTTTAATTATTATCGCAGTTGGAAATTATTTGCCTAAAACAAAGCCAAGTCGGTTTGTAGGTCTAAAATTTTTCTGGCTTTTAGATAAACCTGTACTATGGTTTAAAGTGCATAGGTTGGCAGGTTATTTGTGGATTTTATCTGGCGTTTTGATGCTCTCTCTTGGAGCTTCAAATAAATGGTTTTGGATAGTGAGTTACGTAATGTTGCTATATGTTATTCCGTTGATATATTCCATTGTGTTATTAAAAAAAGAAAAGGAGAAACAAAATGAAATCTTCAAAAATTAAACATCTTATTATCAGCAGCATTTTATGTTTAGCTACAGTTGGTATTTTTCTGGTATTTGGTAAAAACTTACCGGATGTTGTACCGGTACATTGGGATTCATCGGGTAATGTTAATGGTACTATTGCAAAAACTTATTTAACTTACGGAGCGCCGGTTGCTTATTTACTTATTAACTTTATTGCATTTGCCAAATTTCAAGGAAGTGAAAAGGCAACATGGAAATACTATCTTGTACCAATAAGTGTAATAGTAATTAGTTTCTTGGCAATATTTTTAGCTTTGAGATAAGAACATAGTGCAGAGTAAAATAGCTCCAGACAGATTATTCTGCTGGGGCTATTTTTAGGAGGAATTATGCTGAAAATAAGTAATTTTTCGAAAACCTATAGTAATGGTCATGTTGCAATTGCTAACTTAAATTTAACAGTAGAAGCGGGTGATATATATGCTTTTATTGGCTCTAATGGTTCAGGTAAGACATCAACTATAAAGGCTATCGTGGGAATCCATGATTTTGATGGTGAAATCATTGTTAATGGTAAAAAAGTAAACAGAAAAAATGAAATTTATAAAAAAGATATCGCTTATATACCGGATAATCCGGATGTATATGAAAACTTGACAGGATTTCAATATGCCAATTTTGTATCTGATTTATACGAGGTAGAAAAAAATATAAGAGAAGAAAAGTTAGAGTATTTCTCAAACTTGTTTGAAATGAAATCCTTTCTAAACAATAGAATTTCATCCTATTCACATGGGATGAAACAAAAAATTGTAATTATCTCAGCATTGATTCATTCCCCTAAGTTATTAGTAATGGATGAGCCTTTTGTGGGATTAGATCCTAAATCATCATATTTACTAAAAGAAGAAATGAGAAAATTAGCGAGAAATGGTGGAGCAATTTTCTTTTCAACACATGTTTTAGAAGTTGCAGAAAAGTTGTGTAATAAGATTGCCATGATAGATAATGGACATTTGATTGTTGAGGGGGAAACAACAGAAATATTAAAAAATTCTGATGGATTAGAGCAATATTTTATGGAGATGATAAAAAATGAAAAATACTATGATACTTGTAAAAAATCAAGTATTTAATCTCATTAATATGGGAAATGGAGGAAGAAGTAAAAAAGAAGCACTGGCTTATACTGTCTTAAGTCTATTTTCTGTGTTTTTATTGGTGTGCTTATACAATTTGTTTTCAATAAAATCAATTATAGAAATGGGATTATATAAGTATACAGTGTCATATGGAGTTTCCATATCATTTTTCTTTGTGGTATTAGCAACGATTTTTAAAAGCAATTCCATTTTCTTTTACAATAAAGACTTTGAAATGCTTAGTTCTTTTCCCGTAAAAAAGTCGGAAATCATTGCAAGTAAATTTTTTCTGTTATATTTAACAGATTTAATTATATGTGAAAGTATATTATTGCCAGGTGTGATTTTGTTAGTACTTAAACAATACATCTCAATTGAACTGTTTCTGTTTTTCTTAGCAACGAGTATTGTTACACCTGTCATTCCTATGTGTGTTGCTTCTATTTTTGCGATTTTTATTGAGATGACAGGGAGTTTATTTAAAAGAAAAAATATTGTGAATATCATTTTATCATTTTTGCTTTTTATAGGATATTTTATATCCATATCAATAAATCATGATGAGAAAAATGTGGCGTTAGAAGAAATCATTGAAAATAGGATTATAAAAATATTTCCTATAGCAAAGCTGTTTTATTTAGGAGAAAATCTACAAAACGGAATTGTTCTTTTCATACTTATTTCTGTGGTGATTTTCAGCCTATATTGTTTTTTGATAATGAAAAATTACGATAATATACATCAATATCTGAACAGAAGCTTTCAAGGGAAATCATATATCAACTTGGATATTAAGATAAAGAAACCATTTAGAGCATTGTTTGAAAAAGAATTGAGAAGGTATTTAGGTTCAAGTAGTTATGTAATAAATACCTCTTTAGGTGTTATGGTTTTGTGTTTTACTTCGGTTGCGAGTATTCTGTTTGGAATTTCTAATATAGAAAAGCTATTTGGAATAAGGTCATTAGAGTTAATACTTTCTCAATATGCTTCATTGGTTATTGCTTCGTTTTTAGTAATGTCATGCACGACTTCGTCATCTATATCATTAGAGGGGAATAATATATGGATATTGCAATCATCGCCGGTATCTGTTGAAAAAATAGTAAACAGTAAAATAGCGGTAAATATATTGATACATTTTATAGGCTTTTTTTCCGCAGTTACAATGATCTTTTTAAAAATTAGATTAAATGTGATTCAAATTTTTTCGGTATTGATTGTTCCGATATGTTATTCATTATTTATTTCGGTCGTGGGACTGTATATTAACATGAAGTATATAAAATTAATATGGAGTGATGAGATAAGTGTAGTAAAGCATAGCACAGCAGCTATACTAACCAATCTCATTGCAATATTTATGATTGTTGCTCCTGTTATAATGATGATTTTCTTGAATGTATCATATCAAATAACGATGCTTATGATATGTACCTTAATGCTGATTATTTGTCAAAAATTATATCGAGTTACTCTATCTGCAAATTTGTGCAAGTGATGCGAAGAAAATACTCATGACTTAATATTAAAATTAAATAAAGAAATAATTCCGAGAGGACTTTTTACGCCAAAGTGTAGAAGTCCTCCTTTTTTATTCTCAAAAAGCAAAATCAGAGAACAGAAAAGGAGGAATACTGGGTGGATAAAGATAAAAGAGAATATTTCATTTATGTCAGAGGGAAAGCTGTACCCGTCAGTGAAGAAGTCTACAAAGCCTATTGGAAGATAACGGAGCATGAAAAATATCTTCAGAGAAAGGATTGGAAGCATAATGTAATACCATTTTCAGCACCGGATCATGACGGACACTTTGTAGATAACATCATAGATGAAAGAATAGACTTAGAAAAAATTGTAGAAGTAAAAATGCAAATTGAAGAATTAAACAAGGCATTAGCTACACTGACAAAAGAAGAAAGAGAGCTAATGGAAGCCATATTCTACAAAGAAGAAAGTCTTAGGTCTATTGGAGAAAAAGAGAAAGTTACGCATCAGGCAATCGGGAAAAGGAGGGATAGAATTTTAGAAAAGCTAAGAAGGATTTTAGAAGATAAAATCTAAAAAAACGATGAAAGGTTAAGTATCAGAAAAGGTGCTTAGCCTTTCTTTATATGAACAGAAAACTATTAAATGGAGGAACTTAAAATGAAAGAATTAGAAAATGTAATAAGCCAGTTGGAAAAAGAAACTAAGAAAAAAGAGCAAGCGGAAAACAAAATCAAGAAATTAAGGCAAAAGAAATCTCAGCTTAAAAGAAAGGCAGACACGAAAAGGAAAGTTGAAAAAGGTGGCGTGTTTGAAAAGTTTGAAAGGCAAATAACAGGAGCAGAAGAAAATACAGATAATGATTTAATATATGCCTTTTTAGATTATGTACTTTCCGATAATCGAAATAGAGAAAAGCTAAAAGAACTTACAGAAATTCATTTAAGAGAAAAAGGAAGTGTCTTTGAAGAAAACTTAAATATTGAAGATGAAAATATGGAAGATGATTTTGAAGAAATTACAGATGAAGAATAGGTAAGATATAAAAATGAATATGGGAATTGGGATATGGCAGAGTGAGAAATAGTTTAACACTTTGTTTTTTATTGATTTTTAATCAAAAAAACAAAGTCCACAGGGGTTAAGGGGGAGTAGCCCCTTTGAACAAATAAAAATGCTTTAGCGTTTTTGTTTCCTTAGCGGAGCGAATGGCTTTCTGCAAGAACGCAAAGCACCGAATGTAACCGGTGTATCTTTGCGCCCTTGTAAACAAGGGTGCGAAGATACTGCCAAACACAGAGACGACAAAATATAAAAACAAAAAAATGGAAAGGAGAGAAAAAGTTAATGGAAACCAAAAGTTTGCATACCCATGTAGATATAGTTTCAAGGTCAAAGGGGCATAGCGTACTTGCAAAGGCTGCATATAATGCAAGAGACAAATTAAGAGATGATTACTATGGAAAAACACATGACTACTCTAAAAAAGATGACCTTATATTTTCAAAAATATTTCTACCGGAGCATATACCAAAAGAGTTTTCTAACAGAGAATACCTATGGAATGAAGTTGAGAAAATCGAAAAAAATAAAAACTCACAACTGGCAAGAAATCTACTCTTTGAACTACCAAGAGAATTAAATGAAAAAGATAGGATAAAACTTATCAGTGAGTTCATAGAAGAAAACTTTACTTCTAAAGGTATGATAGCAGACTGTAATATTCATAATCCTATGGCAAGTGATAATGAAGAACAACCACACGCTCATATTTTGCTCACTCTTAGAGAAATAGACGAAAAAGGAAAATGGAAATCTAAAAGCAGAAAAGAATATATCCTTGATGAAAATGGAGAAAAGATAAATCTGAAAAGTGGAAACTACAAATCAAGAAAAGTAAACTTAAATGATTGGAATGAACCTGACAAGGCAAAAGAATGGAGAGAAAACTTTTCAAAGAAAGCAAATGAATATTTGGCAAAGAACAATATCCAAAAGAGAATAGATCCACGCACCTTTGAAAAACAAGGCAGAGAAGAACTCCCGCAAATTCATTTAGGAACAAGCAGTTACCAAATGGAGAAAAAAGGCATACAGACAGAAAGGGGAAACCAAAACAGAAAAATCATAGCCTTTAATTTGGAGTTTAAGAAGTTAAAATCAGAACTATCAAAACTTACATCTTGGATAGGCTCGTTAATCGGAAGTCTGCAAGTAAAATATGATGAATATAAACAGGAGAAGAAAGAAGAGTATGAAAATAAAGCGGAACTCTTTAATCTCTATGAATACATTTCCATCTATCACGATATACAGGGAGAGAAAGCAAGAAACCTAAACCCATACGCAAGCAATAAAAAGATAGGTGCAGACCTAAGAAGATTTTCAAAAGCAAGGATATATTTGTCGGATAATAACCTTAAAACTATTGCCGACTTGCAAGAAAAAATAGGAACACTTCAAGCTAAAAACAGGTATATAAACGTAGATATTAAGACTAAAACTGTAAGGATAGAAAACCTAAATAAATGCTTTGCTTATGCGGACATCATAAAAGATAACAAGCCTATATATGATGAGTGGCGAGGAAAAACCTTATTCAAAGATAGTTTTTACAATTCACATAAGGAGCAGATAGATAAGTATAAAAGAGCAAGGGCAATGCTTGAAAAGATAACAGGCTCATCGGCTATCAAGATAAAGGACTGGAAAAAAGAAATCCAAAGCCTTGAAAGTGAAATATCTAAACTTAATAGACAATCTCAATCAATCAAAGAAGAATACGAAAGTATCAACCACATAAAGTATGCAGTGAAAACCGTAAATGATGATTATGGTATAGACCTATCTGTTGAGATTGACAAGGCAGTCAAAAGAGGAGAAAAACCAAGTGTGATTGCACAGATTAAGAAGTATCAAGAGCAACAGGAAAAATATGAGCAGAGAAAAGAGAAGGCAAAGGACTATTACAGGAATGAGGAAAGGTAGTGATTTTTTGAAGAAATAGGGTATAATATAGATGACAAGAAAGTGGCGTTTAGGAAATTTACTAATTTGACATTTCTAAAAATATTTGTTATACTTTCAGTAAATAAAGAGGGTGTCCCACTACCGTTAAAGGTGGATCATTAAAGAAGGTGTCTCACTACCTATATCCCAAAGGTGAAGCATTAAAGCGAACAGAGAGGATAAAACCTCTCTGTTTTTTTAGGAGAAGGCAATGACAGAAGCGATTAAATATGGATTTTATACTGTAAATCCTGATTATCTTGAATATCTAAATCAAATAGATTCAGAAGTTTATTACAACCCATCGTATAGAAATAGTATTAAACCATTTGTTGGAATTATTGTTGGGATAGAAAACTATAATTATTTTATTCCAATCTCTTCTGCAAAGGAAAAACACAAGAGATGGAAGAATGTTTCTGATGAGCATTTTTTGATTTATGAAGTAATTGATAATAACATTACTATAACTGGAGATATATACAAATATTACTCTGATGAAGAAAAAATGCACATATTATCTATATTGGATATTAAGAAAATGATACCTGTACCGAATGGCTGTTATGAAAGAATTGAGTTTGATGAGCTTGATGACATCAGATACAAAGACTTATTTGAAAAAGAATATGCTTTTTGCCTTAAGGTAAAAACAAAGGTTTTGAAAAAGGTGGAAAAATTATATCAGAAGCAAAAAGAAACAGGAACTATCAGAAGAGCAAATTGTAATTTTTCAGAGTTAGAAAAAGCAATGCTTAACTGGAATTAAAAAACTAAATTATTTATGAATGATTAGAGAAGTGGAGTAATAATCTGCTTCTCTTTTTTATTGCAATGAAAGGAGCGTGCAAATGATAGATAAGAAAAACAAAACTGAAAACACATTCAGTAAAAAGATTGGAAAAACAAATTATAAAGTTAAAGTGCATTTTAGTGAAACAAGTGATGAGACAATCACAGATAAGATAAATAGACTTATTCAAAAAGAATGTGAAGATATGAGTTACAAAAAAGACGAAGAAATTTCTTAAATACCCTTGACAAAAGCTATCAGAAGATACGCTTCTAAAGTCTATGGAGATTGCAGGAAATGACGCACTTGAAAAAGGTGTAGAAGTGGAAAGAAAAGGACTTGGAACACCTGCAACAAGGGCAGGGATTATCGAAAATCTAATTTATAAGGGATTTGTAGAAAGAGATAAGAAAAATCTTATAGCCACTCATAAAGGAATTAGCCTTGTAACGATTGTAGCGGATAGCTTTAAGTCGGCAGAAACGACAGCGAAGTGGGAAATGGAATTATCGGATATTGCTCAGGGAAAATCCTCTAAGAAAGAATTTTTAGATGCGATTGAAAATGAGATAAAAGAAGCGGTTTTGATATATCGCAAGTAAGACAGCACTAATTTCAGCGTGGAAAAAATGCTCTAAAAATGCTATAATATAAGCAATTTATTTGTAATTGTTAGGAGAATTAAGATGGCAATAAAAAATCAAGATTATATAAAAAATTTAATCAGAGAGTTGATTTCTTTGCCAAGTGAAACAGAATGGGTTGAATTTAAGCATAATAACGATGAACCTCAGATGATAGGTGAGTATATTTCTGCTTTGGGCAATTCTGCAACTTTATGGGGAAGACCTAAAGCATATTTACTCTGGGGTATTGATGATAATACACATAAAATTGTAGGAACTACATTTGATTATAGGGAGAGTAAAAAAGGTTCGGAAGAACTTGAAGCATGGTTATCTCGAATGACAAATCCAAGAATAGACTTCAGATTTTATAAAACAGAAATTGAGGATAAAAATGTAGTATTACTCGAAATTCCATGTGCAGAAAAGCAGCCAATTAAGTTTTCAGGTGAAGAGTATATTAGAATTGGAACAAATAAGAAGAAGTTGAAAGAATATCCTGATAAAGAGAGATCTCTATGGGCAGCTTTTGATACAACTCCGTTTGAATTAAGAAATGCAAAAGATAATATTTCGTTTCATGAGGTGCTAGATGTACTGAATGTAGCGGGATATTATGAAAAGATGGGGTTTGCATTACCACAAAATAACAATAAAATATTGGATGATTTTACTAATGAAAAGTTTATAAAAAGAAATGATTCCGGAAGCTATGATATTACTAATTTAGGAGCATTACTTATTTCAAAAGATTTAAAGAATTTTGAGAGTTTAGCTCATAAATCTATAAGAGTAATTTGGTATAAAGAGAACAATAGACTTGATACGATACGGGAAAAAGTATTTAGTGAAGGTTATGCTATTTCATATGAGGAAATTGTAGATTATGTTTTGACTGTCATTCCACAGGAAGAGATAATTGAAGACTCTATAAGAAAAACTAAGTTGGGTTATCCGGAGATAGCCATTCGTGAGTTAATTGCCAATATCATGATTCATCAAGCTATTGAACAAAAAGGGACAAGTCCTATGGTTGAGTTATTCAAAGATAGGATAGAATTTTCAAATGCAGGTTCGCCATTGGTTTCGATAGACCGCATTGTTGATACAGTTCCGATTTCAAGAAATGAAAATCTTGCAGGATTTATGCACAAATGTGGGATTTGTGAAGAAAGAGGAAGTGGTTTTGATAAGATAGTATATGCGACAAGTAAGAATTCTATGCTTGCTCCTAAAATCGAAAATCAAAGTGATAAATTCACAAAAGTAACTCTCTATTTGAAAGCTCCTTTTGACTTGATTAGTAAAGAAGATAGAATAAGAACTTGTTATATGCAGGCTTGCTTTGTCTATGTCAATGGAGAGAGCATAACGAATAATTCGCTCAGAGAATTATTTGATATAAGTGATAAAGATAAATATAAAGCATCGAGGATAATTAAAGATACATTAGAAGCCAAACTTATTAAGCCAGTTGATGAAAATACAGCTCCGAGATATATGAAGTATATTCCTTTTTGGGCTTGATTTAAGTTGCAGTAAGTTGCAAAATCGTGATTTATGCAGTATGAATGGGAGATAAAACCTAGTAAAATAAGGATTTTTAGTAAGTCAAAACAGAAAAATTAAGTTGCAGTAAGTTGCAGCACATAGAATTTAAAGGTGATTAGAGTAAAATCTAACCACCTTTTTTGTTTGGAAAAAAGAAGGAGGTAAAAATGCGAATAAATGATTTTCATAACATTTTGGAGCTT